>LXOW01375290.1_pt1 | contig 85268 bp, 59 predicted proteins | sample 1368591 | NCBI WGS metagenome assembly LXOW01 (sample SAMN04884650, study PRJNA319009) | bovine gut metagenome | isolation source: Cow rumen | host: Bos taurus | place: Italy: Legnaro (PD) | collected 2014-07-09
GCCTCCGAGGTGAGCCACTACACCAAGCCCGAAGAGGTCATCGACTTCGCCACCCGCACGGGCTGCGACTCCCTGGCCATCAGCATCGGCACCAGCCACGGCGCCTACAAGTTCAAACCCGAGCAGTGCACCGTCGACCCCAAGACGGGCCGCCTCGTGCCTCCTCCCCTGGCTTTCGACGTCCTCGAGGCCGTCGAGAAGAAGCTCCCCGGCTTCCCCATCGTGCTCCACGGCTCCAGCTCGGTGCCGCAGGATGAGGTCGACACCATCAACGCCAACGGTGGCGCCCTGAAGGCCGCCGTGGGTATCCCCGAGGAGCAGCTCCGCAAGGCCGCCAAGAGCGCCGTCTGCAAGATTAACATCGACAGCGACAGCCGCCTGGCCATGACCGCCGCCATCCGCAAACACATGGCCGAGCACCCCGACCACTTCGACCCGCGCCAGTACCTCAAGCCCGCCCGCGAGAGCATGAAGAAGATGTACATCCACAAGATTGTGAATGTCCTCGGCTCGAACGACAAACTTTAATAAGCTATAAGCTATAAGTTGTAAGCTGTAAGTTGTAAGTGGCATTCGCCCTACTTAAAACTTACAGCTTACAATTAAAATTATAACAATATGGAAAGGAAGCCCTTATCTTTCAGTATGACCATGCTGGCCAGCGCGCTGGGCGTGGTGATTGTATCCGTCGTGGGCGGACTGATTACTTTTATCTCGATGATTGTCATGATCATCTCGCTCGGTAGCAGCATGAGCGACGACGAGACAGTCTTCGTGAAGTCCAAAACCTTCCTGACAGTGGACCTCAGCCACATCAGCGGCGACCGTACCGCCAGTGACCTTATGCAGATGCGCTCTTTCAGCGACGAGAAGACTATCGGCCTGATAGACGCCATCGGAGCTATCCGCAACGCCGCCACCGACCCCAAGGTAAAGGGTTTGCTTGTTAAAGACGGAGGTGCTGGCATCAGTTGGGCCTCGCTCGAAGAGCTGCGCGGCGTCATCGAAGAGTTCAAGCAGAGCGGCAAACCCGTGGTCGCCTACGCCACCTCATACTCGCAGCCGGGGTACTACCTAGCCTCGGCCAGCAACCTAGTGAGCCTGCACCCCAGCGGCATGATCGACTTCCGCGGCATGGGTGCCGAAGTGCTGTACTACAAAGATCTGCTCGACAAACTAGGCGTTGAGATGCAGCTCATCCGCCCCGAGAGTTGCTCCTACAAGAGTGCCGGAGAAGTCTATACCCTCAGCCACATGTCGCCCGCCAACCGCGAGCAGATACGCGCCTATATCGCCAGCATCTGGAGCACCACTGCGGCCGACATCGCCAAAAGCCGCAATCTAAGTGTCGCACAGTTGAACAAAACGGCCGACGACCTCACTGGCTATTTGGCCGACGATGCCTGTGCCGCAGGCCTAGTCGACACTCTCTGCTTCGAGGAAGACATACGTGCCATGCTGAAAGACCGCTACGATGGCAAACACCTGATGGCCCTCGAGCGTTACGCCAAGAACAAGGTGAAAGAGAACAAGAAGATCAAAGACGAGATAGCCGTTATCTATGCTCAAGGCAATGTGATGGACGGCACGGCCAAAGGTTTTCGCGAGGGTGTCTTTGGTGACGACATCGTCAAGGCGCTGAAGGAAGCCATGAATGATGACGACGTGAAAGCCATCGTGCTGCGCGTCAACTCGCCCGGTGGCGCCGCCACCGCCAGCGAGAGCATGACCCACGCCGTGATGCAGGCCAAGGAAAAGAAGCCCGTCATTGTCAGCATGGGCGACCTCGCCGCTTCGGCCGGCTACGAAATGAGCTGCATGGCCGACGTCATCGTGGCGCAGCCCATGACCATCACCGGATCCATCGGTGTCTTCGGCACCATCCCCAGCGTACAAAAACTCATGCAGCATAAACTGGGTCTCAATGCCGACACTGTCAGTACCAACCGCAATTCCAACGGCCTCACCGTCTTCCGTCCCCTCTCCCCAACCGCCATGGCTATGATGACTCGTAACGTAGAAGACTTCTATAAGGTCTTTGTAGGCCGTGTTGCCGAAGGCCGCCACATGACCTATGACGAGGTGCACCAGATAGCCCGCGGCCGTGTGTGGACCGGCGCCGACGCTATCAAGATAGGATTGGTGGATACCCTCGGAGGACTCGACCTTGCCTTGCGCGTCGCCGCCGAGAAGGCCGGCCTCGACCGCTATCGCATCAAAGACTATCCCGAGGAGAAAGACGCCTGGCAACAACTGAGCGAACTCTTCGGCGAAGGCGACGACAGCGATATCGACCTGCTGGCCAAGATACGTCTGGCCAGAAAGTGGAAAGCAGAGAGCAAAGTTCTAAAAAACATGGAATGCATTGAGGACGATCTCCTTTACGTCAGCACCGCCGAAGGTCTCCAAGCCCGATTACCATTTGTAATTATTAACGAATAAAAGAGAAGGCCGCTTCATAAAGCGGCCTTCTCTTTTACTCAACACCTTTCAGCGTAAGGCTGATACGATGGCGGCGGAGGTCCACCTCCAGCACTTTGACTTTAAGGTGCTGATGGAGGTGTACCACCTCGTTCGGGTCGTTGACACGGCGATCGGCCATCTGGCTTATATGCACCAGGCCGTCCTGATGCACACCTATATCAACAAAAGCACCGAAGGCAGTGATATTGGTGACAATGCCGGGAAGAATCATGCCCTCGCGGACGTCCTCAATGCGTGTGACGTTCTTGTCGAACTCGAAGACCTCAAACTTGGCACGGGGATCCAGGCCAGGTTTCTCCAGTTCCTTCATGATATCCTTGAGGGTAGGCATGCCGCAATTCTCACCAACAAAGTCCGTGAGCACAATCTTTGAGCGCAAGTCCTTGTCCTTCATCAGAGTCTGAACATCTGAACCCACACTGGCGGCCATTCTCTCTACCAAGGCGTAACGTTCGGGGTGTACAGCACTTCTATCCAACGGGTTAACACTCTCACGTACTCGCAGGAAACCAGCACACTGCTCGAAAGCCTTATCGCCAAGCCCCTTGACAGCCTTGAGCGACTCACGGTCGGCGAAAGCGCCGTTCTTGTTGCGGTGCGCCACTATCTTGTCGGCCAACGCAGGACCGATGCCGCTAACATAACTGAGCAGTTCGCGGCTAGCGGTATTGAGTTCCACCCCAACGCTGTTGACGCACGAGATGACGGTATCCGACAGGCTCTCAGCCAGCATCTTCTGATCCACATCGTGCTGGTATTGTCCCACTCCGATGTTCTTGGGGTCGATCTTAACCAATTCGGAGAGGGGATCCATAAGGCGGCGGCCGATGCTCACAGCGCCACGGACGGTAACGTCGTAGTCGGGGAATTCGCGGCGGGCCACGTCGCTGGCGCTGTAGACGCTGGCGCCAGCCTCGCTGACGCTCACGGCGATGACCTTGCGGTTGAAATGGCATCGTTGCACCACCTCTTCGGTCTCACGGCCAGCGGTGCCATTGCCGATGGCGATGGCCTCAATCTGGAATGCCTCGACCAGCGCTTCAAGCTTACTCACGGCGGCACGCTCTTCGCGCACCGAGGTGAAGGGATAGATGGTTTCGTTGTGTAGCAGTTGCCCTTGGGCATCGAGGCACACCACCTTGCAGCCGGTACGGAAACCGGGGTCGATGGCGAGGGTACGTTTCTGACCCAAAGGTGCCGCCAGCAGCAGTTGGCGCAGGTTCTCGGCGAAGACACGTATGGCCTCGCTGTCGGCCTTCTCCTTGAGTAGGTTGCGGAATTCGGTCTCAATAGAAGGGCCTATGAGGCGTTTGTAACTATCGGCGGCAGCCAGTACAATCTGGCCGGATGCTCCAGAACTTCCAGAAGTTACGGATTTAGGGGTGCAGGCGGCGATGCAGTCCTCGTCGCTGTCGGGGCGCACATGTACTTTGAGCACGCCGGCCTCCTCGCCGCGGAAGAGGGCAAGGATACGATGCGACGGGGCGCGCTGGATGGGTTCCTTCCAATCAAGCCAACTCTCGAACTTGCCCACCTTCTCGTCGTTCTCGTCCACACCGCGGGCCAATGACGAAGAAAGCATAGCCTTGCGGCGGAAGATGTTACGCACGCGGTTGCGCACGGCTGCATCTTCGCTGATACGCTCAGCGATAATGTCGCGGGCCCCTTGCAGGTCGTCGTCTGAGGCACCGGCAGGCATCATGCCACGCATAATGCTATCGGCCAAAGGTTCCAGGCCTTTCTCGATGGCGATGGTGGCGCGGGTGCGACGTTTGGGACGGTAAGGGAGATAGAGATCCTCAAGGTCGGTAAGTGTCTCAGCAGCCTGAATCCGCTGACGCAGTTCATCTGTAAGTTTGCCCTGCTCCTCGATGGAAGCGAGAATGGCTTCACGGCGTTTGTCGAGTTCCTTGAGGCGAATGAGCAGGTCGCGGATAGCGGCTATCTGCACCTCGTTGAGCGAGCCCGTGACCTCTTTACGGTAACGCGCAATGAAAGGCACCGTGGCGCCCTGTTCTAGGAGCTCCACGGTGCGTTCCACTTGTCGCGCGCCCAATTCCAAACGTTGGGCGATTATCGCGGCATAATTCATCTTATTCCTTTACAAACTTCTGGATGCCGATGCCATTCTCGGTGGCCACACGGACCATATAAACGCCGGTGGCGAGGCCGCTGACATTGAGGGTCTTCTCGGCACCGTTGCTGATGACGGTACGGCCAGCCATATCGAGGACGCTAACCTCACGGACAGCCTCATTGCAGTTGATATACAGCTGGTTGAAGGCAGGATTGGGATAGACATTGAAGTCGACGGCTGCGACGTTATCGATACCCACCTGGCCACTACCAGCGTTGGTAACATCCATCCAGCAGAAGGCCTGCTTGCCATAGTTGCCCTTGGCACTCCAGAATGCATTCCCCGTTGCATCGGTGAGGGTCACACCCTTGGCACCGGAACTCATGCCATCACCATAGGAATCATACACATTGAAGATATAATAGCCGGGCTGAGCGGGAGAAATAATAACTTTATAACTCTTGTTGTTGTTTCTTTGGGCAAACTGCTTTGAATAGAGCACATTGCAATCTGCCTGTTTTTTGAAGTCGATCTTAGCCTCTTCGGCATAGCCGTCAAAATTAAAAGTAATGTCGATGGGACCTTCTACACTATAGACATTAAAGTCAAACAGATTGATATCCAACGGATTCACATTATTTATACTCACACTTTCTTCATCGACCATATAGCTAACTAGTTTAACACTCTTGGTAGCGGTGCAATGCTGAGCACCACCAGTGAGAGAAAGGGTATAGACAGGCATGTGGAAGGTGTCGGTAGCAAAGGGCTGGATGGTTTTGCTGGTGGCAAAAGATTGGCCATCATATTCGAACTCAACATTGCTGATTGCATTCTCAGTGCCGTTGCTCACGGTAACCACAGGAAGGTAGTCGAGGGCGCAATCGGAGTTGTGTTCAACATCCACCTGGGCGATCTCGGGATGGTTAACTATAAGGTTGGCCTTATTACCCGTGAGGATAGTCTTGTGATCCTGGGTGATGAAGACCACCACTTCGAGGTCAGACAGGGCACCGACGGGCAGAGGATTGGGGGTACCGTAGCTTGTTTGGATGGTGTAGACGATAGTGGTGTCGATAAAGGTACCCTGAGTAGCGGGGATCTCCACACCCCACTGACCGGTGATGAGGTCGCGAAGCATATGCATGTGACGGTAGCGGCCATCGGGAAGCAAATAGGTAGGATTGAAATTGGCAGCACCTGCCTGGGAGCCAAGGACATTGTTTTGGAGCAGCGCCACATTCAGCAGGTTGGTAGCGGAGGCGCTGTTGCTGGTATAATAAGCCTCGATATGGAGCGTCAAAGTACGAGTCTCAACATCAATAGTGCCTTCGGCAGCCACATTAACGGGCGACACCTGAGACTGAACAGCGGCAGCCTGTTCTACCCATACAGAGCGGGTGCTGGTGGCGCTGGTACCACGGTTGACGGTAGCATTGGGATACGAACTGATGCTATATTGTTGAGCCAAGGCATTACCCCACTGGGTGGTGTAAGTGTTGGCCGCATAACCACCTTGGTGGATGTTGATTGCCCATGCATGGTTGGGATAAGTAGCAGCGATAGTATTACATGTAGCGTGACCATCGGGGCAATAACCACAGTTGATACCGGTAAATTCCTCGATGATGATGTTGCGGTTCTGAGGTTCGGTGGAGACGATGGTGGGAGTCTGAGCCATCACGGCACCCATCGAAAACAAAGCGGCAAATAAAGTAAAGATTTTTTTCATGGTGTATTGAAATTAATTATTAATTTTCGTTATACTTATTACGCTTATATTCAGACCAATAGACAAAATCTACCGTCTTACTACCAAGTGCAAATATACTTCTTTTTTTCAAAGGGCAAAGTTTTTTTTAATCTAACAGCCCAGTCACCAAAAAAAATTTTCCCCTATACAATAAATAAAAAACGGCATCGTTATGTCTCTTAATTAAATTATAAATAATATAAATGAAACGCATACTCGCAATCACCCTTATGTTGCTGGTCGGCAGCACGATGTTTGGTCAACAAGTAGCTTCGCGCGCCAAAGCCATGCGCATGATGACCTTCAGTCGTCCCGAATACCAGATTAAAGACATCAAGGTCTACACCGACACCATGACCGTCTATTCGCTTGACAGCCGCATCATCTACCCCTTCGGCGAATGGTCGTCGATAGAACAATACATCACTGACAACCAGCTCAGTTGGTACCGCGAGATTGACTATAAAAAGTATTATGACTCGATGGAAGTGAGCGTGAACCGAATGCGCCGCTACGACGACAGCTATATGGATCTCTACTATAGCATCTGGACTAAGAAGGTGGAATTGCTGGGTGGTTATATCCGTGACCCCGAAGTCACACTGGCCAACGGCGTGCATGTAGGCATGTCGAAGGATGATGTATTCAAAGTCTTCTTCAAGAAATATCCCAAGTCGTACACTTCCGACGTGGCGGTACTCAAAGTGGTGAGCGGTGCCGGCGAGGTAGCCGAGATTTATACCTTCAAAGGCACCAAACTGCGTCATATCAAGATTGAGACGGCATACAAATACTATTAATGAAACGCACCGCACTGTTCTTCGGGTCGTTCAACCCAATACATGTCGGGCACCTCATCATCGCCAACACCATGCTGCAGCAGGAGGACGTTGATGAGGTGTGGCTTGTGGTATCGCCTCAGAATCCTATGAAAGAACGTGCTTCTCTACTGGCCGACCACCACCGCCTGCAAATGGTACAACGCGCTGTGGACGACAACTATCGCCTACGGGTATGTGACATTGAGATGCACCTGCCGCTGCCCAGCTACACCGTGATAACCCTGGCTGCACTGGGTGAGAAATATCCCGATCGCGAGTTCTGCCTTGTGATGGGAAGCGACAACTTAGCCTCCTTCCACCGATGGCGCAACTATGAATACATACTCGAGCACTACCGCCTGCTCGTTTACCCCCGTCCGGGTTCGGAGCACTGCATACTGCGGGAGCATCCTCATGTCACTATGGTCGACGTGCCAATGATAGATATCAGCAGCAGCTACATCCGCAAACAGATAGCTGCCGGAAAGGATGTGCGCTACCTGCTTACCGAGCCGGTGTATAAATATCTTACCGAAATGCATTTCTATGAAGGTGTAAAGGTGTAAGGTGTAGGAATGTAAATAAAAAGTAACTATGAAGAAGATTTTCAAGATATTGTTATGGGTCGTCGGCATCGTGCTGGCACTGCTTATCGTGGTGTCACTATTGGGCGGCCCCATCGCAAAGGGTTATCTCAATGGACATAGTGAAAGCATTATAGGGCGCCATGTAGAGGTAAAGAAAGTGGGTCTGAACTTGCTGACGGGTCAGGTAAAGATACAGGGCCTGCAGGTGTATGAAGACGATGGCACTACTCCCTTTGCCGGATTCGACACCCTCGACGTGCGAGCCGCTGTGCTACAACTGCCTTTCCACACCCTTAACCTGCGTCATATCACACTCTGCGGACTGCACGCCAATATCTTGCAGGAAGGCGAGCGTTTCAACTTCAGCTCTATCATCGACCATTTTAGCAGCGACAAAAAAGAAGAGGACAAAGATACCACCCCAAGCAACTGGACTCTGAAATTTCGCAACATACATCTCAGACATGCCCGTCTGCATTACAACGACCTCCGAAGCAACAAGGGCATCAGCCTACCCGATGTCAACTTGCGGGTGCCAGGATTCGTACTCGGCGGCAAGGAGGCCACTGAAGGTGGTCTCAACCTGCGTTTCAGCAAAGGAGGCCAACTCAACGCCAACGCCGACCTTTCTGACAACCGCTACAATATCGACCTCGACCTCACAGACTTCTCGCTCGAGAATGTGGAGGGCTACGTACAGGACTTTATTGACTTCGATGATGTAATGGGTACACTGGCTGCCCATGTCAGTGCTACGGGCAGCAGCAATGAACTGCTCAAAAGCCGCATCAGCGCCACAATAAACCTTACTGACGTAGCCTTGCGCGACGACCACCGCCAGACTCTGGCCGGACTTGACAGGCTCAATATTAAGGTCAATAATATCAACCTTGATGCCAATAGCTACGACATTGCAGAAGTGCATCTCGACGGACTGACAGCCATCTATGAACAATATGACGGATACAGCAATTTCAGCCGACTGATAAAAGTGCCAGAGGACATGGAGGAAACTGAAATTCAGGAGGATTCAGAGAATACCAATAAAAAAACACTGCAACTGCGTGTAGGCGAATTGGAAGTAACTCATTGTAACCTCACTTACGTCAACACCACCTTGCCCGACGAGTTTCGCTTCCCCCTGACCGATGTCACCATCAATGCAAGCGACATCAAACTCCATGGTGAGAACAATGCCCGTATTCGGGCTTCGCTACCCGGCGGCGGCCACCTGGCAGTACGCTGGAAAGGAATCCTCGACCCCTGGAAGCAGCAGCAAGACCTCATCCTTATCATCAAAGGTCTTCAGCTTAAGCAACTCAGTCCCTGGGCCGTAGCCTATACTGGACAACCTATTGAGGATGGCATCTTCAGCCTCACCTCACGCAACAATATTTCCAACAGTCAACTCAACGGACAGAATATCATCGACATCTACAAGCCCGTGGTAGGCAAGAAACGAAAAGACTTAAAAGCCGAGAAACAGCTACCACTCAAGACTGCCCTCTACGTACTCAAAGACAAAGACGACAAGATACAGCTCGACGTACCTGTCAAAGGCAATATTGACAACCCAGAGTTCAACTACATGAAACTGGTATGGAAGACCCTTGGAAATCTTATCGTCAAGGTAGCCACCTCGCCAGCCCGTGCGCTCGGCAACGCACTCGGTATCGATGGTGAAGGGCTGGACTTCCTCGCCATCGACCCCGAGCAACACGGCCTCACTTCTGAACAATACCACACCCTTGGTCAACTGGCTTCCGTGGTGCAGAGCGACAGCCTAATAGTACTACGGATGGAGTTGCATTTAAACGATACCGAACGCGCTGAACGGTTCAACAACCATGTGCGCCACTACCTTCTCGAGCAGGGGGTCAATGAGCACCAGATTGAGATATTCACAGGAGACGCGCCCACCGAAAGTCAGCCCTCCGGCTACACCATCATCTCCGAACTGAAGATAGAAGAATAACACTATGGCAGACAACGATAACATTTTCAACCAAACACCTTTGGCCTCCGATTATAACGACGACAGTATCGTCCATTTGGAGGATATGGAACACATACGCCTTCGTCCCGGTATGTATATCGGGAAACTTGGCGATGGGTCTTCCCATGACGACGGCATATATGTGCTTATCAAAGAGGTCATCGATAACGCCATCGACGAGTTCACCTCTGGTTTTGGCAAGAAGATAGCGGTAAAAATCAACTTTGCCGACCGCAAGGTAAGCATCCGCGACTACGGCCGCGGCATCCCCCTCCTCAAAATGGTAGAAGCTGTCAGCAAACTCAATACCGGTGCAAAATACGACAGCAAAGTATTCCAGAAATCGGTTGGTTTGAACGGTGTGGGTACCAAAGCCGTCAACGCCCTCTCCTCATGGTTCCGTGTCCAAAGCTTTCGCGACGGGAAGACCCGTATTGCTGAATTTTCTGAGGGTAAGCTAACTGCTGACAGTGGCATCACAACACTCAGCGATTCCGTCGCCGAGACCGGCACGCTAGTTGAATTCATCCCCGACCCAAAACTCTTCGGCAACTACCACTTCATCAGCGAATATGTAGAGAAACGTATCTGGAACTATGCCTATCTCAATCGCGGCCTCACCATGTACTACAACGACCGCCGCTACTACTCCAAAAATGGTCTACTCGACCTCCTCGAACACAACCTCCAGTCTGCCCCACTCTATCCCGTCATACACATCCAGGAGGGCGACTTTGAAGCCGCTTTTACCCATATCGCTGGTCAGAACAACGACTACTACTATTCCTTTGTCAACGGCCAACATACCACCGAAGGTGGCACCCACCAGAGCGCTTTCCGTGAGGCCTATGCCCGCGTAGTTAAAGACTTCATCAAGAAAGACTACACCCCTGAAGTTATCCGCGGCGGCCTTGTCTGCGCACTCTGTGTCCGCATCCAAGAGCCTGTCTTTGAAGCACAGACCAAGACAAAACTGGGGTCTACTCATCTGGAACCCAATAAAACCGATGGCACAAACGACTCACCACTCCTCAAGACCTACGTCCTCGACATTCTCAAACGCCATCTCGACAACTATCTGCATATCCATGCCGACACCGCCGAGGCGCTGTTGGCCAAGATAACCCTCAACGAGAAAGAACGCAAAGAGATAGCAGGCATCAAGAAAGTAGCCCGCGAAGCTGGCAAGAAAGCCTCGCTCAACAACCGCAAACTCCGCGACTGTCACGTACACTATAACACCAACCATGCCCGCCGGTTAGAAAGCACCATCTTCATCACTGAGGGTGACTCGGCCTCCGGCTCTATCACCAAGAGTCGCGATGTTGACACACAAGCCGTCTTCAGCCTGCGCGGAAAACCACAAAACACATATAAAATCAACAAAGTAGACATCTATAAAAACGAGGAGCTCAACCTACTCCACAACGCTCTCGACATTGATGACTCCCTCGACAATCTCCGCTATAACAACGTTGTCATCGCCACCGATGCCGATGTCGACGGTATGCATATACGGCTTCTTCTCCTTACCTTCTTCCTTCGCTTCTACCCCGAACTTATCCAGACCGGCCACGTCTACATCCTTCAGACCCCACTCTTCCGTGTTCGCAACAAACAGAAAACGACCTATTGCTACACCGACGAGGAGCGCGTCAACGCCATCAAATCCACCCCAGGTGCCGAAATCACCCGATTCAAAGGCCTCGGTGAGATATCCCCCGACGAATTCAAAAACTTCATCGGCAAAGACATGCGACTCGATCCCGTACTCCTCCACAAAGAATTCGACACCAAAGGCGTGCTCGGGTTCTACATGGGCGATAACACCCTTGAACGGCGAGAGTTCATCATGCGCAATTTGCGCATCGAAGATGACGAGTCTATCATAGTGGCATAAAAAAAATTTGGTCAGTTTTTGATTTTTTTCTATACTTGCATCCAAATCCAACCACTATGGCCACTACCAAAAGACATAAAAAGAATCTGATTGTCAGCTACAAGAACCTCGCCGACAACCTAAAGGAATTGTTCAAAGAAGCCTATCCCGACGGCTACGAAAGTCATATCACCAAGTTTGTCAAACCTACTGGAGACGCTATTTTTGTGGTTCCGTTCGAGACCGAAGATACCGCCTATATGGTCAAGTTCGATGTCAAGATTGACTCTCTTGGCGAAGACCTCGATAAAGCCCTCTTCGATGACGATGAAAACAACGACAACAAGGAGGACGAATTCGCCCCATTGAGCGAAGCCATCGAGAAGGAAGAATCCAACCCCACACACCGCGAACGTCATCTGCGTCACGGCGACTTTGAAGACCTTCTTTCGGACGAGAAGAAAAAGAAAGTCTCGCTTGGTGTCGACAAAGAAGGTCTGAAAGAGGCCCTCGGCGACGCGGAAGAGGCTGAGGAACTCGACAGTTACGAACGGCTTGACGACGAAGACGAGATGGATCCCGATGAAGAATTTGAACCTAGCGATGAGGATTTGCGTGGTATTGAAGAGGAATATCTTGATGCCGAGATACCTCCCCTCGACGCCACTATACCGGAAGAAGAGGCAGTTGCGGTAGTTCCTAAAAAGAAAGAACGTAAAAAGAAAGCAAAAAAATAATCAAAAACAATAACAACATGAAAAAAGCAATAAAAGTGATGTGCCTCGCCACCCTGCTCCTGGGTATTGGATTCAGCGCTCAGGCACAGTTCCGTCAGTCGGTATTTCTTAACCTTAATATTCCCACAGGCAGTTTTGCCTCGAATGTCAGCAGCACACACACCATACCTTTAACCTATCTGGAGATTGGCAAGGACGCCAATACCGGCTTTGGCCTTGGTTACCGCATCAGTTACCGCTTCGACGTAGGAATGGGCATCGTGGCTCCATGGGCCCAAGCAGACATCTTCTGGAACACCATCAGCAATGGTCTGAGCGAAGAATACACCCAAGCACGAACCAAGAGCAAACCCACCTATTTCAACATTCCCTTGCAACTTGGTATCACCTACATGTATGATGAATTGTGGAACGACATAATCCCTTACGGTGAATTCGGCATCGGCACGGACTTGATGATGATTACCTCTGAGGGTCCCTGTACCCTGACTACCGGAGGTCTAAGCGTAACCACCAGCAAGTACTCTTATAAACCCAACTCCACCCTTTCCTTCTCTCTGGGTGTAGGTGCTTATTTCGGACGTCACGTCAGCTTAGGTATTTACTACTATGATATGGGCAAACACCCCATTGCATACACGGGACGCACTGTCAACAATCTAAATGCCGTGGAACGTGCTGCCTATGAATACGGCGATGTAGAGACTCGCACTGTTGGAAGCGTTGCCATCCGTATCGGCTTCCACTTCTAATCCTCACTTGACGATAATTTCGTCGGTAAAGAGATAAGAAGGTTGCCCAGGAGCCGGATGCCATTTTGGCAGTGGCCCCGGATTGGGAACAACAACACGAAGATAACGACACTGTGTGGTGGGATTGATTCCCACCACATATTTTTTTAGTCTCATGCCTGTCTCCCGGGGATCCATGTCGAAATACTTGTCAGCAACGAGCGTCCAGTCTTTACCATCGTTCGACGCATAGACCTTTATCTGTGTCGGAGCCAGTATCCAATCAAAGGTATTTTGCATAAAACGCATGGAAATTTCACAAGGTGAAAAGTGAGAGGTGAAAGGTGAAAGTTCTATGATGGCGTCAATGCTGTCGCCCCAGTAGCCCTGCCAGTGGCCGTCGGCATAGGTAGTGTTGCTGCCCAACTGACCGTCGATGAGGGCATCCGCACCTCCACCACTGTAGATGGCCTTGTAGGTGGAGTATGGGGTGTTAAGGGTTATTTTGGCACCCATTCCGAGGTGGCTCAACAGATACTGCTCGCTGATGACACCTTCACCGTATTTATTATAAGAAATAGCGCGGATGGTGGCGGAGCGGTCAAGGGGGAATGGGCCTTCGTAGAGTGTGGAGGAGGCGGTGGGTTCGTAACCGTCGAGGGTGTAGTAGATGGGGCGGTCATCGTAGAGAGTGCGAAGGGTGACGGTTGGATGCTGTGACACAGCATCACATCCAACGGACATGAAGACGTGGCGGTCGAATTCCAGTACCTCGCGCGCGAGGTCGTCATAGCGGTTGAGGACGATATATCGCTCATAGTCACCATTCTCCTGATCCCATAGGCGGAGGTATTCACGCTTGAGGTCGGTGAGGAACATCCAGTACTGTCCCTTCATCATCTTCATCCTTTCCTTCATAATCACGTCCTTGCCCTCCATCTGGTGGTAAATCATCTTACGCAGGATCGACTTAAACACCGTCTGCCTTATGCGCATCAGGGCGTAATGGGCATGTGGGTTGGCGACCGAGTCAATCTCTTTGTCCAGCTCCATTACCTTCTTTATCACTTTGTCGCAACGGTCGCTCATAGCGTCCGATATATTGTCGGGGTTGAAGTTAAGGAGCGGTTCCATCAAAGCAGCACTTGTGTACCAGTCGGCAATGTCGGGGTCGCTCTCGAGGGCACCGAGGGCGTAAAGCTGGGATGTCTTAGTGGGTGTTGTGGGTTGAATGGGGCTAATGGGCAAAGATGGGTTATTGGAAACACCATAGAACAGCCTCTCGAAGTTCTCGTTGAACTGCCGTTCCCTACGGGCAAACTCTTCGGGGTCGTCGGTCTTGATGGGGTTCCACGCCATCTCAGCGCTCCAGAAGAGACCGTGCCAGCAGTTGTCGAAGAGGGCCTCGCCGTTGTCGTCCCAGCAGGTGTTCATCAACCCCTCGGCACCGTTGCGCCAGCCGTCGCGGGCGAGGTTGGCGATGTTCTTCATGTAGCGGTAGGGGTTGGGAATCATGTTGCTGCTGTGCGAGAGCGAGGGGGCCACCCAGAAGGGCGTGCCGTTCTCCTTGAAGGGACGAATGAGATGGTCGTAACTGTCGAGGGGTTCGTAGGCCCACATGATGTAGGTCATATCCTCTGGCAGTTGCTTCATCATCGCCGGGTTCTTCGCCACGATGTCGCCCCACATAACGACACGGAGTGAAGAATGAAGAGTGAAAAGTGAAGAATTCGGCTGCCGCAGGTTGTTTGCACTAGCATATTCTTCATTCTTAATTCTTAATTCTTCATTTATTATGTCATAGCATCTATTGATGTGGTTGACATACACTTGGTCAGCACCTAGCAAGTCAACAAGACGTTTGGCACGGCCTGTACCCAACTGCTCGGTCTCGTCGCAATTGATGATAAAAAACGGAGAATTAGGGATGCGCTCGAACGCACCAGCAATACGTTTTCGCAGGAAATCGTATGTCGCCTCGTTGTCGGGGTTGAAGTTGTTCTTGCTGTCCATCATATACTGATAGAACGGCACGCGCAGTGTCTTCTCGGCATGGGCGAAGAGCTGCAGGTTTATCACCTCGTCGGGATGAGGTTTGCAATCGGCAGCATAAGCGGGCGCGAGATCGGGGAACTCCGGCTGGTAAAGGGTGTGCTCGGTGTAGTAGTTAGAGAAGTTATACTTCAACGCATGTAGCACCTCATACTGCTTCTTACGGTAGGCCTCGTGCGGCACGGGCCCACGGCTAATATCATCCATCCAACCACGATAGCGATAAACTGGCCAGTCGGTGATGGTCATGCACGGGATAGTGTCATACAGTAATCTCAACTGCGACAGCGTCATGTGGGCATACTGCAAACCTTTTTCCCCCTCGTACTTGATGGTTATTTTGCGTGGCTCAATGACAATACTATAGGCCTGACTCCAATTTCCATCGAACTGAGGAGAATCCTCGCCCCTCCCCCATTTAACCCTCAATTCCTTCACCTTGGCCTTGGAAAGCACACACACTTTGCCGCCTTGAGAGACAGACACCTTCTGCGGCGTAGGAATGAGACCGAGATTAATCTGTTCCTGCGCTGCAGTGGTCAGGCTGATGGCCAGCAGCACAGCAATGACGAGGCGTTTCATACGTTTTGTTTTGAAGGATTAATAAGTGGTACAAAGGCATTCGTCGAGGGCGGCGGTGATGGCCTCGCGGTCGAGGTGCTGGCCGATGAAGACGAGTTTCTGCATGCGGTCACCGTAGGTATCATCCCAGTCGCGCTGCAGGTCGGGGTTACGACGCATGAAGTCGAGAAGCTCGTTGTCGGGCATGGTGGCGTACCACTGGCCGATATCGCGCAGAGAGACCTGCTTGCCGGCCTGCTCGAACATATAGCAAGTGTCGGGCTCGGACAAAAACCAACAAATGCCTTTGGCTCGGATAATCTCCTTCGGCCAACGGCGGGCGATAAACTCGTCGAAACGACTGATATTCATCGGTTCGCGACGGTAATAGACGAAGGTACCAATACCGTATTCCTCTGCCTCGCCCTCATCGTCGTGATGATGATGGTGGTGTTCATGGTCATGGTGATGGTGCTCATCGTGCTCATCATCGTCATCATCATCGTCGTGATGGCCTTCTATCTCGTTAATCCATGCGGCGGAAGTAGCCACGCGGTCGAAGTCGAAGCTATGGGTGTTGAGGATGCGGTCGAAGTCAATATCGCAATAGTCGCACTCGATAATCTCTGCCTTGGGTTGGATGGCGCGGATAATCTCGCGGATTCGGCCCAATTCGTCGGGGGTCACCTCGGATACTTTGTTGAGCAGTATGATATTGCAAAACTCTATCTGCTGGATGACGAGGTTTTCGATGTCATCTTCAGCAAGGCCAGGACGCAGGAGGTCCTTGCCGCTTCCGAACTCGTCCTTCATGCGCAGTGCGTCGACGACGGTAACGATACTGTCCACCACCGGCACGCCGTCGCGTATGTACTCCGGACCCATGGTGGGGATAGAGCAGATGGTCTGCGCGATAGGCTCCGGCTCACAGATGCCGCTGGCTTCGATGACGATATAGTCGAAGCGGTGCTGGGAGGTGATATCGCGCAGCTGCTCGACGAGGTCCATCTTCAACGTGCAGCAGATGCAGCCGTTCTGCAGCGCCACCAAACTTTGGTCTTTCTGACCAACGATACCGCCCTTCTCAATGAGGTCGGCATCGATATTCACCTCACCAATATCGTTGACGATGACGGCGAAACGGATACCGCGCTTATTGCCCAATATGCGGTTGAGGAGGGTTGTCTTGCCGCTGCCCAAATAGCCGGTGAGCAGCAGTACAGGTATAGTAGTCGGCGTCATAATAATATTACTTCAAACAATTTAAATAACGATGGATAGTATCTTCGATGCCAAGGTAGAGGGCGTCGGAGATGAGTGCGTGTCCAATGGAAACCTCGTCACACCAGGGTATCTGCTGGTGAAAGTAAGCGAGGTTTTCGAGGGAGAGGTCGTGGCCTGCATTGAGTCCAAGACCGCATTCTCGGGCCACACGGGCAGCTGCTACAAAGGGTGCTATAACGATTGGGAACGCGGACGTCTCTTCCGCCATAGTTGCAGCATGATATCCCGACGCAAAACTCTCCGTGTACAGTTCTACGCGGTCGGTACCAGTCTTGGCGGCCATCTCAATCATCTGCGGATTAGCATCGATAAAGATGCTCACGCGAATGCCACAGGCCTTGAATTCCTTGACGACATCACACAAATACTGTTGGTTCTTGATAGTATCCCAGCCAGCGTTGGAGGTAAGGACACCCTCGGCATCGGGAACGAGCGTTACCTGCGTAGGATGGATTTCCTTCACCAAGTCAATGAAACCGTAGGGCTTGCTCTTTGAAATCCCCTTCGGATTTCCTTCGATATTAAACTCGGTAGTGATGATGGGCTTGATGTCATACACGTCGGCATAACGGATATGGCGCTCATCAGGACGGGGATGGACGGTAATGCCCTGGGCTCCAAAACGCTCGCAGTCGATAGCAAACTGCTTCACATTGGGGGTATTGCCACCACGTGCGTTGCGGATAGTGGCAACCTTGTTAATATTGACACTCAGTTTGGTCATGATAATAAGGTGTATTTGTAAAGCTGTAAAGTAAGTAATTTTTATTCGTCGCTAGTAGCGCTGATAAAGCGCCGATAGGCACTGAAGGTATTGGCACGGGAAAGGAAACCGAGATAATTACCCTCGTCATCGACAACCACAAGGTTATAGCGATTACCTATCCGGAACTTCTCCACTACATCGCTGAGCTCATCGCTACTACGCACGATATCACCTTCACTCATGGGATGCATCAAGTCGTCGACTAACACAGTATCGTACAAATCGGTGTTGAAAATAATCTTGCGCACGTCGTCGAGCACAATGACGCCAAGGAACTTGTCATCTTCCGAGAGCACAGGAAAGAGGTTTCGGCGCGAGGTCTTGATAGATTCGACAAGGTCGCGCAGATGGTCGCCCGCGCGGACAATGACGAAGTTAGACTCTATCAGGCTCTGCATATTCATTAAATGCCACGCTGAGGCATCTTTGTTGTGGGTGAGCAAGTCACCCTGTTCAGCCAGTTTGCGTGCATAGATGGAATGGCGTTCGAATGGACTGATGCAGAGATAGGTAACAGCTGAAGCAGTGAGCAACGGTGCCAGCAATCCGTAGCCACCTGTGATTTCGGCAATGAGGAAGGTAGCCATAAAGGGGGCATGCATCACGCCCGTCATCACTGCCGCCATACCCACCAGAGCGAAATTGGCAGTATCTTGTGGCGGGAGTCCCAATGTATTGCTTAACAATGCAATAAAATATCCGCTCAGACCACCTAGCACCAACGAGGGTCCGAAGGTACCGCCCACACCTCCCGAACCGATAGTGACGGCCGTAGCCACTGGCTTAAGGAGAATCAGCAACACCAAAACCGCCAGCGGAGGCCAAGAAAAATGGAAGTTCGTGAGTACTCCGTCGCCACCGCGCAGCAGAACGGTGAGTGAAGCATAGCCCTCACCGTAGAGCGGAGGGAAAAGCACCACCAGCAGACCCAGCAGCAATCCGCCAATTAGCCACCGCAGCCAAGGGTTTCGACGTTTGGCGAACCAGCCCTCCACTTTGTCTGTAATCCTCAGAAAATAGACAGAGACGGCAGCGCAGAAAACACCCAACACCATATAATAAGGCAACTGAGAGAGTGCAAAAGGTTCGTGGATGGTGAAGCTGAACTGCACTCCTGTACCCATAAGGAAATAAGCCACTGTCGAAGCGGTAAGTGACGAGAGCAGCAACGGCAGCGCCGTAGTGGCTGTAAGGTCGAACAAGAACACCTCGAGTACAAACAGGATACCCGCCAGCGGGGCCTTGAAGATGCCTGCGATGGCACCGGCGGCACCGCATCCCAAAAGCAAACGCACACTCTTGGCGTTAAGACGGAACCATCGGCCGATATTGCTGCCGATGGCCGAACCGGTAGAAGCTATCGGGGCCTCGAGACCCACACTGCCGCCGAAGGCAACGGTAAGCGTCGAAGCAATAAGTGAGGTATACATATTTTTTGCCGGCAATTCACTCTTGTTGCGGCTGATAGCCAGCAACACCCCGGGCAATCCATGACCAATGTCGCCTTTGACCACATACTTCACAAAAAGCATAGTAAGGAGGATACCCACCAGCGGCAAAAAGAAGATGATAAGCCACGAAGTATGATGGATGATAAACGACGGATCGGTAGCCATGCGTGTCACAAAAGCGCCGGCATAATGTACCACGGTTTTCAACACCACACCGGCCAAACCCGACAAAGCGCCCACCACGATAGCCAGCAGAAGCAGGATTGTCTGCTCGCTCATGTGACGTAAACGCCACCGGTGGAGAGTCATATAGATAGACATTAGCTCAAAAAAAATCGGGTGCAAAAATACGAAAATAAATCCATTCTCGTTATTTATTTTCAAAAAAAATGAAAAACACCATCTTTATGAAAAAAGTAACACCCATTGCCACCCTTGCCGCGTTGCTGCTCTCCTCCTGTGTCGCTCTCAGCGAACACGAAGATCTACAGGCACGCTATGAACAGACATCCAAGCAGTTTAATATCGCCCAACAGGAGTTGATGGAACTCAAAGAAGAGAACGCATCCCTCACCCGTCAGAATCAGGCGCTCAATGCTGACTATGCTGATGTAACACACGCCAAGAACGCCGCAGAAAAACGTGCTGACAGCCTAAGCCGGCGCATCGAACAGTTGGCCCACCACTACGATACCACTATGGAAAACTATGTCCAAGAGGTGGCCGGCAAGAGCCGCGATCTCACCCGCGCCCAGAACCTTCTCACCGCACGCACCAAAGAACTTGGCGACAAAGAACTAGAACTCCTTGCCCGTCAACAGGAACTGCAGGAACAACAAGAGATTTTTAACCTTCAGCGCAGCCAGCTCCTTGCCAAACAGCACGAACTGGAAGAGCAAGAAGCTGCCACCAAATCCCAACTCGAAGCCAAGGAGCGCGAACTAGAAGCCGTCCGCACCTCCGTCACCCGCGCCCTCACCGGCTTTGCCGACAAAGGACTGAAAGTGGAGACTAAAGACGGCAAAGTATACGTCTCTATGGAGAATAAACTCCTCTTCCCTTCGGCTAGTTGGACTGTCAGCAAAGAAGGCATCAACGCCATCCGCGAACTCGCTAAGGTACTTGAACACGACTCCACTCTGAATATCATGGTGGAAGGCCATACCGACAACGACGCCTATCGTGGCTCCACGGCTGTGAAGGACAACTGGGACCTCAGCGTGATGCGTGCCACCGCCATCGTAAAACTGCTCCTGCAGCACGGCCCTGCCATCAATCCTTCGCGCATCGAAGCCTGCGGCCATGGCGAATTCGCCCCCAAAGTACCCAACACCAGCGCTGAAAACAAGGCAATTAACCGCCGCACCGAGATTATTCTCACCCCCAACCTCGACAAGCTGCTGCAAGAGATGGGCAACTAAGCCCACCCAACTCCCGCTTTTCGACGTCCGGTCAATACCTGTTCTTCGGTTGTTCTTCGGAAAAATCCGAAGAACAACCGAAGAACAGCATTATAAGGTGTGAAGAGAATCCAGCGTGAAATAATCTTCCACATATTTCGAATTAATTTGTATCTTTGCAGAGTGTTATGCCTGTGCCCACACAGGCAATGTGCATAGTATTAACCTATTAGAAAGAATAAATATATAATAAAATGGAGAAAAGATTATTTTTTCGCGTCGTTTTGCGCCTGTGGGCGGCTGCGTTGCCGCTGATGGCCGTCATCCCCGCCACCTCGGCTCAAGAGCGTGACCCTGTGCCCATGCCTACGGTAAATACCGACACGGTGATGAGACATATCATCGAACTCTCGTCCGAGACCTATGAAGGCCGTCTGGCCGGCAGCGAAGGCTATGCCAAGGCCGCGCAGTATGTGGAACGTGTGCTTCGCCGCTACGGCGTGCGCGAGCTCAAGGAGCAACCCTTTGAGGTAGAGTGCAACGAGGTGGAGAACTGTAAGTTCAACATATACACTCCCGGCAGCAAAGAGAAGCGCGTCTTCACATTGGGCAACGAGTTCTGCTGTGCCGGTATGACGGGACGCGGCTATGTCGACGCCCAGATGGTGTTCTGCGGCTATGGCGTAGACCACGGCGTGTTCAACGAATATAAAAACGTTGATATACAAGGCAAGATAGCCGTAGTGCTGACCGGCCTGCCAGAATGGCTACCCGCCAGCATAGGCGATAAATACCTGAGCCTGCGTGACAAGGCACGCACCGCCGAACGCCACGGTGCCATCGGCATGCTGGCCATCAATATCAGCCCCAGTTGTCTGCCCTACGAACCTCAGGGCAAAGTATATTGCGGTGCATTGCCTCATCTGGCCACCTTCCCCATCCTGCAACTCACCATGGATTGCGGCCGCGAACTGCTCACCACTGAACAGACTGACCTCGACGCTGCCATCCGCACTATCGACGGACATCAGATTTGCTCCTTTGCCTTACTCAAAAAAGCAGAGATTGATGTCAACGCCCGCTATCGCCAACGCGCCACCACGTTCAACGTGACAGGTTTGCTGGAAGGATGCGACAAAGATCTGCGCAAAGAAATCATCGTAGTGGGTGCTTCGCTCGATGGCACCGGCATACAGGGCGAGACATGCCTCTTCCCAAGCGCCGACATCAATGCCTCAGGCGTGGCGGCAGTACTGGAGACTGCCCGCGTGCTGAGCGACCCTGGCTTCCGTCCCAAACGCAGCGTGCTTTTCGTGCTCTTCAGCGGCGGCGAGCAGCAGTATGCAGGCTCGCGCGAATTCTTGGACCAGTATCCTCGTCTGCGCAATGTAGAGGCCTTTGTCAACGCACAGAATATCGGCTACGGCGACAGCTTGGTGGTATTGGGTGACAACCGTTATCCCTCCTTGTGGCAGATTGCCCACGATCATGACACCGCCGCCGACCGACACCTTATCTGGTCTGCCAACGGTGAGAAGAGCACCCCCCGTGGCGATGCTCGCGCCTTTGACAATATGGGTATTCCCTCGCTGGTCATCACCACCCACAACGGACTGCAGCACAACCATGTGTCGTCCGACATATGGGAGAATATTGACCGTCGCATCTTGGGTCAGGCCGTCCGCTTGCTAGCCGAGACAACCGCCGAACTGGGTGAAGGTCTCTACCAAGGTCGTAGCCCTCAAAGCAAAGCACAACGATTCCGCAACTAACATATCAACCTCTTAACTTATCAACGTGTTCACACTATACAAGAAAGAACTTTCGGGCTTTTTCGCCTCACTTATCGGATACCTCACCATCGCAGTCTTCCTGGTGCTGACAGGATTGATGCTATGGGTACTGAAGAGCGACTTTAACATCCTTGACTACGGATACGCCGGGTTGGACGGCCTGTTCCTCATCGGTCCATTCCTCTACCTTTTCCTCATCCCGGCTATTACCATGCGTTCGATAGCCGAGGAGCGACGTACCGGCACCATCGAGATGCTGATGACACGACCCTTGAGCGACTGGACCATTGTGTGGGCCAAATTCCTGGCGGCCTGGACATTGGTATTCATCTCGCTGTTGCCCACACTGGTATGCTATGTCAGCGTATATCTGCTGGGCGACCCTGTCGGCAACATCGACACCGGCAGCGTAGTGGGCTCATACATCGGCCTACTATTGTTGGGTGGCGCCTTCGTGGCCATAGGCCTTTTTTGTTCGTCGCTGACCACCAACCAGATTGTTTCCTTCATCTTGGCCGCCGTACTCTGCGCCGCCGTGTATATCGGCTTCGAGTCAATATACAACATGGGCATACTGGGCGATGCAGACCTCTTTATCAAGCAACTAGGTGGCATGAATCACTATGAAAGCATGAGCCGCGGTGTAATAGACACCCGCGACGTGGTCTATTTCGTCTGCCTTATGGCCCTGTTCCTTATGGCCACCCGATTGGTGCTGCAGAGCCGCAAGTGGAACGGCTGGACCGGACGCCGCAGTTTGAGACACAGTCATTGGATAGAGATGGGGGCTACTGTAATGTTGGTCATCGCCCTGAACGTCATCAGCAACTTCCTCTTCCTGCGTATCGACCTCACCTCCGAACATCGTTACACCCTAAGCAAAGCCACCAAACAGATGCTCAAGAAGGTAGACGAACCGGTACTCTTCCGTGTGTATCTGGAAGGCGACTTCCCGGCTGATTTCAAACGCCTGCGCAGCGAGACCAAAGAGATGCTCAACCAGTTCCGCGCCTACAACAGCAATATTGAATACGAATTTGTCGACCCCACCAAATTTGAGAACCGCGAGGAGCAGAAAGTATTCTATCAGAAACTGGCCTCCAAGGGTATCCAACCTACACAGATACAAACGGCCTCGGCCGGCGGCACTACTACGCAGATTATCATTCCCGCCGCCGACGTTTACTATCGCGGCCGCGAGACCTCAGTGCAACTAATACAAAACCAGCGTTATGTTAACGACGCAGATCTGCTGAACAACTCCATCCAAAACCTCGAATACGTCCTCTCCAATGCCATCCGCGCCTTGTGGAGCGGCGAGAAGAAAAGCATCGGCTTCCTGCAGGGTCACGGCGAGCTGGGGGGCGGCGTACTCTACGATATCCAACGTTCGCTGCAGGAATACTACAGCCTTGACTACGTGAATATCGACGGACAAATACAGTCGCTCACCCTCCGCACTCCCGACAAGGATGACTCGAGTCAGTACCATTTTTACAACCTCTACGACCTGCTTATCGTGGCCAAACCCACCCGCGCCTTCAGCGAACAGGACCAATACATACTGGATCAGTATATCATGTACGGCGGCAAGGTGCTGTGGCTTCTCGACGCACTGGATGCAGACCTAGATAGTCTGGCCGATCGTCGTCAAATGATGGCTACCCGCTATCCGTTGGGTATCGACGAGATGCTTTTCACCTATGGCGTACGTCTCAACCCCAACCTGCTCATGGACATGCGTTGCCGCCCCATTCCCATACAAGTGGGAATGGTGGGCGACAAACCCCAGATGCGTTTCTGCCCCTGGTACTACTTCCCCGAGATAGTGCCGCTGACCGACCACCCCATTGTGCGCAACCTCGACCTTATCAAATGCGACTTTGCGGGAAGCCTCGACCTTATCGACAACGACATTGAAAAGACCGTGCTGCTCACCACATCGGAATACACACGCGTGAAAAACGCGCCCGCCCTGGTCGACCTAGCTGATGCACAAGCTGAGCCCGACCAACGCCTCTTTTCCAACCGCAATCTACCCGTCGCCGTGCTGCTCGAAGGTAGTTTCCGTTCCGCCTGGCGCAACCGTCTGTCGCCCGTATTCACCTCACAACCTGCCATGGGATATCGCGAGAGTAGCGAGCCCACCAAGATGATAGTCATCTCCGACGGCGACATTATCCGCAACCGCTATATCGCAGAGGAGGGGGCCGTGCTGCCTCTGGGCTACGACTACTACACACAAACACAATATGCCAACAAAAACCTTATCCTCAACGCCGTCAACTATCTTGTGGGCGACGAGGGAATGATGGCTTCACGCTCGCGCACTATTCGTCTGCGCAAACTCGACGTAATGAAAGTACATAATCTGCGCACACAGTATCAAATAATTAACATTGTCTGTCCCGTGGTGTTGCTGACCCTTGCTGGTGGCGTCATCTACCTTGTGAGACGAAAAAAATACAGCAAATGAAGAAGAAAAACATCATACTTATCGGTGTCGTGGCCGCAGTGGCCCTGATAGCCCTCGTCATCGCTTTGACGGGTTCCAAAAAAGCCACCTTCAGTCAGGACTACCATATCAAAGACACTGCCTCGGTGACCCGTATCTTCCTTGCCGACAAACAGGAAAACGAAGTGCTGCTCACACGCACCGGAGATTCGACTTGGGTAGTCGACGAACAGTATCCTGCCAACCAGCCACTGGTCGACCTGCTACTTGAGACCCTCAACACCATGCGCATACGCCAACAGGTGAACCGCAACGCCGTACCCAATATAATCAAAGACCTCTCGGCACGCGCCATCAAAGTGGAGGTATACCAGAAGGTCTATATCATCGACTGGTTTGGCGGGAAACTACGGCTCTTCCCCCATGAGAAGAAGACCGTCACTTACTACGTGGGGCGCGAGACACAAGACATGATGGCCAGCTACATGTTCCGTGAAGGAGACAAAGTGCCTTACGTCATCCATATACCGGGATTTCGTGGATTTCTCACTCCGCGATTTGTCACTGATCCGCTGAAATGGCGCAGCCACAATATCGTAGATCTCGACGTGCATGCCATTCAAAGTATCCATTTGGATATTCCTGAGATGCCTGAAGAGAGTTTCACCATACAGCGTGACGGCGAAGGATTTTGCATGTTGTTGCAGGGAAGCCAACGTGTGCCGGGATTCGACACCGCCCGTGTGGCACAGATGCTTTCCTCTTTCACATGGCTCAACTTCGACGAGTTTGCCGCTATCGTTCCCAATAGCTTCGCCGACAGTTGCGTGAGTGGCACTCCGCGTACCATCCTCACCATCACCGACACCGCTGGTCACATTACCACCCTGCGCACATATATCAAGTACACTAACCCGAAGGACCTGATAAATATGCCAGACCCGGAGATGTACGAAACCTTCGACCTTGACCGCCTCTATGCCATCATTGACGATAAAGACACAGTACTTATCCAGTACTTCAACTTCGACAAAATTCTCCAACCTGCCAGTTATTTTATGGGTGAAGACCACAAACTAATAGCCAAATGAAAAAGTTCTTCACACAAGATACCATATGGACAGGATTGGTGGCGGGTATAGGGAGCGAACTGCTCTTTTGCTTGTTACTGAACGGGGTATTTGCCGTCACCGGACTGTCGTGGGAGCCTCATGCACGATGGTTCTTCGGTATGTTTATACCCTTATTGCTCATCCTGCGTACATACGCCAAAAAAAAAGCCTACCTCACCATAGTGCGCACACTCATCACAGTGCTTTTCGTCACCTTCCTGATTTTTATGCTCTTCCTTATTAGAAACCACCTGTTGATAGCCAAATGAAGTATTACATCATAGCCGGCGAAGCATCGGGTGACCTACATGGAGCCAACCTGATGCGTGCTCTGCAGGAGAAAGACCCACAGGCTGAATTCCGCTTTTGGGGCGGTGACGATATGGCGACCGTTGGGGGATTACCTGTTAGACATATCCGCGACTTGGCTATCATGGGCTTCGTCGAGGTGGTGGCCCATCTGGGTACCGTATTGGGCAACATCCGTTTCTGCAAACAGGATATCCTCGCCTATAAACCCGATGTGGTGGTGGGTGTCGACTATCCAGGCTTCAACCTTAAGATTGAGGCGTGGGCACACAAGCAGGGATTCAAGACGGTGCACTACATCTCACCCAACCTCTGGGCTTGGAAGAAAGGACGTATCAAAGGGATGCGCAAAACCCTTGACAGGCTTTGCTATATCCTCCCCTTCGAGGAGCGCTTCTTCGCCGATAACAACATGCCGCAAGCCGTATACGTAGGCCATCCTCTGCTGGATGCCATCAGGGACGACCTCTTCAAGCCCGCTTTCCAAGGCAAACGCCATGTGATTGCACTGCTACCCGGCAGCCGGCGGCAAGAGCTGAAGAAAAGCCTGCCTTTGATGGTACAACTGGCCGAACGGCATCCTGAATACCGATTCATCGTGGCTGGAATGAGCCTGTTGGGAGAGAATCTCTACTGCAGCCTTATCCCCGAAGGAAGCAATATCGAGGTAGTCTACAATCAGACCTACCCCCTGCTCGCTTCAGCCTATGCCGCCATAGTTTGCTCTGGCACCGCTACCCTCGAAACCGCCCTCTTCAACGTGCCACAGGTTGTGTGCTATAGCGGCAATCCCATCTCCTACCTTATCGCCCGTACCATCGTTAGTCGCCGTATCAAGTACATCTCGCTAGTCAATCTCATCGCCGACAAATCCATCGTTACCGAACTGATACAGGATGATTTTAATTCCACACGGCTGGAACAGGAATTCCAACTCATCACTGCCGACGATACTAACCGCATCCGCATCTTCTCGCAATATGCCCATATGCGGAACCTCCTCTCCGGGAGCGGTGCAAGCAAACGTACCGCACAAGCCATCATCGACCTGCTCAAATGAAACGCCTACTGCTCATACTGCTACTACTACTCAACTTCTCCGCCCACGCCGAACGGGTGCGCGTGAGACTCTACTCTTCCAACACCATCACCTCACTCAATGTTTCGATAGACTTAGGCTTCTATAACCTCTATGGCGACGGAGGACTGCTGATTGAAGATATGATAGGTGACGGCCGCTCGGTAATTATACGGGCAGAGGACAAAATGCTGCATGTCAGCGTCAACGAAGATGACTACGGCCGCTTCAAAACCCTTCGTCTCGAAGCTACAGACACTGCCTGCATCCTCTGTCTAAATCCAACCAAATGCAAGCAGCGCACCTACGAGGGTAACCTTGAGATATCACTCTTAGGCAGCGGCAATATACAAATCGTCAACGATGTGGATTTTGAAACCTACATCGCCGGTGTGGTACAAAGCGAGATATATGGCACACAAAGCGACATTTTCCGTATCCAGGCCATCATCAGCCGCACCTGGGCTCTGCGCAACATGCAAAAACACCAATCCGATGGCTACAACTTCTGCGATAATGTACATTGTCAAGCTTATCTCAACCGGTGCATCCGACCTGATATCATGATGGGAGCCATACAAAGCAGCGGCGAGACACTTGTCGACACCGCTGGCAACCTCATCGACACCCCTTTCCACTCCAACTCAGGCGGACAGACGGCCAACTCGGAGGACGTATGGCGCACTGCCCTACCCTACCTGCGTTCCGTACCCGACACCTTCTCCCTCCACATGCGCCAAACCGACTGGGTCAAAACCATCAGCATCGATCGATGGCTCAACTTTTTTGAGAAAACCTACAGGATAGACATCACTGACAGTGCCAACCTCGATAGCCTGCTCCATTTCGAGCAACCCGAGCGAAAAGTACGGCTACTCGGTATTCCACTTACCCGCATCCGCATCGATTTCCAACTCAAGTCCACTTTCTTCAGCGTCAGCGTCGACAGCAACACTCAGTCTGTCATCCTCATTGGACACGGTTACGGACATGGCGTAGGTCTCAGTCAGGAAGGTGCCATTCGCATGGTGGGACTCGGTTATCCCTACGACAGCATTCTCTATCACTACTACACTGGATCCATACTTCATCATGACCCCACGGCCAATCGCAACTATGTAGAGAACTACACCAACCAGCTGGCACGAATCATCGAAGAAGACAAAAATAAGCAATCACAGGTACGCGCCAAGAAAGACGACTGGCTTGGCCGACTCTTCCGTCTCCGTGATAGAGAAGAACGCGAAGAAATTTACATAGAAGAGCAACAGAACAATGAAACAGATTGGCAATATGAATGGTAATGTAAAGTTTACAATTTACGATTTACAGTTTAAGAGCAAGAGTATACATCGGTTGTGCACAATCTTTTGTGTCAGCCTATTCTTCATCTTTCATTCTGCATTCTGCATTTCTGCATTAGCCCAAGTCAAATGGCACACCATCGAAGAAGCCTCGGAGGTAAAGATTGGCCAAAGACTCTACTTTGTGGACTTTTACACCTCGTGGTGCGGCTATTGCAAAAAGATGGACCGCGAAACTTTCACTGACCCCACCGTAGCCAAGATACTCAGCAAATACTACTATCCCGTCAAATTCAATGCCGAAGGTAATGACACATTCTCCTGGGCTGGGCAGACATACCGACCCGCCACCGCCGGACGCAGCCGAGTTCACGAGTTCGCCCGCGGCGTGAAAGGCTATCCCACCTTTGTCCTTTATAAAGCCGACGGCACACTTTTCCAAGCCATACCGGGATTCTACCCTGCCAAAGAATTCGTTATCGTGCTCTGGTATTTCGCCTCGGGCGACTACAACCACTATCCTTTCGAACGCTACCAACAAATCTTCGACACCGATATCCGACCACAGATGGAGAAAGCCCTCAAATAATTTATACCTTCAATAACCAATAAACTATAACCAATAACCATTATAACCATGGGACTATTCGATTTCGGACACAAAAGCAAAGAAGAGGAACGGGCCACACTTGATAGCGGCCTTGCAAAAACCAAAGAGAGTTTCTTCTCAAAACTCACTAAAAGTATCCTCGGTAAATCCAACGTCGACGAAGACGTACTCGATAACCTTGAAGAAACCCTCATCACCAGTGATGTGGGCGTCGAGACCACCCTCAAGGTCATCGACCACCTGCAAGCACGTATCAAACGCGATAAATACATCTCCACCTCGGAGCTCAACTCCATCTTGCGGGCCGAGATTGCACAACTGCTCCGCCAATCTAACAATGTCTTTCCCAAATCTTTTGATGCCCCACTGCCCAAGCACCCTTATGTCATCCTCGTGGTAGGTGTCAACGGAGTGGGGAAAACCACCACCATTGCCAAGTTGGCCTACCGTTATAAGCAAGCAGGACGCAATGTTATCCTTGGTGCAGCAGACACCTTCCGTGCCGCCGCCGTCGAACAACTCCAACTATGGGCCGATCGTGTAGGAGTACCTATCGTGCAGCAAGGCATGGGTGCCGACCCCGCCAGCGTGGCCTACGACACCCTCCAAAGTGCCCTTGCCAAAGACTCTGACGTAGTCATCATCGATACCGCCGGACGCCTCCATAACAAAGTGGGACTGATGAACGAACTCACCAAGATACGCCGTGTAATGCAAAAACTGGTGCCCGATGCGCCTCATGAGGTATTGCTCGTCCTCGATGCCTCTACCGGACAAAATGCAGTGGAGCAGGCTCGTCAGTTTACCCAAGCCACAGATGTCAATGCGCTGGCGCTCACCAAACTTGACGGCACCGCCAAAGGTGGCGTCGTCATCGGTATCAGCGACCAGTTCCAAATCCCCGTCCGCTATATCGGTCTCGGAGAGAAGATGACCGATCTGCAACTCTTTGACCCCGATGAATTTGTAGATTCACTATTCGAATGAAGATTAATATCATCACCCTCGGCTGCTCCAAGAATACCGTCGACAGCGAGAACCTTGCCACACGCCTTGCTGACGAAGGGCATAATGTATACTTCGATAGGCAACGTAACGACTGTGATGCAGTGATTATCAACACCTGCGGCTTCATCGGTGATGCTAAAGAGGAAAGTATCAACACCATCCTTTCCGCCGTCGGGAAGAAACAGAAAGTCATCGTTTGTGGCTGTCTCGTGGAACGCTACAGGGAGGATCTCCAAAAAGAAATTCCTGAAGTCGACGCCTGGTACGGCGTCCACGAATGGGACAAGATACTCCTTCCGGAGCATCCGAAACATCTGGAATATCCGGAACCACGACATCTTTCCACTCCCTCACACTACGCCTATCTTAAAATCGCCGAAGGTTGTAATCGCAGTTGTTCTTATTGTGCCATACCTCTTATCCGCGGCGTTCACCAATCCCGTCCTATTGAGGAGATTGTCGACGAGGCGAAAGCCCTCGTCCAGCAAGGCGTAAAAGAACTCATCGTCATCTCGCAGGACACTACATGGTATGGGCTAGATCTATATCATAAACGAGCCTTAGGTGAATTACTCAATCGCCTCGCTACCGAGAGTGGAGCCCCATGGATTCGCCTCCATTACACCTATCCCTCCTCATTCCCCGAAGATGCCATCGACGCCATTGCCCATCACCCCAACATCTGCAATTATATCGACATCCCCCTGCAGCATATCAACACACATATCCTTAGCTCCATGCAGCGCGGTATTGACCGCGAAGGAACCCTGCAACTGCTGGAAAAATTCCGTACCAAACTGCCCGACGCAGCCATCCGTACCACTCTCATTGTTGGCTACCCAGGCGAGACCGAGGAAGAATTTGAGGAACTCAAGGAATTTGTCCGTAGCGCCCGCTTCGACCGCATGGGATGCTTCGCCTACTCGCCAGAAGAAGGCACACCCGCCGAAAAACTTGGCGACCCCGTGCCGGAAGAAGAGAAGCAACGCCGCATCAGCGAATTAATGGAACTTCAAGAGGCTATCTCACTGGGGAAAAACCAAGAGCGCATCGGCAAAGTATATCAATGTCTGATAGACAGATGCGAAGGAGAATTTCTCGTAGGACGCACCCAATACGATAGTCCAGAAGTCGACGATGAAGTCCTTATTAAACAAACTCAAGGCGGTATCCGCCCGGGCGATTTCGTCTTGGTCCATATCACCGACGCCACCGAGCACGATCTCCTTGGTACTCTCGTAAAATAGATATATATGAAACGTTATTTTATCGCAGCCCTATTGTTGGCATCTGCCATCCTTTTCATTACAGCCTGCCACAAGGACCCCGTTGAACCCCGTCCCACACCCACACCGGAACCCGTCGTCGGTTCTCCCTTCGGTCGCCAACTGCGCGCTCTCGATATTGTGTGCCACGTAGATACCATCATCCCCATACAAAACCCAGCCCAATACAACGAACTCTATCGCATGACCTTTACGCAGCCTGTGGATCACAACAATCCCTCCGCTGGCACCTTTCAGCAAAAGGCCTTCCTCTTCTATGTCGGAGCCGACCGCCCCACGGTACTGTAAACCTGCGGCTATATCCTCTACGAAGCATACGCACAGAAACCATTTATCGACCTGGCATACAATATGAATGCCAACCTGCTGATGGTGGAGCACCGCTATTTCGGCGAGTCGAAGCCGTCCAACGACCCCAACTGGAATTATCTAACCATCAGCCAAGCTGCTGCCGACCACCATGCAATCATCGAAGCGTTAAAACCTCTACTGCCCAAAGAGTGGGTGAGTACCGGTACCAGCAAGGACGGTATGACGTCGATATTCCTGCGCTATTTCTATCCCGACGACATCGATGTTACAGTCCCTTTCTGTGCCCCTCTTATGACCTCACTGCACTATTTACCCGTAGGACGCTACCTAAACAACGAGAGCGGCACGCCGGAGGAACGCGCCAAAATGCGGGCTATCATGAACCGCATGCTACAAAATAGTGAACAGGGACTTTATGCACACTGCCTTGAATTGCTGGCCGAACACAATATCAATGATCCCACTGTGGACTATTCGTTCACTTGGTATGTTCGCGCCCTGCATGAGGGTTTCTTCTACTATTTCTCCTACGGGGAATATGGTACACCCTCCCATCTGCCTTCGCCCGACGCGTCGGATGACGAACTTATCCTCACCATGCTGTCAGCTGTCTTTAATCCCTCAGATATGAGTTTTGTGTACCCTTACGAGATTCAGACTGCCAAAGAACTGGGGCAACTCGACTACGACTATGATGCGTACGCCGAGATACTGGAAGGCACCAGCTTCGACGCCAATATCTTGAGAAGCAATCCCAGCGATTTGCATCCCGAAGACCTATGGCTTTATGATACTTACGACAGTACTCTATTGGTGAATATCCGCACCAACTTCATTCCCAGCACCACGAGTCCCATCCTCTTTGTCTATCAGAAGAACGACCCGTGGACTGGTGCCCGTCCCGACCATATCAATCAACAATATTCCAAACTCATCATCAACCCTATAGGCATCCACAACCACGACATCAACAATCCTGCGCACTACACACCTGAGATGAGACAAGAAATTATGGACTTCGTCGCCCGCTATGTGCCCTATGGTAACGATCCTGCGGTGGTCAAACGTCCTGTCATCCATATCCCGCACGAGATCAACGACAAGTTCATGGTTGGCCGACGGTAGTAACTCGAATTCACCCGGTGTTTTATTAATCGTCTGTCCCAACATAGTGAGTTTTTTTCGATGATATCGGCTTTTTTTTGTAATTTTGCATCGGTTTTGGTCACCCGAAGAGGGTGCTAAGAGGGAAGCCGGTGTGAATCCGGCGCAGTCCCGCTGCTGTGAGCCTCAACGTCTTGCACATCCACGATGCCACTGTATGTCGACATAGGCGTATGGGAAGGCGGATATGCAAGAGGCAAGCCAGAAGACCTGCCAAGACCGTAAAAAAGCCCTCGAGGAAGGGACAGCATGATGAGCAACATATTGTATCGTTTATCGTTTATCGTCCGCTGTGATAACCATTTCATAGCACCCCTGCTCATCGTCCTGTGCTTGTGGGCTTTTCTTCCGAATATTCAAGCCCAAGATACCATCAAATCGTTAGACGAGGTGCAGGTGAGAGCGCAACGCAAGCCTCAAACCATGCAGACTGCCGCACCGACCCAGGTGCTCGACGCCCTGCAGTTGGAACAACAGGGAGCTCTGCAGCTGAGCGACGCCGTGAAGCAGATGGCTGGCGTGACGCTGAAAGACTATGGCGGCGTAGGCGGCATGAAGACGGTGTCGGCTCGCGGACTGGGCAGCCAGTTCTCTACCCTGGTCATCGACGGGGTGGCGGTGAGCGACGCACAGAACGGGCAAGTGGACTTGGGACGTTACCTACTGGGTAACGCCGCCTACGTGAGTTTCAGCCAAGGACAGCAACAAGAGTCACTGCTCTCAGCCCGCGCCTACGCCGCAGGCAACATATTGTACATGGAGACCGCCGAGCCCGAATTCTACATCGGCGAGCGTACCAACCTCACCCTCGGCATGGAGATGGGCAGTTTCGGCCTGCTGAACCCCTCAGCACAGTGGGAACAAAAATGGAACAAACGACTGAAGAGTAGCCTGTGGGTAGGATGGCTGCAAAGCAGGGGCGACTACCCCTTCACACTCTATTATACCGACAGCCGCGACGATAGCTGCAGCCGTGAACGGCGCGACCACTCGGCCGTCCGGCAACTGCAGGTCGACGCCAATATTTTCTACACCCTCGGGAAAGACAATACGCTGACCACCAAGGTGCACTATATGAACGGGATGCACCAGCTGCCAGGACCTGTGCAGTTCTACCGCCAGCAGACCTCGGCCCAAAGCACCCATGAGGAGATGGCTTTCGTGCAGAGCCGATGGTCGGTAATCCGCAGCCGATGGTCAACACAGGTACTGGGCAAACTGCAGTCGTCGACCGATATCTTCGAAGATAGTGCCGCCAACACGCTGACACACTATCAGATAAACAGCTACCGACAGAGGGAGGCTTACCTAAGCGCCACGGGGTTATGGAATGCCACGTCCTGGTTAGAACTGAAAGGAGCCGCCGATGGCAGTGTGGCCGACCTGAACTCCAACCTAGCCCAGCGTAACGCCGTGAGCCGCAAACACCTGACCGCCGTAGCAGCACTGAGGCTGCACCATAGCGATAGGGCGATGAACCGTGTCGAACTCAACGCCAACCTGCTGTGTAACTATATACAAGACCGGGTGAAAGACTTGGATACCCTGCCTACTTACCAGCGTCTGTCGCCCTATTTGGGCCTGCAGTTCACCCTACACGGTCATACCACCCTACGTATCTTTTATAAGCAGACCTTCAGGGCACCCAACTTCAGCGAACTCTACTTCTTCACCCTGCCGCGCGACCTGCGACCCGAGTGCGCCCGCCAGTACAACATAGGCATCACCCACTCGGCCACCTGCTGGGCCGCCACACTCGATGTCTACCACAACAACGTAGACGACAAGATTGTCGCCATACCCACACAGAACATGTTCCTTTGGAGCATGCAGAACGTGGGCAAGGTAGAAGTGACCGGCGTGGACGCCACAGCCGACTTTTACTTTTCTCCATTCACCCTTCATCTCAACTACAGCTACCAGCATGCGGTGGACCGCACCGACCCTGACGACCCGGTGTACCGCAAGACCTACGGGCACCAAATAGCCTACACGCCACGCTACTCGGGCGGCGCCACCCTGCGGTGGGAGCACCCATGGGTGAACCTCGGAGGCTACGCCATGGTAGTGGGCGAGCGCTACTACCGTATGCAGAACAGCGACGAGACTCGCCTGCCGGCCTACTGCGACCTGGGGCTCAGCGCCGATCGAGAATTCGAACTGGGCAACAGTACTTTTCGCCTTCAGATTCAGGTGCAGAACATAGCCAACATACAGTATGAGGTGGTGCGTTCCTATCCCATGATGGGCCGCAATTACCGGCTGAAACTAGTATATATTTTTTAAAGATATAAAGTCATGGAACGCAACAAACATTTGTCCATTCTCTCCTTCGCACTCCTTGCACTTCTATTTTTCTCCGCCTGCCAGCCCGACCCACCGACGCCGGCGCCCGTACACCTCGACAAAAATCCACGTCGCATTGCCACTTCCGATGGGAAATTGTACGTAAGTTGCTATAACCCAGCTTCGGTGATACGTATCGACACTGCTACCTACAAGGTGGAGGCTTCGTGCACCCTAGGCAACTTCCGACCTGAAGGAATAGCTGCGGCCGACGGACGTCTCTTTGTGGTTAGTTCGTGGAACTCGACCGAAAACGGCAGCTACCTCTACGATGACAAGGTGTATGTAATAGACTTAAACACCTTTACCGTCACCGCCACCGTCACCGTGGGACTCAACCCACAACAGGTGCATGTCATCGACGAGGGACACGTGATAGTGAATTATAACGGCAACTACGGCGATTTGCCTGGCGGCTCAGCCATTATCAACACCGCCACCCTTGAGGTAACCCAGACAGGCCAGCCACTGACCTATATTTCGGTGGCTGACGGGATGGTATACGGCTACGCGTCGATATACAATGCCGATATGACCACTACGGCTAACTACGTAAAGATAGATCCCAATAGTCTTTCGATAACACCTATACTGACCGACTGCGGCATTGATAATCCATATAGTATCAATGTCTTCGGCGGACACATCTACCTCACCACCGACGGCCATTATACTACCAATGGCGATGTGCTCTGCCTGCAGGAAGACGGCACTCGTGTGTGGATGGGAGAAGCAGGTATGCTGCCCTCCAAGGTTGTAAAGGATGGGAGCTATGGTTACATACTCAACGAAGGCTCGTGGGGATCAAATAACGCGTCACTCAGCCGCGTGGACCTCACCACGGGTGCCATCACCAACAATGTTTTCTCCACAGCTAACGGCCGTGGATTGGGCGATGTGGCGCAGGACATCGTCATCTATGGAACAAAAGCGTATATCTCCGTCACCTTTTCGAATAGCATAGAAGCTATGTCGCTGACAGACAACAAGTCAACTCATATAAAGCTGTAGCTTATCGCTGGGTTGCGATAAAGTCAATCACCTTCTTTTTGTCGCTGCTGAAAGTGAGTACATCGACGGTGACATAATAATTCACAGGATCACTACAGTAGGCATATGCATACTTGAGAAATTCGACCTGCGAATTGCTGTAATCTATGGTCTCGGCCAAAGTAGCGATTTGCTCGGCGGTAAAAAACGCCGAGGATATTAATGTCTTGCCTAATGCCAGACGATCGTTGTCGAACGATTGAGACCGCATTTGTTGTACCATGCTTGCAAGTCTCTCATCAGAGACAGGCGCCGACTTGTCGGCAGAGGGGGCGATATTGGCAACGGGACGCAACACCGTTTTGGGTTCTTTGCGTACAGGCTTTTCCACATCGTAGTACTCGCTGCGGTTATACGAAGGGGTATATAGCATCAGACTTTCGAGTCGCTGATCATAGGTAACACTGACCATCACGTTGGGTTCTCCAGGCCTGAGACTTAACACCGCTGCCTTCTCGGTGGGACGTTTGAGCACCACTACTACCTCATGATTTTTATCGCTTATATCGCTGACCATCACTCGGCTTTGCGGCATACGGTTCTGCAGGTTGCCATCAATAAATACGGAGAATGACTCACCATGCTGTGACTCGAAACTCACCGTATAGCGGGTGGGCGGGGGCAGTTGAGTGGAATTCTGTGCAGCCAGCATGCCTGCAGCCAATAGTAACAGGGTGGTCATCAGGCGTTTCATAATATCTTACGCAGTTTATGTTCGCGGAAATACATGGTGTCGATAGAGCGTCCCTCTTCACCATGCAATGCCATGGCAAACTCGGCAAAGGAGCGGTGTTCCATGTAGATGACATTATAAACATCACCTACGTTATCAATGAAATGAGCATCGCTATCAGTGATAAAGTTGAACCGTTTAAGATAGGCGAACTTCTTGAGTATCTCTTCCTTGGTGATGCGAAAATTTATCTCCAGTCCGTCAGCTCGGAGGTCGGGTGGAACAAATCCCAACTGACTCATCAGGCTAGTTGTGCCTTTGTTGATATGAGCCGGCACGAAGAGACCGCCGATGCGGTGCACTTCGTCATAGATGCCGTCGATATCCACATCGATGGCATTGAGCAAATGGTACTCCTCCTCCCCCACTATCTCGTCATTCTCGTCGACAATCAGCTGATAGCCGAAGCGCTCCTCATCGTTGGGTATCTTGGGCAGATGGGCGTCGAGAAACTCCTGAAAGGCATCAAGCTGATTGTCGTTCTCAAAATAGCACAGGCAGTGGGTTTCCTCTTGCGAGGTCACCTCCACACCACCCAACACAAAGAGGCCTTTCTCTTTGCCTATCTTCTGGGCCACCTTCACCTGACGGGTGGTGTTGTGGTCGCTAATAGCAATCATATCGAGGCCGCGTGCAAGGGCACGGTCAACAATGGCCGTGGGCGACATCTCCAGGTCGCCACACGGCGAAAGCACCGTGTGAATATGTAGATCTGCCTTAAACGGAGTCATTTACACATTCACGCATTCAATAACTGATAGATTTTACCCACTGTCTCGTAGGTCTGCATGTCGGTGCTAAGGAAAGGAATCCCCTCCTCGTTGCTCTGCTCTACAGTGTCCTCGGGAGCAGTGAGGCCCTTTACGAGAATAACACAGGCCAATTCTTTCAGCGAGGCGATAGCCATCACATTCTTATGGGTCTGTAGGGTCACCCACACGTTGCCCATCTCGGCATTTCCCATCACATCGCTGAGAAGGTCGCTGACATAGCAGCCGTCGATGTCGCGGTCGAGGCCGCTCTCACCACACAACACTTTGAGGTTCAGTTTCTCTACAAGTTCTCTGACTTTCATATAGCAAATTATATTGTTAAACTTCAGAGTGCAAAGATACATAAATATCTCGACATACACGCAGACATATGAAAAAAAACTAGAACTGGTAACAATAGGACCACTCAATGAAGTCGATGTGGTCATAGTGCACCTTCATGCCGGCGCCGACCAGATGATGGCCGGCGTCGCCTATTCTATAGTATACCGCCACGCGCTCGTAGTACTGTTCCCAGTTCAGCGGGTAGTAGGCCAGATAGTGAGCCAGACCTAGGCGTAGCGTAAGCGAACCCCATTGTGTATCGAAGAAGCCGAAAGCGGCAGGATATACCGGCAGCTCGTCTTCGGGCGCCATACGGCGGTGGGAGAAGTTGTAGCTTAGGTCGAGCGCTCCGCCCACCGAGAAGCATGGATGCACACGTTGTATATAGCCCAACTGTAGCATGTAGGTGGGGTAGTAGATGATATCGTCGATATCGTCGTAGCGCGACATGACGGCACCGGAAGAGACCAGAATGAACGGCCTGCCGTAGGCATGGAAACTGCTGTCGCTGAAGAATGAGGGACGGTGGCGGTAAGAGCGCCGCACTGGGCCGAACCGCAAACCTAGTTCCGCCTGCAGATAGTTGAGGCCGTGGTTGGGCTTGTACATGTAGCCGTTGCTGGAATGTACCAGTTTGCCCGTCAGCGTTAGCGTGAATGCGTCAGTCAGCGGCTGCTCGTACATGAAACCGAGGTCGATGAGGCAGTTGAGCGGTGAACCTATGAAGGTATTGTTGGTGTCGTGGGTTATGCTGTAAGGCTTTGTGTACATGGAAAAGCCAACGCTGTATACCCAGCTGAGGTGCCCGATAAATGGGCCGTTGAGTGTCCACGCCAGTCCTATTCGGTCGCCAGCCACGCTGCTCCAGATATGGGCGTAGTTCACACGTACACCAATCATGGGCTCATCCCAGAAGCGGTGCCAGAAGATGCTTGTGTCGTTGTGATTCCAGAGAGCCGTCACGTCAATGCCTCCAGTAAGCGAGCGCCCGTCGAACGGTGAGCCGTTGGTGGCTATCACGCTGCCGTAGGTGCCACTGACAGCATAATGAGTAGGTTGCCCCTTGGCGGCTGTGTGTAGCAACACAAGCAGCACAAGGGGCAACCATATCTTATGGAGGCGGATTGTCATTCTGCGCGGAACGACGCGAGGTCGGCCTCGGTGAAGTGCATCACGTAGTATGCTTTCGCGCAGACGTCTTCCTCGGTCATGCGGACGTAGACGTTGGCGCTCTTCTCGAAGAGCTCGGGAGCGCGGTGGGCGTCGTCGATGATGAGGAGGGACATGATAATCTCGCAGGTCATGTCGTAGAGGCGGCGGGCCAGGAAGTCGTGCACCTCCTGGTTGTTGGCGTCGTTAACGTAAGCCACGGCCTTCTCGTAAAGGTCGATGAGCGGAGCAATGCGGCTCTTCAGGGCGCCGTCGGGGGTCTTTTCGAGCATATCCTTCATCACCTGCAGGTAGGTGCCGTTGGTGATGTAGCGCACTGCGGCGACAACCTGCAACTGGGTGGTGCCTTCGTAGATGCTGAAGATACGTGCGTCGCGGTAGAGGCGCTGGCTCTTGTACTCCATGATGAAGCCAGAGCCGCCGTGGATGCTGATGGCGTCGTAGGCGTTCTGGCTGGCGTATTCGCTGTTCATGCCCTTGGCGATGGGGGTGAAGGCGTCGGCCAGGCGGCTGTAGGTCTTCATCTCGGTGCGCTCCTCGGGGGTGAGCTTGCGGTCGCGGGCGATGTCCTCGAGGCACTTGTAGAGGTCGACGTAGCGGGCGGTCTGGTAGAGCAGGCTGCGGCCGGCATCGAGCTTGGCTTTCATGCGGGAGAGCATATCATATACCGCGGGGAAGTTGATGATTTTCTGGCCGAACTGGGCGCGTTCGCGGGCGTAGGCCAGGCCTTCGTTGTAGGCTTCCTGCTCGACGCCGACACTCTGGGCGGCGATACCGAGGCGGGCACCGTTCATCAGGGCCATAACATATTTGATGAGGCCCATCTTGCGGTCACCGCAGAGTTCGGCCTTGGCGTTCTTGTAGGTGAGCTCGCAGGTGGGGCTGCCGTGGATGCCGAGTTTGTGCTCGATATGGCGCACGTCGACGCCGCCGTTGCGCTTGTCGTAGATGAACATGGAGAGGCCGCGGCCGTCCTTGGTGCCCTCCTCGCTGCGGGCGAGGACGAGGTGGATGTCCGAGTCGCCGTTGGTGATGAAGCGCTTCACGCCGTTGAGGCGCCAGCAGTTCTCCTTCTCGTCGAAGGTGGCCTTGAGCATGACGCGCTGCAGGTCGGAGCCGGCGTCGGGCTCGGTGAGGTCCATGCTCATGGTCTCGCCGGCGCAGATGCGGGGGATGTATTTCTGGCGCTGCTCCTCGCTGCCGAACTCGTAGAGGGTGTCGATGCAGCTCTGCAGGCTCCAGATGTTCTGGAAGCCGGCGTCGGAGGCGCTGATGATTTCGCTCATCATGCTGAAGATGACGTTGGGCAGGTTCAGTCCGCCGTAGCGGCGCGGCATGGAGACGCCGTAGAGGCCGGCCTTGCGGGTCACCTCGAGGTTCTCCTTGGTCTTCGAGGCGTAGACCATGCGGTTGTTCTCCAGGTGCGGCCCTTCGAGGTCGACGCTCTCGGAGTTGGGCTCGATGACGTTGGCGGCCACATCGCCGGTGATTTCGAGCATGCGGCGGTAGTTCTCGATGGTGTCCTCGAAGTCCACGGGGGCGTAGTCGATGCCCTTCCGGGCGTCCTCGTAATTCTTTTCGCGAAGCTCGACCAGGCGCTTCATTTGCGGATGCTCCAGGTGGAACGCAATCTCAGGATGGTCGGTATAGTAGTTTGCCATGGCTTATTTACTGTTCTGTTTATAGTACTTAATCATTTTCGGGACGACTTCCTCGACCGTGCCGGTAATCACATAGTCGGCAATCTTGTTGATGGGGGCCTCGGGGTCGGAGTTGATGCTGATGATGATGCCCGAATCCTGCATGCCGGCGATGTGCTGGATCTGGCCGCTGATGCCGCAGGCGATGTACACCTTGGGGTGCACCGTGACGCCCGTCTGGCCAATCTGGCGGTCGTTGTCAATCCAGCCGGCGTCGACGGCGGCGCGGCTGCCGCCCACCTCGCCGTGCAGCACCTTGGCCAGCTCGAACAGGCTGTCGAAGCCCTCCTTCGAGCCCACGCCGTAGCCGCCGGCCACCACGATGGGGGCGCCTTTCAGGTTGTGCTTCGCGGCCTCCACATGGTGGTCGAGAACCCTCACCACGAAGGCTTCGGGACTCACGTACTTGCTCACCTCGGGATAGACGACCTCTTTCTTGCAGGAGCCGTCATAGATGGCCTTCTGCATGACGCCGCTGCGCACGGTGGCCATCTGCGGACGGTGGTCGGGGTTGACGATGGTGGCCACGATGTTGCCACCGAAGGCGGGACGAATCTGGTACAGCAGGTTCTCGTAGGTCTTGCCGCTCTTCTTGTCCTCGTAGGGGCCAATCTCGAGCTGCGTGCAGTCGGCGGTGAGGCCGCTGGTGAGGCTGCTGCTGACGCGCGGACCGAGGTCGCGGCCGATGACGGTGGCGCCCATCAGGCAAATCTGCGGCTGCTCCTCCTTGAAGAGGTTCACCACGATGTCGGTGTGGGGTGCCGAGGTGTAGGGGAAGAGCTCGGGGGCGTCGAAGACGAAGAGCTTGTCGACGCCGTAGGGCAGCACCTGCTCCTCGACTTTGCCCTTGATGCCGGTGCCGATAGCCACGGCGTGAAGCTCCACGCCCAGCTCATTGGCCAGCTTGCGGCCCTTGGTCAGAAGTTCCTGCGAGACCTCGCGCACTTCCGTTCCTTCAATCTCAATATATACGAATACGTTGTTCATGTTAGCCAATGATTTTGTCGTTTAACAACTCTTTGATGAGGCCGTCGATGTCGGCATCGGCACCCGTGAGGGTCTTGCTCTCCTTGGCCTGGAAGGCGATGCTCTGCACCTCCTTGACCTTGGTGGGCGAGCCGCTCATGCCGCACTGGCTTGGGTCGCCGTCCACATCTGCCACGCTCCACTGGATAAGGTTCAGGTAGGGACGCTCTGCGCGGAGGGCCTTGCGGTTGTCGTCTTCGGCCACTTCCAGTGGGCAAGCGGCGTACTTGTATTTCATCACCAGTTTGGCGTTGGCGGGGCGGCACTCGGCGGCGCTGCCGTTGACGGTGACGACCAAGGGCAGGGGAGCCTCCACAACCTCGACGCCGCCGTCAATCATGCGGCGGATGGTGGCTTTGCCATTCTCTATCTTGAGGATTTCCTCGGCATAAGTCACCTGGTTGAGGCCCAGCTTCTGAGCCACCTGCGGACCCACCTGGGCGGTGTCGCCGTCGATGGCCTGGCGGCCGCCGATGACGAGGTCCACGTCGCCAATCTTCTTGATGGCGGTGGCCAAAGCATAACTGGTGGCCAGCGTGTCGGCACCGGCAAAGAGGCGGTCGGTCAGCAGCCAGCCAGTATCGGCACCGCGGTAGAGACCTTCGCGGATAATCTCGCCGGCACGCGGGGGACCCATGGTCAGCAGACCCACGGTGGTGCCGGGGTTCTGCTCCTTGATGCGGAGCGCCTGCTCCAGGGCATTCAAATCTTCGGGGTTAAAAATAGCGGGCAGCGCGGCACGGTTCACCGTCCCCTCAGCCGTCATAGCATCCTTGCCAACATTCCTTGTATCAGGAACTTGTTTCGCAAGTACAACAATTTTCAAACTCATCTTATAAATAATTAATAAAATGCAAAAATACGTTAAATCCCCGACATGACAAAAAAAAAGTGTCCCGCAGGACACTTTTTAACACTTTAAACCTCTGATATTAGAGGGCGAATTCGCTACGGATGGCGTCGACCATATCAAGCTTCTCCCAGCCGAAGAACTGCACCTTTTTCTTGTGCTTGCGGCCGTCGGCATCGTAGAGGATAACGGTCTCCTCCTTGGGGTCACGACCCATATGGCCGTAGGCGGCGGTGGGACGGTAGATGGGGTTCTTCAAGCCGAAGCGCTGGGTGATAGCGTAAGGCCGCAGGTCGAAGAGTTTTTCTACCCGCTTGGCTATCTCGCCGTCGGTGAGTTTCACTTTGGCGGTACCGTAGGTGTTGACATAAAAGCCTACAGGCTCAGCCACACCGATGGCGTAGGCCACCTGTACGAGCACCTCGTCGCAGAGTCCCGCCGCCACCATGTTCTTGGCAATATGGCGGGTAGCATAGGCTGCCGAACGGTCGACCTTCGAGGGATCCTTGCCGCTGAAAGCGCCGCCACCGTGGGCACCACGGCCGCCGTAGGTGTCGACGATAATCTTGCGACCCGTGAGGCCCGTGTCGCCGTGAGGACCGCCGATGACGAACTTGCCCGTGGGGTTGACATATAACTTATAGTCTTTCTTGGCAAAGAGGGCGCGGTTTTTGGCGTTGATGCGCTTGAGCACGCGGGGTATCAGTATCTCGCGCACATCCTTCTCAATCTGTTTGAGCATACGGCGCTCGGTGTCGAACTCGTCGTGCTGGGTGGAGAGCACGATGGTGTCGACGCGCAGCGGACGGTGATCATCGCTGTATTCTATAGTAATCTGGCTCTTGGCGTCGGGACGCAGGTAGGTCATCACCTTGCCCTCCTTGCGTATCTCGGTGAGCTCCTGCAGGAGGATGTGGGCCAAGGTGATGGGCAGCGGCATGTACTCGCGCGTCTCGTTGCAGGCATAGCCGAACATCATGCCCTGGTCGCCAGCGCCCTGTTCCTCCTCTTTCTTGCGACTGACACCCTGGTTGATGTCGCCACTCTGGCCATGGATGGTGGAGAGGACGGCGCACGACTCGGACTCGAACTTGTACTCGCCCTTGGTGTAGCCTATCTCTTTGATGACGTCGCGGACGGTCTCCTGGATGTCGACCCAACCGTTGCAGGTCACCTCGCCGCTGACCACAGCCAGACCCGTGGTTACCAGCGTCTCGCAAGCCACATGGCTCTCGGGGTCGCGGCGGAGGAATTCGTCGAGCAACGCATCGCTGATTTGGTCGGCCACCTTGTCGGGATGGCCCTCGGAAACACTTTCGGAAGTGAAGAAATAACTCATAATTACATTACTTTTAACTGTTAATACTTGAGGTTTAACAGTGAAAAGATTGTACTGAAGTCGCCATGAATTAACGCTTTAGCATTTTTTCAAGTGGTTGCAATCATTACAAATCTATCCACATTTGCAGTTGCAAAGATACGACTTTTTTTGGCAACGGTAAAAAGAAAAAGTGATAATACCCATTATTGGGGATAGAGATACCCCTTACAACTTCCGGTAATGGCATACCAGAAGGTTGCCGTCATCGTCGTAGAGGTGGAGGCCGGAACCTTCGCAGTAGCGCCACACCTTACAGTCTTTGCATTGGCCTTTTTTAGCCCAGCTTCGGTCGCGCATCACCTGGAAGCGATTCTGCCACACCTCCCAGAAATCGTCACGGTAGATGTTACCCTGATCCATCTGGCTGCGCACCGAGGTGCAGCCGCTGATGGCGCCGTCGCAACGGATACTGGCCACCTCGACGCCGCTACGGCAGTAGAAAAACTGGTCTCGGACCTTCTGCTCGTACTCGCCCAGAAAACCTTCACAGGCGTAGCTGACGTCAATTGCGGACGCGTCATGCCTCGTCTTTACAATAAAATCAAGTATGCCTCGAAATTGCTCGTTAGAAAGTTGCAGTTCGGGGTCATGGGCGGCGCGCCCCATGGGAAAGATGCTGAAAAGACGCCAAGCGGGGACGCCAAGCGAAATCAGGAATTCTTTAAACTCCTCCAGGTGGGGATAGCTCCGCGGATTGACGCAGGTGACGATATCCCACAGGATGTCCTTTTGCTTGGCAAGCAACTTGATGGCCTCCACTGCCTTCTCGAACGACTGCGGATGACGCCGTATCCAGTTATGCTGCTCCTCGAAGCCGTCAAGGCTGACAGTAATGCTATGCATACCGCTAGCCATCAGCCTCTCCAATCGCTTCTCGTCGAGGAGGAAGCCGTTGGTAACAAGACCCCAGGGGTATTCGCGGCGATAGAGTTCCAGACCCACCTCCTCAAGGTCGTCGCGCAGCAGCGCCTCGCCGCCGGTAAAGATAATGAACACCTTATGCGTATCCACATGAGGTGTGATGGAATCAATAACCTTCAAAAAATCCGCCGCCGGCATATCCTTTACCGCTGGAGCCACCTTGCAGTCGCTCCCGCAATGCCGGCAGCTCATATTGCACCGCAGCGTGCACTCCCAGAAGAGCGTCCGCAGCGAATGCAGTTGCTCGTTATTATGCCGCAGCGAACGCTGTAACTCGAGACCGACACGCTGTTTGAGAGAAAGAGGCATAATAACTAGTTTCTCTAGTTGAACTAGTTTATTTAGACTCCATTTTTATCTCCACCTCCTTGTTGAAGGTGCCTTGATTCCAGCCATCGGCGCCGGTGCGGTCCATATCGGCCTGTTGTACCTTCATTTCGAGCACCTGGTTCTTGTATTCACCGTTCTCCGGACCATCAACGTCGCGCACCATCAGGCGAATTTGCTCTTGTGGGAGACCACTATTCTGGATTATAAAACGGCCATTCCGGTCAGTGATGGAAGCACTCTGTTCAAGCCACATCTTCACTCTTTCTGGATCGCCCTGCAGCTCGCCGTTCTTTACCTCCATACTGCGCTCCAGCATATTGACTCGGACATTCTTTACGGGACGTCCCTCGGCATCTTTCACCTGGCCACGAATCATAAAATTCATGGTCGGCACTCCATACATTAGACGGATCTCCTCACGGGGCTGAACGGCAGGCTCAGGTTCCGGCTCTGGGACAGCCAATTGCTTGTGACTATGACATGAAGAAAAACCAAAGACGCCCATCACGGTGACAAGCAGCCAATTCTTCAGTTTAAGATATTTAATTTTCATGCAAGAATAACGCCGATATGTCAAAAAAATTATGTACTTTTGCAAATCATTTATGGATAAGAACAACATACCCTTTATCATCGCCGGTCCATGCAGTGTGGAGAGTTACGACCAGTTACGCGAAGTAACTGAGACCCTTAGACAACTCTCTCCCGTCCGTCTTATACGTGCCGGCGTATGGAAACCCCGCACCCGACCCGGTGCCTTCGAAGGCCTCGGAGAACCCGCCCTACGTTGGATGCAATCACTTGCGAAAGAATATGGTGTCAATTACTGCTGCGAGGTGGCCCGTCCCGAACATGTGGCGCTCTGTCATCAATACGGTATCAACACCATATGGCTGGGTGCCCGTACCACAGCCAACCCCTTCATGGTCGAGGAGATCTGCAATGCCTTGCGCAGCAGCGACATGACGGTACTAATAAAGAACCCCGTATGTCCCGACGCACGCCTCTGGATAGGTGCCGTGGAACGTCTCCGGCAGGTCGGCATCACAAACATCATGGCCGTCCATCGCGGATTCAGCATGTACCATAACAATGGCTACCGCAACGCCCCCCTTTGGGAGGTAGCCATGGAATTCCGCCGCGAACAACCCGACATACCCATTCTATGCGACCCCAGCCATATCGGTGGGCGCCGCGACCTCATCGAGGGGCTCTCCATCACCGCCATGCAGCTCGACTACGATGGTCTGATGGTCGAGGTACACCCCCACCCTTCCGAAGCTTGGAGCGACGCCGACCAACAAATCGACCCGCAGGCATTCACAATACTACTCGACAACCTGCACTCCTTCAATCGCCAGCTCTCCGACAACGACACCGCCCACCTGGCACCGCTGCGTCAACAGATTGATGATATCGACCACGAACTGCTGCGCTTGATGGGACAGCGCATGGAACTCTCGCAACAGATAGCCCACATCAAACAGGCCCGTCAACTGTCCGTCTACCAATCCAAACGTTGGGAGGCCGTCGTGGCCGACCGTCTGCGGTTGGCAGAAGCCCTAGGGCTCCGAGCCGACTTCATCAAGGAACTACTCGAGAAGATACACGCCGAGAGTATCCGCGTACAGATAGAGAAATAAAAAAAGCCCCCTGCAATTGCATGGGGCTTTCTCTTTCCTTACTTGTGTTCTTATTCGGCGGGAACCACGCTGACAAACGAGCGGTCCTCACGGCCTTTGTGGAACTTCACCACGCCGTCGACCAGAGCGAAGAGGGTATGGTCTTTACCCATTCCCACGTTCTGACCAGGGTTGTGGACGGTGCCACGCTGGCGAACGATGATGTTGCCGGCGACGCATTTCTGACCGCCAAAAATCTTAACGCCTAAGCGTTTGCTTTCGGATTCACGACCGTTGCTGGAACTACCAACACCTTTTTTGTGTGCCATATTGTTTCTTGTTTTTAACGGTTAGACAATTAGTTGATGCTGTCAATCTTGATCTGGGTCAGATAGTCGCGATGGCCATTCATCTTCTGGAAGCCTTTGCGACGGATTTTCTTAAACACCAGAACCTTATCGCCCTTGAGGTGGCGGAGGACGGTGGCCTTGACATTAGCACCTGCAATGTAAGGTTTGCCAACCTCGACGTTGCCATCATTGTCTTTAAGCATCACGGTGTCAAAAGACACTTCGCTACCCTCGTCGTTGTGGAGACGGTTGACGAAAATCTTCTGATCTTGGGCGACCTTGAATTGCTTGCCTGCGATTTCTACGATTGCGTACATTTTGTTAATTGTTTGTTTTTTAATTACTTTCACCAATTTTTAGGGCCTTTTTACCCCACAAATCGGACTGCAAAGATACGACTTTTCCTGAAACTGGCAAAATATTCTTTATTTTTAACAGTTTTTTCGTCTCTTCATCCACTCCCTTCCCAGGGATGGGGATAAACTGCATGGTATCGGGCGAGAAAGTGTACTGCCGTTTAGAGCCGCCGGCAAAGATACCTAAGGCGCCATCGACATTGCTGTACACCTGTCCCTGCTCGGAGAAAAAGCTGAACATGCTGGTCTGCGCCCCCGCCGAGAGAATGTAACGGAAACGGGCCGGCGTCACCGACTCTACGGTCACCGTATATTCATGTTTGAAGGGTTCCACCTCGTTGGTATCAACCAACTGCGGGATGAACAGCGACACCGGATAACTACGTCCGCTGATACGGCGATCCAAGAAAAGCAATCTGGTATAGAGATAGCCAGCAAAAGGTGTATTGGCACATACCTCAGGATTAGTGATATCCTCATTGTAGGGACACATGAAATAGGTATGGTAAATCGTATCTACCGTATCCAGCATCCCTGTCCACTCGTTGAAGCGGGCCCCACTGTCGCGCTGCTGCACAATGGTATAATAATATTCGTCCACATCGGCATGGTCGTCGAGGTCGAAGTTCGTAATCACAAAGTTAAACGACGAACTGGCAAAAGGTACTGCCTGGAACTGGTTCACCTGAGGGATTTTCGGCACATAGGTCTTGGCATGTATCGTGTGCCCGTCGGCCATAATATCTATAGTCAAGGTATCGTCCTCCTGCAGCGTGTACGGGAAGAAATACTTACTGTGCGACGACTGATTATACGTCATAGGCACCCCATTGACATTCAACGTCATCGACACATCTCCCACAGGCTGATCCACATTGTCGTCGAGAAAGAAACGGGTATAGGCCAGGTGTACGAAAGCCTGCCGTCCGGCCTGCGGCACAGCGTTGAGTACCAACTGCCGATCGGTCGGCTCGTCAATCTCCATCACCTTCTCGCAGGCGACGAGCGCCAGCAATGCACTCATACCCATCAAAATCAAGATATTACTTTTTCTCATATTCATCACTTTGTATCGAAGATACTCTATTTCAATAACTCCACACAAACGAAGTGCGGCGTAAAGAATCGTTAAAAGTAAAACGTATATCCTACCGACGGCAAGATCGGGAAGAGCGAGAGCTGCACCATTGCCGAAGGGTAGCCGTTGTAGCTGAACTGCGAACTCTTATACAGCATATAAGGATTCTGCCGGTTGTACACGTTATATATACTCACATTGATGGTGCGACGGGGAGTATAACCGTACTTCGTGGGTTTGAAGACCCTATGGAAGTTGGCCGCCACATCCATCCTGTGGTAGTTGGGCATACGGAAGTTGTTGCGCCCTTCAATATAGCTGAGCGTACGCACATGATTCATGGCGTCAGATTCATAGTCGTCGGGGTCGTCCGATGCCTGCGCATACCTCTGAGTGGCCACGGTAGCGGTATTGCCCGTCGAGAAAACCCATGTAGCGCTGACATCCACGCGGTCGCTGAACTTATAGTTGACCACCACGCTCAAGTCATGGCGTCGGTCGTATTTGGCGGGGAACGGCTTGCCTTCGTTGAGCACCTGACCCTGCCGGTCAAAGAGACGCATGGTGCGGCTCCAAGTGTAACCTACCCAGCCCGTCAACTTTCCTATCTCGCGTTGCGCCAGCACCTCGACGCCATAACTCCAGCCCTCGCCGGCCACCACCAGGTTCTCCCAGTTCTCCGACGAGCCGAAGAAGGTGGCGCCGTCCTTGTACTCTATCAGGTTGTTCATGCGCTTGTAGTAGCCCTCTACCGAAAAGTCGGCCACACCGCTCAGGCTATAGAAGAAGCCCGCAGCCACTTGGTGACTCTCCATAGGCTTCACCCTGTCGGTCACCGGCACCCACAGGTCTGTGGGCAGGGTGATGCTTGTAGTACTCAACAGGTGCACGTATTGGCGCATCCAAGCATAACCCGCCTTAAACGAGAGGTCGGGGGTCAGCATCACACGTCCGCTGACACGTGGCTGCAACGAGGGATAGAAAGAGTTTTGCACTTGGAAGGCGCTGAAATGCAACCCATAGTTAATCTTCACCGACTCGGTGATACTCCAGTCGTCCTCCACAAAGGCCACCATCTCGTTGGCCGGCACCACACCGCTCAGGATGGAGCTGTCCATCCGGAAGGCGCCGTTCATCTGGATGCTGTCATAGTAGTCGATAGAACCCTGTGCCACTTCGGGCTGGAACCAGTGGCGGGTGAACCAGCCGCCGAACTTTACGTCATGGTCCGGCGACGGAGTGTAGTCGAAGTCGGCACGTGCCGTCACCTCGCGGATACCCGAGGTGTAGTCGCCTTCCACCGTCGAGGGGCTCGGGTCACTGGGACTCATCAGCTTCTCTATATTGCCCACGATACTGTTGTGATACTGCGTGTAGGAGGCCGAGAGGTTCATGAAGAGCTTGGGCGTGAGCTCGTAGTTCCACCGCAGAGCTCCCAACAGGTTGCCCCACCGGTTGCGGAAGCCCAGCTGCATGTTCTCGCCCAACGAAGTCACGGTGTTTATCTTGCCATACACCTGGTCGTCGCCGGTATAGAAGCTGGCATACAGGCGGCTTTTGTTGCTGAACTTATGGGTCACCTTAGCATTGATGTCGTAGAAATAATAACCTGCGTCAAACTTGGCGTTCTGCGCCGCTGCGGGAGCCGGATTATTTCTCATACTCATCTCGTTGATAGCCATGATGGCAGGGATGATGAAGAGTTCGGCATAGGTGCGGCGGGCCGAGAAGCAGAAGGTGGTGCGGTCTTTGACGATGGGACCTTCCAGATTCAGTTTGGCATCGATGAGGCCTATCGTGACGTTGCCGTGCACCTGTTGGTCGTTGCCGTTGTTCTGCGTCACGTCGAGCACTGAACTCAGGCGGCCGCCGAAATGGGCGGGGAAGCTACCCTTGTAGAGCGTCACATTCTTCACGGCGTCGGTATTGAAGGCCGAGAAGAATCCGCCCAGGTGGCTCACGTTATACAGCGGCACCCCGTCGAGCAAGAAGAGGTTCTCGTCAGGGCCGCCGCCACGTACATACATGCCGCTGTTGCCCTCGCTGCCGCTCTGCACGCCGGGCATGAGCTGCAAGGCCTTGATGATATCGGCCTCGCCGAAGAGCACCGGCACCGACTTAATCTTCTCCATGGGCATCACCGTGGCGCTCATCTGCGACGAGCGGGTGTCGCCGGTACGCTCGGCGGTGATGGTCACCTCCTCGAGGGTCACACTCTGACGCAACTCGGCATGCACCTCGCGGTTGCGGTCCAGCAGCAGGGTGTCATAGCGGGGCTCATAGCCTACAAAGGTGAAGCGCAGCATCACGCTGTCGCTCTTGAGGGTCAGCGAGAAGTGTCCGTAAAGGTTGGTCACGGTGCCCTTGCCGCTGCGGGTATCCAATACCGTGGCACCGATGAGGGTCTCGCCACTCCGCGCGTCGGTCACCGTACCGCTCACAGTATAGGTACGCTGGCCCACCGCCGCCAACGGAAGCAAGAGGATAATAACAAGGAGCAACAAGCCCCGTAGGGGTAAAGGCACACAGGCGGGGGTGTCAACCCCTGCAAAACCATTATTAAATCCTATTTGGAACCCCGCTTGCGGGGTAGCGGGATTCCTCCTACTGCAACATACGGTGCGCATCGGCATTTTCCACTTTATAAGCTTCGACAAACGCAAGTACCTCTTCTCTGAATGTTCGCTTGCGATGATGTTCAGCCTGATTTGATATATATGTTATAGTTTTGTCTATCAGAGTAGGGCTGACAGAGAAAGCACCATATCCTTCTTGCCAACCAAACCATGCATATCGGGGATTGACCGTCTTCAGCCAACGACTACTTTTTGCCTTTATGTTTCTTACATAATCCGACAAAGCCACCGTAGGTGGAATTGACATCAACACATGCACATGATCTGGCATACCACCTACTTTGAATGAAATGCCACCCGTAGCCCGTATTATTCCTCCAATATAATCAAACAAGCGAGGTAGGTCGTCTACAGCAATAGTCACCCCTTCTGATTTGGTATGGAATACCAAGTGGATATTAATTTTAACAAGAGAGTTTGACATGTGATATCTTGTTTTGCTGTCACCCCGCAAGCGGGGTTCCATTGGATTGTTCGCTCACAACAGGGGTTATCACCCCTGCTTGGAAGCCTACGCCCTGACGGGCTTCAGGAAGCGAATGAAACAGTTCTATTATTGTCTGTCTCAACACTGGGTGCCTATATTCGGGCATGATCTCCGCCAGGGGTTCCAGCACAAAGCGCCGCAGGTGCATCCGCGGATGCGGCACCTGCAGGTCGGGGGTGTCTATCACCTCGTCGTTCCAGAAGATGATATCTATATCCATCGGACGGGAGTGATACTTTTGAGTGGAGAGTGGAGAGTGGAGAGTGGAGAGCGCTGGACGCTGGCGACCAAGCTCTTTCTCGATGGAGAGGGCCTCGTGGAGCACATCATAGGCTCCAAGACTAGTCTCTACCAACAACGCTTGGTTCAAGAAACTTTTCACTTTTAACTCATCACTCTTAACTTCAAAGTCGCCCCAGGGCTCGGTCTCATAGACCCGTGATGCAGCGACAACCGAGCCGATACGCTGCCGTATCAGCTCGGTCGCCTGCTTTATCAGCGCCTCGCGGTCGCCTTCATTACCGCCGAGGAGTAAAGTTACCATATTCATAGTCACTTAGGAGACAGGAGGTAATAAAGTCCTGTCTCCTTATCTCCTAAATTTATCCACAGTGGATGAAACGTTCCACCAGGGCGAGGGTCTTCTCGCTGTCCTTACCTATCTCGGCGCGCAGGGTGCGGTCGTCGAAGGCGCGCAGTTCTTTGATGATGCCGTCGATCAGCTGGGGGGCGAAGATGCCGTCCTGCTCATATACCGCGCGGTCGCGCTCCAGCAAGTCGGCGCTGGCGGCACAACTGTCGGGCAGCACGTCGAGCTTGGCCAGGATATCCTCATGCTCGAAGATATTAACGCTCACATAGCGGTCTTTGGCATACTGCACGGCGTCCTGCATCTCGAATCCGTAGCGGGCGGCCACGGTCATGCCGGCCAGCAGCAGGTACACGTTGGCGCTCCCGTCAGGGGTACGCAGCTCTATGGTCTGCTTGCGGGTGAAGTCCACCTTGTCGTTCTTCTCCAGCGGATTGGCGTGGGCCATCATGTTGCCGCTGTCTTTGCTCCAGCCCAGAGGCACACGCACCATGGCGCTGCGGTTGCGGTCGCCCCAGCAGATATTCGTGGGGGCCTCCTGATGGGGCACCAGACGGAAGTAGCTGGTGGGGTTGGTATTGCCGAAGGCGGTGAGGGAGCCGGCCAGCGAGAGGATACCCGCCATGGTCTTCATGGCCACCTCGCTCAGGCCGTTCTCGCCCACATACATATTCTTGCCGTCGAGGCTCACGCGGGTGTGCACATGCATGCCGCTGCCAGCCTTGCCGACGGTGATCTTGGGGGCGAAGGTGACGGTGATGCCGTACTTGTAGCCCAGCTCGCGCATCATCCACTTGGCTATCACCAGCTGGTCGGCGGCATCTTCGAGTTTGGTGGGCAGGAACTCTATCTCGTTCTGCTCATACATGAGCTCGCCCACGGTGAAGTTACCCACCTCGCTGTGGCCGTATTTTATCTCGCCGCCGGCGGCGGCAATCATGCGCATGGCCTCGGTGCGGAAGTCTTCGAACTTGCAGAAGGGCATACTCACGTGGTATCCGTGCTGGTCTTCGGGCATATACTCTGCGTCGAGGGGAGCTATGGCGTAGTATTCCAGCTCACCCATCACCTCGAACTCCATGCCGCCGGTGGCCTCGCGGAAGGCACGGCCGGCCTTCTGCAGCGTATATTCCGGGGCCATAGCGAAGGGCTCGCCGTCCTTGGTGTAGAAAGAGCAGAGCAGGTCGAGGGTAGGCACCTCGGTGAAGGGGTCGAGGAAGGCCGTGCGGAAGCGCGGGATGACGTAGAGGTCACTGTTGCCGGCTTCGATATAGGGGAAGAGGCTGCTGCCATCCACGCGCTCGCCGCTGGTGAGCACCTCGTCGGCATGGGCTAGACTTTGGATCACGAAGTTGAGGGTGTGCAGCTTGCCGTCGTCCGCCATATAGCGGAAGTTGATCATCTCGATTTGGAATTCCTCGATGACCTTGAGGATATCGGCCTTGGTGAACTCGCTCTTGGGTTTCTCCAGGAACGCCACCAGGGGGTTGGGGTTGAACTTCAACTGTTCTTGTGTCATGATATATTTGGTTTTAAAAAGAATGGTTCAAACACAACGAATAAAGTGTTTTTTTATTGTATCTTTTTATAAAAGACAAGGAGGGGCGCCCAATGGGCGCCCCTCCTGAAAGTAGTGTTACTCGCTTTTCTTAGCGGATCACGACGACGCGGCGGGCGGCGGGCGGCGGCGTTACCCACTTTGACGAGGTAGACACCGTCGGCGGCCATCACGAATTCCTCGTGCTCTTTGGCCTTGACCGACTGTATCATGCGACCGTTGACGTCGAAGACATAGACCTGACGGCCTTCGGCTCCGATGACGATCACCTTGTCGGCGGTGCTGTAGATCTTCACATTCGTCATGTCGATGTCAGCGATACCGACTCTGGCCTTGAAGAAGGCCTTGACGGTCTTGTTGGCATTCATCGTGACGGTGTAGGGGTTAGTTCTGATGGTGTCGGTGCCGTTGTTCACCACCCAGCCTACGAACTCAGCGTTGTTGGCGGGGGTGGCGGTGAGGGCCACGTTGGTGCCCTCGACATAGGTACCGGTACCGTTGGTGAGACCGGTGGCGCTCACGCTACCCAAGGTGGCGTCGTTCACGGTGACGGTCAGCGTGTAGTAGGTAGTATCGGGGATGATAGGATCACCGCTACCGGTCACGGAGATGCTGTCGATATGCAGGTTGTTGTCATTACCACTGACAGTTGACTCTGCATAGAAGGCGATACGAACAGTGTTACCCACATAGGAGGTCATGTCGACAGTCACCGTCTGGTAGGTAAGACTGGCAAGCGAAGGCAGACTGATATTAGTGGCGTTGGCCTGCAGCCAGGTCTGGCCACCGTCGGTCGAGACGATAACCATAAACTTGTCGTCAGCAATGTTATCAGTATCAGCAACACTGGTGCCGCTATACTTGGTAAAGGCAGCCTTGAAGGTCAGTTCAGCCGAAGCAACAGTGCTAAGATCGATTTGAGGAGTGACAAGCCATTTCTTGCAAGTGGAACCATAGATATTCACACGGTAATGGCCCGCGGGGAGACCGTTACTCTCAGCGTCTGAATAAATCCAGCCAATGGCTCCGAGGGTTAAACTACCACCATTGAAAACTTCGTCGGCGGTAATGCTCGTGGAACCAGCCCAGCAAGGATTGCTACTAAGCGAAGCATCGAAGTTCTCGGTGAAGGGCAGAGACATGGCACCACACTCGGTACGGGCATTGATGGTGGCAATAGCAGCGCTATCTTCCTCAGAGCAGACACCACGCACGCCGAAGGTATAAGCCGTCGAAGCAGTGAGTCCGTTGAAGGTGTAAGTTGTAGCGGTGGTGTTGGCCACATAGTCCGTACCGTTGTAAATGCTGTAGCTCGTCGAAGTACCTTCCCAGCTGAGAGTGATGCTGGAAGCGGTGACGTTGCTGGCAGTCAGGTTGGTGACGGGGAAGCAGGTGGGCGGCAGACCAATATACAGGCTGTCGATGTAAAGACCAAACTGATCATTGGCAGTGTACTTAATGGAGATAAACTTCACACTGTCGCTCAGCATCTGGCTGTAGAGCTGGTAGCTGGTTACGTTGGTAGTTACCTCAGGAAGCCAGATAAAGTCGCTCACGCTGTTTCCAGTGTAGGAGTATCCCACCTGGAAGCTCTCTGTCCAAGAAGTGCTATATGCTTTGTAGCGGAATTCCAGCAGCACGCTGTCGCCTTCGGGGATATCCAGCATGGGCGAAATGAGATACTGCGGAGGATTGGTATTATAAGAGAACTTGAAGCAGTAACTTCCGTTGATGCCGCCGGTAGCAAGGCCGGTGCTGGATGCGATGTTGTATACACTCCAGCAGTTGAGATGGGCGCTGGTAGCTTCGAAGTCCTCCATGTACGGGATAGCGATGGCATCGCAGAGCGTACGAACATTGAGGATAGCAGCCGACGAGGTGTCGCCCGCAGCACAGACAACCTTCACAACAATGTTGTAGAGGGAGTCGGCACTAAGGTCGGTAATCACACATCCTGTGTCAGCGACACTGGTGGTAGTGTACTCGTTGCCCTGGGCGTCGGTGACGATGTAGGTGGCACCGGCCGCATTGCGGTCGAGCCAGCTCAGAGTGATGCTATTGTTGGTGACATCGATGGCAGCGACATTGGTCACAGCCGTGCAGGTGGGCAGAGTCGTGAAGGTAGTCGACAGCCATGCGGTGGTATCCTCGGTGCCACACAGACCCTGAAGCATAAACTCATAGGTAGTGTTAGCGGTAAGACCGGTCAGGTTCACAAAGTTGTCGGTGGTAGTGCTCGTAATCCAGTCGGTTGCGGGAACAGCATCACCATAGACACCAAAGTCATCAATGAAGAGATAGTTGGCATCATAATCCTCATGATGGATGGCTATATAGCCCTGCTGTCCTGTATAGCTGCTCGTATTGAGGGTCACTTCGGTCCATGTACCAGTAGCAACAGCCATGGCTCTTAGTGTGTCGGTGAAGTCGGCATTGGCGTTGCCAGTAGTGGAGAGCAACACCTCGTAGCTGTCGGGATAGCCTTCGTTGGTTCTCGTCCAGAATTTGATAGTACTTCCAAAGGTTACCTGAGGAGTAATGAGCCAGTTGTCGGCATCGATTGCAGAGCTATTCCAGCTCCATGCACTGGCCACTAAATTGCCGCTATGTGCGACACCAATATCAGAAGCAGAGGGGTTGAAAGTGTACCAACCCTCGCTCGAAGAGGTCGCAGTCGCTCCCAAGGTACGGATAGTCCATCCGCTAAGGCCAGACTCGAAGTCATCGAAGAAGTTAGCTTCATAGGTCTGAGGTACGCGGTAACTCACAGTGTAGTTGTCGTCGAAACCGGTCCAAGCCATAGTAGCTTCGGTGGCGGTGAGAAGGCTGTCGACCACATGGAGGTTGGTAGGTGTCGGGCAAGCCACCAGGGTATGGAAGGTGATAGCGTTGCTCCACTCACTCATATTCTCGTCGCCACAGACGGCACGCACCCTCACGGTGTAGCTGCTATCGGGCTCGACGGTCATGGTGTAGGGCACCTCTTCGACTTCAAGATAGCTATTGGTGTCGCCGTTAACCATAATCTGCCAGGCCTCGGCGGAGCCGCCTTCAACCCAGTTCAGCACGGTGGTATAGTTGCCCACCTCGGTAGCTGCAAAGTTGGTAGGAGTGTAACAGTAGTCAGCGGACAATTCCTCGACCATCACATTGTCAATAGACAAGTAGTAGTTGTCACTAGTTCCACCAGTATAGCGGAAAGCGATACGAGCGCCCTCTGTCAACAGAGCAGCAGGGATAAACACCTCTTTCTCGGTAATGGTGGTAATCTGAGCAAAGGTCTCAACATTGGTGAAGGAGGTTGCATCAGTGGCATTGGTCATCACACCTACACTGAGAGTTCCATTATAAGCGCCAGTGCCTTCGTTGCGATAGTTGAACGTAAGGATCAAACCAGCTTCCGTCTCAAAGGCGGGCAGGATGGCATAGAGCGGAGTGGTTTTGCTACACTTAAAGAAGAGACAGTTGCCGCTGACAGCGTAACTGGAATAATTGGAAAGGAAGGCCTGCGGATAAGCGCTAGTGCTTGCGCTCATGTTGAGGAAACTCCAGCAGGCAGGCATGTTGTGGTTCGGATAACCCGTGGGGGCAGAAGAACTGGTAGCATCGGTGGTATAGCTATTGAAATCTTCAAAGTAGGAGTTCTCACTATCTATGGTCGGCGTGCCGCAGGCGGTGCGGGCGCTGATAGCGGTCGACATCTCGGCGTCGGCATCAGAGCAGTTGGCCTGCACGGTGACGGTGTAGCTGGTGCTGGGGCTGAGGTCCTCGATGGTATAGGTGGTCTCATCCACGTTGTCAGCCACAGGCTCTCCGTTCACATAGATGGTATAGGTGGCGTTCTCGTTGTTGGCGTCGGTCCAAGCCAGCGTGACGGAGGTCTCGGTGGCCAGACTGTCGATGGCATGCAGCTCGGTGACATAGGCGCAGCTAGGCTGCTCATGCAGCATCACGTCGTCGATATAGAGGCTCTTGCTGCCGGTGGGTTTAACCACCAGGATAGCTACATAGGCGTCGGTGGTGACGGCCTCGGTGAGGTTCACGTCATAGCGGGTATGGGTAGCGCCGCCCACGCGGACGGTGCCCAGCATGCTGAAGGTGGTGCCGTCCTCGGGGTCGCTCATGGTGCCCACCTGCACAGCCACGGTGTCACTGCCGCTGCCCATACGGCCGTAGAAGCTCAGCTGCAACTCACTCAAGTCGAGGGTCTCAATGTCAATCTGGGGCAGAATAGCGATGACTGTGTCGGCATAAGTAGTGTAGGTGCTGCTGGGATACCAGTAGAAGTAGAGCGAGCGGCTGCCGCTGTGAGCATAGGTGGAATAATTGTAGTCATAGGGATAGACAGCGGAACCTGCAGGACCAAGGACGAGGCGGCTCCAACAGAAAGGCATCACATTACTGCCGCTGGGCACGGCCTCCAGGCTGTCAATCCAAGGAACGCTACTAATCATGCCGCAAGCGGTGCGGCCGCTGACATATACGGTGTCGGAGGTCTCGTCGCCGCAGTCATTCACCACGCCAAAACGATAGGCGGTGTTGGCTTCCAAGCCGCTGATAACAGCAACATTGTCTTCAATAACGACATCTTCCACCTCGGTAGTGTCGGCCATATTGACGATGATAAAGTTCTCACCGTCGCTCTCCCAAGTCAGGGTCATGCTGCTGGCGGTAGCCAAGCTGTCGATAACATTCAAGTGGGTAACCTTCATGCAAGTGGGGGCCATGCGCACCTTTACATCATCGATGCTGAGATAGTAGTTATTGCTGGAACCACCGCGGTAGCAGAAGGCAAGGCGGGCACCTTCGGTAAGCACCTCACTGCTGACATACACCTCTTTGCGGGTAATGGTGGTAATTTGGTCGCAACTGTCGAGTGCGGTAAAGGTGGTAGCGTCGTTGGGATTGGTCATCACGCCGACAAATAGTCTGCCGTTATAAGCGCTTACTCCCTCGTTGCGGTAGCTAAACGAGAGTTCCAGCATACCTTCTGCCTCGAAATCAGGCAAGACGGCATAGAGAGGAGTGGCGCTGCTGCTCTTGAAGAAGAGGCAGTTGCCGCTGACCGCATAGGAGGAATAATTGGAAAGGAAGGCTTGCGGATAGTCACTCGTGCTTGCGCTCATGTTGAGGAAACTCCAGCAGGCAGGCATGTTGTGGTTCGGATAACCCGTGGGGGCAGAAGAACTGGTAGCATTGGTGGTATAGCTATTGAGATTCTCAAAATAGGAATTTTCGCTGTCAATGGTCATCGTGGCGCAGGCAGTGCGAGCACCGATAACAACCATGTCAGTAACATCGCCTTCACCGCAGTCCACCTGTACACCGATACGATAAAGTGTATTGGCGGTAAGACCGGTAATCAGGGCGGTGGTATCTGTAACGGTGTAATTCTCCACCTCAGTGGTATCAGTAGGAGTCAGTAAGTATAGAACATACGTAGGATTGTCGTTATTAAGAGCGTCAGACCACGTGAGGGTGATGCTCTCTGTAGTGGCAGAATCGACAGCTAAATTTGTCACAGGGAAGCAGGTAGGGGCGGCACCGATACGGATGTCGTCAAGACCCAAGCCATAACCATAGTCGTCAATGAACTCAAAAGCAATCTGGAAAGTTGCGCTGAGGGTAGTAAGGTTGATGGTTTCCTCAGTCCATGTAGGACAAGCTGTGGTGTAGGAAGCCAACTCAGTCCAGTCACCAGTGGTACTGGTACGGTAATAGACCTTTAACGCATCAAAGTCGCCGGCCCATGAGCGTCTCACCTGCCAGAATGTAAGTTGAGCAACGGTAAACTCACTCATATCGAGCACGGGAGTGATTAATTTGGTAGTGTTACCCGTAGTGCCATGTGTAATCTTGGCATTGTAGGTGCCTGTGTGTGCACCCGTACTAGCGGAATAGTCACCCGTAGCAACGGACCATGTACCATTCCCAGACTGCGTCCAGCAGGTAGGCATGCTACCTCCCTCAAAGCCTTCTGTGAAGGCCGACGAGGCAGACACCGTGACTGGCTGACAGTTCTGCGCTTGCGATACCAATGGCATCATCAGTGCCATCAGCATCAAAGTTCGTAGAAACTTTTTCATGATGTTTTTTTGTTTAGGTTAATAAATAAGGTTGATTAATAATTATTGTTTTCTATTTAATAATGTTTTCCAGGGAATAATTCCCCTGCTTGTATTAGTTCTTACTTTTTTATTTCACAATCAGTTTGCGGACAGCGGTGGCATGGGATCCGACGACGCGGACGAAGTAGGCGCCCTTGGCCAGGTCGCTCAGATCAAGTGTCAGCTCGGCATCCGAAGCACGGAGGTCGAAGACCTGACGGCCGTTGAGGTCGAGCACCATCACGCGGCTGCCGGCCTCCAAGCCTGCGAGGGTCACGGTGGAGGTGGCGGGGTTGGGATAGAGGGTCACCTCGCGGGCCTCCACATCATTGATACCTTGCGTGGGACGGAACACCGCCGTGATGTTGCGGTCGCTGGTGATGGTAAAGATGTAGGGGTTGTCGGTCGACAACACGCTATCGGCTTCGGTCCAGTGCACGAACTCGTGGTTGGCGGCGGGGATGGCGCCGAGGCTCACCGGGGAGCCGTCGGTATAGGTGCCGGCACCCACCACGCTGCCCATGGCCGGGTCGTAGTCCACCGTGACGGTATACTGCTCAGGGGCGCCGAAGGCGATGACCTCCACGCTGTCGATCCAAGCGTAGTAAGCATAGTCACCATAGTAATGTATGGCCACGCGGGTGGCAGTGGCGGGGATGACGGCGGTGTAGTACTGCATGTCTTCCTGACCTGCGGTGGTGTAGGCCTGTTCGCTCCACACCGTGTCGGTGCCGGCGATATAGCCAAACCAGAGGTTGTCAGGTTTGTTGTTATTACCATAGGTAGCGTAGCGGATACGCAGTCCCAGCGAGTCGGCCTCGCTCACCGTGAAGACTGGCGAGTAGGCATACTGGTTATAATCCACGGCGCTAAAATAGGAACTGAAGCGGAGCATGCGATGTCCATTTTGCGAGACAAAGTCCATACCATTGCCTCCTCCAACGTTTTCTTCGTTCATGCTCACGAGGTTCCAGCAGTTGAACGTGCCGTCGTTGCTCTCAAAGCTCTCCACGAAGGGCAACTGGACAGGGGCGCACTCGGTGGTGAACTCCACTGCCGTGGGGGTAGCCGCATCTTCGTCACTGCAGTTGGCCACCACATTGAAGGTGTAGTGGTGGTTGGGGGTGAGGCCGGTGGCGGTATAGGAGGTGCCTGCAATGCCTGAGGCCAAGATGTTGGTGCCATGGGTGATGGTATAGGTCGCCGTGCCGTGGTGTTGCCAACTGAGGGTGGCCGAGTTGTCGGTGATATTGCTCACCGTCACGTCGGTCACAGGGAAGCAACTAGGGGCCGGCAGCACATGCACATTGAAGTCCATAAAGACAGCATACTCAGCGCCGCTGAGACAGGGGTTGTGGTTGGCGGTGAGGTCGCCGGCGATATAGCTGTCGAAGTAGTAGTCGGCAGCGCCGATACGCATGCGGTAGATGCCAGTGTCCTGCTCCTCGTCGATGGTGAAGATGGCATGGAGGGTGGTGGGAGCATCGGCAGCACTGGTACCAGTATAGACAATCTCGTCGTCTTCAAAGAGCATATTGCGGTTCCAGTCAATCCATATCAGGGTGCCGTAGTTGTAGGCTGTATAAGAATATGTATTGAATGTAATCTTCACTTCGGAGGGTAATCCAGCCTGCAAGCCACCCATGAGGTCGGTGTAGTTGCCATAGTAGGGTGCGGTGGCGGGACGGCGGTTGCTGTTGACCACTTCGCCTTGGATGCCAAAGGTGACGTTGGTGATGCCCTCACCGTCGATACGGGTAGGAGCGGGGATGCAGTAGGCCAGATGGAAAGCCACGGGGAGATTCCATTCCGAGGTGTCGGGGGTACAGATACCGCGCACCTGCAGGGTGTAGTCGCCGCCATAAGTCAGGCCACCAAGCGTTGCCTCAGTGGCCGTGCCCTCCCAGCTGGACACCACAGCACCGTTGCTGAGCACCTGGGCCTGGTAGCGCAAAGCGCCGGTAGACTCCCAGGCAATGCTGACGGTGGTGTCGGTCATGCTTGTGAAGGCGATATCACCCACCTCGACGCAGGAGGGTATCACCTCGACCTTCACGTCGTCGATGACCCAATACCAGCTCTGGTTGACACCCCGGCCGGTATGGCGGAAAGCGATGACTGCCGAAGCGGGAGCATTGTCGAACAGGACGGTCGCACGGCTATAGATATTGCTCTGTTCCAATGTATCGACCACCACAAAGACGGCGGTATCGGAGGCACTGGTCACATAGCCCACCTCCATCACGCCGCAGTAGATCGATGTGGCACTTTCCGCGTGATGCCAGAAGCGGAGGCGCAACTGGCTGAGCGGCAACTCCATTTGGGGCAGCAGTATCACATTGCCGGTGGTGCTGGCGTAGTCGAATTTCAGGACCTTGGTACCGCTATGGGGCGAGGTGCCTTGCACCTGGCAGAGGTTGGCACTACTGGAGGTATGGGTGGGGTGGGTCCAACAGAGGGGGTGGGTGCCGGCAGTCTCGTCCTCGAAGTCTTCGATATAAGGCAACTCAAGCGGGCTGCAGAGGGTACGCACACGTTTGGGGAACCATCTGGATTGGCCACCGCCCTGACAGTTGGCCACCACGGCAAAGACATAGCTGGTGTTGGCCTGCAGGCCGGTGACGGTATAGCTGGTGCCGGTGATGCCGGTGGCCACCATGGTGCTGTCCTCCCAATTGTAGAGGGTGTAGGTGGTACCGCTTCCGTTCAGCGTGTCGGTCCACCCCAGAGTAACACTGTTGTCGGCAGCCTCGAGCAGATGCAGGTTGTCGGGACGCATGCAGCTAGGCTGGGGCATCAGTTCCACATCGTCAATATACCAGAAATAATTTGCGTTCAGGGCATTGTGCCGGAAGGCCACGCGGGCGCCTGCGGGAACATTGTTGTAATTCACTTCGGCCTCGTGATACAGCACGGGGTTGTCGAACAGGGTGTAGGGATAGGTAGCCAAGGCCACGAAGGTGGAAGTGTCGGAGAGGCTGGTCACATAACCCACCTGCAGTTCACCGCAGCGATTGTTGTATGACTCGGGGCGGTGGTAGAAGTAGAGCTGCTTGCCGTTGAGGTTCTCGACAAATTCGGGCATCACCACAACGGTGTGCAGCGCCTCGCCCATCTTGAGGTACTGCTGGCCGTCGTAGGCCTCGGCGTTCTGATGCACCCAGCTGCTTCCGCACATCACCTTCCAGCAGGAGGGAATCTGGTTGCGCGCCATCGTCTCGAAGCCCTCGAAGTAAGGCATGTTGAGGACGGGGCAGTTGGTGCGGCCGGCCACGCTGACGCGCGTAGAGGCGTCGGTAGCCGAACAGTTGGCCTCGACCAGGAAACCGTAGAGATGGTTGGGTTCCAAGCCCGTGGCGGTATAGGTGGTGGTGGCGATATTAGTAGCGATAACGGCGTTGTTGAGCAGGTTATAGATAGTATAGGTGGTACCGGTGCTGTTCAGTGCATCGGTCCAGGTGAGGGTCATCGAGTTGGGGGTTATCTCACTGATCACCAAGTCAGTAACACGACGGCAGGAGATAGCGGTGCCGCCGTTGAAGGCGAAGGTGGTCTTGGGGAGATAGTTAATCAGCGAGTTGCCCACGGCGTTGCTCAGGCTTACAATGCTCTTACCCTGGCAGGTGGCATGCTGTGCCGAAGCGCAGAAGAAGGTGGCGTTGGATGCCGTGCCCTTGGTGTCGAGCGAAATATCGACCAGCAGGTTGCCTCCCTGATAAGTGTAGGGGAGGTCGAAGGTCACCGTCATGGTGCTCTGGGTGCCATTGAGCGCACCGCTATACACCGTGGTGGCATTGGTGGTGACCAGGAAGGTGTCGAGCGTCACGTCAGACACTTCCATCAGCTTGATGTTGAAGTGGGCGTTGCCCCATGAGGCGGCAGCCGGCGTGGACAGGTAGTAGGTCATCGAGGTGATGCTGCCGTTGGTCATACTGAAATCGGTCTCCGCCGCCTCTAACATCGAGGCCGGGTAGATCATCTGTGTGTGCTGATACTGCTCAGCATTGTTGCCCCACACAGGGATACGGTCATAGGCGGTGGTACCGTCAGCCACAGTGACGGTGTGAGTCTGCGCAAATGTCATAAACGGCAGCATCAGACTTGCCACCAAAAGTAAAGTGCGTAGATTCTGTTTCATAGTTTTTTTATATTTATCTTGTTAATACTCTTTATCTTTCCCGTTTTAGCGGGGGGGGTGGTCTTCACCCTTTTAGTAGTGCAAAGATACATATTATTTTCAATTCGCAAAAAAAAATTGTTAACGACCCTTACCGGGCAGTTGGACATCCCTGCAAGAGCCCCCGCAAACACCGTACCAAGACCATATCAACACCGTACCAAGACCGTATCAACACNNACACCGTACCAAGACCGTATCAACACCGTACCAAGTCCGTACCAAGTCCGACTCGAGGGGGACGAAATACGTCAAATGACATCACAATGCTTCATTTCGCGTCACTATGAATCGATTTTTGTCATTCCCCATTTTGGGCCCTATATTATTACGGTGTGTTATTTACGTTCAAGTTATCAGTGAAATAGTTAAAAATCGATTGGAGCATATACTATTCGTCGGACAAAACCGTTATTTTTATCGTTTATAGAGCACGAAATTAAGAATCAAAAAAAGATAGAAAACATTATGTTCAGCAAAGAAACGTACATCGCACGCCGCGAGCAGCTGCGCAAAGACGTAGGCCACGGCCTCATCATCCTGCCGGGCAACCACGAGGCCCCCTGCAACTACAAAGACAACACCTACTGGTTCCGCCAGGACAGCACCTTCCTCTATTTCTTCGGCCTGCAACGCGAAGACATGGTGGGCGTGCTCGACTGCGAGACCGGCAAAGACTATATCTTCGCCAACGACTACGACATCGACGACATCATCTGGACGGGCCCGCTGCCCAGCGTCAAGGAGCTGGCCGCCAGCGTGGGCGTGGAGAACACCGGCACGCTGAAGGCGCTGCACGACATGATCTTCGCCCTGCGGTCGCCGACCTGCGACACTCCCATGCCGCTCTACCTGCCCCCCTACCGCGCCGACATACGTGCCGACCTGGCCGAACTCATCGGACTGAAATACCCCACCGTGGACCGTCACGCCTCGATGGAGCTCATCCTGGCCTGCGTGAAGCAGCGCATGATCAAGAGCGCCGAAGAGATCGCCGAGATAGAGAAGGCCATAGCCACGGCCTACAACATGCACGTGGGCGCCATGAAGATGGCCATGCCCGGCCGCTACGAATACGAACTGGCAGGATTCATGGAGGGCGAAGCCTGGAAGGGCAACGGCCCCGTGAGTTTCCCCATCATCATGACCACCCACGGCGAGACCCTGCATAACCACGGCCACAACAACCGTCTGGAGGTAGGCCGCATGCTGGTGATGGATGCCGGCTGCGAGACCCCCATGAGATACTGCTCCGACATCACGCGCACCGTCCCCGTGGGCGGCCGCTTCGACGAGCGCCAGAAGACCATCTATGAAATCGTGCTGGCCGCCCAGCTGGAAGCCGCCTGCGTGACCCGCCCGGGCATCACCTACAAGGAGGTGCATACCGCCGCCAGCCGCGTGCTGGCCGAAGGCTACCGCGGTCTCGGCATCCTGAAAGGATCGGTCGACGACATCGTGGCCAACGGCGCCCACGCCCTGCTCATGCCCCACGGCCTGGGTCACATGATGGGTCTCGACGTGCACGACATGGAGAACTACGGCCAGATCAACGTGGGCTACGACGAGGAGACCCGTCCCAGCGAGCAGTTCGGCCTGGGCAGCCTGCGCTGCGGCCGCAAGCTGCAGCCCGGCTTCGTCATCACCGACGAGCCCGGATGCTACTTCATCCCCGCCCTTATCGACAAATGGCACGCCGAAGGGACCTGCAAAGACTTCATCGACTTCGACGAGTTGGAGAAATGGAAAGACTTCGGCGGCATCCGCATCGAAGACGACGTGCTGGTCACCGAGACCGGCAGCCGCATCCTCGGCAAACCCATCCCCAAGACCGTCAAGGAGATTGAGGAGACGATGAATTCTTGATTTAAAGGAAGTTAAAGAACGGGAGGCACCCCGCAAGGGGTGCAAGAACTTAGGCGGGGGCAACGCCCCCGAGAACAACCGCCCCCGCCTATTAACGCCCCGCAGGGGCACAAGAAGATAATATATATCCATTGCCTTTTCACACTACCCAAAACGATGGCACTATCTGACTGTATAATGAACATCAAAAAGGGAGTCAGCAAATGGATTAAAACCATTGACAATAGATACAGCAAGTTTGCTTGGCAAGATGGCTATGGGGCTTTTTCCGTCAGCTATGCCAACAAAGACAGGGTGGTGAATTACATTGCCAACCAAGCCATTCACCATCAGAAGGTGTGATATCCGTATCGGGGACGAATGCCCCCGCCTAAGTTCCATAGCCCCTTTGGGGCTAAAAAAGCAAATACAAAATGACCCAAGTCGAAATCGTTTTAGCCAATACCGGCGAGCGGATGATGGTGGAGCCGGGAACACAGATTGCCGAGCTAGCAGCAGAATACGTACGCAAGAAGACCGCCGCTGACGGGAAAGCGCCGTGGCCCATCCTCGGCGCCTTGGTGAACAACAAGGTAGAGCCGCTGCAATACCGCATCTATAATCCCAAGACCATCCAGCTGCTCGACATCGCCAGCCGCCAAGGGTTCCGCATGTACCGCAACGCGTTGTGTTTCATGCTCTACAAGGCCGTGCGCGACTGCTACCCCCAGGCGCAGCTGCATATCGACCACTCGCTGCAGAACGGGTTCTATTGCAGGATTGAGGAGTGCAAGGAGGGCGAAGCTCTGCCGCCCAACGACGAGGTGTGCCGCACCGTGCGCGAACGGATGATCAAACTGCAGGAAGAGGACATCCCCTTCATGGCCAAGACGATGCTGCTGGGCGACGCCATAGAGCTGATCCGCGACCAGAATATGCCCAAGACACTCTATATCTTGGAGCACCTGAAGCAGCTCTATATCGAGATGACCTTCCTCGGCGACATGGTGCACAAGATCAACGGCAAGCTAGCCCCCTCGACGGGATGTATCACCACGTGGGACTTCCGCCAGTATGGCGACGAAGGATATATGCTGCAATGCGCCGACCCGGAGCACCCCGACAAGCTGTCGCTCTATACCGAGACCCCCAAACTCTTCGCCATCTTCCGCGAACACTACCAGTGGACGGAACTGATGCATATGTCGACCATCTCCGACTACAACCGCATCATCTACAACGGCGGCGGACAGGATCTGATACTGCTGGCCGAGGCGCTGCACGAAAAGAAATATGCCGAGATTGCCGACCAGGTGCGGCAGAGCGGCGCCCGCATGGTGCTGCTGGCCGGTCCTTCGAGCAGCGGCAAGACCACCTCGTGCCGCCGCCTGAGCGTGCAACTCAGCGTGCTGGGCTATGACGTGAACCAGCTGTCGCTTGACGACTACTTCATGGATCGCAGCCGCACCCCCAAGCTGCCCAACGGCGAATACGACTTCGAGAGCGTCGACGCCCTCGACATACCGCTGCTCAACGAGCACCTCAACGCCCTCTTCCGCGGCGAAGAGGTGAAGATACCCACCTTCGACTTCCTGAAAGGAGAGCCTTTCTACAGCGGCAAGACCCTCAAGCTGGGGCCCCGCAGCATCCTGGTGGTGGAAGGCATCCACGCCCTCAACCCCAAACTCACCGCCGAGATAGACGACAACTTGAAATACAAGGTCTATGTGAGCGCCCTCACACAGCTCTCCATCGACGACCAGAACATCATCCACGGCACCGACAACCGGCTGGTGCGCCGCATCGTGAGGGACAACAACTTCCGCGGGTGGAACGCCCTGGAGACCCTGCGCCGCTGGCCGGAGGTGGTACGCGGCGAGCGGAAGCATATCTTCCCTTATCAAGAGAACGCCAACGTGATGTTCAACAGCGCCTTGCTGTATGAGTTGGGCGTGCTGAAACGGTATGCCGAACCGCTGCTGAAGCAGGTGCCGGAGAACTGCGAGGAGTATTCCATCGCAAGGCAGTTACTGGGATTCTCGGAGCTGATACTGCCCATCGAAGACAAATTCATACCCTACAACTCGATTATGCGCGAGTTCCTGGGGGGCAGCGCGTTTGAATATTGATTTATTTTTCCGGAAGCTCCGGAACTTCCGGAAAATCCGGGTTATTTCCATCCAAGATTACGGGGGCCTGCAGATAGAAAGGCTCCCGTTCTTTTAGTTGCTGCGCTATCTTGGCGCGGAGGGTGGCCTCGTCGAGGCCCTGCATGAGGGGCCGCGGATTGCGGCTGCGCAGGGCGCGCACAGCCAGGGCGTCGGCGCTCATCTGCAGATAGATGGCGGTGCCGTGGGTCAGGATAAAATCCATATTCCCGTTATGACAGGGTGTACCGCCGCCGGTGGCGATGACATAGTTGTCGAGGGCCGCGGTGGACCGCAGCAGCTGACTCTCGAGGGTGCGGAAAGCCTGCTCGCCAAAGCGCTGGAAGAACATCGGCACGGTGTAGTGGTAGCGGGCCTCGAAGGCGCGGTCGAGGTCAAGGTAGTCCATACCCCGCTCCCCAGCCAGCTTGCGTCCGAAGGTGGTCTTGCCACAATACATATATCCGACGAGGTAGTAGTTCATAATTTAGGAGATAAGGAGGTATGAAGATAAGGAGATATGAAGATAAGGAGATATGGAGATATGAAGATAAGGAGGTGTGGAGATATGGAGATATGGAGATATGGAGGTATGGAGATAAGGAGTTATGACATTAGTTCTTTGGCGGTCTGGAGGGCGGCGGCAGTGGGGGGATCGGAGCTGAGCATGGTGGCCACCTCGGTGAGGCGCTCGGCGGAGGTGAGCTCGCGGATGCGACTCACGGTGCGGGCGGCGGTATTCTCCTTGTAGACCTTGAGGTGCTGGCTGGCGCGGGCGGCAATCTGCGGCAGATGAGTAATGGCGATGACCTGCATCCGTTCGGCCATGCGACACATGATGCGCGCCACGGCGACGCTGATGTCGCCGCTCACGCCGGTGTCTATCTCGTCGAAGATGAGAGTCTGGGTGGCTGGGTAACTGGGGGACTGGGGGGCAGAGTGGAGGACGGCTTTGACGGCCAGCATGAGGCGCGAGAGTTCGCCGCCGGAGGCCACCTTAGCGAGGTCACGCAGCTCGCCGCCGCGGTTGGCGTTGAAGAGGAACGCCACCTGGTCGTGGCCATGGGGGCCATAGTCGGGGGCAGGGCTGAGCAGCACCTCGAAGCGGGCCTCGGGCATGCCGAGGTCGTGGAGCGTAGGCACTATGCTTTCCGCCAACAGGCGGCCTGCCTTCCGACGGGCCTCGGTGAGCTTGTCGGCGGCCTGCTGCAGCCGCTTGTAGGCGCCGTCGACCTGCTCCATGAGGGCCTGAAGGCGGTCGTCGAGGGAGGCGATATCTTGCAGACGCCGGTCGAGATCGTCGCGCAGGGCGACGAGTTCGGCTACGGTCGCCACACCATGTTTCTTCTCGAGACGGTAGAGGAGTGCCAGCCGCTCGTCGACGGCCTGCTGGCGGTCGGGGCTATAGGTGGTGGCGTCGGCGGTGGCGAGGAGTTCGCTGTCGAGGTCGTCAAGCTCTATGAGCGCCGAGTCGAGGCGGGCGAGGAGTTCGACGGCCTTGGGATGGTACCCTTCGATACGGGTGAGGAAGCTCTTGGCCTGCCGCAGACGAGCCAGGACACCCGGATCGCCCTCGTCGTCGAGCAAAGCGGCGGCGGCGGCAAGTCCTTCGCGGATGGCTTCGGCATGGGCCAGCAGCTGCGACTCCTGCTCCAGGAGGGTCTGCTCGTCGGGGGTATCCCCGTCGGCTATAGTGGCGGAGCCCAGCTGGGCGGCGGACAGCTCGTCGTACTGGAACTGGAGATAGTCCTGCTCCTTGCGTTGCTGCGCCTCGGCGGCGGCGAGCTCTTCGAGTTGCCGCTTGAGGGCGGTATACTCGCGGTAAGCCTCGGTGTAAGTGGAGAGTGGAGAGTGGAGAGCGGTGAGCGAGTCAAGGAGCGAGAAGCGGAAAGCGCTCTCGGCCAACGTGAGGGTCTGGTGCTGCGAATGTATGTCGAGGAGGCTGGCGCCGAGGGTGCGGAGGAAAGGCAGCTGCACGGGGGTGTCGTTGGCGAAGGCACGGCTCTTGCCCGACGGCAGTATCTCGCGCCGCAGCACGAGCTGGTCGTCATAGTCGACATCTTCGGCTTCGAAGAGCGGCTGCAGGCCGAGACCCGTGATGTCGAACTGCGCCTCGACGACACATTTGCGCTCCTTGTCGGCCAAGACAGCGAAGTCGGCCCGCTGACCCAGCAGCAGACCGAGGGCGCCGAGCATGATGCTCTTACCCGCGCCCGTCTCGCCGGTGATGGCCACAAAGCCGCCGTCAAAACGGATATCCGTCTCGCGGATCAGAGCGTAGTTTTCGATATGGAGAGTTTGAAGCATTCCGTTTATTTTTTACTACCCGAGCATCGGCATCACCCTCTTCAATGCGGCGATGAAGATATCCACTTCTTCTTGGCTGTTGTAGACAGCGAAGCTGGCACGGACGGTGCCGGGGATGCCATAGCGGTCCATGATGGGCTGGGTGCAGTGATGGCCTGTGCGCACGGCGATACCGAGTTGGTCGAGCAGCGTTCCCACATCATACGGATGAGCGTCGCCGACAAGGAACGACAGCACGGAGGTCTTGCAGGGTGCCAGACCGAAAATACGGACGCCGGGAAGCTCGTGGAGCCGGTCGGTGGCATAGCGCAGCAGAGCGTCCTCATGGGCGGCGAGCGTGTCGATACCCACCTGCTGCATGAAGTCGATGGCGCGGCCGAGACCTATCACGTCGCCCACCGAGGGAGTGCCGGCTTCGAACTTGAAGGGCAGTTGGTTATAGGTGGTGCGCTCGAAGGTAACGCTCTCAATCATCTCTCCCCCACCCTGATAGGGAGGCAGTTCGTCGAGCATCTCCTCGCGGCCGTACATCACGCCGACTCCCATGGGGCCATACATCTTGTGGCCCGAGAAGCAGTAGAAGTCGCAACCCAAAGCCTGCACGTCGACGGCGAGGTGCGAGATGGCCTGGGCACCGTCGACAAGGACCGGCACACCATGGGCGTGGGCGATGTCGATGATTTCCTTTACGGGGTTCACGGTGCCGAGGGTGTTGGAGACATGGGTGACGGCGACGATGCGGGTGTTTTCGTTGAAGAGAGACTTATAGGCCTCGAGGTCGAGGACCCCGTCGTCGCTGAAGGGGATGGGACGCAGCGTGGCGCCGGCCAGCTGCCACGGGACGATATTGCTGTGGTGCTCCATACCGGAGACGATGACTTCGTCGTCGCCTGTGAAGAAACGTTTGGCGAAGGAGGAGGCCACGAGGTTGATGCTCTCGGTGGTGCCGCGGGTGAAGACTATCTCATGGTGGTGGCGGGCGTGGATGAGGCTCTGTACCTGACGGCGCACGTTCTCGTAGGCCTCGGTGGCCACGGCAGCGAGATGATGGGCGCCGCGGTGTATGTTGGCGTTGCTGTGGCGGTAGTAGTCGTCGAGGGCCTCGATGACCGAGAGGGGTTTCTGTGTCGTCGCCGCATTGTCGAGATACACCAAGGGGTGACCGTGGACCTGCTGATCAAGGCAGGGAATTTGGTTTCGGATGTCGGTGATATTCATTTGCGACGTTTTTTGATGATGGCGCGGAGGATGAGGATGGCGACGGCGGCGGCGAAGAGGACGATGATGATGACGCTGAGCTGACGGCTATACTTCTCTATCACCGAGGGGTCGGCAGCCTGGTAGGCCAGCCAGCCGAGGAGGGCGAGGATGCAGTTCCACGCCAAGGCACCGAGTGTGGTGAAAAAGCAGAAGGCACCGAGGTTCATCTTGGACAGACCTGCCGGGATGCTGATTAGCTGCCGTATGACAGGGATGAAGCGTCCCACGAGGGTAGACACCTTGCCGTGGTCGTTGAAATAACTCTCGGCCCGCTGTATCTTCTCCTTGGAGAGCTGCAGCAGATGCCCCACCTTGCTCTCGGCGAAGGCATAGATGATAGGCCTGCCGAGCCACATGGAGAGGAAGTAGTTGATGAGGGCGCCGAGCAGGGCACCGAGGGTGCCGAAGAGCACCACGAGCCATATCTTCATACCCCCTTGGCTTTCGGGGTTGGCGGCGACATATACCGCCGGCGGGATGACGACCTCAGAGGGGAATGGTATGAAGCTGCTCTCCAATGTCATGAGGCCACCCACGGCGAGGTAGTTCATGTGGGCGTCGTACCAATGGAGCACCGAAGCCACCCAGCCCGACGAGGCGCTGTCGCCACGTACGGCCTCGGCCACGTTGCTGACGGGAGCTTCCTGGGCCTGCACGGCGGTGGCCAGGCACAGGGCAATAAGTATCAATAAGAAGTGTTTATGTTTCATAGGTCTTTATGTTTTTCGGGTATGAGATGCGCGAGGCGCGGATGGGTGAATATCTCGGGACAGAGCTCCTGCAGCAGGTCGGTGTCGACATAAGGCAGCGAGCGGCTGGCGCGGTTGTAGCGGTTGGTGTAATAACTGGCGGCCACGAGGAAGGTAGAGTAGAACGGATGCTGGGGATAGATATCGAGCGACTCGACACAGAAGTCTATCACCATGTCGTATTGATCGTGGGCGAAGAGGAAATGGACGTAGTTCTGATACTGCTGCTCGGTGCAGTCGCCCGCGGCCACCATACGTTCGTAGTAGTCGGAGGCCGCTTCGCTGTTGCCTGCGGTGTCGTAGACGATGGCCGCGGAGCAGAGCACCTCGCTGTTGTCGGGTGCCAGGTGTAGTGCCTTTTTGATGAGTGGGTAGGCGGCGTCCATCTCGTTGGTGAAAGCATAGGCCAGTGCCAACGCAGCCAATGATTCGGCGTCGTCGGGACTTTCTTCCACGGCCTTGCGGAAGTAGAAGAGGGCCATGTCGGAGTTGCCGGACCGCACATAGACGTAGGCGGCGGTGCGGTAGATGTTGGCGCGATTCACGGCGTAGTCGAGACCACGAAGCAACGTGGTGACGGCCTCGCCCGGGAGACCCATGGCCTCTTGCACGGAAGCTAGGTCATAATATACGTAGACAGCCTTCTTGTCGATGGCCAGGGCATACTCGTAGGCGTCGACGGCCTGCTCGAAGAGGCCCATTTCGCGGTAGCTGTTGCCCAAGCAATGCCAGGCCTCGCAGCTATAAGGGTGTTCGCCCACGAAGGACTTGAGATAACGCACCGCGTCGGCGGCGCGGCGGGCCACGATGCAGGTGTCGGCGAAGTTATAGATGGTGGAATTGTCGAAACTATCGGTGTCGAGGGCCAGCTGGTAGTAGCGGATGGCCTCGTCGTAGTCGTGCAGGTTATAGTATTCCTCGGCGATATTGCCGTAGATGCGGCCCAGCATCCAGCCGTCTTCGGCGGCTTCGAGGAAGCACTCGATGGCCTTGCGGCTTTCCTTCACGGCGCTGTAGGCCACGCCGAGGGAATAGGCCACATCGGTGTTTGAGGGTTCCTCGCGGCGCAGCTGGTTGATGATGCGGAGGGCGAGGTCATATTGCTCTTCAGCGATATAGAGATGGGCCCGACGGAGGCGCACCGTGATGCTGTCGGGGTAGAGTTGCTCGGCGTATTCGACGGCACGTCGGAGCGGCTCCAGGTCGCCCACTTCGAGGTAATAGTCGATGATGACCTCCAGCTCGTCGACATCGAAGAACTGCGTGCCGCCGCGCAGCACGGTATTCTCGAAGTCGAGCACCAGCTGGCGGTCCTCGTCGTCAAAGTCGTTGATACGGTCGTTGTTCATCATGCGTAAAACATTCTAACTAATAAGAGATACGGAGCGTGATACCGCCCTTGGTGGTGGAGTTGGGATAGGAATTGGAGATATAGGGGGTGTTGATATCTGTCTGGAAGAAAGCGCGTATACTGAAGTGGGTTGAGAGGGCGTATTCGCCGCTCAGTTCGGCCATCCATTTCTCGTTGCCCGAGGATATCTGGCTCAGGTTTTGGTTGATCTTGCGTATGTTGGTCTTGTTGCTGTTGTAGGTAAGGTTGAGGTTGACCACGATGTCGCTCTTGAGGTTATAGGGCTTGCCGGCGAATTCGACCTGGAAGGCGACATCCTTGAAGCGGTAGCCGGCGCCGAAGGTAACCCCATCTCGGGTGCTCTCGGTGAGCTGGTTGTTGGAGAAGGAGAGTTGCAGCATGCGATGTTTCTGCAACGAGAAGTTGAACTGGAGGCTGTTAACCATGTTGACCGACATCTTGATGAGGGGGCTGAACTGCTCGTTGAGCTGTACGCCGTCCATAGACAGCGGCGGGATATAGTCGCCTGTATTGTTGAAGAGTGTCTCGGCCCCATAGTCGTAGTCTGTGAGCCCCGAGAGGGCGGGGTCAGTATAAAAGTTGCCTACGCTGTAGGTAGAGGTGTATTTGTGCGAGAGGGTGATGTTGGTGAACCACTTCTTGAGGAACTTCACCTTGTTGAGTCCGTTGTAGTTGATGCTCCAGTTAGGCAAGGGGAATCCGAGGAAGGGAGAGAACTTGCATGTAGAGGGATCCTTGCCGAGGTAGGTAGAGAGGAACGAGGTGAGCAATACGGTCTGCGAGTTGGCACTATAACCGGCGGGGTAGTACTGCCCGTTCATGGTGTCGAGCACCAGCTGGTCGTTATAGGGGTCGGGGTTGGCATCTGCCAGACGTGCCGCCACGATGGAGCGGTTGGACAAGAAGGTCTGGAAGAGTTCGTCGGGGTTGGTAAATGCCGTAGAGAACGCCCATACAGTAGTGCTGTAGTTTCCGGTCATGATATAGGAGAGCGGGCCGCAGACAGCATCATATTGAGAGAGGTACTTGTAATAGTATTCCTCACGCATGGAGCTGTTTTGCGTGGCGGTGATGTCTATCTTAAAGTCGCGGATAGGCTCCACCTGTGCCTGCAGAGAGAAGGTGCGGTTGTCGTTCTTCTCGTGGGCGGAGTTGAACAGGGTGTCGCGGCTGAGGAGGTCCTGTCTCAACAGTTCCTCGGCCACATCCTGATTGTAGCCGAACACATATCCCAAGCCTGGCGTCCACCCGTGGTTGGGGTCGAGACCTACGATTTTGGGCTCACCCATATAACCGGGGAGACGCGATCCCAAGGTGACATTGTACTGTATGTTGACATTCTTCAGGCCTGTCACAAAACGGAGTGCGAAAAAACCCACCTCACGCCAGTTCTGCTTGGCTTTCTCCTTACGCAAGCTGTCGGCCACAGCGACGGAGTCTTTCGCCGTCATCGGCTTCTTCTGCTCCACCTTGCGACGTCCCATCTGCGGGTTGCGGGCGTTGCCATTCCTGTTGTCGGTGGCCCAAGCCTTCTTGATGAGGGGCACCTTATTGAAAAGCGATTGGAAGTTGGCTTGTGCACCGGTATTTATCGCGGTGGAGTTTTGCAGCGTGGAACCCATCGTGGCCAGTGCCGGTGTGGTGCCCAGGTAGTTGAAGTCGGTGCGGTAGGATAACGGCATACGGAGGAAGTCCATATAGGGCAACTTGTTGACCGGCACATCGTAGGTAATGGAGAGGTTCTGGCGGAATTGCTGGATGGTGCCGCCGGAGCGTATGGAGTTCCAGATGGAATCGGTGGCCGACTGGCTCTCGATACGGCCTATGGGCTCGTCGATGCGGGAATTGGCGTTGGCGGAATACTGCAGACGGAGGCTGCGCGAAAGGTCGTACTGTAAGCCGTAGGTACGCTGCCAGGTGAACTGCTTGTAATAGGTGGGCTTGATAATGACCTGAGCGGCACTCTTGTTGCGCAGCAACGTCTCCTCATAGTCGCGGTATATCTCGGTTGAGAAGCTCAAGCTCTTGGGCAGGTAGTAGAAGTTGAAATCGCTGATGATCTTCCAGTTCTTATGCTTGAAGAGTTTCACCTTGTCGAAGGGTTTCACCTGCTTGGGTTGGATAGAGTAGTTGTAGGTGAAGCCGCCGCGGTGCTGGTCTTTGTTATAGTGCTCTATCTCGTCGTCCGACGACCGCTCGCGGCTGTAGGCATAGGAGAAGGCGAAGTTCTCGATGTCGTAGATGTGCTGTTCCAAGCCCCCCTTGCCCGTGCGGTTCTTACGCACGTTGGAGAGGGTGAGGTTGGTAGCCGACTTGCGACGCTGGGTCATCTGGGCCACACTGTCACGCTCGCGGGAGTCCTTATAAGTAGCCAGATCCTCATAGAGAAGCACGTCGGGGTTGTAGGGGTTGAACTCGGGGCTGCCTATCTCACGGCTGTGGTCGAGATAGAGCGGTATGTGCAGACCCCACGACTCGGGCAGGAACTTGCCTATTTCCATGTCGAGGGTGGTCTGGAAGTTGAAGGTATTGACCAGTTCCTCTTTGACCAGCGGGTCCTCCAGATTGCCGAAGTTGGCCGTTGTGTAGGCGCCATATATCGAGAAGTTGCCAAGGTCGGCCAGATTGGTGCGGGCCAGGGCCATAGCCGCCCAGCCACCTTTGTTGATATAGTCACTCAGACGCAGCTCGTTGATCCACACGATGGCCGACTTGGGCAGCATATCGTTACCATCGTCCAGACTCTGCTTGCGTGGGTTGCGGATACCAATCATGATGACCTTGGTCTTGCCCAGGTTGGGGGTACCCAGCACAGAGTATTTCCTTCCGTCGACATACTCAGAGTAGAGCAGGGAGGGCGAGTAGACACTCTCGCCAGCCCGTAACTTAGTATTGCGGCGGGTCTTGATTTCGGTCAGCAGCTGCAGGTCGATATCCACGAGGTTGGCTTCGGGCCAGATGACGTCGGGCTGGTCGACGGTGGTACCCCAAGGGGTGAGCTTCAGCGGCAACTCGTACTCGTAGTAGTTGCTGGTGTAGTCGCTACCCAGACGCACAAAGAGCACCAGATCGTCGTCCTTGAGCTGTTCGGAGACATACTTCTGCTCAGCATGGACAAACATCTTCATGTGACCATAGTAACGCAGGTCGTAGCCTGTAGAGCGGTAGATGGCGCGGGCATCGCCATTAGACAGTTGGTCGACATCGAGCGAGATGGACTGCTCGTTGAGTTGGGTATAGCTGCTTCCGGTAGTATACCAAGTCTCGCGTTCGATACCGGGGGGCAACACATAGGGGACCGGCTGACGGCTGCCGTTCTCTTCGATATTCACGGTCGAGATATTGAAAGTCGTCTCCCCGTCGGTACCCGACACATAGTCGCCCGGCTGCAACAAGTCCTCGCTGTATTTACGCCAGGTGGAGTAGACCAGGTCGAGGGTGGCGAAACGCAGGATGATGGGCTCGCTGAACTGGTTGAGGAACATGCGCATGAAACGCACCGACTGGAAGCCATTGATGCTGCCCACCTTCTGGTCGGGCTCTCGTATGGGGATACGGAATTGGTACCACTTGCAGTTGGTGTATTCGCCGTTGGCCAACTCGATATTGCGGGCCTCATGTATATCCACGATATAGTTCTGCCCTATCACCATGCGGTCGGGACTGAGGTCGATGACATACTGATAATAGTTCTCGGACTCACTGAGGGTGTTGTCCTTGTTGATATCTTCGACATTAGGGTAGGCAGAGCCCGAGGTATTGTAAGTCTCCTCGTTGTCGCTATCCACGGGCGAGTTGCCCTCGGGGTTGTTGTACAGTTTGTAGCGGTCGTTGATTTTCACATCGTGCTCATCCCAGTAGGTGCTGCGGAAGTAGCGGAAGTTGTCGCACGACGGGTCGGCGGCGGCATCCTGATAGGCCTTGCTTGAAGTACCGAAGAGAGCAGCTATCTCAGCCAGGTAGTCGGCAAAGAAACTCTGCTCGTCTTCCAGCCCGTGGGTGCTTCCCAGACCGTCGTAACCCACATCTTGATACATGCGGGTGCTCTCGTCGTTGTCGAAGGCGTTGACGATAGGCTGTGTGGTAGGTACGCGGCCCCAGATGGTAGTGTCGACATTGACTATTGTAGCAGACGTGGGCAGGCCGTTCTCAAAGCTCTTGCGTCCGTCGCGGAGGATGTCCTCACTGATGTCGCCCAAGTTGATATACAGTTTGCCACCTGAATGGTCAGGGTTCTCTATAAAAGGATCCATCAACCAGAACTCCAACGTTTCGATATTCTGTGTTTCAAAGTCGGTATAGTCGAGTTTTCGCATGATACCACCCCAACGCGAGGCCGGGTTGCGCAGACGTCCCTGCTCGTCGATACCTGCGCTGTAGGCCGTAGGAGCTACGTCGTAGTTGTACGAGCCCTTCTCTTCGGGATAGAAAGCCAGGTTGAGTTCATAGATGGCGGTAGGCTGACCTGTGGTGAGGTCCTTGTTGGGGAAGACCTCCTGCTCGGCGATACTACGGGCATAGGGAAGCGATCGGTCGTCCTTGGTGATATTGGGGGGACAATGGTTGTCATAGAAGTCGCGGCTGATACGGTACCAGGCTAACTTGGCGCGGTTGTAGCCATAGGCCAGTCCGGTGCCGGGGGCCGTCTCGGGGAACATAGGCATCGATAAGCGGTAGTCCTGCGGTGTGCTGGCCAGGAACCACGACGTGGGAGCCGTCAAGCTGATGCTATTCTCGGCACCTTCAAAGTCGTCGATATACGACACGCTTCCTTCTTTTGAACCCGTACTGCTCATACCCGGAATGAAATGGGCGAATTCAGCCTGCAGGCTCAGCGTCGAGGGGGCTTTGGTCTCGATACCGGGAAGCATATCGACAATCTTGGTGATAAACGGCACCTCGTGGCTGTAGTTGACATCCAATCCCCAGATGGTGTTGCTGGTGGGTTCGTCGCCGAAGTTGTTCTTCTGCGTCATGGGCTTCTCATGCAGGTTCATCACCGTGGCTCCCAAGTTGAAATTGGGTTCAAACTCATAGTTCAGGTGCAGACCCATCATTCGCTTGGTGGTCATGCTGAAGGAGTTGTTCTCGCTGCTGACGCTGATGGGGGTATTCGACGAGAGGATGCTCTCGTTGATGATACGCACGGTACCCATGGTATAGTCCACCGTGAAGTCCACATTCTCTATCAATGGCATGCCGCCGGCGGTGACGGTCACCGAGCCAGGCGTGACACTATAGCCCAACGATATCTCGCCGCTAACGCTGCTGGTATAATAGCCTTCGAGGTAGAACCGGTTGTGGTCGGCATACTGCCGCGCCAAAGTCTGCGTCATGGTGTATAGGGAGTCGAAGCAGTACTTGTCAGCAAATTCTTTGTCACCGAGGATATCACGCAGGTCTTTGCCGAAGGGTTCTATATAGGGGAAGAAGATACGTCCCGTCGAAGCCTGGATGGTGCCGCCTTTGAAGGCTGCCGAGTCGAACCAGTCAAACACACCGTCGGCGTAGTAATAACTCTGTGTGGCATCCATTCGGTCGAGTCCAAAGACCTCGATAAGGGGTTTACCCTGCTGTGGACCCTCGGAGAAGAAACCGATACCCACACCTCCCTCGGAACTCTCATATAGTACATTGAGGCGGAAGTTTTCTTTGCTTAGCTGACTGCTCTTGAGGAAATAGACATTCTTCATCATCAGCTTCCACAACGGACTACGGGTGTCGTTGGAAGTGCTCTTAATCAACTTAACGATAAGGGTATTGGGGTCGTTGACACCGTCGGTGGTGAGTTCACCCACCTGATAGACATTGGTGTCGCCCACCACCTGATATTGGAATGCCACAGCCAGCACCTGGTCGTTGCTCAGCGGCTGGTTGAGGGTGATGAAGCCCAGCTGGCGATTGAAGGTATATTCGCTACTGTTGAGCAGTCGGGCGCTCTCCACTTTCTCGTAGTCGGTGCCGCTGGTCATGCCCAGCCCTTGCATGTAGTTGGTCACCGAGTTGATGCTGCGTACCGCCGCAGGGTTTACCAACTGCAGCAGGTCGTTGCTGGAATTGTCGGGCAACATCCGTCCCGTACCGCTGACACGCGAATTAGACGGATTGGCCTCACCCAGGTCTGTCAGGGCCAAAATATTGCGGTTCTGAGTCACCGCAGCACCCACATTGGTACGCCACACCTCGATACGAATAATTTTAATATTCGAGTTGACCACAGGTAGGGTGCTCATGGCGCGGTTGTAGTTGTCGTGGAAATACTGGGCGATGAAGTAATGGCGGTTCTCCTCATATTCGTCGGCACGTATCTCGAATTCGTGGCTGCTGGCACCACCCTGTACCTGCATGTTCTCGGTAGAGGTCTCCTTCTCCGAAAAGACAGCGTCGATAGAGAGTTTGCCGAACTTCATCTTGCTATGGAAACCAAACAACTGCTGGCTGCCCTTGATGAGGGTCGTGTTGAGCGGGAACGACACATCGCCGGCCTCAAAGAGTTGCAATATGTCGTCCTCCTTACCCTCATACTTGATCTTCTTCTTGTTCTCAAAGTCGAAGGTGGAACGGGTGTTCTCGTTGATATTAAAGTCAATGAGGTCACCTATCTTGGCATTGAGGTTGATTTGGATATTTTCATCGAAATCAAAGGTGGTGACACTGCGCTCATGGGCATCGCGCTGGGGGTCATTGCGGAAATTGTTGATGATTTGGAAAGTCAAATCCACGCTACCACTGGCCTCAATACTGAGGGGAGGCTTGCCATCCAGCAATGCCAGTTTCTGCGATATCTGGCTAAATCCAGGTATCTTGCTCAGCAGACCACCTTCGGCATTGTCGAGCACACTACCTTCGGCCTTGTCATGCCAGTACTTATCCATCAACTGGTTCATCTGCCAGTCCTGATACTGCTGGAAGGTAAGATATTCGCGGCCGATAACCATGTCGCCCACCTTGGTGAGTTTCACATAGTCGCCCGTCTCGGCATTGTATTCCACCGTCGTTGTCACGGCGCCAGGGGTATAGCCGCTGCCCATCGGCACAAAGCCGGTGCTATCGCTCTGACTCCACACCGTTAGATGTAGCGCCATTGTCATGAGCAATGCTATAATATATCTACCTTTCAATGCCGATTAAGGTTAATGTTTACAAAAACGCAACACCTCAACAATTATTGCATCATTGAGGTGTTAATAATAAAAATTAATATTTATTAATGTGTCTACAGCCTACGAAGACCTTCCTTGACTATTTCTTCCACGGTCATCAAGGTTCCGTCAGAATGCTTCCAGTCGGTAGAAGTAAGCAGTTTCTCGACAGCAGGCTTGGCAAAACCGAGCATCAGCAATGCTGTCATAGCTTCATCGCGGGCACGGTTCTGTTCCCCACTCTCCGCTCTTCGTTCTCCACTCACCACACCTATCTTGTCGGCCAGTTCCAGCACAATACGCTGGGCCGTCTTGGCACCAATACCTTTCACCCGCTGCACTTTCTTCACATCCTGCATCTGGATGGCCTCACGCAGTTCATCGACGGTAAGCGACGATAGCATAACTCGCGCCGTCTGGTTGCCTACGCCGTTGACACCTATCAATAAACGGAACATCTCGCGTTCGGCCATATCGTAAAAACCGAACAGTTGCTGGGCATCCTCACGCACCACGTGGTGAGCGTAGAGTTTCACTTGCGAAGGTTCTACCTTGCGCAGTGCCTCATAGGTATTTAACGAAATCTCCAAAAGATAGCCCACGCCACCGCAGTCGATGACAGCCTGAGTGGGTTCCAAATTTGCCAGTTGGCCTTTGATATACTCGTACATATGAATTTAATTTTCGTACTGATAGCCCATCCCTGCGGCAGGAGAACCTTCCTTCAAATGGTAATCGTCCTTACTCACATCCTCAAATATCGGATCTTCGGCACCAAAGAAGCCTTTGACAAGGCTGTTAGTGAAGCTATAGTTGAGCTGCACGCCTTCTTCTCCTACGGCCAGGAACTCACCCTCGCTATAGTTTCCATAAATAATGCAATTGGTAAAGTCGGCCGCTTGCAAGTCACCCACACTGATCACATTGCCATTTGAGCCCAGTCTATAGTTTGTCAGCACCACACTCTGCAATTTGCGAACGCTATAGGTCCAATAATCGGCGAAGGTGCAGCCGGTAAAATTATAGCTGCCTCCGTCCAGCACCATCAGCGAGGCCAGACAATCATACACCAGCAGGTTGCTGCCTGTAATGCCTCCCCCCTGCCCTATCAGGCCACAGTCGCTCATATTGCGTATCACGGTGTTGCTCACCGTCACATCGGCGCCGTACATGGTACGCAGGCCACCAGTACCGTTCTCCACCACCGCATGATTGATGACGTTGCCCGTGCTGCCGTTATAGAACAGTATGCACTGCCACTGCCCGGGGAGGAACGAATACCATCCGTCGTGCCGCAACGAGGTGAAAAGCACAGGCTGCTCGGAAGTCCCGTTAACAACCAACTTGCCTTCCGTCCAAATAAACAACACGGCATTTTCGGCAAAATAGAGTTCGTCTCCCGACGTAAGACCAAGTGTATATGCTGAGTCAACAACAGCATACCCCACAATTACATGGGGCAAATCATGCCGCCACCCTGCACAATCGATAATACTATAAGGCATCATAGTACCATCATCGAAATAGAGGGTGTCCGTGGGTATATGATATACAGCGTTACGTCCCCAAGCCGATATCGGCAGGCGTTNNGTACGAAGGGTATCGTAATGCAAGTTAGCATGAATGAAGATAAAGATACTGTCTCCCGCCATAATCTCCACATCGCGGGCCACTATCGAGGTGTCGCCATCCACGTTGAGGCGGAAAGGGCTCTGATGCCCAGCACCCAAGGTGATGCTGCTGATAATCACATCGCGATTGCTACGGTTATACACTTTCACCTGATGGGTGGTACTTCCGATGGTGGTGAAGAGGGTGTCGAAAGCCACTGTATCGACCGAAAACTCGAGCCGTACATTGCTGTCATCGACCTCATAGCGTTCCTTCTCGCAAGAAAGCGACAACCACGGCACTACAGCCAGCAACAGAATATACAACAGCTTCTTCATTTTTCTTAAATCCCTAACTACCGTCTCCTTAACTCCTCACTTAGTATATAGCCCTATCACCGCTTCCAGCCGCTGTCGGCACACCGGGCAAAAGGGAGCATAGTCGCGCATCATGCAATGCATCACAGGGCGGTAAACGCCCTTCGACGAATAGCCGGCACCCTCGTAGACACCCAGCGGACCATTCTCCGTACGAGGAACCTTAGCGTCGGGTGTAGGCACCGGCGTACCCTCTGGCAACAGGTGTTTCCACTTGCTGTCGAAGTTCACCAAGTTGGTGATGTTTGGCTCCAGCGGCTCATATTCGGTACGGTGCAGCTCAGAATAGCTGAGTTTTTCGTCGACATATTCGTCGGCCAACCCTCCAATACCATGGCCCAGCTCATGGGTGAGCACCATCTCAGCCATCGAGTGCAGCGAACTGACCGAATAGAAATTATAAATAGCGCCGCCACCATACTCTTCGTTGTTTGTCACAACGATGATATGGTCGCAGGGGGTGACATCCAACACATCGTGCAACTGCCACACCTTGAAAGTCATGGCATAGCGGTCAATTCCTAAGGCATTGTACTCCACACACGCGTCACCCCTGACAAAATAGAGGGTGAAATCATCGCGGTGACTGCGGAAAGGCTCGTTCTTAAAGAAACCCTCAGCCATCCGGCGGCAGACACCATTATAATAGGTAGTATCGTCATCGAAACCCTGCATTACAAAGGCCAAATCGAATTTAATGGATATTTCGGATGTTCCCGAACAACCAACCCCACCGGAATAACCGGAGAAATTCGCCACAGTCTGGTCAACCAGGCGCATATCCTTGTCACGTTTCTGTAAGGAAATCACCACCTTGCCACGAGGCATAGGCACCAAAAGTGTCTCCTCAAAACGTTTTACCGTGGTCTTGCCTTCGGGAGTGTCCTTGTACTCGCGGAAGAGGTTGCTGTAGCCGCGTGAATAAAGCTCGCGACCCGTCTTCGCATCACGCATCACCACACGATAGTCACCGTTGTCGAATGGATCGAGCAACTGTGTACGGGAACCGTGCCATGGGGATTGCCGGTCAATCCAACGCTCCACCCACACCGTGTCGCCTTGAGCATTCCCCTCGCGCAAACAGTCAAGCCGCAGCGTCCCGCCGCTGAACCAACGGTCGAACTCTTCGGTCTGCGCCCGCAGGACAGGGTACACAACAAGGAGTGTCAGCAGTAACAATAACTTCCGTTTCATTGTTTTTGATAACGAGATTCACCATCTGTTATTGTACATTTATTTTACCACATTAGGTTTTTTTCGTACTTTTGCACTTTCTTTTAGGAGGGAAATATGCTTATTAAGCTTTACAACGACAATCCTAACGTGCGTGAAGTGAGACGCATAGCCGACGCACTTCGCGATGGCGAGATAGTCATCCTGCCTACCGACACGCTCTATGCATTTGCCTGTTCAATGGAACATAAACGTACTGTTGAAGAGATTGCGCAACTCAAAGGATTCAAAATCAAACAGGCCAAATACGCCATGCTTTGTTCCGACTTGAGTATGGCCAGCGAATATGTTCGAGCCATGGATCGCGATACCTTCGCACTACTTAAACGCTCACTACCAGGGCCTTTCACATTTATTATGGAAGCCGCAGGTACAGTGCCACGCAACTACCAAAATCAAAACCACACCATCGGCATACGCGTGCCTGAATGCAACATCACCCGCACCATCATCGAGGAGATGGGTGTGCCGCTGATATGCACGTCTGTGCGGCCGCTCGACATCGATGACGAACCCGAAAACTATACCGACCCTGAACTTATCCACGACCGCTTCGGTAGCCGGGTGTGGGCCGTAATCGACGGTGGCATCGCCGACGATGTTCCCTCTACCGTCATCGACTGCGCCGATGGCATCGAACTGGTACGCCAA
>LXOW01194856.1_pt1 | contig 85213 bp, 64 predicted proteins | sample 1368591 | NCBI WGS metagenome assembly LXOW01 (sample SAMN04884650, study PRJNA319009) | bovine gut metagenome | isolation source: Cow rumen | host: Bos taurus | place: Italy: Legnaro (PD) | collected 2014-07-09
AAAGCTCGTTTTTGGCTTAAATACAGGGTTTGTCACCGATTAAGTATCAAACTCGGGAAAAAAATCCTCATGACGGTTTTCCGTCATGAGGACTGGTACGATTCAATCCGTTACGGATTACATCACACGATCACCTGGTTTAACACCGCTGTCAGCGCTTAACAGGAATATATCCTTGTCGCCGGAGCCGGCACTGAGAATCATGCCTTCAGATACGCCGAATTTCATCTTGCGCGGAGCCAGATTGTATACAACAATTACAAAACGGCCGACAAGTTCTTCAGGATTCTGGTAGGCTGATTTGATGCCTGAGAAAATCTGACGCTTTTCACCGTTGCCTAAATCAAGTTCGAAACGGAGAAGCTTCTTTGATTCAGGAACGGCTTCGCATGCGAGTACCTTGGCGGCACGCATGTCAACCTTGGCGAATTCGTCAATGGTAATCTGTGCAGGAGCTTCATCGTCATCCTTCTTGGCCTGCTTCTTTTCTGCCTTAGGAGCCTGTTCTGCCTTGATGTCTTCCTTGGAATCTTCAATCATCTGAGCAACGGTCTTGCTGTCGATTCTGGTGAACAGAGCCTTGAACGGTTTGATTTCAGAGCCGGTCAGTGGAGTTTCGATGCTGTCCCATGATAAATCGGTTGCCAGGAAGTCGGCGCTCTTTTCGGTTAATTCAGGAAGAATAGGTGAGAGGTAGGTAATCAGAATTCTGTACATGTTCAGAGACATGGTACAGATGTCCAGAAGTTCCTTCTGCTTGCTTTCATCCTTGGCAATAACCCATGGAGCGTTGTCGTCAACATACTTGTTGGCAAGGTCAGCCAGAGACATGATTTCACGGATGGCGTGGCTGTATTCTCTGTTCAGGTAGGCATCACGAACTGAATCCTTGATGGCTGTGAATTTAGCCAGAAATTCAGGATCAGCAATTGTATCTGCCAGTCTGCCGTTGAACTTCTTGGTTACGAAGCCTGCGGTTCTGGAAGCGAGGTTTACAATCTTGTTAACGATATCTGAGTTAACCTTGGCTACGAAGTCTTCAAGGTTGAAGTCAAGGTCGTCAATCTTGCCGTTCATCTTAGAGGCATAGTAGTATCTCAGACATTCCGCATTGAAGTGCTTGAGATATGTTGAAGCCTTGATGAAGGTACCTTTTGACTTACTCATCTTTGCTCCGTTTACGGTTACGTAACCGTGAACAAAAATCTTGCTTGGTGACTTGTAACCGCAGCCTTCCATTGTGGCCGGCCAGAACAGTGAGTGGAAGTAGAGAATGTCCTTACCGATGAAGTGAACGATTTCAGTGTCATTCTTCTTGTCGATAATGTCGTAAACGCTGATACCATGCTTGTCGAGAAGGTTCTTGAGAGAGGCAAGATATCCTACAGGAGCGTCAAGCCATACATAGAAATACTTGTCATCGGTACCCGGAATCTTAAATCCGAAATATGGCGCATCACGGCTGATGTCCCATTCCTGCAGTCCCTGTTCGAACCATTCCTGAAGCTTGTTGCTCATTTCAGCCTGAAGAACGCCGCTCTTGGTCCAGGTCTTCAGAAATTCTTCGAACTGAGGAAGATCGAAAAAGTAATGTTCGGATTCCCTGAGAACAGGCTTGGCACCTGAAATGGTTGAATAGGCATCCTTTAATTCTGTAGGTGAATAGGTTGCACCGCATACTTCGCAGTTGTCGCCGTACTGGTCTGCTGCTCCGCACTTAGGACAGGTTCCTTTTACGAATCTGTCCGGAAGGAACATGTTCTTTTCAGGATCGAACAGCTGGGAAATGGTACGGGTCTTGATATATCCCTTTTCCTTAAGCTTGTTGAACATGCTGCAGCAGATTTCCTGATTTTCAGGAGAGTTGGTGCGGTAGTAGTTATCGTAGGTGATGTTGAAGCCGGCAAAGTCAGCGTGATGTTCCTTTTCCACTTCAGCGATCATTGCTTCGGGAGTTATGCCCATTTTCTGTGCCTTGAGCATGATTGGACTTCCGTGCTGGTCATCTGCACAGACAAAATATACCTTACGGCCGAGCATTCGCTGGAAACGAACGTAAATATCAGCCTGAATGTGTTCGAGAATGTGACCTAAATGAATAGAGCCGTTTGCATACGGCAGGGCACATGTTACAAATAGTGGTTTTTCTGTAGAAGTCATGAATAAATAACCCCGAAAATAGTCAATTATTAAATAAACGTGCGTATTCTATCACATTTTTGATGTATTCTCAGCTCTGATAAGGTGAGAAAACGTTTGCAGAAAGAGGTGGTCTGCACTTTGGTTTTATCAGACAGACAAAGCATGACCGGACAGTCATGCTTTGTCTGATGTTCAGAAAAATATTATGTAATCAGCAGGATGGATTTTTAAAAGAAATCCGAAATGTTGCTGTGGCTCAGAGTGTCGATGAGACTAGGTTCTTCATTCTCAAAGAATAAGGTCATGTCTTTCTGTTCAGACTGATGAAAAATGCCTCTTCTGTCGAATTCATCAATGATCATTTTTATCTGATAAGTATTGAAAGTGAATGCGGTTAAGAATCCTGGTGAGCCAAAATCAGCAGAAATTCCGTCTGAAAATAATTCGCTGACCTCATATTTGCCAAGAAAATGCGTCCAGTCAGAACGGGACAGTTTCCAGAATTGAGGAACAAGATCTTCTTCCTCGGTAACAAAACTGATAATTAATTTGTTGGAATAGCCGAGTCCTTCATAACGTTTTTCTCCGTAACGTGAAGTACGTATATACATAGGGCGGACATGAACAGCCTGTCCTATTTCTCTGATATTTTCATAAGGCAGAAAAATGGTGCCGGTACGATTGCTCAGAAGCACATGTTTATTGCCGAAGATTATCAGTGAGTTGTGAGCGGCGATGTATTTACCGGAATTCATCAGTTTTTCTATATCATCAAGGGTAAAACTTTTTGAAAAATGCTGTTTGTTTTTCCATTGCTTGTATGGAACGGTAGTGACGAAACCTATTATATTGAGAGACGCATAGTATATTATTGCCGGCAGGCCCAGTATTAGAGCGAGACGGCAGTACCATTCAGGATATTCTGAAAACATGGAACCGAAAAGACCGGTCATTGTCAGGTAAATCACGACTATGAGTGTCAGTAATGCGGCTCCGGTCAGATTGGAAAAGGCATATTTATAGAAGCTTTTTACACGGTTAGTTATTCTGGAACCTGCTGTATCCGTGAACTGATGAGTATTTTTGTATTCCCTGTATGCATTCTGCCACCCGGTACTGCGGTAATAATCTCCATTGTTCATGGATTCCACTGTCTGATGTACTTTCTCATCATGTGCTTTTACTCGCTTTTTATCCCATAAACTGATAATCAGATAAAGGACTGCGAAGCTTATTAAGAAAATCAAAAAAGAAGGTACAACTGAATCGGAATAAAAGTATGCAATGACGCTTAACAGTATGGATATGCCGGCTATTCCAAGCAGGATGAGAGTGTATATTAGCTGAGGGATCATATGTGTAATTACCATGAATCTTAATCAATCATTCCGTACATGGTGAATAGTATCATTTTTTGAATGATTGTGAAACTGATGGATATGAGATGAAAAGACTTACATCATGCAGAATGAACATCTACGCGTAAAGTAGCGTTTCACTGTTATCTCAGATTTAGTAAAAAAGGAACAGCAGGCTGTTCCTTTTCAGAAATCAGGAAAAATAAAAATTTCCGGTATTTTATTTACTTAATCAGATTGGAAGCAACAAAGTCCCAGTCAATATAGTCAAAGAATTCAAGAACATAGTCCTTGCGACGGTTCTGGTAATCCAGATAGTAGGCATGTTCCCATACGTCTATGCAGAGAAGAACGCTCATGCCGTCGGTAAGCGGGGTGGCGGCATTGCCGGTGTTTACAATTGAGAGCTTGCGGCTTACCGGATTCTGAACCAGCCATGTCCATCCGGAACCGAAATTGCCGATGGCATTCTTTGTGAACTGTTCCTTGAAGTTGGCCAGTGAGCCGAAATTGTCATTGATTGCTTCGGCAAGAGCGGATGGTATCTGCACTGCCTTGCCTTTAGGACACAGACAGTTGAAATAGAATTCATGGTTGAATGCCTGAGCCGCATTGTTGAAGATTGGTCCGATGGAGGTCTGAACGATTTCCTTGAGAGACTTGTCCGCAAAATCAGTGTCCTGAATCAGGGTGTTTGCGGTATTGATGTAATTCTGGAAATGCTTGTTGTAGTGGAAATCCATGGTTCTGGCGGAAATGAACGGTTCCAATTCATCCAGTTCATATTTGAGTTTAGGTAAAAATAGACTCATAACAACTCCTTGTACTGTGTTAGTTGGGTTAGTGGACTGTTTATTGGAATCAAAATAATTTTATGCAGCTGACAAAATCATTGAAATCCATAATCTGATTATAGGTCATCTGATTTATTAAAACTCACTTTATATTTTTTTTATTTTGAAAATGAGAAATTTACATTTTTTAATACAAAAATAATAAACATTTAGTAATATTGTGTTTGATATCTGTTAAAATGCTGTTTCAATATTTACGATATTGCAGTATGCAGTATCGTTTATGCTGGATGTATGGCGTGTTTTATGGGCTGTAATTTGTTTTTATGTAGATGAAGTTAGCATAATGACTGTAAAAAAGTGCAGAGAAATACCGCTGTCCCCGGCTTTGTTATAAAATTCGGTTAGGCTGTGGTGTTCTGAGCCGCAGTAATGTCTGATAGTCGGCCTGCACAGTAAAAATGGAATGAATAATGAAACTTATAAAAGATTTTTTTCTGAAGATTTGGTTTCCTCATACAAGAGTTCTCTGGGGACTGCTTTTTTTAGGCTTTATTTTTTATGAAGCATGCGGTCTGTATTTTCAGTATTATCTGAAACTCAATCCGTGTATTGAGTGTGTGTATGAAAGAGCCTGCTTCATGTTTTTCGGCATAGCCGCCATTATCGGTGTTACCATTCCGAGATTTATGCCGGTAAGACTTCTTTCAAGTGTGATCTGGCTTGTTTCATCAGTGTGGGGACTGGTGATATCCATTGAACACCGCGGATATGAAATAGATTATCAGAAGTCTCTTCTTGATCCGTTTGCTTCAACAACCACCTGTGGTTTTCATGCAAACTTCCCGTCATATATGAAACTTGATGAATGGATTCCTTCAGTTTTTGCTCCTACCGGAGTATGCGGTGATGCCGCCTGGGATTTTGCAGGTCTGACCATGGTTCAGTGGATTATCATTATTTTCGTGTGCAACACTGCTGTTGCCGGACTGGTTACCCTGCTTTCATTTATTCCTCACAGAACTTATCTGAGAATAAGAGGATAGTTCCGGTAATCAGGACTATACTTAAGTGTGAACCTTTAGAGAACACCGTTACCGGTTATAGGATTGGTAACGGTGTTCTTCTGTGTACTTCCCGATGCGGACTGCAGAATCCGAATCTTTACAGCATAATCCGGCACACTTCGCAAAAAAGGTGAATTACAGCAGGCAGATTCAGTTGCAAGTCAGATGATTAAATATATACTTAAAGCATAATTCTTAACGTGATATTTCAGGAGGAAAACATGGAACAGAGACTGATTGACGCGGTTTGTAAAACTCACAATCTTGCGTGCGGAATTTTCGGCAACATAAGTGATGATCTCGGAGCCCTTAATATACCGGAACTGTCACCGCTGGTCAGAATGGCTTATGCGTATGCCAGAAGATTTGCTGCTGCCGGACTGTATGTTCAGGGGGTGTTTTCTCATGAGCAGTATATGTATATCTGTACTGTTTTCTTTTCTTATCAGGTAACTACCGCAAAGGATGCCTGTCTTCGTCCCGGCGAGGATGTTCCGTTCCAGGAAGAAGCTTTAAAACAGGCTGCTGAACTTCTGATAACCTATGATCATCGTTTTAATATCTCCTTTATAAAATTTTTCGGTACCGCACTTTATAATCAGGGAACCTCATTTCCTGTTCTTCCGAACGGCAGTTCATATGAAATGGCTGTGAACGTAATTGAAAGACAGATTGCTGCATATGTAAATTCATCATTAAGCAATAATCTGCAGGTGGCCGTAACACCTCCTCCGCATGTGACCAGAAATTCATCGTCAGGTTTTTATGCCGGAAACACAGTCCGTGTGGACAAAATAGGTTATCTGGTAATGGCGTTCTTTGTTGGCAGCTTTGGTGTGCACAAGTTCTATGCTGGGCAGGTTGGGTACGGAATTATCTATCTGCTGATGTGTCTTACGAGTTTTCTGGTTATTCCGGTACTGATTCTTATGGTTTGCGTATGGTGGGAAATAATTGAGGCATTGCTGGCTAAAACTGATGAAAAAGGACGAATAACGCTTAAAGCCGGTTTTATAAATACCAGAGCGTGATTTTTAAAAGACTCTGGCAACTGTTTCTGAAAACTTAATAAATAGAATTTTTGTTCATAGTGAAAAAGTGATTCTGTATTTTTATGTAAAAATATATAAATATGTGAACAATATTACAAATAAAGATGCAGTATAAGCAAATATAAATGTTTATTGATAACGATAAATATATACTTGAGTCGTAATTGTTAATAAAATATTAAAAAGGTGAAATTATGACTGATTCAGCAAATGTTAAAACTGTTACCGTAGATAAACTGATTTATATTCTTTTAGCTTTCTTCCTTGGAGCTTTGGGTGTACATAAGTTCTATGCAGGCCAGACCGGTATGGGTATTATTTACCTCGTTATGTGTTTAGCAAGTTTTCTGGTTATTCCGGGACTTGTTCTGCTTGTCTGTGTATGGTGGGAAATCATTGTGGCTGCGATGGCAAATGCTGATGAAAACGGCCGTATTACTCTTAAGGCCGGTTTTGTAAATACCAAGGCTTAAAATCAGGGAATTATTAGTTATTTTCTGATTAAAACTTCAGCAGAATCGAGCTTCGCATGATTTTGCTGAAGTTTTTTTTTGATTTGTGTGCTGATTTTCATCATACTGTGTTCTGATGTCTGCAGTGAAGAAAGATTTTTTACCGAGAGGTTGTTATGCGTGTAGAAATAAAATCAAGTGAGATAATGTACAATTTCAACACAGATTATGATTTTCAGGATGACAGTTATGCATTCATTCTGATGCCGGCTTCAGGAAAGAGGGCGCTGCAGATTTATCTTTCTTTCAGCAGAGCAGTCATGTCTGCTGTTCACATGGATATTGATCCGTCCGGTATGAGAATAAATCATGACATCCGGCCCATATCAACCAGACTGAGTGCGGAGGAAGTGAATGATCCTGCAAAGCTCAGTCAGCTGGTCAGGGATATTGCTGAACACGCAGGAATATCTTTTTCATCACTTCATTCGTACATAACCTCAAATCTTGATGAATTCATGCGGCAGCTGGTTCATGAGGCTCAGGAGCGTCAGCTCGGAATTAGATACAGAAACAGTTTGAACGGTACTAACGGAACGGGAATCTATAACTGGTCTGAAGTTGTAAGAGTTCAGAAACTTCCGTATATCCTGTTTGCATTTTTCCTTGGAGCTTTTGGTGTACATAAGTTCTATGCAGGCCAGATAGGTATGGGTATTGTTTACCTCGTTATGTGTTTAGCAAGTTTTCTGGTTATTCCGGCACTTGTTCTGCTTGTCTGCACATGGTGGGAAATCATTGTGGCCATGATGCAGAATTCTGACAGGGATGGTTACATCGTTCTTAAAAAAGGTTTTATTCTGACAGCTCCTTAAAAGTACCGGAACTGCGGTAATATCTGACAATCTGCGTGAAAGAACTCTCTGGAACATGAAATTCGGAATGTCCGGGGAGTTTTTTAATGACATGTCCGTAACAATGGATATTATTTAAGGAACTGCGGAAGTCTGCTGAAAAAGGTCTGCAGATCGTCGGTTTCCCTGCGAATATACTCAGCCTGTTCCGTTGGAGATTTCTTCAGAAAGAGACTGTTGCAGGTGTACTGATGAGGAAGACTGATATTGATATCACAGCGAAGTTCCCTGATGTAGAACGGTATGGATATGTGTCCGTAATCCTTGTTCACGGGAATTCCCGCATCAACGGTCAGATGTTCAGGCCATTGCGTGAATACTGCATTAGGGGATACGTCGAATGACCAGAATCCCAGATTGGTAAAAAGTCCGAATTTTGAAAGCATGAGAGGAACTTCATTTTCAACCAGAGGAAGATGAAGCGTCTTCAGGTAGATATTGAAATCCTTGCCACCGACGATGGGAATGAATTCGTCAAACTTACCTGATTCCTTAATGAATAAATTCAGATGGTGTTCTCTGATGTAGGGAATAAATTTTTCTTCAAACAGACGGAAACCGCCGGTGAGCTTGTTTACACATACAAGTTCCCTGTTGCATGCGCTGTTCCAGCGGGAATCAAGAGATTCTGCGTTTACCAGAGGTCTGAGAGCTTCCTTCAGATCCCTGAGATCCGCGTCATCCCATCCCGGTACTGTCAGAATGTCATTGAGATCGTTGTTGCAGCACAGATAGTAGCTGTCAAGCAGCGTCTGCGCCTGACGGGGCAGGTATTTCACCTCTGCGGATGAGAGACAGATGTCGTAAAGCTTGCAGAGCAGGGATGCGGCCAGGTATTCTCCCCATGATGAATACATCTTGATGATTCTTTCACCGCATATTTTAAGCAGGTCGTCGTATTCTGCCTGGTTGATGATTCCTATGCTGAAAGCACTGTCCACAAGATCCAGCTGTTTGGTCAGATTACTGAGAACAATCCCCGTGTCAGCCGCGATATCAAGTATGGTGGAGAATTTGTCACAGAAGGTGTTCATCCAGTTGAGCCGTCTTTCATCGCAGATGATTTTGGATACGGAATACTTCAGGGCCAGATGCGGGTCATGTCCGCATTCTTCATAGTAATCACCGAGGTTCGGATTGATTTCCAGTTCGTCAATAAATTTTTCCATTGAGGTGGAGTCATTTTTGAGACTTAAACCGGAAATGGAATTCGGATGTGTCTTGTTGTAGTGATGGAAAAATTTGAAAGCTCCGATTTTCCATGCGTCAGTGTCTCTTATGGAAATCAGATAATTTTTAAGTGACGTGTAATTACTTACCTTGTCCTGTCTTAACAGACGTTCGGTGTACGCCAGAACCTCCGACTGACAGGTCTGGGTGGCCCAGTACAGCTCTGGTGCGGAAAAAGGAACGTAATGAACTTCATTAAGATGATTAATAAATCTCAGGTTAAGATAAGGATTAAAGATCATTGGCGGTAAGTCTGCTCCTTATGGATACGTCAGGCTTCATAAAAAAGGAAGACTGATTATTACACATACAATCGACTGGTTGATATTTTAACAAAAAAAACAGATTTATACTGATTTTTTCATGCAACAGCAGTAAGTAAATTTGGATCTGAAGTGCAATTAACAGGAAACGAACCGGTAAAAATGTTCTCTGCCGTCATCTTGTAAGTCTGTATACAAGAGGAATGTTGACCATGAGATCCATGCCTGTAATGCCTGTATCAAATCCTATTAATTTTTCCCCGAGGCTTATCATTGCCTTGTCAAGTATTGGAGAATTACTGCTCTTTGTAAGTTTTGATGCCACAACAAGTCCTTTTCTGTTGATAGTTACGGTCAGAATCCCCCGGCCTTCAATACCTCTTTTTACCGCCTGGTAGGGATAGGTGTGAAGCTGTCTGGCTCTGTTGACAAGAATGCCGTAGGCTTTGTTGTAGTGATTTGCCTCAGCTGTATTTTTCGCTGTTCCCGAGGTTGAAGATGATGAGGCTCCGGAATCGGATGCTTCAATGCTTTTTCCTTTTTCCCCGGAAGTTCCGGTACTGCTGCCGGTCTGATTATTTATTTTTGCGGGGGAGGTTGAATTATGTTCAGCTGCGGATTTGTCAGAGGCGGTTTTTTTACTGACGGATTCCTGTCTGCGTGTTTTTTGCTGATGACGTGTTTTTTTAGTTGCAGTTCTGTTCTCCGTTTCCGTTTTTTTTACGGCTGCCGCCTTGTCGCTTACGTCTGCCGTATGCTTTTCGGCTGAGGTATGATTCGGAGTACTTTCCTTTACCGTTTCAGATGCCGTCGGTTCTCTGTGTATGTCTGAGCCTGAGACGGCATCGGGATTTACGGACCTGCCGCTTCCTCCGTTTAAGGATATTATTTCCGTAATAATCAGTCCGGAGGGATCTCCGGTATTCATTTCAGAATGATTCAGGTGATTCAGCAGGAGGGCGATTACCGCAACCGTCAGAATGACAGTTCCGGAAAAAGCTGTAATGACTGATTGAAAAACCGTTCTGTTTGTCATCTGCCTGACTGCTCTCCGTCGTTTACGGTGGTGATGATTATTCTGCCGTTTCGATGTGTTTTGGCAAGGTCGATTATTCTGATGACTTTTTCAAAAGGAGTGTTGCGATCAGTATATAGATTGATTTCCCTGTCAGGATTTTCAAGAATGGCCTGTTCCAGTTCCTCAATGGTACACGGGGATCTGTCAAGCATCAGATTTCCGTTTTCATCAAAACCGGTTATCAGGTATTCACTGTCGGTTATAGAGGATGCATGTTCTGATTTCGGCAGTTCCGCTTTTATTCCGGTGGTAATGAAGCTTGTGGTCAGGACAAAGAAAATGATAAGCATGAAGATAACATCGATTAACGGGGTCAGATCGATGTTGAAATCCTCTTTGTCTGAATCGTACAGAAAATTACTCATTCCGGAAAAATCCTTTATTACTGTCTGACGTCAGCCGGTTCATCATGAAAATCCAGACCGTTGAGTCTGCCGGCGGTCGCCGCTTTCAGTTCCGGTCTGTTGTCGAGATCATCCATATTGAGACTGAGTTTATTCAGAATGGATCCGCTGATTGTTCTGACCCACAGGTTAATAAGATGAAAGGCAATAAGTGCCGGAATGGCTATTACAAGTCCCATTACTGTGGTAATCAGCGCTTCGGATATGCCTTTCGACAGAAGAGCAGGGTTTACTCCTGTATTGAGTGACAGAGCGTCAAAGACTTCAAGCATACCGAGAACCGTTCCCAGAAGTCCGCACAACGGAGATATTACGGCAATAACCTTAAGGCAGGTCAGGGCGCTGAATAGACCTTTTAATCTGATGTTGAAAAGAAATCCCGTTTCCTGACGGATGTTTTCGGCGGAAACTTCCTTTCTGTTCAGCAGACGTTTAAGAGTAAGTACGGATATGTAGCAGAATTCATTTCCGTCAATCCACTTTTTCAGATCTTCAGGAAGTGAACGCAGACTGGAGGAAGATTTCATGAAGGCCCTGAATTTCATCAGAGACAGAAAAACATAACTGAAACTGTACAGTGCCAGAAACGCGGCCACGACGGCCATAACAATCAGAACCAGTCCCACCGGGCCGGTAACGGTATAAATTTCACTAAACATCAGAAATTTCAAATATCAGAACAGGTCATAAATTACGTAAAACTGTTTTTATTATACACCATAAGGCATCCGAAAATTGCTTTTTTATGGATAAAGAAAGAGGTATCGTGACCTGTCACGATACCTCTCTGTTTTCATTGTTTACTGAACCTTAACTGTACGGACAGTAATATTACTTGCCTGTGCAGACCTGTTCAACTTCGTTCAGTAATCCCATGTCGATATAGATATCGGTCATGTACGGTAAGAGATACCAGGTACATAAGAAGCCGACAATGGAAAGAACAATGGTATATGGAATCGCCATAATGAACATTCTGCCGTATGAAAGTCTGATTAACGGTGCGATTGCAGAGGTTAACAGGAAGAGGAATGCAGCCTGTCCGTTAGGAGTTGCAACTGAAGGAAGATTGGTGCCTGAGTTGATGGCGATGGCCAGCATGTCAAACTGTTCTCTGCTTAAAGAGCAGTTCTGGAAGGCATTGTTAATCTGAGTTACGTACACTGAAGCCACGAACACGTTGTCAGATACTGCGGAGAGCACACCGTTTGCCACATAGAAGAGAGGAAGCTGAGCAGCCTTGTCCACTGAAAGCACCCATTGGATGATAGGGTCAAACAGATCAAGATGAGTGATTACCGCAACGATGGACAGGAATACACACAGCAATGAAGTGAACGGCAGACTTTCAGTGAATGCCTTGCCGATTTCTGATTCACTGTTAACACCGGTGAATGTGGTGGCAAGAATAATAACTGAAAGACCGATTAAACCTACAGGAGCCAGATGCAGAGCCAGACCTACGATTAACCAGATTGCCACAAGAACCTGACAGATGAGGGATATCTTCTGACCGGTGGTCTGATTGCTGCGTCTCTTCTGGTAGTTCTGTTCGAGAATTGTATAAACCTGTTCAGGGAGAGGTTCACCAAAGCCGATGATCTTGAATTTTTCCACAAAGATACAGGTCAGAATACCGCAGATGAATACAGGAACTGATATAGGAGATACACGGAGGGCAAATTCAACGAAATGCCATCCTGCGGTATCACCGATAATAAGATTCTGAGGCTCACCGACTATGGTAAAGATACCGCCGAGCGCGGTACCGACAGCGGAGTGCATCAGCAGTGAACGAAGGAATGCTCTGAATTTGTCCAGAACAACACGATCTTCGCCTGAAACCTTGGAGTTATCGCTTAATTGAGTCTTTTCAGGAGTGATTACACGGTGATAAATGGTGTAGAAACCGGTGCACACGGTAATGATTACCGCAAGAACGGTAAGTGCATCAAGGAATGCTGAGAGGAAGCTTGCGAGTACACAGAAAATAACCGAAAGGGTTACTTTTGACCTTACCGAAAGCAGAATCTTTGTAAATATTGCAACAAGCAGTTCTCGTATGAAGTGAATGCCTGCCACCATGAACATCAGTAAGAGGATAACTTCCAGATTGTGATATATTTCGGCCTTTACTTCTTCCACTGTAGTCATGCCGATGGCAATGGCTTCGATGGCCAGCAGACCGCCTGGAAGAAGAGGATAACACTTAAGAGCCATTGCCAGAGTGAAAATGAACTCGGCAACCAGACACCAGCCGGCTACTGAGGCTGAAGCGCTGTATATGAAAGGATTGGCTATTAAGAAAAACAGGATAAGGTGCTTATACCATGTCGGTGCATCACCAAGGAAATTAGATTTGAGAGCTGTTAGCGGCGATACATTGCCAGGAGCAGCTTTCACGTTACTGTTCATATAAGATTAAATCCTCAAAATAAAAAACATAAAAAACAAAAAAATAGAAATCCGTGCTTATTATACATTTTTTTGTGAATTGCGTTAAAAGATTGTAAAAAAAATAAAGAAATCATTTTGTGTGACAGTTGACGGTTAAATAAGCATCAGGGCCGTCGGAACAAGTCATTAACGGCTTGCGGAACGGCAAAAAATAAACTCTTTTTATAATAGCGTTTTGAGATCTAAAGTGATAAAATGCTCACGTTTTTTATGTGGCCGCGTTAAATTCTGCGGCCGTAAGTTAAATTTAATCAATCGATCGGTATAGTTTGTATGAATTTATTTTCATTTAGTGAAATCTCGATCATCACTATAATGATTGCTTTATCCTCAGTGATAGGTATTTTACTCGGGGCAATAAAGTATAAAGGTGTTGGTCTGGGTATCGGCGGGGTTCTCTTCGGCGGTATTTTTATGGGATGGCTTGCTCAGGAGCTCGGATGGATTCCTAATTTCTCCGGAGATTCTTTTAAAACTATTTTAGATAACGGCGGTGACGTCGTTAAAAATGCAGAGGCTGTAGGAAAGGTACATACTTTCAAGGAAATTCTCCACTACGTTAAGGAATTCGGCCTTATCTTATTCGTATATACTATCGGTATACAGGTTGGTCCTGGCTTCTTTGCTTCTTTAAAGGGTGCCGGTCTCAAGCTTATCGGTTATGCCGTTCTCATTGTATTCCTCGGTGCAGCAATCGCCCTCAGCTTCAATGTTTTCTTTGACATGAATCTTGATTCAACCATCGGTATCTATGCCGGTGCTGTTACCAATACCCCTGCTCTCGGTGCCGGTCAGGCCATGATTAAGGATCTGGTGGATGGTATGGCAGCAGGCGCTGTTCCTGCAGGTTTTGACGCAAACAACGTAGCTTCTGCCTATGCTGTTGCATATCCTTTCGGTATCTGCGGTATCATCATTACCATGCTGCTCATCAGATTCTTCTTCAAAGTTAACATCAATGCTGAAGGTGAAAAGTATGAACTTCAGAAGAAGAGCAACAGAAAGGATCTGGATACTCAGAACGTTTCTGTAAACAATTCTGAATTATTCGGTCTCAAGATTTCTGATATCAGCGTTCTTAAAGGCAACAAGGTTATCTGCTCCCGTTTAAAGAGAGGTGATATCTTAATGGTTCCTAAGGCTGATACCGTTGTTTACGCAGGTGATATTCTTCACCTCGTAGGTAATGATGCCGATCTTAACGCAGCCTGCGGCTTCATCGGTGAACCGGTTCAGGTTTCATTAACCACTAAGGGTACCGAACTTTCAGTTCGCAAGATTGTTGTTACCAATGAAAAGATTCTCGGTAAGACTCTTGATTCTCTTGAAATCAAATCAAAGTTCGATGTTGCAGTGTCACGTTTAATCCGTACCGGTATGGAATTCATTCCTCATAAAGGTACCACACTGCATTTCGGTGACCAGTTAAATCTCGTTGGTCGCAAGGAATCAATCGATGCGGTTGCCAATATCGTCGGTGACAGCACCGTAGCCATGCAGAAGGTTCACATGTTACCGGTATTTATCGGTCTGTTCCTCGGTATGATGCTCGGTTCCGTAGCAATCCCTGTTCCAGGTCTCCCTGCTGCCCTCAAGTTAGGTCTTGCCGGCGGTCCTCTGGTTGTGGCTATTCTTCTTTCACGTTTCGGTCACAATATTACCTTTGGTAAGATGCACTGGTTCATGCCTGCATCAGGTAACAGTGCATTAAGAGAAATCGGTATTGTTCTGTTCCTTGCCATCGTTGGTTTCAATTCAGGTGCAAGCGGATTCGTGGATACTCTGGTTCACGGTGACGGTCTTACCTGGATGGGCTATGGCGTGTTCGTAACCTTTATCCCTATCTTCATCTGCGGTATCCTTGCTTACAGGGTATCAAAGATTAACTATCTCTCAGTATGCGGTGCCATGGCAGGTTCTATGACAGATCCTCCAGCTCTGGCTTTCGCAAACGGTATGTACAAGAACTCAGAAGCAAGTTCTTTAGGTTATGCAACCGTATATCCGTTTACCATGTTCCTGCGTATTCTTACTCCGCAGCTCATGATTGTAATTGCTTACGCATTGATGTCTAAGTAATTCGAATAGACTGAAGATATAAACGGCAGAGGTTATCCTCTGCCTTTTTTATTGTTATCCCTGCCGGACCGACGGATTCGGCACATTTACTGGATGAAACGGAAATATAAATGCATAAACCAGGTCTGGATAAATACGCCATATGGGCGGTAAGACTTATAAAGAGCGGGCTCAGAATCATCATAACGGAACCGGGATACTGGTTTCAGTCTCTCGTTATGGCCGTTTTGTCTCTGATGTTCCTGCCTTTCTGCTGGTGGATTCTTCCCATGTTCATATCGCATAAAAGACTGATTATCGTCAGGGAGATTTTCGGACTGTCATTGAGATTAAAATGGGTTTTTCTGTTGGAAATTCCTCTGGTTATGACTGTTTTTTCCGGATTCGTGATGCTGTACGGTTATCTGTGGAAAGATGAACTTGAGGCGGAACTCAACGGAATTCAGATCGTAACGGGGCAGCCTGTCGGATATTCGTGGCTGTGGTGGGGGATTCTCGGCACCGTGTATCTGATTACAGTGGTGAATGCTCTGATATTCTATATTTCAATCAAGATACCGGGACTTAAGGATTACGTTGCGGTTAAAGTATCGGCCAGACAGCTGTGTAAGGATTATATGCAGGTTGTGCTGACTGTCTTCGGTCTGGCAGCTCTTATAGTCGTATACAATGCCCATCTGCCTCAGATTATGTCTTTTCTGCAGAAGTTTATTACTGCTCATATAACGGATGTGAGCGGCAGCGGAATATTCAGACGTGATGACGTTTTTTTGATTGTAGGTGGAGTCTACTACACCGGGGTGGCGGTATATACTCTGAGAGTTCTGTCCAGATATCTGTTTCTGCGTCTGCTTAAGAATCTGCAGAACAGAGTCATAAAGTTGACGTAGTACGGAGAGCGGATGACTTTTTACTGATATTTTCAAAGAATGTCACGGCACTCGGTCAGGCCGTAAAAAAACAAGGCCTGAACTTTGGGGAAAGTAAACAAGCCTTGACTTGGAGGTTTGGTTTATTTATTGTAGTCCGTTATTATTAACGGTATGTGGTAGTTAATTTAATCAGCTTTATTGTGCGCCAGTGCAGCATAAAATCCGTAGGGCATCAGGCAACAATAGTTTTAATAGGTTCCGTTGTCATTAAATACCTGACGCAGGTCTTCAAGCTTCTCAAGTAATGCGTGAGAGAATACTTCTGAACCGGTCTTTTTATAATGGTCTACCTGATTTAAAGCGACTCTCTTTGAACCGTAATATACGGACCATACTTCAGCAACCTGTCTTAAATTAGGATCCTTCTTAAGCAGGGCAAGACAGCAGGTTTCTCTGGTTGTATGAGGAATCTGAGCACTGCGTGATTCAATTCTTTTTATCAGTTCGTTAGGATTATAGCGGTTTGCGTATTCCTCGCTTGTTGTTTCCATGTTACGCAGGCCTGCTTTACCATAATTTCCTGACATGATACTAGATATGGTATTCAATAGTCCCATGAGCCATCACCATTGATTCTTGAATGAGTTAAGTTAATATGTAAGTTTGAGTTTATTTATAATTCATAAGTCACTGATTTTTGCCTGCACTTTTAATTGTGACGGCAGTCTTGTTATTTAAATATGTTCTCTTCGTCAGTAACCGAATGTATTTTAGTTAAATTGTTGTTTTAAATGTAGAATACGTGTTAAAAATTTACACATAATCACAAAATAATGTGTTTGGTGTATGATTATATGTGATATTGCTCTCGTTTTATGTATAGAAATTTATAAATATGTTGAAAGTCTAAAAATTAAGCGTGATGAAAAATTAAACATCTGTTTAGCTAAAAAACTGCAAAAAGGTTAACAAAAATGTCGGACGGCGTTTTTTGGGAGAATAATGAAAAAGGCAGGACACAAATATGTCATTTATTGTGTGTTACGGCATAAAATCTTTCTTATGTTTCCGCAGGAGAGGGACTTTGTATGATTTTTTATGCTTTTTTTGATAAACTCAAGATACTTTGAAACTGTCAGACTGCTGAATTTGTTTCAGTCAGGATTATCGGTAAACATAAAATACATGCAAGGTTTGATATGGCTTCTGAGATGACTGCATTGCTTGAGAAAGGCTCTGAAGATGATTCACTTCACTTTGAAGATTTTGTACTGAATGGTAAAGGTACCGTCAGAGTACCGGCAGCAGAGGCGGGAAAATGGAAAAAGGTCGTTTTACGGAGTATTCTGACAAAGCAGTACTGGATAATATCCGGTGTTATTCAGGCCGTGTTTATCGTATATCTCTTCTTTCCTTTCCTTTTCCCTTTTTTAACCAATATCATGACCGCCGTTTCCGTCATGTATATCATATCCGAAAAGTATATCCGTAAAAACACGTCATCCGAGATGTTTTCCGCTTTGGGAAAAAGCTTTATGGACACATTTATCTTTTCTCTGATTGATACGCTTATTCTGTGCTGTTTCTTCCTGGTGATAACCTTAATCTTTGTTGTGGGACATGTTACCGATTTTTACGATCTGGTAATCAGGTTCTATCAGTCCGGAGAGCAGAACGGTATTCAGCCTCAGGACGCTTGCATATGGGGTGTCAGACTGGTTGGTTTTTCAGTAGGCTGTTTTTTTGGATTTTTCTATTATTTCATTAAGGCTTTTACAATGCCTTTGATAGTTCTCGGCAACGTGCCTGTTTTCAGAGCCATGTTCATGAGTATTTCTGCCGTAAGAAAGAATTTTATTCATCTTCTGCCCGGAATAGTGCTGTATTCAATGACTTTCAGTCTGCTTATGCTGGTTGCTGTGAACTTCATGTTTATGGTTTTTACCGGCGGAATAATGCTTTATCTGACCGTGATTATGAACCTGATTACAGGTATTCTGAATGACAATATCGTGTCATCGTTACTTGCACTGCTTGTCATACTGGCCATACCGATTATTACACTGATTGTAATCTCCGTATGGCCCGGATTGTATCATGTCGGACAGGCAGAATCAGCCATGGATATTTTCTGGTCTCATATCAAGACCAAAAAAGCGGCTGATGATAACGTCAGAGATGCCGAGTTCGAATGATGTAAGCCGCAGACATATGTCTTACGCCGTGCATGTATGCGGATGTGATATTCAGGTAATTCAGTGAATTACAGCATTTTACCTGTTGTTGTAATTGCTTCTGATTAATGCTTTGACGCTTATTCCATTTATGTCGGTTAAAAACAGATACTTAAGACTGATAAGCGGTAATATCATCAATGTCATAATGCTTTTCCTTTTATTTATTTCTCTGTTGTAAACAGCAGCTTCCGGCTTTTTTTTGAAAAATGAGTTTTCTGCTTTACCTGCTGCATGCTGTTTCTATGCCTTTTCTGAAGAATATTGACTCCGATAATTTGAACCGTATCAGATTATCTATAAAATATTTTTATAACACAATATAATTAAATAGAAATTGCCTATAACAAAACGCAAATATATAATTATCACATTCCTTGAGGAACAGACCTGAAAGGACTTCTGCTTAAGGAATGTTGTTTTCTGAAATTGCTATTTCATTCTGAAGAAAAGGAATTCCGGAAAGAGGAATGGTTGACACAGGTTAATGTTTCTTTTTTCGGCTTCCTCAGAAAAATTTTTTACTTATAACTACTTAAGGTTTTCAGACCATAAGAAAGGAGATACACAATATGTTAAACACCATCATCGGTTATCCTCGCATCGGCGGTAAGCGTGAACTCAAGTTCGCACTTGAAAAATATTTCAAGCATGAAATTCCTGCCGAAGAACTCAAGTCAGTTGCAGCTCAAATCCGTAAGCAGCATTACGGCTACTTCGCAGAACAGAATATTGATCTGGTTCCATGCGGAGATTTCTCTTTCTATGATAACCTCCTTGATACCGCATTACAGTTCGGCATTATTCCTGAACGCTATGTGAAGTCAGGTCTTAACGATCTTGATACCTATTTTGCTATGGCCCGCGGTGTACAGACCGATAGCGTGGATCTGAAAGCCTTACCTATGAAGAAGTGGTTCAATACAAACTACCACTACATCGAACCTGAATTCGACGGTAAGAACGTTGTTAAGTTCAATCCTGTATTTCTTTCAGGTCTGATTGACGAAGCAAACGAATTAAAGCTTAACTACAAGGTTGCCCAGACCGGTCCTTTCACTCTGCTCAAGCTTGTTAAGTACGTTGCCGGCACTTCAGTTAATGATCTCAGGGATGCTCTTGTTAGCGAATATGTTGAATTCCTTGATTTCTGTCGTTCAAAGAATGCATCTTTCGTATCATTCGCTGAACCTTCACTGGTTAAGGATTTAACCGCTGAAGACAAACAGCTTTTTGTTGAAATCTATCGCAAGCTTCTTTCTGTAAAGGGTAATCTCAAGATTGGTCTTGATACCTATTTCGGTGATATCAGAGATATCTACAATGAAGTAACCTCATTAGGCTTTGATGCCATTTCCCTGGACTTCAGAGAAGGCAGAAAGACCTTTGATCTTATCAGAGCAAACGGCTTCCCTAAGGATACCGTTCTGGTTGCAGGTCTCATCAACGGTAAGAATATCTGGCGCAGCAATTACGATACCGTAATCAAGGCTCTTGATGAACTCAAGTCTTTAGGCATCAACTGTGCTTTAGGCTGCAGCTGTTCATTACTCCATGTACCTGAAAGCACTGAATTTGAAACCAAGCTTTCAGCCAAGATTCTCAGCTATCTTTCTTTCGCAAGACAGAAGCTTGCCGAACTCAATGAAATCAAGGCAATTGTAAACGGCGATTCCGGTGCCGACAAGTTCCTTGCCGACAACAGAGCATTGTTCAGTGTTAAGCGTGTTGAAGATGATGCGGCTCTTGATGCCAAGATTGCTTCACTCACCGAAGCTGATTTCACCAGATTACCTGAAAGAACCGAACGTCTCCGCATTCAGCATGATGTTCTCGGTCTTCCACTGTTCCCGACAACTACCATCGGGTCATTCCCTCAGACTGCTCAGATCAGAGCTTTAAGACGTGATTTCAAGAACGGTGCCATCACCAGACAGGCATATGAAGACGGTATTGCCGCTCTGACTGTAGACTGTCTCAGACTGCAGGAAGAACTCGGTCTTGACGTTCTGGTTCACGGTGAATTCGAACGTAACGACATGGTTGAATACTTCGGTGAAAAGCTTGACGGTTACATCTTCACTCAGAACGGGTGGGTTCAGTCATACGGCAGCCGTTGCGTTAAGCCTCCTGTAATCTGGGGTAACGTAACCCGTAAGGAAGCCATGACCGTTAAGATGAGTGCATTTGCCAACAGCAAGTCTGACAAGGATGTAAAGGGTATGCTTACCGGTCCGGTAACCATTTTCAACTGGTCATTCCCTCGTGAAGATCTTCCTGTTAAGACTTCAATTCAGCAGCTTGCTCTTGCATTAAGAGATGAAGTACTGGATCTTGAAAAGGCCGGCATCAGAATCATCCAGATTGATGAAGCTGCCCTGAAGGAAAAATTACCGCTCCGTCGCAGTGACTGGGAAAGTGAATATCTTGATTTTGCTATTCCTGCTTTCAGACTTGTTCACAGCGGTGTTAAGCCTGAAACTCAGATTCACACTCATATGTGCTACAGTGAATTCAATGAAATCATTCCTTGGATTGACGCAATGGATGCTGACGTAATCACCTTCGAAGCTTCACGTTCAGACTTCGCCGTACTCGATGCATTGAAGGCCAATAACTTCAAGACTGAAGTAGGTCCTGGTGTTTACGATATTCATTCACCACGCGTTCCTTCAGTTGACGAAATCGTGAATGCATTAAAGCTCATTGTTTCAAGAGAAGACTACCACAAGGTATGGGTAAACCCGGACTGCGGTCTCAAGACCAGAGGTAACGAAGAAACCAAGAAGAGTCTGCAGAACCTTGTTGAAGCAGCTAAGATTTTAAGAAGTCAGTATAACTAATTTCTACAATCTTGCCTGAAACAGACAACAGGCTGTTTTGATTGCCGGACAGAATTTTGCTTAATATTGCAAAGTCTGTCCGGTTTTTTTATCAGTATTAAAAAAATACGTGAGTCTGAAAAATGATTGTGCTATCCTGGATAAATATAAATTGAAAGAACATTTATTATCTGTACGGGGTGGATTATGCTTGAGGACGGACTCTATGAACAGCTTGTAAATCAGCTGCTTAAGGAAAAGATAAATGACGGTTCAAAAATAGTTGATACAAGAGAGCTGAGTGAAGAGGATGCCTCAAGAACCTTATCAAGATACGTTGCTGAAGTTGTAGAGCTCGGGATGAATTCCTGTAATAACGTTTCGTCCAAAATTCAGATGGCAAATAATCTGATTGAGAATCTTCAGTTACAGACAAATGAAAATTCCCTGAGCAGTTTCGCCATTCCACTGGAAAAAATCAATGACAAGGGAACGGTCGGTGCTCTGGAACTGCTGTCCGTATCCGGACGTGAGAACAATGTCAGAACCGTTAATGACAACGTAAAACCTGTCAGACCTCAGACATCTCTGGTTGAATCAAGCCTGTTCACCGGCTCTGAAAAGGAACCTTCGATGTTTGCCGAACTGCAGAAGGAGATTTTAACGGCTGACAGAATTGACATGCTGGTGTCATTTATCCGCTGTGCGGGAATACGTCTGATCTATGACCAGCTGAAGCTCTTTACCGGCAGAGGCGGAAAGTTAAGAATAATCACCACTTCGTACATGGGAGTTACGGAAGCCGCCGCTGTGGAAAAGCTAGCCGAACTGCCTAATACGGAAATTAAAATATGCTATGAAACAAAGCATGTCGGACTTCATGCCAAAGCCTATGTATTCTGTCGTAATACGGGGTTTTCCACCGCGTACATAGGTTCATCCAATCTTTCTCAAAAGGCTATTTCCTATGGTCTGGAATGGAATCTGAAAATTACCAGAAAAGAACTTCCAGAAACGTTTGACAAGGTAGAGGAAACCTTTGACATATACTGGAATTCTTCAGATTTTGAGATTTTTTCTCTCGATGGAAAGTCACGTCTTATTCAGGCTCTTAAACAGGAAAAACAGAGAGGAAGCAGCATATCGAAAGGTGGTTGCTACCTTTTTGAGGTAAGACCTTATAATTATCAGCAGGAAATTCTGGATAAACTGCAGGCTGAAAGAGAAGTCAGAAATAATTATCACAATCTGGTGGTGGCTGCCACCGGTACCGGCAAGACTGTAATTTCAGCGTTCGATTACCGTAATTTCTGGAAGAATAACCATAACGGCAGGGTGGATGATTATCCTAAACTGCTTTTTGTTGCTCACCGAAAGGAAATTCTGGTTCAGAGTCTGGAAACGTTCAGAGCCGTGCTCAGAGATGCAAATTTCGGAGAGCTCATGGTTGATTCATTTATTCCGGAAAAGTTTGAACATCTGTTTGTTTCAATCCAGAGTCTGAACTCCAAAAGTCTGACTGAAAAACTGACACCGGACTACTACGACTTTATTATTGTCGATGAATTCCATCATGCCGCCGCTCCTTCATATCAGAAGCTTCTTTCTTATTTCACTCCTAAAATTCTTCTCGGGCTGACAGCTACACCTGAACGTATGGACGGAGAGGATATTCTAAGATATTTCAATTATCGTGTTGCCGCGGATATCAGACTTCCCGAAGCCATAGAAAAAGGGCTGCTCTGTCCTTTCCAGTATTTCGGTGTCAGTGATACTGTTGATCTCAGTGAAATCAGGTGGACAGCGGGAGGATACGACAAAAAAGAACTGTCCAATGTATATTCACTCAATACTGCTGTAGCGGAAAGAAGAGCAGATTCCGTGATAATGAATCTCAATAAATATGCCATGGACTTGAGCACGGTAAGGGGACTGGGATTCTGTGTATCCGTTGAACATGCTAGATTTATGAGTGATTTCTTCAACAGAAACGGGATTGCTTCCGAGTACCTGACCGGAAATAGTGATGACGAATTGAGAAACGGGGTAAAAAGCAGACTGGTAAAGGGGGAGCTGAGTTTCATATTTGTAGTGGACATCTACAACGAAGGTGTGGACATACCGGAAGTAAACACCATTCTGTTTTTAAGACCTACGGAGTCACTTACAGTGTTCCTGCAGCAGCTTGGTCGCGGTCTTCGTCTTGCCGACGGTAAAGACTGTCTAACTGTTCTGGACTTTATAGGTCAGGCCAATAAAAAATACAATTTTGAGGATAAGTTCAGAGCACTTCTTTCCCGTACCAGAAAAGGTGTAGCTGACGAGGTTAAGAACAGATTTCCTTCTGTTCCAAAGGGATGTTACATATCACTTGAGAAAAAAGCGTCAGAGTATGTTCTCAGCAATATTTCCGGTTCCTACAGTTCCAGAAAGGGGATTCTCAGCCGTATGGCCACCTTTGCTGAGGATTCCGGAGAGGAACTTACACTGAGTGCTTTTCTGCGATATTACAAGCTCAGTCCTAAAATATTCTATAAATACAAAGCTTCATTCAGCAGTATGATGTGCGCGTGCGGATTCATTGACGAGTGCGAAGAGGTTTTTGACGGAAGGGCATGGTACGGTCTGGCTGTCATTGATTCACGAAGATGGATTGGTTTTCTTCTTGATTTTCTTCCTAAGGCTGAAACAGCAGATTTTAATGCGCTTTCAGTAATTCAGAAAAAAATGCTGCGCATGTTCTGCTTTACTCTGTGGGATAAGGTAAATGTTGAGGATGATGTTAATGCCGGGAGCATTAAAGGCAATATTCTCAGACTTGTGCGCAACAGAATCATTATGAATGAAGTAATGGAGCTTCTTGAATATAATCTCAGCCGAATAGACTTTGTTGACAGGCCTGTTCTTGATGATAAGGATCTGCCGCTGGATCTGTACTGTACATACAGCAGAAATCAGATTCTGGTTGCCTTTGACTATTACAATGTAGGTAATATGCGTGAAGGCGTGAAGTATTTTGATGACTGTAAAACGGATATCTTTCTGGTGACTCTTAACAAGAGTGACAGGGACTACTCACCTACAACCATGTACAAGGACTATTCCATAAACGAGAATCTCTTTCACTGGCAGAGTCAGAGTACTACAGGCGATACCAGCGCAACAGGTATGAGGTATATTAATCATGCCGCCACGGGAAACACGATACTTCTCTTTGTGAGGGAAAGAAAAAATACGGCTGTCAGCGGATTTACCGAAAGCTATACATTCCTTGGAAAAGCAAATTACGTATCGCATACCGGCAATAAACCAATGAGCATCATATGGAGACTTGAAGATCCTATTCCTTCGAAATTCCTGAAAAAGACCAGTAAACTTCTTGTCGGTTAAAGGCATGGACGGTTAGAAATGAACTGCCCGGGAGCGTTTTAGAAGTGAATGATAAAACAGCAGGATATAATCGCAGCTGCAGTTGTTATATTCACCTTGAAAATTAGTTCTTTATGAATAAAACGTCTTGTTTATAATTTAACGTATTGGCCATGCATTATATTGACAATTCATTTGTACAGGAATTCGGTAGATCAGAATCAAAATACAACTTTACTTGCTATCGGCTCTGCTGTTGCTATTGCTTCCATTGTGATAGCAGGTATCAGAACTAAATCAATGGGAAAGTCGTTGTGGAATCTGATTTGGTTATTCATTCCTTTTGCCAGTTTTATATATGCACTGTATATAGGCATTGCTAATAAAAAAAAGTAACTGTTTGAACAGTACAGGTAAAGAATAGGGGGCAATATTATGGCCAGATTGGGATGCCGTTGCGGAGCTGAAATGACAAACACGGAAGGCCCGTCACCTCATCGGCTGAACGTGTTTTTAAAATCAGAGATTGACAAAGCATTATCATACAATCAGGATATCTCATTATGGGATTTTTATACAGGATGGGATGAACTGGCTGAGTGCCGGAATTCGTTCCAGAACCGTTCTGAACCTGTTGAATACTGGTACTGTACCGGGTGCGGACGCATCTATGAAGTTCAGGCTGTTTCCTGCGGCAGAATACTACGGTGCTTCAAATCTGTTTCTGATTTAACGGAGAAATATAGCCCGGAAGGTTTAGAGGAATTATTTATACTCTGGGATAAAGAAATGGATGATTTTCTTGATTTGGGGAACGATTACCGGCTTAAGGATTATGTTTCTCAAGTGAAAGTAAAGCATTACATATCCTCTGATCAGAAAACAGTATACGGTCTTGATGCGGCTGAAAATAGATTGATTTGCAAATACATTCTGGAATCCTGAAGAAAATACAAATATCTTACCTGTTATCGCATGTGCGAATACCATATCTGCAGTCCGTACAGTCAATTGCAGTCTTAATCTGAAAAACAGCTGCCGAATTCACTTCTGTTCCATAAAAATTCCCCGTTATGCTTCAGGCATAACGGGGAATTCAATTCATTACCGTCCGTTAGTACAGAATGTTGGACAGAATTCTGATGGCATCATCAACATTGCCGTCAGCCTGCCCCTTCGCATACAGAGAACTGATGTAGTAGGTAGCCATTTCGTTGCCCTTAAGAGCTGCTGACTTGATGTTACCCAGAGCCTTAACAGGGTTCTTGCTGCCGCCGATACCGTTCATCTGCAGGGCTGCGAAGTTGAAGGTAGCCTTATAGTCACCGGCAGAATCGGCGTAGTTAAGGTTTCTGTAGGCTTCTTCAGCGTTAATGTTGGTACCGATACCCATCAGGTAGAAGATACCGAGGTTGTTGTATGCCTTGAAGTATTTCTGGGCTGCTGATTTGTGCATCCATTCGAATGCCTTTTCATAATTGCCTTCGTAGAAATAATTCATTGCCAGATTATACTGAGCCTTTGCGTCGGTAGGTTCTGATGAAGCAGGTTTCTTGACTTTTGAGTCTGCATCATGAAGAATATAACGACCAGGGTTATTGCCACAGATACGCTTTGCCTTGTTGAAGATATCATTATAGTTTGCAATACCGAGATTACGAACTTCTGTATAATAGAACAGGTTCATAAGAGCTGCAGCACTCAGGAGGGTGGTGTTGTGGGTTGCTTTACCGGTTTCACCCATGAGTACTGAATGGCTGCAGGTCTGAACGTTCTGACCCAACAGGATATCTCTTGCAAGCTTTGCCTTAGGTGCGGTCACGTTCCTCAGAATTCTTGAAGCGTGAGCCGGATTCTTTTCAATGCCGCGACCGTAGAAGTAGAAGGATGCAAGAATAACCTTGCTGCCGTCACTGAGCTTGTCTGCAGGAACTCTGTTCAGAAGAGCGAAGATTTCCTTGTAGTCACGCTTGTTTTCAGCGAGCTTGGTACGAATCAGGGATTCGATACACTTGGTTGAACCAGCCTGCATACCCTTGTTGTAGTACTGCATTGCGGTTGCCAGGTTTCTCTTGCCTGAAGCATCGGTTGAATACAGGTCACCTGCGTGACAGAATGCGTCAGGAATGTTCTTTGCCATACCAATCTTGTAGAATTCCTCGGCCTTCTGCAGGTTTTTGGTAACACCGTTGCCTGTTGCATACAGCAGACCCATTTCAACAGGATACTGTTCCTGAATTTCCTTCGGAGCAGTAAGGATCATCTTTGAGATTTCCTTGGTGTTGTTGGTCTTTGCATAGTACTTGAGAAGGGCGGTATCAACGTCCTTGTCGTTCTTGTGCATGTATTCATCAAGATATTTCAGTGCTTCCTTGCTGGTAGACATGTTGCCAATCAGAGCCAGACCTGCCTTGCGGTAGGCATCCTTGACGTTGTGACGGGCTGCGAAGATATACAGATCCTTGATGGTCTGTTCATCTGATGTCACGTTCTTGACGCTCTCATCTTCATAGAGTTTTGCAAGCTGATAGGCTGCATTGCCGTTCTTCTTGGCGGCACTGGTAAAGAAACTTGCAGCCTTTCTAGGATCTGCCTGAACTCCCTTGCCGTCGAGGTACATCATACCAAGCTTGTACTGAGCGTCGGTGTTGTTCTTTTCAGCAGCAAGACTGAGGAACTGGGCAGCCTTCTGATAATTCTGCGGAATTATTGAACCGTCAAGATAGAGGTTACCGGCAGTATACATTGCATCCTGCATACCGGCTTCGGCAACATCGATTACATACTGCGCACCCTGCTGCTTCTGCTGTTTGGTGTACTTACCCTGCAGGTAAATGGAACCGAGCATGTATTTAGCTTCAGGATATCCGGCTTCAGCTGCCTTTGCGAGAAGGGCGTTACCGTTCTTGATGTCACGTCTTACGCCTTTCTTACCGCTGATGTAGCGTGAAGCAAGTTCATACTGGGCGATAGGATTGCCCGCGTCTGACTGAGTCTTGAGAGTCTTGAAATCAGCCTTTGCCAGCTGTTCCTTGGTAAGCATCTGAACTTCTTCAGTGCTCTGGGCAGCCTTTTCAGCTTCTGCCTGAGCAGCAGCGGCAAGTTCTGCTTCCATCTTGGCAGCGGCTTCTTCTTTTGCAAGAGCTTCCTTGCGGGCTGCTTCAGCGGCTGCTTCAGCCTTGGCGGCTTCCTGTTTTGCCAGTTCTTCAGCCTTGGCGGCTTCCAGACGTGCAGCTTCGGCAGCGGCTTCAGCCTTGGCTGCTTCAATCTTAGCCAGTTCTTCCAGACGTGCGGCTTCTTCTCTTGCGGCTTCTTCAGCTTCCTTGGCAGCGGCTTCGGCTGCGGCCTTGGCGGCGGCTTCGGCTTCAGCATGCGCAAGTTCCTGAGCCTTGGCTGCTTCTTCAGCTTCACGACGGGCTTCTTCAGCTGCACGGGCAGCTTCGGATGCCGCTTCTTCCTGCTGTTTTACTTCAGAGGTGGTGTTCACGGCAAGCTCAATGGTGTCTTCATCGTTACTTGCAATGGCAATGAGGTCGTCTGCTTCATTGGTATCCTCAACGGAGAAGGCGTCAACGTCCAGATCCGCAGGAGATGATGCCAGAAGCTGAAGGTTAGGAGTTACGTTTGAAAGATTTTCCAGCTGCTTGTTGATAGAGTTTTCTCTGGTTGCCAGATATTCATAAGGAGAATTGAGCAGAGATTCAAAATCAAGCAGGACCATGCTTTCTTCAATGGTCTTGAATGAACTTACAATCTTGAGCTTTTCCTGAGCCTGACGCTGTTTTGCGGCAAGAAGCGGACTTGAAATAAAGATTAAGTCGGCATTGCGGCGGATATCAAGAGTGTTCAGCAGACTGTATGAAGGAAGGTTGAGGTTAACCAGTTTGCCTGCAATGTTGTTACCGTGATAGAAGCCTCTTTCAGGGAACTGCTTCTGCTTGTTTTCTACCGCTGCAAGTTCAGAACCGAGAAGTTCAAGCTTGATAGGAGTTTTTGACTTTTCGTTAATCTTTTCCATCAGCTTGATGTCTTCGGAATAGACATTGATGTCATTCTGACTCATTTTGGTCATGCCTGACTTCATCAGATTCTTGTATTCATTGAGTTTAGGTGCGGCCACGTAAATAGTGTCGTTGGTGCAGCCAGGAATTTTCTCCTTGAGAGAAACTTCATAAACTTCGAGCGGAATTCTGTCGATAATAAGATTATCGGTAGGTACAACACGGTTGATTACGCCGTCTACTGTAAAGCTGTCAGTGGTGTTTATCTGACATTCGTAGAAATTAACCGCATTGTTTGCGAAATTTACTGCCTTTCTTACAGCCTTGTCGTAGTTTTCGGTGATCTTCTGGTATTCATTTGCACTGGCCTGAGGATCATCGTCCATTCCCGGCTTGACAAGGGCCGGGTAGGAGATTACGCTTGGCAGCACGTGATTGAGGTTTGCCAGATCCTGAAGTGTGGTGGCATTCAGTTCGGTAAAATCGTCATTGGTAAAGAATTCACGATTGTCACCGATGCTGGTAGGAACCTTCTTGATCATGATGTTGATTTCACGAACCATGAAGTTTCTCATTTCGTATGGAGAAATTCGGCTGTAGTCATCAGCACCGATGAGATAGCGGCAAACTTTGAGAGCGTCGATAGGTCCATAGAGAGAGCGAATATCTTCTATGGTGTAGTATGCGTTTCTGGAGAAGGCCTTGTATGCCTTGATTGAGCGCATGAGTTCCTGTTCTTCTACAGAGTTCGGCTTATAGAAGGTGAATATGTTCTGTGCAACGTCAAGGTAGAACTTGTAGGTTTCAGGTACTGATTTGGCATTCAGCTGTTCGGAAATGTTCTTGAGTTTGCCTCTGATGTTGTCCAGTGCACCTTTGGAAAGATACGGACTGATATCAATTTCAAGAATTTCGCTTTCATTCTTCTTGCTTAACTTGCTTAATTCAGATTCAATGGCATTGATTTCCTGAAGATCGAAATCGTCGAGATTTTCGGTCTTCTGCTTCTTCTTGTGAAGCTGTTCTTCCAGTTCGGAAATCTTGATTGCCTTCAGTCTGTTGGTCAGATTTTCAACGTTGCTGAAATCATCTGACAGAACAGAGTTGTACAGGGCGGCTGCTACTGCCACCGGATTGTTCTTCTGGTCATCCTGAACATGGAGATTGTCTGTAACATCGTCACTGCTGTCCGTTCTGCCGTTTAAATAAGCCCATGTGCCTACACCGATTACGCCTGCTGTTGCTACAACGCCGAGTGCTATGGCTGCAGGTGAGGTGTTTCCTTTTTGCTTGAATGTACTCATTTTGTTTTTCGCTCTTGATAATTTAAGAAGAATGTCGCCTTCAGCATGTAAAACCCTGCATGTTCAGGTATTCATACTATTTTGATTCTAAAACATCGACAGGTATATAACAAAGAATACTGAATAATTGTGTCAATACCTGTAAGTTATTTCACAACTATTTTATGAGAGTGTTCTTTATATATGTAAGTTTTTTATACTTAATCCTGACGGTTTAGGAAAAATATACTGATTTATCAGTACTTTTCAGAAAGTTCAGAAATCAGTTTCGGCTAAGTTTTTCTTATAAGTCGTTATTATTATCTACGGGAATTCCCGTTTCCTTTCAAATGTTGATTTAGCCGGCACAAAATTGCATTGCTGTTGAATTAACGGTTAATATCTTGGATTAATTTTGTTAAATCGTACCGGTCTTAAAAGTCATCAGGGAATAGAAAGTGATTTCTATTCCCCGATCTGGTTTCAGATACTATCTGCAGTTAAGACTGAAGAAAGTCCCCGACAGTGACGGAGCTTCAATCACGCCTGAAGATACAGCTCCCTTGCCCACAAGTTTGGTAAGGCTGCAGGTTCCGAGTCCCAGAGTGTTCCAGACTTCATTGCTGATGGCAATTTCTCTGGTGCTTTCACCGATGTTCAGTACATAGAGTACACGGTCGTTCTGGTACTGTTTCAGGTCAATGTATACGCTTTCATCACTGTAGATGTGACGGCGGCTTCCGTTTGGCAGTGCCTTATGAGTATCGCGGAGATTCAGATATTCTGCGATATCCTTCTTCAGGTTGAGTTCCTGAGAGTTGAATCCGCTTGCTCTTGCCTGGGTTCTTGCCACGTGGTCGTCACACTGGTTGACTTCGTAGCACTTTGATGCAGGCGGCTTGGCGAAGTTAGGCATGTCTTCACCGACTTCGTCACCGTAGAACATGATCATAGGACCGGACATGGCGGTCATGTAACTGAATACTGCACGATGGGCGTTGTAGTATGAGTCACCCTTTCTGCCGTCCTGTTCGTAACCTGCTCTCTGGAGAAGGTCGCCGAATCTCACGATGTCGTGGCCGGAAATGTAGTTGGTCATTGAAGCATGTACTTCAAGATTGTTCAGCTTGTTGGTTTCCTCGTTCAGGAATGAAACAGGCTTTGAACAGTCGCCGTTTGAAAGAGATTCCTTGGTTGCGAATACGCGAATCATGGCGTTTCTTGAAGGAAGGCTGATTGCACTTTCAAGACTGTTGTTTACGAATGCTACATTCTGATAGTCCTTGAGGTTGTATGAAGCCATCTGAGCCATCATGAATGCTGCAGGCTGTACAGTCTGGTTGCCCAGCTTGTATGAATTGCTGCTCTTGGCAGATTCGGCTTCCATTGCCTTGCGGATTTCCTTCCACTGTTCAGGCTTGATCTGATAGGTCTGGTCAAGTCTCCATCCGTCGATCTTTGCTTCCTTAACCCAGTAGGTGGCAACTTCCTTGAGGAAGTCCAGAGACTGAGCTGTGTTAAAACAGGTACCGTAGGTGAAAATCATGTTGTCAGGATTACCGGTGATGTCACGACACTGCTTGTCTGCAACCAGACGGTGACCGCTAGGGCTTACAGGGTTAACATTGATCTTTGAGTGACCGAATGCGGCGTCGAAGATTACGCGCATGCCGAGAGCGTGTGCCTTGTTAACCAGTTCCTTGAGTTCTGCCTTTGTACCGAACTTAGGATCAACTTCAAAGTAGTTTGAAGTAAAGTAGCCGGTACCGTCGAGCTTGTACAGTTCAGCATCCTGATCCTGCGCAACCTCGGTTTTGAAAATAGGGGTGAGAAGAATTGCATTTGCACCGGTGGACTTGATGTAGCTGAGGTTTTCGATAATGCCCTTCAGGTTGCCGTCATGCTGGCTCGGGCCCCATGCGTAACCATATCCCATGGCTCCGCCTTCTCCGTGAAGATAGCTTTCAACCATAATCTGGTACATTCTCATGTTACAGTTCTTTGCAGGACCGTTAAAGCAGCCCTGTCCGTCATTTTTGTCGGAACTCAGGTTGCTAGGTGTGATCATAATAGGGGTTGCCAGAACACTGCGTTTGCAGACTACTTCTTTTTGCCAGGCAAATGTACCTGCTGCATTTGCTGTTCCAAGATCAGTGAGTACTGTACCAGTGAATGCACCTAATGCCAGACTGGTAAGAGTCGCGAGTTTCTTTATGTTCATTTATTTATTTCCTCTAGAATAAATGTTTCCCTTTAACTTTAAGATATGTACTTGGATCAGATTCCTCAAACGTATAAATCCATGGCTTCCTTGCCACAGATTTACATCGCATATCCTTGTGCTTCTCTTCCGTTTTGTTTTATTTATATTTGACATTTTTTACGGGAAGAACATGCTATGCCGGTGAAAACTTCTGAAAAAGATTTTCACATGGTTTTATTATATCATTTACATTTCTGAAAATATAAGAATATTGTTGAAAAGTTTGATAAAATGGTGCGAGTTATTATATATATGTAAAAAACTTGTAAAAAATTTTGCCGTTTGCGTTTAAAAATCTCCGAAAAGTGCATAAAAACAACAGTTTAGAAAATTTTAAAAAGTAAATTTTTTAATTTTTTTCAGAAAATTCTTCCGATAATTTTTTCAGTAAAAGCGTTTTTGACAGTTTTTGGCTGTTATAAAAAATTTATTATACAGGTCTTTTTTTATATAAAATATCTATATATCGTAATCAGGAGGGGGGCCGGATGATTTTCAGACAGGATGTTATCCCGGTGTGAGGTGGCAGGCATAAATCTCTGGGGGAGGCCGAACGGCAGGGGCAGGACGGATTCACCGTACCGGCACTGCCGTTTTCCGAAAGATGCGGGCTGCAGATCCTACTTCTTTTTCTGTGCGTGTTTTACTGCCTGTCTGTGATTAAGTCTTGAATCGATGTCATTCTTGAGATTGTTGACCCATCTGTTGTAGTTTCTGTGGATCTTTCCGTCCTTGTAGGCGTCCGGACCTGAACTGTGCTTAAGCTTGATTTCAAAAGAGTTTGCGGTGTATTCCACAACTGAGGTTACATCGATTTTACCCGGTTTGGAGTAGGATATCTCAACCTCGTGATCGTTGGAATTGATTACAGTCCAGTCTCTGTCTACAGCCGCGGCAATGATTTCGTCCTTTATTTCAGAGTTTGTCAGACCGTATGATGCCGGAATCACTTCTGAAGGAGTAAGTACCGGTGCTGTGGTGCAGGCTGCTGTGAGCATGGCGCTGAATGCGAGTGCCATAACCGTTGATTTGCTGAATTTCATATTGAAGTATCCTTTGCGCTTTATTGTCTTGCGGTATTGACGGGACATGTCGTCAGAACCAGAACCGGTTTCCGGAATACGGTTCTTTTAACATATTGCCCGTGTCGTTTTGTTTATGTTTTCGTGTCAGGTCCGAATGCCGTCTGAATCAGATGCGTCTTTTTTCCTGACAGCCCCGCGTATCAGATTAAATGATTCACGTGAATATCAAGAATAAAAATTTTTACTGATGTTTCAGAATTGTGACTGTAAACATTTTTTGAACAGTGTCGCGCGGCATGGATTCGGATGATGCACGGTGAAAGACGACATTTCAGAAAAATTTGAATTTTACGAAAAAAATAGTAATATTGTAGTCAGTTTATACACCTGTCGGAGTGCCTTGCGGCTGAGATCATTTTATGAAATCCGTACAACCTGCCCGGGATAATGCCCGCGAAGGGAACAGATATAATCTTCTGGACCGTCAGGTCTTCAAGACCATTCCGTACCGGTGTTTTTGTATAGTTACCTCCGGAACAGTCTTATGTCAGAAACATCTCCATCACTCAAAGAAATATTTTCAGAAAGAGAAAAGGCCTCTCAGGAAAGATTAAAAACCCTGCGCGGTTATGCCTACCCGCGTTCTGCACGCAGATACATTCCCGTACCCGGTACGGATTACAGCGTTCCTTCAAGAACAGTCAGTCTTACCAACGGTGAAAGCGTGGATCTTTATGATACCGCGGGTATTTACGGTGACACCTCGGCTGTCATTGATGTGACAAAGGGTGCGCCGCTTGTTCGTGAATCATGGCTGAAAAAACGTGACGATCTGAGGATTGTTGAAGGAGCTTCCGAAAAGTGCGGAATATCATCCGCCAAAATCACCCGTGAAAGTGAAGGCTGCATGACCCAGCTTGCTCTTGCAAGAAAGGGAATAATTACCGACGAAATGAGATATATTGCCGCCCGTGAGAACATCGGTGCAAAATCGGATTTCTTCACTCCGGAAATGGTCCGCGAGGAAGTTGCCGCCGGCAGGGCGGTAATTCCGGCCAACGTGAATCATCCTGAAGTGGAACCGATGATAATCGGCCGCAGATTCAAGGTGAAAATCAATTCAAACATCGGTAACAGCGCCATTACCTCTTCAATTGCGGAAGAGGTTGAAAAGATGGTGTTCAGTACCATTTACGGCGCCGACACTGTAATGGATCTCAGTACCGGCAGGTATATTCATGAAACCAGGGAACAGATTATCAGAAACTCTCCTGTACCAATCGGAACCGTACCTCTGTATCAGGCTCTGGAAAAGGTAAACGGCATCGCGGAAAATCTCACCTTTGAGGTGTTTAGGGAAACCCTGATTGAACAGGCTCTTCAGGGTGTCGACTATTACACCATTCATGCAGGTCTTCTCCGCGAGTTCATTCCGATGGTCTCCAGAAGACTTACCGGCGTGGTATCACGCGGCGGTTCAATCATGGCAAAGTGGTGCATGTTCCATAAGAAACAGAACTTCCTTTATGAAAGATTTGATGAAATCTGCGATATCTGTGCGAAATATGATATCGCCATTTCACTCGGTGACGGTCTGAGACCGGGATCTATTCATGATGCCAATGATGAAGCTCAGATTTCAGAACTCAAAGTACTGGGAGAACTGGCTCAGCGTGCCTGGGCAAAGAATGTTCAGGTTCTTATTGAAGGTCCGGGACATGTTCCTATGAACCGCATAAAGGAAAACATGGAACTTGAGCTTGAATACTGTCATGAGGCTCCTTTCTATACCCTTGGTCCTGTGGTTACCGACGTCGCTCCGGGATATGATCATTTTACCTCAGGCATCGGTGCGGCCATGATTGGATGGTTCGGTACCTCAATGCTCTGCTATGTTACTCCGAAGGAACATCTCGGCCTTCCTAAAAAGGACGACGTTCGTGAAGGTCTCATGGCCTACCGTATAGCGGCTCATGCGGCTGATCTGGCAAAGGGACATCCGGGAAGTACGGCATGGGACTATGCAATGAGCAAGGCTCGTTTTGAATTCAGATGGGATGATCAGTTCGCACTCAGCATCAATCCTGAACTTGCCAAGCGTTTCCATGATGAGGACCTTCCTCAGGACTGCCACAAGGCTTCAGAGTTCTGCTCAATGTGCGGACCGAAGTTCTGCTCCATGCGCATAAGCAAAGAAATCAAAGAACTCGCCGGTAAATAAACCGGTGATTTTGCAAGGATAACGGTGATAAATATGTTGGATACAGTACTGACCATTGCCGCAACCGACAGCTCAAACGGTGCCGGAACCACGGCGGATCTTGCCACCCTTAATTTCTTCGGTGTATACGGTGTTGCCGCCATTACCGCGGTTACCGCCCAGAATCTGAACGAGGTTCTGGCGGTCAAGCCTGTCAAGAACAGAATCTTTACCAAGGAACTGCAGGCTCTTTCAGCTGATTCCATGCCGAAAATCAAGGTGATAAAGCTGGGATTAATCCCGAACGAAAAGATTTTAAGAACCACGGTTACCTTTATCAGGGAGCAGAAAAAACTCAACCCCGACATTCTTGTGGTATGGGATCCTGTTGCTGTTGCCGGGACGGGCGGAGAGCTTTCGGAGATAAATTACAGCCTGTGGCTGCACATCATTCTCCCTCTGGTTGACGTGTTCACTCCTAATTTAAACGAAGCTCTGGCTCTGTGTGAGGGATTTGAAGTTGATACCTCCGGTCTTAAGAACTGCATGGACAGTCTTACACAGCTGTCTCTCTATTTCAGGAAGCTCGGTGCCGGAACCGTATATCTTAAAGGCGGCCATCTGCCTGCTCTCATAAACGAGGATGAGAAGACCGCCAAGGGCAGGTCGTCAAAGCAGGGAGTTTCCGAATTTGAAAAGCTGACATCCTACATTTATGATGTCGTCGTCAGCGGTGAGAACAATGATGTTTATTACTTCGGCTGCGGCAGGTTTGCCGGTGCGTCAAACAGTACCGGTGTTCACGGTACCGGATGCATTATGGCAAGTGCCGTTGCCGCCATGCTGGCCAAAGGATACAACGCCGTCGATGCCATAGCCTATGCCAAGGCGTACATGACACGCGGCATTGAAAATTCGGTGGACGTCGGAGCCAGAAGCCGTCTGTTCAGACACGGGTATATAAACAACAGTGAAATGCTGCAGTATTTCCCTTATATGGCGCGTACCGTTTCAGAACTGGAGCTTATCTGCAATCCTGCGGAAAACACTGGATTTGCACCGTGTGCCCACGATCTGGGACTGTATCCTGTGGTGGACAGTTCAGAATGGATTGGTATTCTCTGCGAAAACGGGGTGAAAACCATGCAGCTTCGCATCAAGAAGCCTGAATCATCCGAACAGCTTGAACAGGAAATCGCCAAGAGCGTGAAACTTTGTGAAAAATACGGTGCCCGTCTCTTCATTGACGACTATTATGAGCTTGCCATCAGGCATAAGGCCTACGGCGTGCATCTCGGTCAGGAGGATCTGATAGACGCCAAGCTTAATCCGATTAGAGAAGCAGGTTTAAGACTGGGTGTGTCCACTCACGGTTATGCGGAAATCGCCAGGGCATGTCTGCTGAAACCAAGCTATATAGCTCTCGGACATATCTATCCGACCGGTTCAAAGGTTATGGCCTCCAGACCTCAGGGACCTTCAAAACTTGCCGATTACGTGGCGCTGGTGGACTCGGCATATCCTACCGTGGCCATCGGCGGCATCAAGCTGCATAATCTAGGTGACGTGAAATCTTCCGGTGTCGGTTCCGTGGCAGTCATAACCGCCATTACCGCCGCTCCGGATCCCGCAGCGGCCGTAAGGGAATGGCTTGATGCCGTGGGAGCAGGTTCTTCGGATCCTGCGGTTAAGACCGAACGCCGGGGCAGAACCGTTAAAAAGACTTCATCCGGATCTGAAACCGGTGTATCAAAGAGCAGGACGGTTTCAGCAAAAAAGACGGGAACCGGCAGATCAGCCTCTGCCGCCGGAACTTCGGCAAAGGAAAGAGCCCGGAGAAAAAGCCGGTCGGTAAAGACAGAAAAGACATCAGAGGATAACGCTTAGACGGAGAGTTTTATGATTGTTTTTGTAAATGACGAAAAAGTGGAAACATCTGCATCCAGCCTTGAGGAACTGCTTTCAGGTCTTCAAGGTCTTCCGGAATATTATTCCGTTGCCGTGAATGATGAGATTGTACCCCGCGGAACCTACGCCTCCTGCGTGCTTAAGGAAAACGATTGTATTACGGTTTTCGCCTTTATGCAGGGCGGTTAGAAGAATACTTCACTGAACGGGGGCGCCTGTTCAGTGAATACGGAGAAGAGGATAATTTCTCCTGCGCCGCACCGGAATTATTGTACGTAACATATCTGAAAACATCCGGTATCGGATTTTTTCCGGATGTTCTGAATATCAGGTAATTAAAATGAGTGATGAATTAGTAATCGGAGGAAAGAGTTTTTCCTCAAGACTGTTTACCGGAACCGGTAAATTCGCAACTGCGGATCTTTTAAGCAGGGCTGTTTCAGCCTCGGGATCCGAACTGGTGACCATGGCTGTTAAAAGATGTGATTTCAGAAATGAGTCAGATGCCATTCTGCCGGCTTTAAAAAAGCTTCCCGGCGTGAATCTTCTGCCAAATACATCAGGTGCCCGCAATGCGAAGGAAGCCGTGTTTGCCGCCAATCTCGCCCGTGACGCTCTGGGAACCAGCTTCATAAAGGTTGAGGTTCACCCGGACCAGCGTTATCTGCTGCCGGATCCTGTGGAAACCCTTGAAGCCACCAGAATTCTGGTAAGTCAGGGATTTACCGTTCTGCCGTACTGCAGTGCCGATCCGGTTCTCTGTCTGAAGCTTGCCGATGCAGGTGCCGCGGCCGTAATGCCTCTCGGTTCCCTTATCGGCAGCAATCAGGGACTTACCACCATGTCCATGCTGAAGGTTATCATTGCTCAGAAGACTGTTCCGGTTGTTGTTGATGCCGGAATCGGCAAACCTTCCGATGCGGCTCTGGCCATGGAAATAGGTGCCGATGCCGTACTGGTCAATACAGCCATAAGCGTTGCGAGGGATCCCGTAGCCATGGCCGAAGCCTTTGCCATGGCTGTGAAGGCCGGCAGAAAGGCTTATCTCTCCGGTCTTGGTCCTGTTTCCGAAACCGCTCATGCCACAAGCCCTCTGGAAGCGTTCCTCAAGGACTGCGGCTTATAGGAGAAATTCATGAGTTTTTTTGATGAAATCGGCAGATACAGACTGAGTGATCTCTCAGCCGAAGTGCTTAACAAATCAGAAAGGGAAGTTGACACGGCCCTCGCCAAAAGCCGTAATGACGAACAGCTGGATCTCGGGGATTTCATGGCCCTGATTTCGCCAAAGGCTTCACCGTATATTTCAGACATGGCTGTTCTTGCACAGAAGTATACACGTCGCCGTTTCGGTAATACCGTCAACATGTATGTTCCTCTCTATCTGACCAACTCATGTTCCAATCAGTGCCGTTACTGCGGTTTTGCCGTCAACAACAAGTTCAGGCGTCGTATTCTGAATGCTGAGGAAACCAGAATCGAATGCGAGGCAATCCGTAAAATGGGTTATGAAAACATCCTGATTGTTTCAGGAGAAAACGCCCAGCGCTGCGGTATGGACTATTTCCGTGAAATGGTGCCTGTGGTGGGCGAGTATGCCTCATACATGATGATGGAGGTTCAGCCTATGGATACTGACGAGTATGCTGAACTCAGGCGTCTGGGAGTGGATGCCGTTATGGTTTATCAGGAAACCTATGATCCTGAATGCTATGACCGTAATCACCTCCGCGGCAGGAAAAAGGACATGCGCTACCGCATGGAAACTCCTGAACGTCTGGGTGATGCCGGAATGGACAAGGTGGGCATAGGTGCTCTTCTCGGACTTTATGACTGGCGTGCCGATACCGTTGCCCTGGCGATGCATCTTATGTACATGCGCAAACATTACTGGCAGACCAGAATGAGTCTTTCATTCCCGAGACTCAGACCTGCTGCCGGAGGTTTTGAACCGGAGTATCCTATAGGGGACAGGGATCTTATTCAGACCATCTGTGCATGGCGTCTTTTTGACAATATGCTGGAGATATCCATTTCCACCAGGGAAAACGCCCGATTCAGAGACGTGATTACTCCGATTGCCATAACCTCCATCAGCGCGGCTTCAAGTACTCAGCCCGGAGGGTATGCGGTGGACAGACACGACCTGCCGCAGTTCATCATCAGTGATGACCGTTCAGTGAAGGAAGTTACCGATGCCCTGCGTCTTAACGGACTTGAACCGGTATTCAGAGATACCAGAAGCTCAATCGTCTGTCAGGCGTAAAAAGAATGACGTTATGAAACAAAGAAGCTCTCCTCTGATAAAGACGGAGAGCTTTCTGTTTAATGGCGGTATTTTCTGAAGGAGGTGACAACGACTCCGGTTATTTCACACTCCAGATCAGAAGTGAGCGGAATAGGACGGTATTTCGGATTTGCCGGTATCAGCTGGGGATTAGGGTAGTCCTTAAAAAACTTGGCCGTAAATTCCCCGTGAATTGCGGCTATCACCAGATCTCCGTTTCTCGGCGGCAGTGAACGATCCACAATAAGGTAGTCTCCCGGCTGGATGCCCGCATCAATCAGGGATTCTCCCTCCACCTGAAAGATATAGCTTGATGCCGGATGACGGATGCAGAATTCGTTCAGATCCAGTGAGCTGTCAATATATCCGTTGTTCGGCAGCGGAAATCCCGCAGCCACCTTTTCAAGTGACAGAGGCAGTTCTACCCTGCTGACGTTTTCTCCGGTCTGATAATCAGCCGGAGCAGCAACCGGAGTAAGCTCCGGACTTTCTGATTTTTCCTGATTGCTCATCTGTTCTCCTGTTTTATCTTTCTGCCGGTGCTTCGGTTTTTTCCAGACGGGCCTTTCTGTCAGCTCTGATTTTATCAATGTCGGGAACCAGAAATGCCAGCAGGGTGGCAACGAAGGCTACTGCGGTGATGGTGTACATGGTGTAGGCGATGCCGTATGTATCGGCGATATATCCTAGTATCGGGGAGGTGAGGCCTCCGAAGCTGATGCCGAGACCTATGGTTATGCCGGAAGCAAAGCCTACGTGGCGGCAGAGAAATTTCTGTCCCAGAACCATGGATACGCTCAGCGTGCCGTAGATACAGAAGGCTACCGGAATAAGCAGCAGGGAGGCTGCTATGCTTGAGGATGCCTGATTAAACATCAGCAGGAACGGCACGGATGAGGCGGCACTGTAGAAAAGCACCTTCTTGAACCCTATGCGGTCAGCGAGAATCCCTCCGGCGAGACTGGCAAATGCCGAGCAGACGGCAATAAGACTCAGATTGAGGTTAGCCTGCTGGGAATTTAGACCGAAGGTTTCAATGAAGTATACCGGAATGAACGTGGTAAGGCCGAACAGCACCATGGATCTGAAGAATATCATGGCGGTCAGCATGGCAAAGCCTCTGTAGTCTTCCTGTTCAACTGATGCGTTGAGCTGCTGTCTCTTTTCCTCTGTTCTGGTGTATTCAACATACTTGCGGTTGCGCAGTATCAGCCATGTTGACATGATGAATGCCGGAATGCCGATAACCACGATTCCCGGAAGCCCCCAGAGGAGTGTGGCTCCGGATATAAGACATGGACCGGCCGTAAAGCCGAGATTTCCTCCCACAGAGAAAATACTCATGCCTTTTCCCTTGTTGGTGGTGGAAACGCTGTTGGCTATTTTACCGGCCTGAGGATGGAATATGGCCACGCCGATGCCGGAGGTGGTAAGCAGCAGAAACAGCAGGGAGAAATCCGTGATAAAGCCTATGAACATGAGGCCGAGGGCTGAGATGATGATTCCGAGACTCATGAGATAAGGTCTCGGCTTGCGGTCACTGATGTAGCCTACGATCGGCTGAATCAGTGATGAAACCAGAGTTGAGGCCAGAACGAGGTAGGACATTTCCTGTTTGCTGTGCAGAACTCCGGAATTCAGCATGACGGTAAGAGCCGCGCTTACCGAGCCCTGATTTATGTCAGTGGCAAAATGAGCCAGCAGGAGAATAAGATTTTCTTTATAGGTTTTTACGAATTTAATCATGACTGTATCTGCCGTGGATAATCTGCGGTGCAGAAGGTTGCTTTACCGCGTCGTGTGTGTAAAACTGCGTGTTCCGGCAATTATATCATTTAAGCGGGATACAGTGATGAATTTTGATTAATCTCACAAATTGAAAAGCGGTTTCCGCTAATAATCATCAGGCTGTCATCAGATGCCTGAAACAGCTTCCGGCACTCCATTTTTTATTTTTTCCGTGATGTTTCTTCCTTATTCCTTTCTTCCATGAGCTTTCTGCCTTTACTTACTTTTTCGGCATAGCCTGAGTTTTTCATTCTGTGTTCAGATTCACTGAGAAGCGTACCGAAGCTTTTCAGGAATGGAGCGCTCCTGTGAAGTCTGAATATGGCGGTCAGGAATTTATGCAGCGTCAGTATGGCGATGCATATCATTACTGTTTCAATGACAATCAGTTTAAGGTTAAGCGAACCGGAACCGAAACGCAGACCTGTATGAATCAGTTCTCCCAGACTGTCCTTAAGAAAATATCCGGCGATAGAAATGACCGCAAGAGAAAGCACTGACAGTGCGGAAAATAAAATAACTGCGCGTATCTGGGATTTTCGGAAACTGCGGTATCTGTATGACCGCAGTATTTCCGGAACTGCCGCAAGTTCAATCGCGTTGTCGTTGTAAAGACTGCTGTGACACTGAGGACATCTGATTACTGCAGGTCCGATGCTGTCTTCAAAAAGAGCATGTCTGTCAAGAAGACAACCGCAGTAGCCGCAGCAGTTGTCTTCAGTGAGATAGATGTCATTGCGGTTTTCATCATGGCCTGAAGCCGCAATGTCATGTTCTGCATTATCTCTGGAATTTATAAGGTTTCGGTATTTTAACGGCAGTCTGACGCCGAATCTTGCCATTGCTTTAAGATACTCGGTATTTCCAAGTCTGGCCGCTGAACGTTCGAATTCCTTTCTGACGTCATCAGTATATCTGGAGGTATAATAAACCAGAAAAATCAGACTTACTGAACACAAGACCGTTACGATGGTAAAAACAGTGTGTGACGTACACAGAGACGATTCTCCTGTCAGACATACGTAGGTTCCGGAAAAGTAAAGATATGCAGCGTATCCCGCCACTGTCAGAATCATCAAGAGAAATGCTCCGAGAAGCACGGCCGTATTGTCAGGATGACCGGTAATGGCTATCTCTCTGTTTGCGGGATTGAAGAAAATCTGTCCGCACTTTGTACAGCACTGCAGCACGGGGCCGGGTCTGCGGCTTAAAATATCGTGTCCATGATATGCGTCATTGATTCTTTTACCAAAAGACGAATCCAGTATTCCGCGGTTGTAACTGCCGACTTTTCCGCATCTGGGACATGCCGGCAGTTTTGTATGCTGCATGGACTTGAAACTGCACATTGCCGCGTCGCGAAGATTCTGCGGGGTGTAGCCGTCGCTTCTGTAGCTGCTGCTCATTTCTATTTTCTTCTTTTTCTTTTCCTGATGACTGTTTATGTACAGCCATCCTGTTCCTGTTGTATTAACCGTATGCTGATGTATTTTACCTTGAAAAAAGATTAATAAATAAGACAGATGTGGCAAAAAAGTCTGCTTTTCTTACTGGTCAGAGCATTAAAAATGTTGACCGTAACCTGAGTATTGATATAATAAAATATATACGCTATAAAAAATAATTTGTTGTTTGAATTTGTTTTACAGCGGTATAATGAATCTGTACGTTATGTTTCCGGTGAAAAATCAGACATGTGTGCAGCTGTTATTACGGTCGAATTCAGTCCTATGGCAGAAATTTATTTGGAAAGTCGTAAATTATGAAAAGAACTATAGAAGTTGAATATATTTTAAAGGATGAAGAAGGTAAGGAAGTGGCTAGATTTCAGGACATTGAGGAAGCTCGTAAATACGACCGCATGCTGGATGCGGCCGATGGAATCTTCAGCCTGTTCAGCAGCATCAAGGAGCTGGACGGAGTTAAGGAAAACATAAAGGACGAAATATCCTTCCAGATTGCCCGTCACAGCGAGGAGATTATGGAAATACTGGGCAGAATCAGTTCCAGAAAGAAATCCTCAAAAAAGAAGGCTGAGGCCGAAACAGCTGAAGCATCTGAAAAAACACCATCCGAACAGTAACGCCGGGAAAGAAAAATTTTTCCCTCACATGCTGATGAAAACACGGCTGCCGGATATACCGGCAGAGACATTCATGCTGAAATTTTAAAGCCGTGTTTTTATTCCGTTTTTAGAAAAATCAATAATTTTAATGATTCTTATATAATTTTTCTGTAAATCTGTGTGATTTATGTCCAATACTGGCTGATAAATGTCATCTTTAGCTAAATTTTAATCACTAAACATGAATTATCTCGCAACAGTAATTTCATGCAGGCCTTATAATGAAAGTGTCGGTGCTTAATAAGTCGTACTGATTGTCCAGGTTTCGGTATGATAAAAATTCGGCCTGTTTTTTTAATGCATGTCAGCAGCTTTACGTACGGTTCATGTCAGCTTCTGATATCGCCGGCCGCCACTTGCAGTGAATTCAGTATCAATGCCGCTTAAGACAATCAGACTCTGTCCTGACTGTAAAAGAGGCTTTTTGCTTTCAATATCCGTGCTGTACACAGTGGAACGGATGTTCGGTACCAAGCTTTTTTAGGATTAACTCATACATTTGAGGTTATGGCTATGGAAAGTCCTAAAGTATTGTCATCAGCCGTTTTACTGGCTGTCTTCTCCACTCTTACCGCCTGTGGCGAATCGGATATTGAACTCTGTAACATGGCATATGACGAAGCCGATTACAGCAATGCCATGGAATACTGTCAGCGCAGCAGGGCGATAAGCCAGCCTGATGCCCTGTATATTATGGGACGTATTCTTACGGAAGGTCTGGGCGGAATAGAAATCAAAAGAGACGAAGGTCTTGATTACCTTTACAGGTTCCTGTTTGTACCGGGACTCAGTTTTTCGGACTATCCGTATGCCTCGGATGTTCTGAGAGAACTCTCAAATGACGGTGATTTTCTCGGCAGGCATCCGGACAAGGCAAAGAAAATCATTAATCTTTTTGAAAAAGTCATAGACAATCCAGAATTCAGGAACAGTCAGAATTATCGTGCTCTTGCCAACCTGTATATAAACGGGTGGGGAGGAACGGAGCCGGACTATGCAAAGGCGTGGCAGTATCTTGACGAAGCCTCAAAAATGAAAGATCTGGATGCCATGTATTATCAGGTCGCCATGTTCATGAACGGCATGGTTGATAAATCACCTGAAAACATCAGCAGATTCAAGGAACTTGTCGCCAGCCGTTCAAGATCCGGCGTCGCTTCCGTTGATGAACTGAGAGAGTATGCCGTTGCGCTTCTGGACAGTAGGGAAAAGGATACCGATACCGAATACGGACTGACTGTACTGCGTGAGCTGGCAGGTGACAATGACGGTGAATCAGCATATATTCTCGGAAGCTATGATCTGGAAAAAAATGATCTTCCCGGAGCGAAGAAATGGCTGAACAAGGCTTCCGAACTGGGAATTGCCGCAGCCACGATAAAACTTTCCGACGTTATGTATGCCGAAAAGCAGTACAAGGGAGCCTTCAATCTTATTTCAAAGGCTGCCGAGTCAGGTGATCCTATGGCACAGTTCAAGGTTGCTCTCATTTATCTAGGAAAGACAAGTTACGGTTCTGACGTTCCGGTGGATTATGCCAGGGGCATTGAGTATCTCAACAGAATCGCCTCTGTGGATCCTGAGACTGTCGGCAGAAACAGTTATGAGTATGAGGCTCTGGTTTCTGGAAGAAGAGCACTGGCCTCCATATACACCTACGGAGCCTTTGATCAGCCGAAAGACGTGAAAAAGGCTGAAGCGCTGCTTCTTCCTTTATCCGACAGTGATGCTGATTCCGCCGGCGAACTCGGTGATATCTATGCCATGGATGAAAGTGAGCTGCATGACAATTCCAAGGCTCTTCAGATGTTTGAAAAGTCCGTAACCTCGGGACTTGCTGAAAATAATCTGATTGTTGGTTCAATGTACCTGCATGGCCTGGGAACATCTCCTAATTTTGAAAAGGCGCACCGTATTTTCACCCACGTGGCCGATGAGGGTAATATTGATGCCTACAACGACCTCGGCAATATTTATCTCAATGGTCTGGGTGTGGAAAAGAATCTTGAAAAAGCTGAAGAATTGTATATCAAATCAGCAGAGAACGGTAATCATGCGTCTCTTTACAACATGTCTGTTCTCAAGGCTTCCACAGGGGATTATTTATCCGCATATGTCTGGTCTTCCGCCTACGCTTCATGCGGATATGACAATGTCGTATCCAAGCTGAGGTATTATTACGGCAAAGTAGACAAATCCCAGCAGAAAAAGGCTTATGAGCTGGCAAATGAAACAGTTGCAAAATACGGCTGTGAGCCTAAAAAGAATGCGAAAAAATGGTGGCTGAATCCAAAGTAGCTTTTTTTCGGGCAGGGCGGGTCATTACCCGCCCGTTCTTTTTGCCGGTGCAGAGTGTTAATCTTCAGTTCTGAAATCCCTGAATGAGTCAAAACATGAACATTTAAACAGATTTGTTTTTGCATTTTCCATTATTTTTGCTTCCCTCCTTTGCCTTTATTCAATCCTACTATTATAATATTGAGTTATGGAAAGGTTCTCATGTCCTTTTTATAGAAGATTTTAGTATCAGACCGTGATATTGAATAATAGAATTTCGATGTTCAGATTGTAAAATGTTTAAGAAAATCCCCAACGTTCTGACTCTGCTGAGAGTTTTTTTAATACCTATTTATATTGTTTTCTTTCTGCTGCCGTATGACTGGAGCAATCTGGCCGCAGCACTGGTTTTCGTTATAGCATGTTTTACCGATCTTCTTGACGGTTATCTGGCCCGCAAGTGGAACGTATGCTCCAAATTCGGTGCTTTTCTGGATCCGGTTGCGGACAAGATCATGGTATGTGTGGCACTGGTTATGCTGGTAGGCTGGTTCAGTTTTCACCAGCGCGAATACTTTTCAGGTTTCTCAATTGTTCTGACCATCTGTTCCGTAATCATCATTTCACGCGAAATAGTAATCAGCGCCCTGAGGGAATGGATGGCTGAAATCGGTAAACGCGGTCTGGTTGCCGTAAGCTGGATCGGCAAGTGGAAAACAGCAATTCAGATGATGTCCATAGCAGGTTTAATCTGGAGAGACCAGGTATTTATCTTCAGAGACAACTGGATGGCATACCTTTCCCTGGTTCTGATGCTGATTGCCACCGTTCTTACCCTCTGGTCCATGGTCAGCTATCTGATTGTAGGTGTCAAGTACATGGATGATTAATCTGTAAAGACCGTACTTATCCTTAAATAGCGCCGTTATGTCTGACATGACGGCGTTTTTGTTTTAACTTCGCAGACGGCACACTTTTCCTGATAACTCTGTATCTGTCGTGATATCTGACAGGCGTCGTATGATATAATCACGAAGCGTATCGAGGCAGAAGATGAAGTGTTTATTCTGTCCCGGTCAATGCAGAATGTCGGAGGAAAACAATGTTCTACTATAATGCACAGCAGCGCAGCACCTATTCATATGCAATTCCGGGAGTAAACTACGGCATTGCTCATTTCAGCGAGGATGGAAACAGACCTGCTGAAGGCATGAATATCTTTAATCATGACAAGCTAACAGGGACGTTTAAATCCGACAGAGAGCGCTTTGTCAGTTCCGGCAGTTTCGGTTTTTCCCATGATACGAATTTCTCCTTTGAGACCTTCTCTCCCGCATCAGAATCACAGCTGATTCTGTTTCAGTGTATTTTCAATGAACTTAAAAACAGGAATTTCAAAAAGAGAACGGCAGTGCTGCTGAATATTCTGGGATTCAGGGACAGCGGTATACATATAGATGAGGATTACCTGTTCATATACGACTTTTTCAGTTTCCCGAGAAAATTTGAAATATACCTGAACAGTCAGACCGGGACGGTTACCGAAATAAATTCCTACAGTTTTGCCGATAAGACCGAATGCAAATACCCGGTCAATTCCGAAGGCGTGATATGCATGTTTGAGGAGCTGGTTCAGGATCTGTGTTCCGTATATCTTCCAAACGGGCTTACTCTCACGGATGAACAGCAGACCAAGGCCGAAATTTTAGGGTTTGACTATGTATATGAAATCTGGCCGTATGCCGGAGCATCATCAGGGATCGCGTCTGCCGTCACCGCCACAGTTCCCGGCGCTGCACAGGAACCTCCTTCTCCAGAGAAAAATGTTTCGAACGATACTCCGTCAGGTAAAGATGAATCTGTTTCCTCCGCAAAGGATGCACAAAGCTTAAAGGATGCTGATGAAACTTTTGAAAGAACAGATAACGTTGAGACTGATGATTTTAATCAGGCAGATATGACTGATAAATCAGTACCCGACAGGTCGGATGAGTTTTCTGATGGGGATGACGGTTATTCAGTGGAAAAAACAGATTCCGCGACTCAGCAGAATGATCAGCATTTCAACAGCGGTACGGATTATGGCGGCAGGGATTATTACGCCGGAAATCAGTACAGACATAAATCGCATGATAATCCCGGAGGACTGGATTACTACAGGGAAAAAGATCGTCAGATGGATGGTTTTATCGGTATAATCTGGTATCTGTCAGGGATTATCTGCTTCCTTCTCGGATTTTTTCTCTTTAAAATGTTTCTTATTGTGGTAGGAATCGTTCTGACATATGTAGGTAAGAATCACTGGGATAAAAAGAATAAATAATGCCGTGACGCGTAAAAGTGCGGACAACATGACAGGCATGAGGTGAAACAGGTTGTGAGAAATCCTAAAACATATATGAGCAGGCTGAAGAGAGCGGCGTTTTTTCGTAGAAGATTCAATGTTCATGTACCGTTGAAGCTTACGCTGTCTTCACTGATTATAGGCGGGGTTACGGGAATGGTGTGTGCCTTCTTCGAGATGATACCCAATATGCTGAATCAGTACAGAACATCCTCGCTTTCAGCTCTGCTAGACAATGAATCAGGAATGGTTACGGCTGCACTTGCCGCTTTTGCCGTAAGTTTCATCATGGCCGGAATCGCCATGTATTTCACACGAAAATACGCACCTGAAGCCGGCGGCTCGGGAATTCCGGAAATCGAAGGTGCGATGGTTGATCTCAGACCGGTAAGATACAAAAGAGTTCTTCCGGTGAAATTCTTCGGTGGAATTCTCTCTCTCAGTTCAGGCATGGTTCTCGGCAGGGAAGGTCCATCCATTCAGATAGGCGGTAATCTCGGGGCAGCAGTTTGTTCTCTCCTGAAAATAAAAAAAGAGGATTTTTACGTCATGCTGGCCGCAGGTGCGGCATCAGGTCTTGCCAGTGCCTTCAATGCTCCTCTTGCCGGTATGCTGTTTGTTCTTGAGGAAATGCGTCCGCAGTTCAAGTACAGGTTTTCCGCAGTGCAGGCCGTTGCCATGGCGGTAATCGTGTCCACGGCAGCAAGATCATTTATAGTCGGTAACAGTGATCCTGTTTTTGATCTGCCGATGTTTGACGGAGTCAATATCCGTAATTTCTTTGATTTCCTGATGTTCGGTATTCTGGTCGGCTGTGCAGGCGTGGTATTCAACAGGGCAGTGGGCTGGATGCAGGATTTCTATACTGCTGTCTTCAGGGGCAGACTGTGGCGCTCGGTTATGATTGTGGCCGTCGTGGGCGGATTATACGGAGTTGCTTCCATTATTGAACCTCAGGTGACCGGATCCGGGATGCATTTTATCAGTGAGTGGATTATGACTTCCTCTTCCCTGAAACTGCTTGCCGGTGTTCTGTTTTTGAGATTTATGGGGGTAATGCTCTGTTTCTGCTGCGGTATACCCGGCGGAATATTTGCACCGTCGCTTTCTCTCGGAGCTCTGCTCGGTGCGGTATTCGGCATGAGCATGCTTCATTTCGGAATCCTTAATTACGATCCCGGAATTCTGGCAATCGTAGGCATGAGTGCTTTTTTTGCGGCTTCCGTGAGAGCTCCTATTACCGGAATCATTCTGATTTGTGAAATGACGAATAATTTCCAGTTCCTGCTGCCGATGATGATAGCCGTAGTGGCGGCAACGCAGACTGCAGCCCTGCTTAAGGGCAGACCGCTCTATACTCAGATTCTTGAGAGAACGCTCAGACTTTCAGGTAATGAGGAAAAGATTGAAGAATACAGGGAATTCAAAAAGACTCACAACGTGGAATAAGATAGAAATGTTATTATTCCTGTAAACTGTTGAAAAAAAGGCCTTCTCGGCCTTTTTTCATTTGAGGACTAGTAATCGTTAACAAAGAAGTCGTTAACGATTTCCGCGTTGAATTTTGTTGCTCTTCCTTCCATTTTTACGACAGCGCCTTCAGGAAAGGCATGAGTGCGGATCATGTTGTAAATCTTGGTTCGCGGAATGCCGTAAATGGAGCAGACCTCCTTTATGGAGAGAAGTCTCTTGAGGTGCTCGTCCTTGATTTCCTCGAAAATAACGCGATATCTCTTACCGTTGACTGTAACGATATTGCCAATGCCGGTGTTGATATTTTCCATGATAAATCCTTATGTAAACAGTAAATCATAAACAGTGTCAGAGACGAAAGGGGAGCTGGCGGACAGTCAGGAGCATGGGCTTGTCCGCCGTAAGTTCATAAAAGTAGCTCCCTGATTGCTTAATTGCTTAATTCGATTACGTCGTAATCGTAGTAGTCAAACTTGATTACTCTATAGTCCTCATATTCGGCATCAGCGCGTTCAAGAGCTTTTTTTTCGTCAATAAAACCAACGTTGTACACATAATCTCCGGAATCGGAAACGTAGTAGGCCTTCTTGTTTTCCACCCAGATGTCATAGAAACGGTACTTGCCGTTTTCGTTCTTCTTAACTTTGTCAGCCATAATCTTTTCTCCTACCGACTAATCGGTTTAAAGTGTAATACTAAAAAATGCCGGACGGCGTTAGTGATGGATAATCTGAATAAAACTGATGAAAACTGTTGTTGGTTCTGATAAGGATAGCTGCGGGTCGTGGAAAACATTCGGAAATCCGTGAATTATCTGTCAGGCTCCGTTTCCTGCCCCAGCACCTATAATTATACTCGATTTTTTTGAACAATCTAAAAAATAAACTGATTTTTTGAACCAGGTTACAAAATATTAAGTATATTTTTAATACTTTTGATTTTTACGCCTCTTAATCCGTATCCTTTTAACAAAAAATTCCGTATGATTATTTATCAGGAAATGGCATGAACTTTATCGTCTTAAAAACAAACGTAAAGTATTTTCCGTTTTATAAAAATAAAACTGCAGTATGTCTGACACATACTGCAGTAAAATCATCATAATGAACAGGTAACGGTTAGTGCCTGCATTCACTTCTGAATAAAGGATCAATGTCCCTCAGGGCAATGCCTTTCTGCTTCAGCAGTGCAAGCACTCCCTTAAGAAGTTCTGCGGCATTCTCATTACTGCTTTCACCGTTGAACTTTGTCAGCAGGGCGTTTACGTCCGGAAGAGGTGTTTCAGCGGATGCTTCATATACGGCAATATTTGAAGCTTCAAGCGGCATGTGTCCGTCAAAGCAGCTTTCAGTTCCTCTGTGACAGGTAGGTCCAATCGGATCGGCTGCAATAAGAAGACAGTCGTTGTCGCAGTCGGCGGTAATAGCCTTGAGATTAAGGTAGTGGCGTGATTCTTCCCCCTTTGTCCATAATCTCTGCTTGGTACGGCTGTAGAAGGTTACCTTGCCGATTTCCAGCGTCTTGTCAAGAGCCTCGCGGTTCATGAATCCCTGCATCAGAACAACACCTGAGCGGTAGTTCTGCACGATTACCGGAATCTGGTTGTTTACCTTGGCCCAGTCAAGATCGTCAGGGTTAAAATTAAGGGTGTAATTAGTCACGTACAATCACTCCTTCCTTTCTCAGATAATCCTTTAATTCAGGAATATGGATAATACCCTTGTGGAATACTGAAGCGGCAAGACAGCCGTCGCATTCAGCTTCCTTGAATCCGTCCTTGAAATGAACCATTTCGCCGGCACCGCCTGAGGCGATTAAAGGCACGTGAGCCAGACTTCTGATAAGCTTGAGCTGCTTTAGGTCATAGCCCTTGCGCATGCCGTCCTGATTCATCATGTTCAGAACGATTTCACCGCAGCCGCATTCCTGAACCTTTTCCACCCATTCAGGAGTGGTCCATTTGGTGATAAGTGTTCTGTTGACGTCACCGGTGTACTGCTTTACGAGGTAACGGTCGGTAGCTTCATCATAATAGGAGTCAATACCGCAGACTACGCACTGAACGCCGAAACGGTCGGCAAGTCTGGTAATCAGGGTTGGATCAGCCAGAGCAGGTGAATTGATGGAAATCTTGTCTGCACCGTATTCAAGAATTCTGGCTGCGTCTTCAACGCTCTTGATACCGCCGGCAACGCAGAAAGGAATGTTGATTACTTCCGCGATTTTACGAACCCAGCTTTTGTCCACCACACGGGAATCACTTGATGCGGTGATATCGTAGAACACCAGTTCATCGGCACCTTCATCAGCATAACGCTTGGCTAATTCAACGATACCGCCCATAACCTCGTGGTTTCTGAACTGTACGCCCTTAACAACTACGCCGTCTTTAACGTCGAGACATGGAATTATGCGTTTGGCCAGCATTTTACAGCCTCCTTGACAGTAAATTTTCCTTCAAGCAGAGAACGGCCGATGATGATACCGGCGGCTCCGCTGTCGCGAACGGCCGCTACGTCATCAAGACTGCCGATTCCGCCGGAAGCCAGGAAATCGATGTGTGGGAAGATATTGTGCAGATCTCTGTAAAGATCCACGTTTGATCCTTTGAGGGTGCCGTCGCGGGAAATGTCGGTACATAGTACGTACTTGAGGTTCACTTCGGCAAAATCGTTAATCAGATCTTCGATGGTAACCGCACTGTTTTCCTGCCAGCCCTTGATGGCAATGAATCTTTTGCCGGTAGCCGGATCAATGTTGATGTCGAGTGCCAGAACGATGTGTTCTGCGCCGAATCTGCGGAACCAGTCCTTTGCCATCTTCGGATCCTTAACGGCGGCAGAGCCTACAACCACGCGTTCGGTACCGATGTTCAGCAGATCCTCAACGTCCTTTTCGGTACGGATGCCACCGCCGATTTCAACCGGAACCGGAGTGTTCTTAATCAGTTCTGAGATAACGTCAAGCTGTCTCTTTGATGTATCCTTGGCTCCGTCAAGATCCACGAGGTGCAGGAATTTTGCGCCTTCACTCACATAGAGGTCAAAACGTTCCTGAGGATCGGCATCGTATTCGGTTTTACGGGAGTAATCTCCCTGATAAAGACGGACTACCTTGCCGCCAATAAGATCAATTGCAGGTATAATCATGTCTGTGTCTCCTAGAGGTCAAGGAAGTTTTTAAGAAGTTTGTGTCCTATCGGACCGGACTTTTCAGGATGGAACTGAGTACCGAAGAAATTATTGCGGTTAACCACTGCTGAAAAAGTCTGACCATAGGTGGTTGTTGCCACGGTGTGTCCGGTTACGTCCAGAGCATAGGAGTGTACATAATAGAAATATGATCCGCTCGGAATATCCTTAAACAGCGGGCAGGAACCGTCGTGTTCAACCTGATCCCATCCCATGTGCGGAAGAACCAGTCCCGGAACCTTCATGAGACGTACGCCGCCGTCCACAATGCCGAGACACTTGACGGCTTCAGTTCCCTGACTCATGCTTTCTTCGGAAAAACCTGCCAGCATCTGCATGCCGAGACAGATTCCAAGCAGAGGCTGATGTGAGTTGACAATCAGATCGTCAAGATGTCTTTCCCTGATTGAGGCCATGGCTGCCATGGCGGAACCAACGCCTGGAAGAATCAGCTTGTCGGCGTTTCTGATGTCGCTTTCCTTTGCACTGATAATGCAGTCGGCGTCAAGGCGGTTCATGGCAAACAGTACTGATGACAGGTTGGCAACACCGGTGTCAATAATGGTAACTTTCTGCTTGGTCATTAAAGTACTCCTTTACTTGAAGGCAGATCATTGCCTTCTTTTTTTAGAGCCATGCGTAATGCTCTGCCGAAGGCCTTGAACAGTGCTTCAACCTGATGATGGGTGTTACCGGGGGTAACCTTCAGGTGCAGGGTAAGTCCCATGGCATATGCAAGACTGTGGAAGAAATGCGGAACCATTTCGGTAGAGAGTTCTCCTACCTGCTGACGTACGAAGTCGGCATCGCAGCTGAATACGCAGTAAGGTCTGCCGGAAATGTCCATGCACGCGTCAACAGGATGATTCATCAGTGAATCGTCCGGAAGGCCTTCAAGCTTGGCTTCAACTTCATCCATGGCAACGGCGAAACCGAATCTGCCGATACCTCTCTTGTCTCCGAGAGCCTGCTTCAGGGCGGTACCTAGAGTAATGCCCACGTCTTCAACGGTATGATGTTCATCAACCTCAAGATCTCCTTCGGCCTTCAGCTTCATGGTGATGCCGCCGTGGGTTGCTATCTGGTCGAGCATGTGGTCAAAGAAGCCGATACCGGTAGAGATTTCACTCTTGCCGCTGTGGTCAAGATCAATAAAGAGATCAATCTTGGTTTCGTTGGTGTTGCGTACAACATGAGCGGTACGCGGAATTCTGGTCAGAAATTCGGTAATCTGCTTCCAGTTGTTGGTTTCAGGGTTGTAGCGTTCACCTCTGATGCCCATGTTCTTTGCCAGTTCCATATCAGTTTCACGATCACCGATAACAAAGCTGTGTTCCTTGTCGATGACGCCGGGAACAAGATAGTTGCCGAGAAGACCTGTTTTAGGCTTGCGGCAGGCACAGTTTTCATGAGGGAAGTGAGGGCAGATGAGAATTTCTTCGAAATTCACGTCTTCTGAAGACAGAACGTCCAGCATCAGATTGTGCGGGCCTGAAAATTTTTCGTAAGGAAGAGAGTCGGTTCCGAGTCCGTCCTGATTGGTTACCATAACCAGTTTGTAACCGGCATCCTTAAGAGCTTTGAGACTAGAGATAACGTGAGGTTCAAATTTGAGTTTTTCATAAGAGTCCACCTGCTTATCGATTACAGGTTCTTCAATGATTGTTCCGTCACGGTCGATGAAAAGATATTTTTCCATAGGCTTTCCATTAAAACATGAGGCAGATTCAATCTGCCTCACTAAGTAAACAAATCATATAACACGTGAACCGCCGGCATATGACTGCCGTTTAGGGCAGACGGGCGGCTCAACGAAGGAGCAGACAGCCGTGAGGTGCGAAGCCCTGGGGCTTTTACCGGACAGTAGACCGGCTGCTGTCTGATGCCAAATTACTGTTTAATTGAATGAAATACTGATAATACTTCATTCATTTCTTCTTCACTGCCGATGGTAACGCGTACGCAGTTCTGCAGTCTGGTCTTGGTGTGGAAGTCTCTTAAAATGATGCCCTTGTCGGCGCATGCCTTGAAGAGTCCTTCACCGTCCCTGAAGCGGATGAGAATGTAGTTTGCGTTCTCATAGAAAACTTCCTGAACGTAATCAAGCTTTCTTACTTCTTCCACGAATCTGTCGCGGCGTTCAATAAGTTCGGCAACTCTTTCCTTCATGATGGCGATGCCGTGAGTGCTTAAGGCCTGAACGGCAATCTGAGCCACAGGGTCGGCAATCGGATACGGATCGATTACCTTGAGCATCAGCTTGATGACTTCCTGGTCAGCCAGAGTGAAACCGCAGCGGATACCTGCAAGCGCAAAGGCTTTTGACAGGGTACGGGTTATAACCAGATGGTCATAATCCTTCATCAGCTTGACCTTGCTCTTTTCAGGGCAGAATTCGATATAGGCTTCGTCAACCACAACCAGGCATCTGCCTCTGGTGAAATCAAGAATCTGAACAAGCTTGTCGTCATCAACCACGTTGCCTGTAGGATTGTTAGGAGAACAGATGAAAATAACCTTGATCTTTTCAGGATTATTTTCCACAGTGTTCCTGATAGCTTCAACGTCAGGCTGGAAGTCATCGGCAGGCGGAACGTCAACGGTCTTCACACCGGCGGTGTCGGCACTGATTGAATACATGCCGTAGGTCGGAGTGCTGATAAGGATTGCGTCCCTGCCCGGTTCACAGAAGGTGCGGACCAGAAGTCCGATGGATTCGTCACTGCCGCGTGAAACCAGAATGTTTTCTTCGGCAACGCCTGAGTAATCAGCATAGGCTTCAATTACTTCAGGAGGCTGACATTCAGGGTAGCGGTTGAGAGTAATTGACTTCATCAGGAAGGTTGCACTCTTAGGTGCTTCATTCGCATTGAGGAAGTTATGTCCTTTACCACCGATACGACGGGCTGACAGATAAGGGGTAAGCTGTTTTACTCTTTCAGTGGCAAGTTCTGTAATACTGCTCATGTTATTTGGCTCCGTTAAGAATGTCCATACGAATGGTTACTGCTCTCTTGTGAGCGGTAAGGCCTTCTGCATCTGCCATAAGTTCTACGGTACGGCTGAGGTTGGTTAAACCTTCGGTGGTTGCTTCCTGTACGGTGTAGCGGCGCAGATAGTCGGCAAGACCGAGAGATGAACAGGTCTTGGCATAACCGTAGGTAGGAAGGGTGTGGTTTGTACCGCTGGCGTAGTCGCCTACTGATTCAGGAGTCCAGCCGCCGATGAAGATTGAGCCTGCATTTCTCAGGTAAGGCAGCAGGGCGCGAGGTTCTCTGGTTTCCACGATCAGGTGTTCAGGCGCATAGATGTTGGAAATGGCACAGGCCTCTTCAAGAGATTCGCATACGATGGCGATACTCTTTTCCAGGGCTCTGTTGGCGATATCCTTTCTTGACAGCTGCTGAACCTGCTTTTCAACTTCAGCGATAACTTCATTACCGTAGTTAGGATTTGTTGAAAGAAGAACAACCTGTGAGTCCGGACCGTGTTCAGCCTGGGAAAGCAGATCTGAAGCAGCAAATGCCGGATTTGCGGATTCGTCGGCAATCACCAGTACTTCGGAAGGACCTGCCGGCATATCGATGGCGGCACCGCGGAAGTCTGCGCTTACCTGCTTCTTGGCTTCGGTTACGAATGAATTGCCCGGTCCGAAAATCTTGTTTACCTTAGGTACAGTTTCAGTGCCGTAGGCCATGGCTGCGATAGCCTGAGCTCCGCCGACGGTGTAGATGTCATTCACGCCACAGAGGGTTGCGGCATAAACGATGGCATCGGAAACCGGTGGAGGAGAACATAATATCACCTTAGGACATTCGGCAATCTGTGCAGGAACGGCAAGCATGAGCACGGTACTTACCAGCGGTGCGCTGCCGCCGGGAACGTACAGACCGACACTGTCGATAGGGTGAGTGTGAAGTTCACAGGTAACCCCCGGTCTGGTGCTGACTACAACCGGAGCCGGTTTCTGAGCCCTGTGGAACATGCTGATGTTGTCATAAGCGTTCTTTAAGGCTGTCTTGAGTTCAGAATCCACTCTGTCACAGGCTGATTTGATTTCATCAGCTGTAAGTTTAATATGATCAGATTCCAGACGATCAAACTTGCGGGAGTATTCCAGAAGGGCTTCATCTCCGCGATTACGGATGTTGCTGATGATATCAGCAACAAGTTTGGCCTTGCTGCCGTCATCGGCAGTGGCGGGACGGGTGAGGATGTCTACCCGTTCCTGTTCATTTAAATCTTTCCAGCTAACAATTTTCATAATATTACTTCAACATCTTTTCAATAGGTAATACGAGGATTGAACTTGCACCCAGTGCCTTAATCTTTTCCATGGTTTCCCAGAAGAAGGTTTCGGTGGAAACTACATGAATGGCTACATGAGTTGAGTTACCTGCGAGTTCGAGAAGAGTTGGGTTTTCGGCACCAGGGAGGAGAGCGGTGATTTCCTTAACCTTGTCCTTTGGAGCATGAAGCATGATGTACTTGCTGCCGTGAGCCTGAATCATGCCGTCGATACGTCTGATGAGAGTGTCGGCAATAGCCTGCTTTTCAGGATAGAGTTCCTGATCTCTCTGAATAAGTACGGCCTTTGACCTGTAAACAACCTGAACTTCCTTGAGACCGTTGGCTTCAAGTGTTGCACCTGAACTTACCAGGTCGCAGATTGCATCGGCAAGACCTGCACGCGGAGCAACTTCAACTGAACCGGTTAACAGTACGGTCTTGAAGTTTACGCCCTGCTGATCGAGGTAGCGCTTGGTGAGGTTAGGGTAGGTGGTGGCAATCTTCAAGCCTTCAAGACTCTGAACACCTTTCCATTCCTGTTCAACAGGGATGGCAAGTGAAAGACGGCAGCCGCCGAAATCGAGCTTGCGAACGAGATTGTAGCCTACAGGTAAACCTTCCTGCTGACGTTCAAGTGTTGTTTCCTCAAGTACGTTTTCGCCAACAACACCCCAGTCAACAACATGGTCCATAATAAGACCCGGAATGTCATCATCACGAACACGGAGAATGTCGATTTCCATGTTTTCAACGTGAGCAATGAGTCTGTCCTCACGCTTGTTGATCTTTAAACCGCAGCTCTCTAAAAGTTCTGTGGTTTCAACACTGAGACGACCCTTTTTCTGCATGGCGATACGAAACTTTTTAGTAGACATGTCAAATAACCCTCTTGTATGTCTGTATAATTAAAAAACCCTTGGAAGTATCCGTTTTATTCTTCCAAGGGTCTTATGTAAATCTTTACGGCACTCCTGGAAGAAAGTCTTCCAGAAAATAAACCACTCCTCCTGAAAGACTATTTAGGACGATGATGGTGATGATGTAAATTATTGGATAATTGATACATTTTATTCTCTGTGCCAAACTTTTAAAACTGAATGCATTATACACTCTTTTTGTGTTATTGATAACAGTTTTTAGCGATTTTCCTGTTTTAATCTTTCAAAATACCGGTGTTTTCCGTCCGAAAGCCTCATCCCGGCCGTGTAAAACAGCATGAATGAAGGCTGTTGCGGCGTGACTGACGGAAAATCAGTCATATTCAGTCTCTGTTCAGAACTGATGATTTTTTAAAATTTCTCCTTCGGAATAGAGTACCGCCTTTCCGGCAATGCTTATTCTGTCTCCGTTCCTGCTACAGTACAGAATACCTGTTCTTTCCGATGCCTGGAAACAGACCAGTGAATCCTTATGCAGTCTGTCGTTCCAGTAAGGAACTATCATGCAGTGGGAACTGCCGGTCACCGGATCTTCCTTTATGCCGATTTTCGGTCCGAAAACACGGCTGACGCAGTCGTATTCACGGCTGTCTGACGGGGCGGTAACCGCCGTCAGCAGTCCGTCCAGTTCCTTCAGAATGTTTTCTTTCGGATTGAGTGTTCTGACTGACGACTCATCGGGAAGAACCAGCAGCAGATCGCGATCAATGTAGGCTGCAAGCGGTCTGATTCCCAGAGCCTCCTCCATTCTGTCGGTAACTTCCGTCTCAATGCATCTGTAGGCCGGAAAATTCATGACGAACGTGTCTTCTTCTTTTCTGACGGTGATTATACCTGCTGCCGTGGTGAAGGAGAGAACTTCGGCTTTCCGTTCGAAAAAACTGAAAAGAACGAAGGCGGTCCCCAGTGTCGCATGACCGCAGAAGTCGATTTCACCGCCCGGCGTAAACCATCTGAGCCTGTAGGTATCATCCTCTTTTACGGTAAAGGCGGTTTCAGAGAACATGTTTTCTCTGGCTATGTTCATCATCAGTTCTTCAGAAAGCCATCTGTCAGTTACGCATACGGCTGCCTGATTTCCTTTAAACACGGTATCTGTGAATGCATCAACAATAAACTGTTTCATCTTTCAATTCTTTTTTCAAATCTGAACATTTCGAAATCCTCGTCATCGTGCGGACCTTTATGATGACTGTTGAAAAACTCCACAATCCTGAAACCGCAGCGGTTGACGTAGAAATGAATGTTTCTTTTTTCAAAGTACGGAGTTACCGTTTCCCAAAGTTTTACTTCAGGATGCATTTTTTCAACGGCACACCAGGCTCGGTATCCAATTCCGAGGCTGTGAGCCTTAGGAGACACAAACAGGAGATCCAGATCTCCGTGCTCTCCGTCGGTCTGTATGACCACTCCTCCGACTTTTTCATTACCAAGCATGATGCGGTATGCCTTGCCGGCATCAATGGAGTCAGAGATTGTTTTATGCGAAATGATTTCACCGTCTTCCTCGAAATGGTCATCCCGGAGACCGAATTCCTCCGTGGCCCCGTATCTGAAGGCTTCCTGATTGTCTTTTATAAACTGTTCTCTGTCATCATCAGTAAGAGGCAGAAGTACAATATCATCGTTCATTGAAAATCCTCTGTTCCTGTTTATGCCCGGTTGAAAAAGATAAATATGTCTGCCGTATGATTATAGGTGAAACGCGTATTTATGTCTCATGGGAAAATCAGAAATGCTGACGTACGGGATACGTGTGCTATGCGCTTTTACGTTCTGTTTCACCGATAATTCTGTTGATTCTGTCGGTTTCCTTCTGCTGCTGGGCGGAATTCTTGATTTTGAGAAGTCCCATGAATTTGCATACGTCCTCGGCGGTAGGCTGTATGCCGCCAAGTCCCAGATTGTCATCAGCCTTGATAAGTCTTATGGTTGCGATAATCTCCTGACGGCTTACGGAAGTGCTGTAACGGATATCTGACGGAATGTCGGACGTCTGGCTGTAGCCGATTCTGTTGATGTCGATTTTTCTGTTGCGTGAAAATACCGGCTTGTTCGTCATGTAGATAAAGTCATCCATGTCGGTAATGCAGTGAAGTTTTTCAATCACGTGATTGATTTCCTGCATAACCTTCAGCTTGTGATTGTTCTTGAACGGGGTACCTGTTTTTCGGCAGATATGCGCAAATCTCTTAACAATGCATTCTCTGCTGATAGGGGCTTCGGTACGTATCAGCATGCTGACGGCGCATTCTATTTCCTGAACGCTCAGTGCCGAGAAATCGGCGGTTATGGTAAGAGCCTGAAATATGCCTTCAAGGAAGGTCAGACTGTATCCCGCAATCTTAATCTGCGAATTGTTGATGCGTACGCCCTTTGCGTATACCACGGTATCAGAATCATAGTCAGGTTTTGTCTGGTCCGCGGCCTGCTGGCTGGCAGAAACTGAGTTTTCAGAAAAGAGTTCAATCACCTCAAAGTTAGTGTTTTCAGGAATATCCGGAACCTCATGAATCTGAGAGGTTATGTCGTTCTCGAAATACACGTCAAAGAATCCGTCAGGCAGGAGACCGGATATACCGATGTTTTCATCATCAGTCGGATTGGTGAAGCTGATGTTGTCAAGATCCGTTTTGGAGAGAATTCTCTGAGGATCACCGGCATGGTCGTCATTGATGGTGACAATGTTTGCCAGATCAATAACGTGTTCCTGCCCGCTGATTTCTTCAGGGACGGAAGGGGATTCTGTTTCCGTGTTTTCAGAAGCTGTTCCGGATATTTCTCCGGATGCCCGTGGTTCGGCAACCGGCTGAACCGGGCCGGACCTGTTCAGTTCCATTAGTGATTTTTCCAGAATGAAACCGTGAGGTACCGGAGCCTTGTTCAGTTCAGAATCGTCACCGGTAGATACCTGTCCTTCCTGGTGATCTCGTGAATCACAGTGCTCAGGCTGTGATTCATCGTTGGCGGCGGACATGCCCGAGGTCATTTCTCCGGTCTGGGCATCGCTCTTGTTATTCTTTGCCGCGCTCCTGCCGGACTCAAATGAGGTTATGATTCTGTCGGCTCCGTTGACGTCATCCTCATCCTCATCATCGCTGCTTATGTTCATGATGTTTATGTCCATGGTGTCATAGAGCGCGTGAATGACTTTCATGTATCCGAAGCAGCTGCCTAGCCATGATGCCAGAAGTTCTCTTTCATCCACGGTATTGCACCATGAGGCCACATTGGCCACGGTGGATCTGCTGATGCCGAATTTTCTCAGCTGATCTATTGATTTCAGATAAATGAAGAGAATATATGAATCCCTCGAATACAGTGCCGTCAGGGTATGCAGAAAATCACCGAATTCCGGAATTTCCCTAATTTTAAACAGAATGTCGTCAAAGGATATGTCCGGATTTTCATTATGGATTTTCATCAGGACTGCATGGGCTGGATTATTCATCCAGCCGTCGTTGTATCCCGGAGGAGTCTGATCTGAACGGTTAACCGCATAATGGTAGATTTCCAGCATGTCCATGACATAACCGATGTCTCCGTCAGGATAACCGACGGTTCTTCTGTACATCGTAATGAGTGTCAGCAGAGTTCTTGAAGCCAGATTGGTGCGGTAGTACGGAGTCTTCTTCTGCAGGAGGTGTTTGGCGATGAGAAGTTCTCTTGCCGGATCCGTGCTCAGATCAAGAAGGTTGTAGGAATTCAGTGTGGCCGGAGGTTCGCACAGCCCCATGAGTATGCGCATGGCGGCAATGCCTGCGGAGCAGTTCTTTCTGACGTTATAGTTGATGAAGTTTTCAATGATGCCGAGTCGTCTTGAAAGAGTGCAGAACCTGAAATCAGGATACGTGCGGGTCAGATTTTCGGCTGCCTGCGGATTAAGCGCGATAATGTATTCTATTTCGGAAATGCTCACGTCAAGACCGTTGTCGCAGTCTCTTTCCTGAAGCAGTGATATGAGCAGAAATACCTTTTCGTGGATTTCGCGAAAGTAAAAATTCTCCTCCAGCAGATCCTGATAGTTTGCGGTATGAGGATCCGCCGTAAATATTTCATTCAACTCTCTTGGGGAAATATATATTTCACCCAGACTCTCAAGCTGCTTAAGCTTATAACTGTCAATTATGGCCAGATATCTAGACATCAGTACGAGCTGCTCCGATTCTGTATGACTTTATAGTTATTACCGGCAGGCAGAAGCTGGTAAAGAATTATTTGTTCTCCTCCTCACCAGGTTCCTTGTTATCCGCCTTCTTCTCACGAGGCATTTCCAGTCTTGATTCCTTTATGGCTTCCTTTACGTTTTTAAGGTTTGCTATGAACTGAGGACCTTTACGCAGGAAAAGACCTGTTGCCAGCACGTCGACGAGTGCAAGCTGCACAAGTCTGGAAGCCATTGGAATATAGATATCCGTATCTTCCGGAATCTTTGCCGAAAGCACCAGTGAACATTCTTCAGCCAGCGGGCTGTTTTCAGAGGTTAATCCGATAACGGTAGCCTTTCTGCTTCTGGCGTATTTTGCAACGTCAATGAGATCCTTTGTTCTTCCGGTATGGGAAATAAGTACAAAAACGTCTTCCAGACTGCAGTTTGATGCGCTCATCAGCATCATGACCGGGTCTTCAAAGTAGTTGCATGGAATGTTGAATCTGAAGAATTTGTTCAGCATGTCGTGGGCAACGGTGGCACTTGAACCGAGTCCGCAGAAGGTTATTCTTCTGGCACAGCTGAGCACGTCCACGCATCTCTGAATGACTCTGATGTCAACATTTTTGCGTGCTTCGTTCAGAATGGAGATGGATGAGTCAAAAATCTTCTTGGTGTAGTTTTCCGTGCTGTCGTTTTCGTCTACGTGAATGTTTACGTAAGGAATGCCTTTTGCCAGGGTCTGGGCGAGTTTAAGTTTGAAATCGGGATACCCCTCGGTATTGATCTTCTGACAGAATCTGTGCACGGTCGGTTCGGAAACACCGGTTGATTTTGCCAGCTGAGCTATGCTTGAGGCAATGATCTTCTGTGGCTGTTCCAGTACCACGTCGGCAATCTTCTTCTCTTTCGGACTGAAGAACTCGTATTTGCTTTTGATAAAGTCTAAAAAATTTAACATATACTTTTCTCTCAATATATTGATTCGCCAATCAGGTTTTCTGAGAGGCCGGAGCTGTTTCAATTCAGAACCGTCGTTTTTACCAAACGATCAGTAAGTGAATCGCGTCCGACATCCGTGCATGAGTCATACGCCGCTGTTATGATGCTTGCGGTTATCGCATGAATCCTGTCTGCAGAATTCATTAAACGGAATAATCCGTCTTCCGGTCGGCTGCTTCCAATTTTCTGTTGCAGTCTGTGTTTAAAACAGTTTTGTCCGTATTTTTTATTGTGTCTGATTCGTGTCAGACCTGTTTGTTATATGCTATTGCTTTATCGTTATGTCCGGAAATTGCAAAAATGATGAACACAGGTTCTTCATTCCAGTAAATCCGGAATGCATCCTCCGCTGCCGGGAGGTGAGTCCTTTTCAGTTCTTCCTCTACGGCATGAAAACAGTGTTATGCTGTTTAGGAAATGAAAAACAACTGTAATTATTATTCCATGAAAAAACAGTTTATTAAAAACAAAGCAACAATTTTTTGATATATGTATCTTTCTGACTGTTGATTTGTGTAAAAATAAAACTGTATTTCTAACGAAAAAGACAGAAAATTACAGATATTAATTTAAAAATGTAATTTTCTTTCATTTTAACTTAACGTGATAACGTTTTCAATTAAATAACTGAATTTTGGCACAAGATCGTTTAAAAATTGTTTAAAAATACTACATCTATCATAAATCACTGAAAAATAAAGCCGTTTAACCTTAAGTTCATAAAGTGTCAGAGGACGGGTTTTTACAGGTTTTCGCAGAGTTTTATGGGATTTCAGGACACCTGAGGCCTGATTTTGTAAAGATGTCTGAATGCGTCCCGGAAATATTGAGCAGGTGGGGATTCTTTTGATGTAATTATCTTCCTTTCAGGTTGTCATGCAACATCATAAAATATATAATACTCTTTATTGTTTTTATGTTCAGACCTGCGGGCGGATTCCGGTCCGGAAGTCTGAATATCACATGTTTACATACAGAATGTTTTAGAAAAGTTCAAAGAGACTTAGGAGTTTTTATGTCAGGTTTTGCTTTAGTCGGTGACGTGGGCGGTACCAATGCTCGTATTGCATTATGTAATCTTGAAAATGGAGAAATTCAGGATACCGTAGTGTACTCAGCTGTGGAAAATGAAAGTCTGGAAGGTGTGCTCAAGTCATACATCGCCGATCACACGGACAAGAATATCAAGCAGGCCTGCATTGCCATCGCCTGTCCTATTACCGGTGATCATGTTTCCATGACCAACAATCCATGGGAATTCTCAATTTCTGAAATGCGTACCAATCTCGGTCTTGAAAAACTGTCAGTAATCAACGACTTCACTGCCCAGTCAATGGCTATCCCCGTTCTTGATGAAAAGGACATGGTTAAGCTCGGCGGCGGTGAACCTGACAAGACCAAGCCTGTAGCAGTATACGGTGCAGGTACCGGTCTCGGTGTTGCTCATCTGTTTAATTTCAACAATACTTGGTACAGCGTTCCGGGTGAAGGCGGTCACGTAGACTTCGGACCAAACAGCCCTGAAGAAGATATCCTACTGTCTGTTCTCCGTGAAGAAGTAGGTCACGTATCATGCGAAAGACTTCTTTCAGGCATGGGTCTTGTTAACATCTATCGTGCGATTGTTCTTTCAGACAACCGTATTCCTGAAGATCTTGAACCTAAGGACGTAACCGGTCGTGCCTTACTCGAAGACCCTGATACCGACTGTCACAGAGCACTCAATCTGTTCTGTGTGATGATGGGCCGTTTCGGCGGTAACCTCGCTCTCAACATCGGTGCTTTCGGCGGTGTTTACATTTCCGGCGGTATTGTTCCTCGCTTCCTCCAGTTCTTCAAGAACTCTGGTTTCCGTGTTGCTTTTGAAGACAAGGGCAGATTCAAGAACTACCTTTCTGCAATCCCTGTATACGTTATCACCAATGCATACACCGGTTTAATCGGTGCCGGTGCATACTTAAGACAGGAACTCGGCTATAAGCTCTAACGGTTTTTTACGGAGATGAATATTCTCTGCTGAATCGTGTTAAAGTTCAATTTATGCCAATAGGGTCGGAACAATGTTCCGGCCTTATTTGTAATAAGCGTAAAAATAACGGATTGTCAGCAGAGACTGTCTTACACGAAAAGACATATTCCGGATATAATTTCAGTTGCGGATAAGAAGAAACGGATCCGTGTCGTATGTTTATAAGGGATGCGATAAATGAGTGCCAAAAGCGATTTTAAGAATAAAAATGCCGTAAATCTAAAGTTAAGAGTATTTTTATTGGTTATAGCTATAATTTTTTTATTGGTGTCCTTGATCTTTTTATCAGACTGGTATATTGTCATTTTTTTCGCACTTGCCGCCCTGGCTGCAAACTACACCGTGGAAGGCATGAGGCATGTTATGTGCTACAAGGGACAGTCTGCTGAACCGGGGAATCCTGAAAGGGATCCCTATGCGGACCTTGACAGATATGACTCGGACTGTGAAGAGTAAAGTACGGATTGATTATGAGTGAAGCAAAAGATTCCGAAAAGGAAAAAATGAACGGCAGTTCAGCATTCGGTACCGGATATTACGTAAGATGCGTGATTATTCCGGTTACTGTCGGCGCGGCCTCCATTGTCTTCGGTTTTCTGAAAGAGCCTGAAAGAATAGACCACTGGAGTTATTTGTGGAAGCTGGTTAATCTCCAGCCGAAGTACGCCATAGTCTTTGGCGGAATTCTTATATATCTGGCCGCAAGGGCTTACTTCAGAGCTCAGGATAAAAAGTAACAGTTTGTTTCAGGTTGTGACAGGCAGGCTTAAATGTTCATGTTCAGAATTTCTGCCGTCAGGTTTTTGTTTTAAAGAAGGATTCGTTATAAATGAAAGATTCAATGCCATCACCATTTGAATTTGACGGGCATAGTTCTCCTTTTAACGGCAGCGGCATGCCTACCTTCTTTAAGACCAGCGGAAACGACGAACCTGAAGAAAACACAGAGGCTGAAACCAGTGAGCTGACTTCTGAAGACGAGGTGACCCGGGTTTTTGACAACAAGGGGCCTCTTTCGGAAAAGGAAGGATACAAGATAAGACCCGGACAGGTTGAAATGGCCAAGGAAGTTCTGAAAGCCATCTACGATCGACACAATCTGGTTGTTGAAGCGGGTACCGGCGTAGGTAAAACCTTTGCGTATCTGGTGCCTATCCTTCTTTCAGGCAGAAAAGCGCTTATCTCAACCTATTCCAAGGCCCTGCAGGATCAGCTTTTCAATAAGGACATTAAATTTCTCAAGTCCGTTCTCGGTGTTTCGTGTTCCGTATCTGTTCTGAAAGGCGCTTCAAACTACATATGTCTTAAAGGCATGAGCAGAGCTTTCAGCGTCCCTGAACCTCCTGAAAGCAGCGACGAGGCGGACTCAGGAGGTTCTTCTCATGAGGAAATTCCCGCTCAGCAGGATCTGTTTGCCGGCATGATTGATGAAGCCCAGGCCGGTCTTACCAGGGAACAGATTCAGAAGAATAAAAAGATCGTTAATACGGTTAAGAACTACCTTAAATCTGCCAGAACAGGCGAAATAGAAGAATTCAAAAACTACATGATGTCCACCGGCGGTTTTGAGCCGGAGGTGCTTCAGCTGAACCGCCTTGCATACAAAAAGGCGTTCTGCAACAAGAAAAGCTGCCCTTTTTCCGAAAACTGTTTCCTTTCCATTGCCCGTAAGAAAGCCAAGACTTCTCAGATTGTGGTGCTTAATCAGTCTCTGCTGTGCTACGGCGTTCAGAATGACGAAATGCTCTTTCCGAAAGCGGGAATCGTGGTGGTGGACGAAGCACACAAGTTTGAGGATACTCTTAGAGACGCTTTCAGTGCCGAAATAGGTACTGAATCGTTTAATGAGGCCATCAGCTCCGTTTTTATAAGTCAGCCTTATGAAAAGGTTAAAAAGGATCTTAACGGCAGGGAAAAGAAGAGAACCGGCGGTAAAAAGCTGGTTGAGGGTAAACTCAGGGATACTGCCGCCGATAATAACGGTGAGGCCGGCAATAATGAACAGGATGCGGTAATCAGGTACGAGCATGATCTTCTTTCCGAAGTGGATAAGGTCATGGCGGATCTGAAGCGTTTTGTCGATGGAAAAAACAAGGACTCATTCCTTTCCTACCTCGATAACATGTATACTGATGATTCCTGCAGTCTGCTGCCTCAGTATGAAAAACAGGCATACAGAATCAGTACCTGTGCCTCCGTGCAGAAGAACAGACAGGAAGCAACGGTAACCTTCGGTTCAGAGGAAGCCGTTCTGATGGATCTTAATATCGACAGGTTCATTCAGGGGCTGTACAGGCTCGGAGAAAAAGTGGGGATGGCACACAAGGCCGTCAACCGTCTTAATGAAGGTGCCAAAGTTATTCTTACCCAGGCCGGCAGAACCTCGGAACTCAAGAGTGTGTCCGAGGAAGGTGAGGCTGTTCTGAACATATTTGTCGACACCTATAATTTCATAGGCGGAATAATACAGTATATAAATACCTGCAGAACCTCCGGGATGATGGCGTCGGCCTATTACTACTGGTACACCAAGGTTGCGGAAACCGGCTTTACCATAACCAAGTCTCCGTTCAGACCGAGCATGGAATTCAAAAACTTTTTCCTGTCAAAGGAAGACTGTTTCCACAGTTTTATTTTTGCAAGTGCCACCATTGATACCGGAGCCACGTCATCACCGGCTCTGGATCTGATTTATGATAAAAAGTCGGAAAGCGGAACAGGTAAGGAAACGGACTTCCAGAACTTCCGTTACGGAATAGGACTGAGCAGTGACAATACCGTATGCAGACTGGTTTACAGTCCTTTTAACTTTAAGAATAATGCCATTCTGTGCGTTCCTGAAGACCTGGCAAACTTTACCAGTAATTATGATGAAAGCAAGTCAAAGAATCTGCCTTACAGCTGTCCGATGAATACCATAAAAATGCTGGCTCCGGTAATTAATGCCACCAGAGGCGGTATTTTCATACTGGTTACCTCCTATGATGCCTGTCACCGCTACGCCGAGGCTTTGCGCAAAAATCAGTTTACGTCATTCGGCTTTACCACTGCCCGCAAGGTTCTGGAACAGGAAAGAAACAGTACAAACAACGGTCTCATCAGCAAGTTCAAGGAGGCCGGAAATGCGATTTTAATCGGTACAAAATCATTCTGGGAAGGTGTTGATATTCCGGGTGACGCACTGTCTCTCGTTATTATTGATAAGATTCCGTTCCCTCAGAAAACAGTTCATAAATTCATGACCAGAATGAGATATGAAAGTGAGGGAATGAATGCCTTTGACAAGGTGGATGTCACCTCCGCCATTATTGATCTTAAACAGGGCGTAGGCCGCCTCATCAGAACAGAAACCGATAAGGGTGCCGTTATCATCTGCTCAAAGGATCTTCTGAGCTCGGCCAACAAGAGTTATGCCGGAAGAATACTGAACAGTCTGTCCTATTTCAATATTACCAACAGGATAGAGGTGGTGAGGGATCTTATGGAAAATGATTTTAAGCATGACGGTGACAGTCAGGAATAGAGTCTTTTCATGAAGGTTCGCAGGCACGGAACATGGTAAAGATGTTTCGTGCCTTCTGTTTTTATGGAAGATATTTCAAGCTTGGTTTATACTACACCGAGTTTAATGAGTGCTGATGGTTTTGAATGCATGTATGCAGAATGGGGGAAATATGACCAGAATTCTAGCAATTGATGCCGCAACGGAAGGCTGCAGTGTTGCACTGTATCAGGATGGCAAAATTGAGGCTGTAAGAAGCGTGTCTCCGCAGGGGCATACCAGACTGCTGCTGCCGTACATTGATGACGTGCTCAAAAAATCAGGACTCAGGCTTTCAGATCTTGATGCCGTAGCCTGCGGCAGAGGCCCGGGATCATTCACCGGGGTTCGCATAAGTGTAAGTATGGCTCAGGCTCTGGCTTTCGGCGCCGAAAAGCCTTTAATCGGTATTGTGGATCTGGAAGCCATGGCTTTACGTGCTCATAAGGAGACCGGATCCCAATACGTGGTATCTGCAATCGACGCCAGAATGGGAGAAGTCTATCTCGGTATTTACGAAATTTCCGAAAATGTTCCGAAGGCCATGATTCCCGAGGCAGTGACAGCTCCGGAAAAAGCCGTTGAACTTATAAGCGGAACTCTTTCAGGAAAGAAATTCACTTCTGTAGGCACAGGCTTCGGTACTTATCCTGTTCTTTCAGAATCCTTTGCCGGTTACGTTTCTCCTGCATCTGATAATCTTCCTGATGCCGTTGAAATAGCCGAGCTCGCAGCCGGAGCTTTTGCAGACGGCAGGGGAGAAGAACCTGAGAATGTTCTTCCCGTATATCTCAGGGACAATGTATCATGGAAAAAAGTCAGTGAGCAGCATGCTTAAATCTCGTATGACTGCATAACCTGATACAAGGTTGTAATTCAAGACTCCGCTACCGGACAGTCAGGTTCGTTAACGGAGTTTTTTCTTCTTCTGCAGTGATGAAGCATTCACTGCGGAACTCTGTTTTCAGGCTCTGAATGAGGCATTTTTCGAACGCATGAAGCCTTATCGGAGATAAAGAATTCCAACTCCTTCAAAATACACGGTATTACAGGTGATACATATCAATAATGTGATACTGATATAATGCAAATTATTTTTTTTTGATTTATTCTTTAAGCATACTCAGGGATAGTGTTTGTATAATTTCCGCGGTCTGGATAACTATTATGAAAATGACCGTGGAATTTGTGAGTGTTTAAATAGTAGTGGTTACGCATATGGCTGATTCAGTCGCTGATTCACATGGTTATGGAGTGGCAATTATAGGTGCCGGTGCCATGTCACGTGAACGCATAAAAATATATAAGGCGTTGAATCGTCCCATTACTGCCATTTACAGTCATCATACTGACAAGGCTGTCGCCCTGGTTGAAGAATTCGGTCTTACGGGGCAGACAAAGGTTTTTGACAGCATATCAAGTTTCTGGGAATATGAGAAATCATCGTATGTCTATATAGCCACATCCAATGATTCACACTGCAATTATGCCACGGAGGCGATGCTTCATGATCGCAATGTGCTTGTTGAGCAGATGATGGTCTGTTCCATCAGTGAACTGGCAAAAATTCACGAGTGTCTGAAAAACAGCAAAAAAATAATTATGGAGGCCAATCCGACACTGACATCTCCGCTTCTTAACAGTTTCGGCGAGGTAATCAGAGGGCATGAATCCTTTGAAGATATAGGCCGTCCCACAAATGTCTGCATCAGTCTCGGAAAGTCCAATCCGAAGTTCGTCAGAGACGATTTTCTGAGATATAAGATCAATCTTTCAGACGGGGTGCTGTTTAACCTCGGCGGTTATGCCATAGGAGCTGCGGTATCTCTTCTTGGAACCCATGTTGAAGTGGTTAATTCCCATCTGGACATATCCAGGGAATACCATGTAGGTGTAAATGCCCATATTATTCTGAGAAACAGGTTCGGTGTCAGTGCCACCATAACAATTTCCAACGTATCCAATCTTCCGTGCGTCCTTGATATCGGCGGAACCAACGGCTTTTATTTTGCCAGGGATTTTATTCATGCCCAGTCCTATAACTGCTGCATGAACGGTGATGCTCCGGAAGCAAGGGATCTGACTTCAAGGTTTGACAAAGAGTCAGGAATATGCAGAAAGACTTTTGAGAATGATTCGGAATACAATTTTGCCATGCAGATTCTTCAGTTTGAAAAACTTCAGGAAAACGGATACGATTCATGCATGGCCGGTAACAGGAATCATTTTAAGGAATCAAAGGCCGTCTTTCGTATAATAACTGAAGTAATGGCCAATAATTACAGTGACGTGTAAAACACCTGCGGAAATAGCCGTTTAAGCTCTGATGAAATAAAAAAATCCCCGAAGGGATTTTTTTATTCTGTACAGGAATCAGGCTACTTGCTTTCTTCTTTTGCCTTGCTCTTGTTCTTGTTCTTTGAAGAAGTGCGAAGTTTCTTCTGAGGCTTGTCATTATCAGCTTCATCACCTTGATTAGGATTCATCATGCTCATGTCGTCAGCCTTGATGGTAGGGGCTTCACGATACTTTTTCATGACTTCGTCAATCATGGACTGATCGGTGATGTTGTTGAAGCAGTGGTTTGCACTCTGTTCCAGAATTTTCAGGTTTTTAAGACGATCGCTTTCTACCTGAAGAATACACTGATCGTATTTTGCAGACTGCTTGGTTCTGTTGTACTTGTATTCACAGTCCAGCTTCTGTTTGATGCTGTTATCATCTATGTGACGCTTCTGATATGACATCTTATCAAAAGTTATATCCACACAGGTCTGCAGACGCTGAATTTCATGTTTTCTCTGTAACTCCTTTTCCAGAGCCAGCCTGTCCTGATTCTGAATATTGTAGAGTTCCTGCTTTTCCTGATTTGACTTTTTAATGGCTTCCAGCTGCTTGCTTGAGAAGGTCGTGTCAATTACGTCAATACTTTTTACGCCATAAGGCTTGGTAGGAGAGTAATGGATGGCTCCATTGCTGTCTTCCCATCGATAGAATTTATTGCCGGCATAGACAGGTGATGATACAACGGAAACAACCGTTAGTAAGCCTGCAATAAGAGCTAATTTTCTAAACATCCTTTAAACGACCTCATAAAGATAGAGTTAAAACTGCTGATTTACGGGGTGTTGCCTTGCCGTTCTGAACAAAACATTATGCCGGACCGGCTACATGATATGTCAGGAATAATCCTAAACCCTCTTTCTTCTAGTTATACAATAATTATTGAACCAGTTCTAGAAATATTTTTACATTTGATAGGGCTCTCAATAATTTATATACAAAGTTTCCGTAAATACAGATTAAATTGTTTTTATGATCAGTAATATCTCTATTATATATAATTTTTTAGCAAAAAATTGTTTTATTTGAATTTAATTATAAAAATCAAATAATGTGTGCTTTATTTGCTTTTGTTTGATGTCAGAGAGGAAGAGCACTGCTTGATAAGTTCCAGCAGCTCTTCCGGAGTGGCATCCTGGTGTCCTGCTATGGCCTTTTCCGATTCGGCAATAAAACTGTTCCATGTTTCTTCGTTCCTTTCCGCTTCAGGAAGGTTGTTCCACATTCTGACGTTAGGTATGGTCATGATGTAGTCTTTTTCCATTTCAGTCATGTTGCTCAGTGTCGGATTCCATCTCAGATTGTTGTACATGAGTCCGGCATTCACAATATCTTCAATTTCGTTGTCTGTATTGTCCCCGAGGAGCATTACCAGCATGATGGAATCATTCATCCTGTCTTCAGCTTCGGAATGTCTGTCATTATTCATGAGTGATGAGACATTTATTGCCAGATAAGATTTGGTGAATTCGTCTGTGCCGAAAGTGTTGTCACAGTCAATGATGATGGAAGGCAGTCCCATGGTTTCTTTCTGGGTAATCTCGTGCGGTGCCATGCAGGTCTTGTCTTCGGCAATTTTTTCAGCCAGATTCTGCATGGACTCGGTTCCCATGAGTTTAGGAGTGACAAGGGTCAGGGCGGCCACATGCTCCTGAGAGTCGTCACTGATGGTCATGAGATTGTTGCCGTAGTAATTTTCCGTAACGTTGTACAGAGACAGTGATACGTTTGCGGTATCGTAATTGATTTTTACCTGTTTGAATTTATTCTTTCTGGAGGATATCAGCAGTTTTCTGTTGAAAAGTGAATCCTTCATGATGTCTTCCGCTCTGGAATGAAGAATGTCAAAATCACTGGCAAGGGACTCAGACAGGTCTTCAGACTGTCCTTCAGGACTTCTTTTGGCGAAAGAGGATGAAAGGAAAACGTTGAAAGTTGCTTCCGGAATAACCAGATTGCTGAGAGTGGTGTCAGGATTCTTGTAGTTTACCAGTTCTCTTGCAAGATAATTGATTATGAATATTTTTCTGTTAGGCTTGTCCTTTGATGAAGAATTCTTCGGAGGTTCGGAAGCATACATGTATGTCTGTCCGAGTTTCTCATCATCATTCTGAACAATCACGAAAAAATCAGCATTGCGTGAGGAACATCCGAAATACATGACATCCTGATCGTTTATGCTGAATTTTTTAGTGTACAGGTTACGGCATTCCTCATTCATTGTTTTTGAAATGCTGTCCAGGTTAAAATCATCCCCTGATTCAATAAGTCTGCCGGACAGGTCGGGAGATATTTCCGACATGTCAAATTTAGCCACACCGCCGTCCTTTATGCCGATGAACTCAACAAACGGCTTGCTGTAGAACTGTTCCCTGATTTTCATGACGTTACCGGAGACTTTCGGAGGTGTGAAGGTTACACCTGATGAAAGGGTGTCATAAGGTATAGGATTAAGAATTATGTCCGCGGTTGTGAACAGAACCTGTTTAGGCTTTGAGGAAAGGGCGTGATTAACGTATACACCCATGAATGATGTGTTGATGTCACTGGGTATCTGAATATTGATTTCGGAAAAATCATTTCCGAGCACAGCCCCTGAGACAAGTCCCAGTAGCACAGCTATTGCTTGGCAGGTTTTCCGAAAATTTACCCCGAACATTTTTATTATTACATCTTCCTGATTTATGAATGTGGCAATGATTATGCTGTAATGATTTCATGATTGATAAATTACATGGCGATAATCCTTTACGGCACGTGTAACAAAATTATGAAACCGTTCTTAAATTATAATTCAATAGGGATTAAACATAAATTTTGAGATTACAAAAACGCATTATATGTCATGTGTTTTGTGATCGTCTATAAATAGTTGTGTTAATACAGTGTAAAAAATAACCGGTAAAATACTGAGAAAAACGTTTTATCGTAATATTGAAAGGTGAAAACATTGCAGTGATAAAGGCGCCTTAAGCATCTCTAAACAATATCCAGGCATAAAATGTTTAAAAAGAGAACAAAATAACGTAAAAAAGGCTGTTTTATAGACTTTTAGTTCAAATTTTGAATGAACGGATAAAAATGTTTAATTTTTTTTTGACAGAAAAATAATTTTCTATATAATACACCTTGTTCTCTGACAGAGAGCAAAGCATTGAGATGCGGGAATAACTCAGTTGGTAGAGTGCAACCTTGCCAAGGTTGATGTCGCGAGTTCGAGCCTCGTTTCCCGCTCCAAGTTTGGCGCGTTAGCAAAGCGGTTATGCAGCGGATTGCAAATTCGTCTAGTCCAGTCCGACTCTGGAACGCGCCTCCATCAAATGTGTCAGTGCCCGAGTGGTGAAATCGGTAGACACAAGGGATTTAAAATCCCTCGGAACTTATACTTCCGTGCCAGTTCGATTCTGGCCTCGGGCACCATCTTAAAATTTCTTATTCCATCCGACACCCTAAGAACAGATTCTTGCGTTGTATTTTTCTTTATCGACGTCAGCTGTGCCATTAGAATTCTGTACTCCGCATTCCGTTTTTCGAAATTTCATGACATGCGGTATCAGCAAACACCTTGTCGGCCCGGTAAAGTGGTTCTAGGCGGCCAGTTAATAACCTGTGCGATATTTCTGATTCTGTTTTTGTCCAAAAGAGCGGAACAGCCTGAAGCTGTTTTCTGTACTTAAGAATGCATGGCGGTGAGCAATTCTTCTTCATGAGATAACCGAAAACGGAAAAGGAAGCCCGGCAGACTGTTATGCAGAGATTGTTTTATAAGCATAAACAGCTGTTTCTGTATGTATTTTGTACGAAAAATACTTTTTCTGAAAAATTCTGCATATTTTTTTTGACAATGAAAAGTTTTCAGCTATAATGACCATGTCTTTTGGAGATGCAGCCGACAGGTTGAGTCCTCAATGCTGGACGTGCGGGAATAACTCAGTTGGTAGAGTGCAACCTTGCCAAGGTTGATGTCGCGAGTTCGAGCCTCGTTTCCCGCTCCAAGTTTGGCGCGTTAGCAAAGCGGTTATGCAGCGGATTGCAAATTCGTCTAGTCCAGTCCGACTCTGGAACGCGCCTCCATCAAATGTGTCAGTGCCCGAGTGGTGAAATCGGTAGACACAAGGGATTTAAAATCCCTCGGAACTTATACTTCCGTGCCAGTTCGATTCTGGCCTCGGGCACCATCTTGAAAATCATCCATAATTTCATCAGTACATATCATAGTCATTTTTATTGCTGAATTGTTTCTGTTTTTCCTCATGAACATGCAGTTATTCCTGATTAAAAATCAGACATGATTGTTCACCTAAAAAACATAAATGCGAAAAACTATACATGTTTTAATATTAACAATCTTTATCAATTTTTTTTATCGGTATGTCCTGATATACTTTAAAAAGTCTTATTTTCTGCGGCACCGTTTATTTTCAGATAAGTGATTTCATGTTCCGTTTCAGGAACAGACTGTTCGGTGCAGGAGTACATTCATGTCTGATACCAAAGTCAATTTTTTCAACAAACTTAAAAGCACCGTCATAAACAAGTTCAGTTCACTCATGGATATTACCGGACAGACGCTGGGAGCTTTCCATATCGACAGTAAGATGGATATTCCATCCGGAGAAGCTGATATATACCTGTGTTCCAACGTCAGTTTTCACTCAAGTGATAAATTTATTTTAAAATACTACAGAAGAGAAAATGCAGTTAAACAGGAAGTCATTGAGAAACTTAGAAGTGTTCACAGTCCTTATGTAGCTCCGGTTTCAGACTATGGCGAATATAACGGACATCAGTACACCATACGTCCGTATTATAAGATGCCTGCACTTTCCGATGTTCTGACATCAGGAACCAGATTTTCCGAAGAAGAACTGAGAGCATTTATTATTCCTTCGGTTATAGAAGGACTTAAAGCGGTTCATGATGTGGATATTCTGCACAGGGATCTTAAGCCCGGAAACCTTATACCTGATGACAGCGGGGATCATATAGTTCTTATCGATTTCGGCATCAGTTCAAATGCCGACGGAAAGACTTTTATAGTGACTCAGCCTGGAATGACACCTTTCTACGCCGCTCCGGAAGCAATTCAGGGGATTTTTCACAGGGAAACTGATTACTACGCTCTCGGAATAACCATATTTGAGCTATTTACCGGCTATACACCGTTCCAGAATCCCGGTATGTCCGGAGAAGAGGCCGCCAAACTTGCCGCCATCAGTAAAATTGAGTTTCCTGCCGATTTTCCTGAAAATCTCAAGAAACTGGTTCTCGGACTCACATACAAAGACATTTCCCGCAGAAACGAAAAGGATAATCCTAACAGACGCTGGGGCTATGACGAAGTTAAAAGATGGCTTGGCGGAGAGGATGTACCGGTTCCCGGGGAAAATACAGGTGCCGGTAATACCGAATCAGCTACTGTTCAGGCTTTTCAGCAGTATCGTTTTTACGGAAAAACATATACTTCAGAAAAAGAACTTCTTGTGGCCATGCTGCAGAATCCGGAAGAGGCTTTAAAGGATCTGGGAAGGGGAATTCTTACCCATCATTACTACATCATCGACGAAAATAAAGGCAAACTCTGTGATTCGGCTGAAAATAAAATCAGCAAGGATAATCCGGAAAATATCAGACATTTATCTGCGCTTATCTACAGTCTCAGACCGGATATAACAGAGATTATATTTAACGGCAGAATACTGAATGGTCTTCAGGAAGTCGGTATGGCCGTTATAGATGCCGTAATTGAGGAGGCGGCAAAAAACGGAAATCTGCAGGGAAGGGATTTAGGTCTAATCAAGCCGGTTAAAGAATTTGCGTTATCCGGTATTGCAGAAGACTATGCCTCCATTGTTTTAAAAAATTCTGATTATGCAAAGATTTTTGCCAATGTCCGAAAGCTATGGAGAGAAGGTAAAGGTGTTTATACCGACACGGAAATTGCATTGATTCTGGGATATTCCATCTGTGACGACCGCAGGCTTCCGGTTAACGGAAAAGTGTATGACAATCCTGAAGCATTCAGGCAGGAAATGAAGAAGTTTGCAGAAAATGATCGCAGGGCATACACGGAATTTACCCAGAAAGCTAAAGCTGATCTGGATTTTCTGGAAAACAAGCTTCCTGATCCTGAATCACGTGAAGCCGTAATTCAGGCACTTGCTGATGCAAAATGGGCCGTATTCGGAGATAATGAATATATCTTTAAGAGCGGTAAGGAATTTGATAATTTCATTGACAGGCTGGTTAAGGAAGAAAAACCTTATGAACTGCAAAGTCTGTTTAACCGTTACAAAACACCTCTGAAGGAGGTCTCAAAGAAAGTCTGGAACTCTGATTCCGGAGCGAAACTTGAAAAAACTGTTTCCGGATTCATTCGTATTGGTGAACATCTCTTTACCGGAGAAAAAGCCTGTAAGGATTTTCTCAACGGTGTCATGGTTCGTGGAAAAAATGAACCGGCATATCTGCTTGGTTTTATAAAGGGTCACAAAAAATCTCTAGACAGTGCCGCTGGAAATTTTCCTGAAATTAAAGAAGCAGTATCAAAACTCTATGCAGCCGGTGACAACGTGATATCCCTGAATGAATATTTATTCCCGGGCATATCAGAATTCTGGGACTTTATTGATACTGTTCTAAACCATGGCCGCATAGATCCTGGATATCTGACTGACTTTATGAGACGTCATAATAATGCTTTAAAAGCTATGGAATCAAAGGAAGGTATCAGCAGTATCACGAAACCTCTCTATCAGGCCTACGGTGAACTCATATCCTTTGATAACAGGGTCTTTACGGGTGTTCAGGATTTTAATGCATACATAGACAGTGTAATACAGCAGGGAAAGAACAATCCCGGATTTCTGGTAAGCTTTACCAGAAATCTCCGTCAGGAAATTACAGGACTCCGAAACAGAGACAGTCGCTGTAATGAGGCATTAAACAAACTCATGCAAGCCAGAAACAGCTTTGTTTCCTTTGATGAATATGTATTTCCGACTGTCACTGAATTCAGAACCTTTATGGAAAATGTTCTTAAAACAGGAGAAAAGAATCCTTCATACCTTAAACGATTTATCAGTGTTCATGGAAAAGCTCTGACTGTTCTTAACGGAGTATCCGGTCTCTCCTCAATTGTAAAACCTGTTCTGGATGCTGGAAACAAGGTTGTTGAACTTGACGAGTACACCTTCAAAAATGCTGCTGAATTTGAAAACTTTGTAACCGGATTTTGCGGAGAAAACAACGAAAGAACTCTGCAGACGGCAGGTTTTGTAAAGGAACATCGTGACAGTCTCACTCTTCTTGAAAACAATACTTCCATTGCCACTCAGGTGAAGAAACTGCTTAAATCTGAAAACTCGGGAGAGAAAGAAAAATCAATCAGCGTAAACGGAGTAAAATACACTCCGGTTACAATGAAAAAAGGAGATATTATCAGGTTCGGACACTATCCGCAGAATTCTGATAACCAAAAATCTCCTATTGAATGGCTTGTCCTTCACGTGAAAGAAAAAGAAGTTCTTCTTATCAGTCGTTATGCTCTTGACTGTAAAGAATATCATAGTGGAGGAGCGACAACATGGGAGAATTGTGATCTCAGAAAATGGCTGAATGGTGATTTCATAAAATCTGCATTTTCAGAAGAAGAGGTAGAAAGAATTTTAGTCTCAGATATGAAAAATGATGACAATCCTCAATATCACACTAAAGGCGGAAATAATACAAAGGATCGTGTGTTCTGTCTGAGTATTTCTGAGGCAGAGCAGTATTTTGGTAACGATGAATCCAGAAAATGTAAACCGACGGCTTACGCACGTCAACAGGGCGCTTCTGTTTACAATGACTGTTGTTACTGGTGGCTTCGGTCGCCTGGCAACGGTCAGGACGACGCTGCATACGTTGGTGCGGGCGGCGCGCTCGGTCTGTTTGGCCTCGTCAACTTTGACTACGATGCTGTTCGGCCCGCTTTACGGATAATCTGTAATCAGTAATCTTTTAATCTGAAATCATCCGACCGCGGCCCTGCCGCGGAATTATGGCTTAGCTCATTGGTCGGTCTTTGTCAAAAACAGATGAAAAGTTCCATTCTCATTAAAATTTAAGACTGTCAGTTCAATGGTGCTGTCTGAATTTTAATGAGAGATGATTTTTGACGGACAGACAGTTACCTGATTGAATCCGGATTTTAAAGATACAGACATAAAAAATATACAGTCGTTCAAAGAAATCAAGCAGATGTAGTGCCTGGAAATAGTATTTATGTTAATGTGGTACCAATGACATGAAGCAGCAGAACTATTCAGAATAGTATCAGTAAAAATGATGAATCTTTTGTTTTTTTAATGTAAACCTATCCGTTATTACAGATATATAAGCAGTCAGGTTAAAAGTTATGTCTTCCGAAACATTACTAAATTCAGCAAATAATAAAACACTCATAAATACCGGTTCAGGCAGTGAAGTTGATAATCTTACAGGAACTGTTGTATTAGAAAAATACACTCTGTTGAATAAAATCAATGATCCGTCAGGAGAAGCTGCTCTGTACATGGCTGTAGGCAATACCTCACAAAATTCTTCTGTTCAGAATACTCCGGTGGTAGTAAAGATATACAGAAGAAAGGAGGCCGTTAAACAGGAAGTTTTAAATAAGCTGGCGAAACTTAAATCTCCGGGAATTGTTGAAATTATCGATCATGGTTTTTACAATGGTTTCGCCTGCATTGTTATGCCTTATTACATGAATGGCAGTCTTGCCGGAAAAACCTTATCCTATGGTGTAATAAAGGATATAGTCATACCTGAAGTAACAGCAGGATTAAAGTATCTTCATGAGAACGGCATTATTCATAAAGACATAAAACCAGCCAATCTGATGATTTCCAATGACGGAAAACATGTACACATCATAGACTTCGGCATCAGTTCCGCAAAGGATGACGGAGTATCTGTACTGATTACTAAAACCGGCATGTCTCCGGAATACTGTGCTCCTGAAACCTTCAACAATGTCTGGGTTGAGGAATCTGATTTCTACTCTTTCGGCATTACTCTTTTTGAACTGTTTAAAGGTCATACTCCATTTAATTATTCATCCGACAGAGACGCCTTGGCTGCAAGTGCATCCATTCAGAAAATCCGGTTCTCACTTGATTTCCCGGAAGAACTTGTAAATCTTATCAAAGGACTTACATACAAGGATTTATCCAACCGCAACGATCCGAATAATCCGAATCGCAGATGGAACTGGAATGAAATAGAAAAATGGCTTAAAGGAGAAAATATTCCTGTTCCTGGTGAATTAAATTCCAATAATAAAACATCCGATTCAACCGGGAATACCAGTGAATCCTCAGGATATATTTTTTCCAATCCGTATGATTTCAGAAATAATCAGGGCAAAGTTGTAAAACTTAACAATCTGGCAGAGTTTACAGATGCCTTCGGTCTGAACTGGAATGACGGTAAAAAACATGTCGGCAGAGGTTTTGCTTCAAAGTTTTTCATTCAGCAGAATATGCAAAACTCAGCAAGTATCATCATGGACTGTGAAGATGCGGGTATTACTGACATGGCATATGCCAAAATGCTTATAGAATTGAGTGCTTCTGCCGGTAATTACAGACTGTATTGGAATTCAGTTCGAGTCGATGACAACATGAAGATTCTGTCAGATCTGCTGACTGACGCATTGTACAGTCAAAGCAACAACCTTAATGAAGAGTTCGATACTATTAGGCAGCTACTCTGCTGCTGGTATGAAAAAACAGGAAAAGATAAAGAATTAGGTGTAATCAATAACCTGCAAAAAATTGCAGAGGTGTACAGTGATGACCTTTCTACCAAGATAATTGCACTGTGTTCATTTATTGATCCGAATTTGGTTATAAAAATCGGTAATGATATTTTTCATACAGCAGAAGAACTGAAAACCAAAACCCAAAAGCAAAAATTGAGTAATGAGGAACAGTATTTTGAATGGCTGCTGAATAATCAGAATGATATCACAAGATATCAGGCTTGTATTATTCCCGCAGTAAAACAAATTATTGACAGTCTGTTACAGGACTTACATTCAGAATTAAACAGGCGCAGAGAAGAGCAGGCACGAAAGGAACGTGAAGAAAAGGCACGAAAGGAGCGTGAAGAAAAGGCACGAAAGGAGCGTGAAATACGTATTTTCGGGAAGCCTTTAAGCTCTGTACGAAAAGGAGATATTATCAGATACGGCAAATATTATCAGGATTTTTACAGACAAAAATCTCCTATTGAATGGCTTGTGCTTGATGTGAAAGAAAAAGAAGTTCTTCTTATCAGTCGTTATGCTCTTGACTGTAAAGAATATCATAGTGGAGAAGCGACAACATGGGAGAATTGTGATCTCAGAAAATGGCTGAATCGTAATTTCATAAAATCTGCATTTTCAGAAGAAGAGGCAGAAAGAATTTTAGTCTCAGATATAAAAAATGATGACAATCCTTAACATCACACTAAAGGCGGAAACAATACAAAGGATCGTGTGTTCTGTCTGAGTATTTCTGAGGCAAAGCAGTATTTTGGTAACAATAAATCCAGAAAATGTAAAATGACGGCTTACGCACGTCAACGGGGCGCTTACGTTTACAACGACTGTTGTTACTGGTGGCTTCGGTCGCCGTACAACACCGGCAGTAAGTTCGGTTGCTCTTTGCTTGATAGGTTTCAGAAAGACGCTGCTTTCGTAGGTACGGACGGCGCGCTCATTCTGAATATCTTCGGCGTCAGTCTTGACAGCATTGCTGTTCGGCCCGCTTTACGGATAATCTGTAATAAGTAATCTTTTAATCTGAAATCATCCGACCGCGGCCTGGCCGCGGAATCAGGGCGTAGCGAAGCTACGCCCCAAACTGACCGCGGAGCGGTCGGTTGACATCAAAAAAATAGAATAGTTGGATGTGTATATATAAAATATCATAGACAGTTATGAGACATTACTGATAAAGGTATTCTCATAAGAAATCAAAACAGTCAATGGGTTACCACCTGTTATTTGCACCTTTTCGACAGGATTATAAATGAAAGGTTTTGGATATGATATTGTCTCTGTTACACGGATGAATTGTTGCTAAAGGTGCTCTGACTCGGGTAATAAAAACAGAACGCTCATCTGAAACAGGGACACACGGGTAATCTTCGCTGTCTTGCTTTCAGACAGTTTGTACTGAAAAGGAATGAAAAGAGTATTTAACACCTATATTTCTTAGTTTAATAAAATTTTTTCTGAAAGATATTGTATAATTGATAACAGTTATTTTGCTATGATGTATTTTCTGGTGTTGTTCAGATGAAGCATACACAGCAGGTATTCAAAAGATACATGGAAACTCAAGGTTAAGAAAGGATAACGGCTCCGATTCCTTAAAGTGAGGTTATGAGCCGGGATGACTTTATGAAAAATAATAAAAAGAAGAACAAAAACAATAAGAAAGTAACAAAAACAGATAATGATTTCGTGTCTGATTTTTCCGTAAATCTGCACGCGCTCTCCCGTTTTATGAAAAATCTGCCTAAAGACGCCAGACTGAAGGAAATGGCCGGCGGCAGAAATGTTATAGAAGTAAAGAAAATACTTGAAAACAACGCATTGAACGAAATGCTGATTTCCAATCAGCAGCTGATATGCGATCATCTGCGCGATGAGGCTGAGGTGTATCATGAAATTCAGAACCTTATCGCTGAATATGAACGGGAACTTAAGAGTCTGGAGGAAGAATTTGATGATTCTGAATCTGAAGAAACTCCCGTGTCTGCGTCTGATTCCGAAAAGTCAGAAAATGGAGCCGGCGGAAAACATAAACGCAGATTTTCACAAAAACACGTCCCTGATGAAGCCACTCTTAAGCTTCAAGCTCTGATTGCCGAGAAGCTTCCTTACTATCGTGAAAAAAATACCGCGCATTTTGATTCAAGAATCAGCTTTTCCAGTGAAGACGATGTCATAAGAATGCATGACTGGATAAATAATCCTGAAGAAATTGCCAGACATTCATTTTATCCGCTGATATCAAATACTCAGAAGACCCGTCAGAAGAGAAAAATCGAGGAATTCCGTTTTTACAGTAAAGCTCTTAAAGAAAACACGGATCCTGAAATTGTAAAAGAATGTCGCGAGAAAATTGAAAAGTTCAAAAAAAACGGCCCCGTAAAGGAAAGACCGATAAGAATCTGTTCACATCTTGATTCCCTCATTTATGCCCGCTACGCCAGACTGCTGCGGAAAAAATATGAGGAATACATACGTGATCTGGGATTTTCGGATTCCGTTCTTGCCTACAGAAAAACTCCCGTGAGAAAGATAAACGGCGTGAAAGTTGAGTTTCCGACCATAGGAGCCGTTTATGACGTAGTGCGGTTTATCAGAGAGAAGAACTGCAGGTGCATCGCTCTTTCCGTAGATCTCTCATCTTTCTTCGACTGCATTGATCACCGTAATCTTAAGGAGGAATGGCAGAACATTCTCGGGGTAGAAGAGCTTCCACCCGATCATTACAATGTTTTCAAATCACTGACAAACTACTGTTACGTGGAAAAGAGTGAACTCGAAAGATATGCCTGCGAGTGCCATGCTGATGAAATTCCTGATGATGAGGATGAGGACGATGAAGTTGTATATACCTCTTTTTCATGGCGCAGGTTCTTCAGAAACGGTGCTGATTTCCGAAAATTCAGAAAATGGTACAAGGCACAGCCTGATTTTGCCGGTTTCTCATCATTTCACCGGAATCCCGGAATTGTCAAAGGCGGCCGAGGCTGCGGTGTTCCTCAGGGACTGAGCATCAGTGCGGTTCTTTCGAACATCTACATGATTAAATTTGATAAGGCAATGGCTGATTTTGCCAGGGAAAACGGCTGTATGTACCGCCGCTACTGCGACGATATTCTGCTGATAGGTCCGGATGACCGGAATTTCATGGACAGCGCCTATGAGTTTCTCTGTGAAAAAATCAGGGAAAGAGGGGAGGGACTGAAGCTGCACCCGTATCACAGGAATTTCAGAAATCCTTACTCAAAGTGTCAGATGTATGATTTTACTTCTCCGCAAATCAGAGAGATGCCGATGCAGTATCTCGGTTTTTACTTCAACGGCGAGAGAGTGCGCATCAGAGAAAGCAGTATTGCCGGTTTTTACAGGGATATGAGCAAGGCGGTGACGGCCCTGCGCATCAGAAAATTCAATTTCGCCAGAAAAAAGATAATGGATGATATAGGTTATCTTGCTGCAGAAAATTTAGGAAAGGTTAAGCTTGTCTGCGTCCGGCACGTGATGGAGGATAAACTGTCAAAGGAGGTTAAAAAGGTTATCCGCAGATGTACTCCCGAAGCGGCCAGACGTGTCACCAACCGCTGTCTTGATATCAGTTCAAGAATAGACGACTTTGCCGAAAGTGATCAGTTCAAGGATAAGCTTCTTCGGTTTATCATCAGTGACGTGGACAAAAAGACCGGCAGAACCGTATACAGACAGGCGTTCGTACCAAATCTCAGGCTTCTGCACAGAATATATTCCTTCAGATCCACCAGAAACTTCATGCGTTATGTGATAAACGCGGCTGAGGTTTTTGATGAACCGGAAAAGGGGAACAATACCATCAGAAGACAGCTTCGCTCACATACGACCCACCTGAACAGAAAGATTCGCAGGGCTTATCTCATCAACTGTGAGAAGCTTAAGGAATATGCTTCCGAGTTTCTTCTGGCACAGAAAAGGTAACAGCTGACAAAGTTACGTTCCCGAATGACCTGAATGTCATGACGGAGTCGGTATCAGACTCTTGACATCATTAACCGTTGGGATAGAATGACCGGTGCTGAATATGCAGATATTCAGGTTAATTAGTAACTAGTAAATAATCAATCAGGCCCTGCTCACTGAGCTTTTACGGCTGAAATTCTAGTCTGTGGAATGTGTCTTAGGTTCTTGAGATTAAATCCGTGGCACATTCCGTGCAGACCTGTCGCTGACCGTGTTCAATTTACGGTTTTCATCAGAAAGCATCTATACGGAATATTGACTTTTTGTTCCCTTGACATATATTTGAATTAATTGATTTGTATCTTTTTCCCGAGTTTGATACTTAATCGGTGACAAACCCTGTATTTAAGCCAAAAACGAGCTTTTAAGG
>LXOW01168471.1_pt1 | contig 83220 bp, 65 predicted proteins | sample 1368591 | NCBI WGS metagenome assembly LXOW01 (sample SAMN04884650, study PRJNA319009) | bovine gut metagenome | isolation source: Cow rumen | host: Bos taurus | place: Italy: Legnaro (PD) | collected 2014-07-09
GCTTTTATTTGGACTAGGAATGCAGGAAATCATTGTCATTGCATTGATTGTACTGCTGCTGTTTGGAGGCAAGAAGATTCCCGAGCTGATGAAAGGTCTGGGCAAGGGAGTGAAAAGCTTCAAGGACGGTATGAAAGAGATTGAAGCTGACGACAAGGAAGAGAAAAGTGATAAGTGAAAAATGAAAAATTTGCTGCCGCTCAGATGAATTCACAAGAGCCACTGACCTTCTGGGACCATCTGGATGTGCTGAGGACATCACTCATCAGAATGGCAATAGCGGTGGTGGCCTTCGGCATAGTTGCATTCTGCATGAAAGAGGAACTGTTCAGCATCGTACTGGCTCCTTGCTCATGTGACTTTATCACCTACAGGCTTCTGGGCGTAGAGGCTTTCCACATTCACTTAATGAACACAGGACTGACGGAACAGTTCATGATACACATGAGAACGGCTATCTATGCCGGACTGTTAGTGGCTTCACCTTATATATTATATGAGCTCTTCCGATTTGTCTCGCCAGGACTCTATCAGAACGAGAGGCGCTATGCGGTATGGATAGTGGGAGCAGCCTACTTGATGTTTCTCGTAGGAACGCTGACTAACTATTTCGTAGTATTCCCGCTGACTGTACGTTTCCTGGGAACTTACCAGGTAAGTCCTGAAGTGGCAAACATGCTGACCATACAGTCCTATATCGACACGCTGTTAGGTATGAGTCTGGTCATGGGCGTGGTGTTTGAACTGCCGGTAGTCTGCGCACTGATGGGACGCATGGGTCTGCTGACAGACCACTTCATGGCAGAATATAGGAGGCATGCCATGGTGGCTATCCTCGTAGTGGCTGCCATTATCACTCCAACAACGGATGTGTTTACGCTGTTTGTCGTGGCTCTGCCCATCTATCTGCTCTATGAAGTAAGTATACAGATCGTGCGATGCACGAAATGAGTAATCGACGAAGTCGCTTTCTTGCTAAGGCAAGCGTCACCCTTCGGGATGCCGAGCGGACCTCGGTCAAAGAAATGAGAAATGAGGAGTTGTCGCCTTCAGCGATGAAAAATTGAAAATTAAGAATTATATGCTAAGAACTATCAGAATTACATTGGCTACAGTAATGTTGGTATGCATCACATGGCTATTCCTTGACTTCACGGGAACTGCCTATGAGTGGTTCTCATGGATGCCCAAGCTGCAATTCCTGGAAGCGGTTCTGGCCGTGAACATTGGAGTGATTGTATTCCTGGTGATACTAACACTCGTCTGCGGACGCATCTACTGTTCCGTGATTTGTCCACTGGGAATCATGCAGGACATCTTCGGATGGCTGGGCAAGAAGCAAAAGAAGAACCGCTACACCTACTCCAAGGAGGTGAAGTGGTTGCGCTATCCTGTGCTCGTCCTGTTCATCATTGCCCTCGTGGCAGGCATCGGCACGCTGTTCCAATTGTTAGCCCCCTACTCTGCCTACGGGCGCATTGCCACTTACCTGTTGCAACCCGTATGGGTAGCAGGCAACAATGTGCTGGCAACCCTTGCGGAAAGAGCAGACAGCTATGCGTTCTATCACGTCAGCAAGGACATTCCCAATTACTATTTGATTACCATCATTGCCGCTTGGACGTGGGCCATCGTGGCCGCACTCGCATGGAATTACGGTCGTACGTATTGTAACACCATCTGTCCGGTGGGTACGTTCCTCAGTTTTTTCAGCCGTTTCTCATGGCTAAAGATTCACTTTGACGAGAGCAAGTGCAAGAACTGCTCCATGTGCTCGAAGAACTGTAAAGCCGCCTGCATCGACTATAAGACCCACAGCGTGGACCACAGTCGCTGTGTGGTGTGTGGCGACTGCATTGAGAGTTGTAAGTTTGGGGCGCTGGAGTATAGTTTCTCTAGACCGTCTAGACAATCTAGAGATTCTAGACAATCTAGCTTCGATGAAAGCAAGCGCAGCTTCCTGATAACCACAGCCATGCTAACCACGGCTGCCTTGGCCCAGCAGAAAGACAAGGTGATGGACGGCGGACTGGCAGAGATAGAAGACAAGGTTGCTCCTGAGCGGCAGACCCTGCTAACTCCTCCCGGCTCGAAATCAATGAAGAACTTTGCCCAACACTGTACGGGTTGTCAGCTCTGTGTATCAGAATGTCCCAATCAGGTACTGAGACCTTCAACCGATTTGCTGCATTTGATGATGCCCACTATGTCGTACGAACTGGGCTACTGCCGGCCAGAGTGTAACCGTTGCTCGGAGGTTTGTCCTGCAGGTGCCATCCTGCCTATCCCGAAAGAGGCCAAATCGTCAACACAGCTGGGACATGCCGTATGGATCAAGAAGAACTGTGTTCCACTGACAGACGGTGTGGACTGCGGAAACTGCGCCCAGCACTGTCCTGTAGGAGCCATTGAGATGGTACCCAGCAATCCTGACGATGAGGAGTCACCTTATGTTCCCGCTATCAACGAAGCCCGCTGCATTGGCTGTGGTGCTTGCGAATACCTGTGTCCGGCACGTCCGTTCTCTGCCATCTATGTGGAAGGACATGAAGTGCATAAGGAAATATGATGTATGATGTATGATGTATGATGTAAGATGTATGAACAATAAGAAAGAAATCAATAGACGCAGTTTCCTCAAGATATTAGGAGGTGGAGCCGTTGCTACCGCCGCCGTGATGACAGGCTGTAAACCAAAGTCTGCCACCCAAGCAGTAGATGACTATAAGAAACAAGTAGAGCCACCCGTAGGCAAGATGACCTATCGCAAGAATGAGCCAAAGGGTGACAAGGTATCCATATTAGGTTATGGCATGATGCGTCTGCCTTCGAAAACGGAGAACAAAGACGACTATGACCAGGACATGATTAACCAGCAGGTGGACTATGCCATAGAGCATGGTGTGAATTACTTCGACACGTCACCCGTATATTGCCAGGGTAAGTCGGAGGCTTGCACAGGTATCGCCCTAAGCAGACATAAGCGCAGCGAATACTATGTAGCCACCAAGTTGTCGAACTTTAACCGCGATTTTTGGACGTTCGAGAAGTCAAAGGAGATGTATCTCAACTCCATGAAACAGTTGCAGGTGGACTATATCGACTATTACCTCCTGCATGCAGTAGGTGGAGGTATGGACGAGTTCAACGGACGCTATGTGGACAATGGCATCATGGACTTCCTGATGAAGGAGCGCGAGGCCGGAAGGATACGCAACCTGGGATTCTCCTTCCATGGCTATAAGACAGTGTTCGACGAGGTACTGGCAACCCATGAAAAATATCATTGGGACTTTGTGCAGATAGAGCTGAACTATCTGGACTGGGACTTTGCCAACGAGATAAACAGCAGGAATGTGGATGCCAGTTACCTTTATAGCGAGTTGCAAAAACTTAAAATTCCCGTAGTGGTCATGGAGCCGCTGCTGGGTGGACGACTGGCTAACCTGCCACAATATATGGCTACAGAACTGAAACAGCGTGAGCCAGAGCGGAGTGTGGCCTCATGGGCTTTCCGCTATGCAGGAACACCTGAAGGCGTACTGACCGTACTGTCAGGCATGACCTATATGGAACACCTGAAGGACAATCTCCTCTCCTATTGTCCACTGGTTCCACTGACCAAAACGGAACAGGAATACCTGCATCGTGATGTGGCAGAACGTATTGTCGGCTTGGAGAATATTCCTTGTAATGACTGTAAATACTGCATGCCATGTCCATACGNNCCTGCATCGTGATGTGGCAGAACGTATTGTCGGTTTGGAGAACATTCCTTGTAATGACTGTAAATACTGCATGCCATGTCCATACGGGGTAGATATCCCCGCCATCTTCGTACATTATAATAAATGTAAGAATGAAGGTCTGCTGCCCCGTGACCGTATGGACAAAGAATACAAGGAACAGCGCAGAGCCTACCTGATAGGCTTGGACCGAAAGGTCCCCAAGCTCAGACAGGCTGATCACTGTATCAGTTGTGGGCAATGCGAGCCCCATTGTCCGCAGAATATCCGTATTCCCAGAGAGCTACGGAAAATCAGCGAATTCGTAGAAGCCCTCAAGCAGGACACGCTGACCCGTCCGCAGGAAGAATAAAAGAAAAGCCTCTTTGGAATGAACCAAAGAGGCTTTTTCATTTAAGCACTATACCCCTACTTTGCATAAGCTACGGAACGGGTCTCGCGGATCACGGTAATCTTCACCTGTCCGGGATAAGTCATTTCATTCTGAATCTTCGAAGCAATCTGTCCGCTGAGTGCCTCGGTCTCTGCATCATCCATCTTATCAGCACCGACGATGACACGCAGCTCACGACCTGCCTGGATAGCATAAGTCTTGGTGACGCCAGGATAGCTCATCGCAATAGCCTCAAGGTCGTTCAGACGCTTGATATAAGCCTCGACGATTTCACGACGGGCACCTGGACGAGCACCACTGATAGCATCACAGATCTGCACAATGGGAGCCAACAGTGTCTGCATCTCCATCTCGTCGTGGTGAGCACCAATAGCATTGCAGATATCGGGTTTCTCCTTAAACTTCTCTGCAATTTTGGCACCATAGATAGCGTGTGGATCATCCGTATCCTCATCGGGCACTTTACCAATATCGTGTAACAATCCGGCACGCTTGGCCTTCTTCGGATTCAAGCCGAGCTCTGCAGCCATCACAGCACAGAGGTTAGCAGTCTCACGGGCATGCTGCAACAGGTTCTGACCGTAGGAAGAACGGTATTTCATCTTACCGATGATACGAATCAGCTCTGGATGCAAACCATGAATACCCAGATCAATAGCCGTACGTTTACCTGTCTCGATTATCTCGTTCTCCAACTGTTTCTTTACCTTGGCAACGACCTCCTCGATGCGAGCTGGATGGATACGACCGTCAGCTACTAACTGGTGGAGTGCTAGACGACAGGTCTCACGACGAACAGGATCGAAGGCAGAAATCACGATGGCTTCGGGAGTATCGTCAACCACGATTTCAACGCCACAGGCAGCCTCCAAGGCACGGATGTTACGACCCTCGCGACCAATCACACGACCCTTTACATCATCGTTGTCAATATGGAATACGGAAACGCTGTTCTCTACAGCTGTCTCGGTTGCCACACGCTGAATGGTCTGGATAACAATCTTCTTGGCCTGGGCATTGGCGTTCAGCTTAGCCTCGTCCATAATCTCATTGATATAGGCTGCGGCATCAGTCTTTGCCTCGTCTTTGAGGGACTCTACCAAACGAGCCTTTGCCTCATCGGCAGAAAGGCCAGAAAGCTCTTCAAGCTTAGCACGCTCCTGAAGTTGCATCTTCTCAAGCTCTTCCTGTTTGAGGGCTAACAACTTCTTCTCGTTCTCAATGCGGTTTTGCTGGTTGTCGAGTTCATTCTTTCGACGTCCCAACTCTTCCTGACGCTGATTAAGCGAGATTTCACGCTGTTTTAACTTGTTCTCGTTCTGCTGGATATGCTGGTTGCGCTGTTGCACTTCCTTTTCCAGCTCACTCTTCTTGTTCAGGAATTTCTCCTTCACCTCGAGCAGTTTCTTTTCCTTGATGACTTCTGCCTCTTTTTTAGCGGCGCTAACCATCTCGTTATATTTTCCCTTAATAACAAAGCGGAAAATCAAAAAGCCACATACACCACCCAATACTAAGGCGGCAACAATGGCGATAATAGCAACAATAATGTTCATAAATAATTATATATAGAGTTAATGTTCTTGTAACTAGCCTTCATCGAGTGCTTTTTGAATCTCAGTTGTAAGCTGTGCAATAACATTATCATAAGGAGCAGTGTCGTTATTCGAACACTCTTTCTGATACATCAGCGCAATATCTACTAGCGTCATCAGCGAAATAATATGTTCATTCTTACGTCCTTTATAAGCCTGGGCGTAAGCATTATAACGATCGGTGATGAGTTTCGCTGCCGAACGATAATACTCTTCATCTTCCCGATTGATGACGACTTCTATGTCTTCGTCGTAGACGTGCAGTCTGATATGTAGTCGATCCTTGTTTTGTTCTGCCATGGATTCTTATCCTTTTACTTTTCGTCACTGAGGATAGCAATGCACTTATTAACGTCACGTATTAGCTTGGACAACCGGTCCTTGGCACCATCCAGGTTACCATCGGTAATTTCAATCATCCTTGCCATTTTCAGTGAATCGTAGTCATACTGCTGCTGTTCCAACTTGGATTTTAGCGCTGCTATTTCTTTTTTGCCGTTTTCCACCTCTGCACACAAATCCTTATTCTCCTTTTTCAGTTCTTGAAAGCGAAGAATCATTTGGCGCAATCGGGTCTCAAACGTCTTTAAAGTCTTCTCGTTAGCAGTCATAACTAAGTCACTTTATTCCACAAAGGTAGGAAATATATATGAGAAATGTGAAATGTGAAATGAGAAATGAATAACGTGTTAAGCAATTTTAACCAAACTTTTTTGTCATTATTATTTTTTAACAGCCTTGATTCGTTTCTTTGTTCCCACTTCTCGTTTCTCACTTGGAATCGTTAACTTTCGGTTCCTTCTTGGCCAACATGACCACCTTATAAACAAAATCAGTAGTCCACTGCTGAGAAAATCCCAATTTCTGGGCATATTGGCGAATAGCCACTACCGTCTTCATCACAGCCGCGTCAGAAAAGTCATTCTTGTTAAAGATATCGTTGACTGTTTTTTCTGTCATCGTACGAATGGCACTTTTGAAGAAGCTTGGCAGACGAAGTTTGAACTTCATGAGATTGCCGGTAAGCATCATCAGGTCCTGGGTAAAGCCAGAGAACTGATACATGTAAGTCTGTACATCCTGTACCTTCTTGCAACGCTTACGGATACTGGCATCAATCTCCTTGGTGAAGTTGTCGTCCATACCATAAAGCTCTTTCAGCATCTTATTGCAGCGAGCCTTTTCAGCCAAACCCAGTTTGTTGTTTTGTGTCGGCACTTTTAAAGTAGCCTTGAACACGCGAAGGTCTGGCAGTGCAGCCAGATTGGTAATACCCAGATCAGCAGCCATGACAGCCTGGAAATAGACACGGATAAGCGTCATAAAATCCTCCATGCCGCCAGCCTTCTGCGTTTCTTCTTTCTTTCCGAATAATTTACTTATAAAACTCATTTTTTATTATCAATTATCAATTATCAATTATCAATTATAAACTATCAATGAGGACGTAGTCCGCCCTTAATTGCGTGCAAAGGTACAAAATAAATTGAGAATTAAGAATTGAGAATTGAGAATTTTTTGTATATTTGCAGCAAAAATATGTAAAACGACAGAAATTATGAAAGGTATTGTATTAGCTGGAGGTAGTGGAACCCGCCTCTATCCTATCACTAAAGGTGTTTCGAAACAGTTGATTCCTATTTTCGACAAGCCCATGATTTACTATCCCATCTCGACGCTGATGTTGGCTGGTATCCGTGAAATATTGATTATCTCAACGCCATACGACCTGCCGGGATTCAAGCGTCTGCTTGGCGATGGTTCAGATCTGGGTGTAAGATTCGAATATGCCGAGCAGCCTTCTCCAGATGGTCTGGCACAAGCTTTCATCATTGGCGAAAAGTTCATTGGTAATGATTGCGCCTGTCTGGTGTTGGGCGACAACATTTTTTATGGCAGCGGTTTTACAGGTATGCTCAAGCAAGCCGTCAAAAGTGCCGAAGAAGACGGACATGCCACCGTATTCGGCTACTACGTCAACGATCCCGAGCGATATGGTGTTGCAGAGTTCGACAAGGACGGCAACTGCCTAAGCATTGAAGAGAAGCCTGCAAAGCCCAAGTCCAACTATGCAGTGGTTGGTCTCTATTTCTATCCCAACAGTGTCGTGGAGATTGCTAAGAACATCAAGCCGAGTGCCCGTGGAGAACTGGAGATCACGACGGTCAACCAGAAATACCTAGAGGACAAGAACCTGTTGGTACAAACCCTGCAGCGTGGTTTTGCATGGCTGGATACCGGCACACACGACTCTCTGTCGGAGGCATCCACCTTTATTGAAGTTATCGAGAAAAGACAAGGTCTGAAAGTGGCCTGTCTGGAAGAGATTGCCTACAAGCGTGGATGGATAGACAAAGAACAATTAAAGAAACTGGCCGAGCCAATGGCCAAGAACGACTATGGCCAGTATCTGCTGCGTCGCGCAGAGGAATACAAGAAGGAATGAGAAATGAGTAATGAGAAATGAGAAATGATTGTTTCCGCCCAGGATTTTAGCACGGGCGTTCTGCCTATGTGGTAATCATCATTTCTCATTTCCATTTCTCATTCCTCATTTCTCATTTTGAAAAATTCCTCACGCAGTTACTCAGCGCTTTAGGATTTCCCATATCATACATCACACCCTTTAAGCGTATTCCCATCATACCACTCTGCTTTCGCACTGCATCAAGAGCGGCTGTCAGTTCTATCTCGCGGGTGAAGTCGCCTTCGGCATCAGCCTGCTGAATATCAGCAGCCAGTTGCGCAAAGACCTCCGGTGTCAGGATATACTGGCCAAACACGCTATAATATTCCTTCTTTCCTTCGGCATTCCGAACCCCCAGGAACTCCTCTGCATAACTGGCCTTGGGTTTTTCATTCATCACTGAGACATTGAGAACGGTATGGTCTTTATCTTCCCATACACCACTCAAAATACCATAATGGCTTACCTCAGCCAAGGGAACGGGGTGGATACTGATCATGAGTTGGTTATAACGCTCATATTCCTCTATCATCTGCAAAGCACAGGGCTTATTGGACAGCGTGCGGTAAAGGGTATCACCCAAAAGCAGCAGGACGGGTTCGTTGCCAGCAAACTCCGCAGTCTGATAGACGGCGTGACCGAATCCTCTCTTCTCTCGCTGATAGACATAGCGCAGGCGTTTGCCAATAGACAGGATACGGTTCTCGTATTCCTGTGCCTCCGGATTCAGTTTACGCAGGTGTTCCTCTGAAAGTGGACGCTCAAAGAACTCCGTGTATTGAAGGCGCTCCTCTTCGGAACCCAGCACCAAACAAATCTCCTCAACACCACTCTTGACCAACTCCTCTAATAAGATAAGGATAACAGGACGCACCATTCCGTCAGGACAAGGTATGGGGAAGAAATCCTTCTTCAAGGCACGGGTAGCAGGATAAAGACGAGTTCCGAAACCCGCAACAGGGATAATAGCTTTGCGAACCGTATGTACAGGATGCAAAGTCAGTGGATATGCCCGCATGTCCTTTGCATTCAGATAGTCTATCAGCTGTTGCTGGGTCTCCGCATTACGAGCCAGAAACTGCACAGAGCCGTCCCCATGAGAACCGACGCCTTTGCCGCCATAAACCATCGGTTGTATCTTGGGGTCCTTCAGCACCTCATGAAGCTTAGGAGCCCATAAAGCTGGCGACATAGGAGCGACATACTTGTCGAACATCTCTTCGGCTTTTGTCATCAGTCTGCCTAAAGCCTCTGCGTCTCCGCTCGCCATATACTGAATGGCCTTATCTACAGTTTCCTGGTTCCATTCACCCAACGCCTTATGGAGATTCTCTTCAGACTCATTAGAAGCAAAAGGATAGGCTTTGTTCAAGTCGGAAAGAATCTTAATCGTATCTTTTTCCGCACACAAATCAGCAAACACCCAATACAACGGCTTTTTCACATTCAGCGCCTTCACCTCAATCTCATCGCCATCAAAAGTCATCAGGTTAGGTTTCACACCAAAGGCACATGCCTGATCCAGACGTCCACAACGGGAAGAAGTACGAATCTCGCCCAAATAGGCAATATTCATTTCGCCCAGCGTATTCAGATTCAGGTTATACAACTGATTAAAAGCACGAGCCACTAGCACGCAGATGGCGGCAGAGGAAGACAAACCGCTCTTCATGGGCAGCGTCATACGCGTGATACGGATGCGAACGCCACCCACTTTATACCATTCCAGCATATAGGAAGCCACACCGGCACAGTAGCAGAAGAAAGAGCCCGACTTGGCCACATGCTTCAACTCGGCTTCATTCATTCTGCAGGAGAAATCACTCCATTCCCCCTCTATTTCGGGGGCATCGCTATACATCTCAAAGATGGAAGACTTCTCTACCTCGGCATAAATACCTTGCTCTATACCAGTAACGATTGACGCACCCGGCATGATTTCCGCATTCATCGTACGATAGTGACCTGCCCAGTCCGTGTGTTCTCCAAACAGGCACAAACGACCTGGAACGAATAGTTTCTTCATGATGTTTTTTTNNGTACTAACAAATGGGTAAAATGCAAAATAAAACGGATTTTTTTCCCAATTTATTTGGTCAAATTGATTAAAATATATACTTTTGCAAGCAAATTATAACGTATTTTAATAACTTTTTAAAACATCTAGCCTATAGAGAAAACTCTACTTCATTATTAAAAAAGGAAGAAAATGAAGGATTATGCAAGCTTGACCGACGAGCAGTTGGCATTGCTTTACGTAGGAGGAGACTATAGCGCTTTTGATGTGTTATTAGAACGCAATCAGCAAAAGCTCTACTCGTATATACTATTCGTGGTTCACGACCCCGAAGTGGCTAACGACGTCTTCCAGGAGACCTTTGTAAAAGTCATCACCAAGTTACAGGATGGCAAATACACAGACTCCGGCAAGTTCAGTTTCTGGCTCACGCGTATTGCACACAACGTGATGATGGACAACTACCGTCATCAAAAGACGACGCAGATTGTAGAACCTACGGAGGACAATGACCTGAACAAGTTACGCTCCAACGACATCATGGACATTAACAGAGAGAACGAATATGTGAACACCCAGGTGATGAATGACGTGCGTAACCTAATGGAAGCACTGCCTGCACCACAGCGTGAGGTGGTCTATATGCGCTTCTATCAAGACCTGTCGTTCAAGGAAATTGCCGAAATAACTGGTGTTAGCATCAACACGTCGTTAGGTCGCATGCGTTATGCTCTGATTAACATGAGACGCATGGCAAGAGAGCATCACATCCAATTGAATATGGAGCTTTAGCCCAAAGCACGTAAATCGTGAATGGTCTGCTCGGGTGTGGGACTATGGAACACATAGCTTCCAGCAACCAATACATCAGCACCAGCCTCAACAAGGCGAGGTGCTGTTTCTTGCTGTACCCCACCGTCAATTTCTATCAATGCTTTCGAACCGCTCTCAGTAATCAGATGACGCAACTGACGCACCTTCTTGATGGTGTTCTCTATAAATGTCTGACCACCGAAGCCTGGGTTGACGCTCATCAACAGGACCATATCCACATCGTTAATGATGTCTTCCAGCAAGCACACCGGCGTAGAAGGATTCAGGGTGACACCGGCTTTCATGCCTGCCTGATGAATTTCCTGAACAGTGCGATGTAGATGGACACAAGCCTCCAGATGTACATTCATCATCATGGCGCCCAACTTAGCCGTCTGTTTGATATATTGTTCCGGGTGAACAATCATGTAATGGACATCCAATGGTTTCGTACACTTTTTGGCGACAGCCTCCAAAACAGGAAAGCCAAAGGAGATATTAGGGACAAACACACCGTCCATCACATCCAGGTGAAGCCAGTCGGCCTCACTGCGGTTTATCATTTCCAGTTCACTGTCGAGATGCAGGAAGTCGGCAGCGAGCAACGAAGGAGATACTAATGTTGCCATAATCTTCTATGTTAGTTCAAACACATCACTGAGGAATTGCCTTCAGCATTTTTCAAGTTGTGATACATCCGGGCAAACTGCTTGATGAACAAGATAGTCGATTTACGGGGTTCTAATTCGTTGGGAGTAAAATTTTGCATAGGCACTACGTTTAATCGTTTTCTTATTTAACGTACGGTATTTGCCTTTTATTATATTTCAACGACACTTTTTTATTTCACCCTATAATCTTCTATTTGTTTCATGCCATTCAGGAAGTCGCGGGCCGTCATTCGCTTCTTGCCAGCCAGCTGCAACTCTACTATTTCCAGCAGCTCATCAGCAGCTGACACACAAAGGACCTTTCCCTCTATGCTGATTTGTCCGATGCCCTTTCCCGGCTTACCAGTCTTTCGTGTCTTATAGATTTTCAGTACCGTTTCCTTACCATCAGGAGCAACCAGCGTCGTCCAGGCTCCAGGATACGGACTCAATCCACGCACAAAGTCATATACCTGTTTGGCTGTCTTCGACCATCCTATCTCGCAGGTTTCCTTGAAAATCTTCGGAGCGAGTTTAAGTGAAGAGTGAAGCGTTAAGAGTGAAGAATCATTTTGCTCCACCGTATCGGGATGTCCGTCTGCAGCAATGATGGTGTCCAGCGTCTCTAAGCAAAGCTCAGCACCCAGATGCATCAATCCATCATAGACATACTCCACGTCAGCGTCATCGGGAATCGGGAAGGGTTTCTTCATGATGATACGTCCTGTATCGATATCGTGATCTAGGAAGAAGGTGGTCACACCCGTCTCTGTCTCTCCGTTGATAACCGCCCAGTTTATCGGAGCTGCGCCACGGTATTGCGGCAACAGGGCGGCATGCACGTTAAACGTACCGTATTCCGGCATCGCCCACACCACTTCGGGTAACATTCGGAATGCCACAACCACTTGCAAGTTAGCATGATAGGAACGAAGCTGTTCTATGAACACAGGGTCTTTCATCTTCTCCGGTTGCAACACGGGCAATCCCTTTTCCAAGGCATACTGCTTCACGGCAGAGGGCCGCATCTCCGTCTGGTGTCGCCCTACAGGTTTGTCGGGCTGTGTCACTACAGCCACCACATTATAATCATTCTCCACCAGTGCCTTCAGTGTTTCCACTGCAAACTCAGGTGTTCCCATAAAAACTATCTTTAGATCCTCTTTGCGCATTTCAATTGTAAATTGTAAATTGTCTAATTGTAAATGACTTAGTCCTGACTCAGGTCGTGCACCATCTTTCGATACATATCGTACATCCTGCGACGGGAAATATAACCCTTCAGATGCCGATCCTCGTCTAATACCGGCAACCAGTCGGCCTGCGTACGCTCAAAGGTTTTCATCACCTCGGTCATTGGCGTATTGTCATTCAGCACGGCAGCAGGATCAACCATCAGCTGACTGGCCTTAAAGTGATGATACAGCTCTGTGCGGAATACAACATGCCGTATTTTCAGGATGTTCACCTCTCCCAACAGCACACCTGCCGCATCCGTCACCGGCAACACATTGCTGTGGCTGCGACTGATTTTATGAACCATCTGTCCCAATTCCATATCGGGAGAAACGCTCTGGTAGTCACGGTCTATCACCGAGTCAAGGCTCATCAGCGTCAACACGGCATGGTCGGTATGGTGTGTCTTCAACCTTCCCTGCTTGGCCAGTCGCATACCATAGATGCTGTGAGGCTCGAAAATGATAATAGTCAGATAGGCCGATACCGAAACTATCATCAACGGCATAAACATATTAAAGCCACTGGTTATCTCGGCAATGAGGAAAATACCCGTCAAAGGAGCGTGCATTACACCCGACATCACGCCAGCCATTCCCAGCAAGGAGAAGTTCTTTTCCGGCACATAAACGCCTATCTCATGAATATTCCACAGACGAGAGAACAAGAAACCCGTAAAGCACCCGATGAACAACGAGGGGGCAAACGTACCGCCACAACCGCCGCCGCCATTGGTAGCAGAGGTGGCAAACACTTTGGTCAGCAACACCAGTCCTATATATATAATAAGGTATTCACCATGACCGTAGAACAACGACCCCGATAGTACCTGATTCCAGTCGGCCTCCGTTTTTCCGTTCAGCAGCAGGTTAATGCTATGATAGCCTTCACCGTAGAGCGACGGGAAAAGGAAGATGAGCGTGCTGAGGATAACGCCGCCTATGAGCAACTTCACATAAGGCTTGTTCTTGAAACGGGCAAACATGTCCTCGCAAGCATTCATGGTGCGGATGAAGTATAGGCTGACCAGTCCACAGCAAACGCCTAAGAGGATGGTTGCAGGAACACGCTCTACCGTCCAGTCTGAATCCAGATGGAACGTGAAAAGCACGGCATTGCCGCTGAAGATATAAGTAAAACAAGTAGCCGTCACACAACTGACCAGAATAGGCAACAGCGAAGCCATTGTCAGGTCGATCATCAGCACCTCCAGGGTAAACACCAGTCCAGCAATAGGAGCCTTGAAGATACCTGCGATTGCTCCTGCCGCACCACAGCCAACCAGTGTCATCAGGGTTTTGTTATCCAACTTGAATAGCTGTCCAAGGTTGGAACCGATGGCAGAGCCTGTCAGTACGATTGGAGCCTCAGCACCCACCGAACCACCAAAGCCGATGGTGATGGCCGAGGCTATCACACTCGACCACGTGTTATGAGGTCTCAAGCGGGAACGATTGGAAGAAATGGCATACAGGATTCGGGTGATTCCGTGCGAGATATTATCCTTGACAATGTAGCGTACAAACAACGATGTCAGGTAAATACCAATCACCGGATAGACCAGATACAGCCAGTTGTAGCTGACAGCAGAGAAGTGTCCTGTCAGCAAGGCCACTATCTGGTTGATCAGTCCGTGAAGGATATAGGCAGCTACAGCAGAAAACAAACCCACAAAGAATGCTAAGACAAGCAAGAACATCTTGTCGCTCACATGAGTAGTGCGCCACTCATGCAGTTTTTGCTGCCATGCCGGCGTGGTCGTCTCTGCCGCTTTTTTCCTCATGAATGCAATGGCTTATAGTGCAAACTTATATCCTACAGTCATCTGAATCATTTGACTGCGCTTCCTTTCATTCACCCTGTCAATGGCATTGGATACCGCAAAGTTGTAACGGGCGTCAAATACGAAGTTGCCTGACTCATAGGAAAGGCCCAGGGGGAATGAGAAACAGAATTTCTTACAGTCGTCCTTGATATTCTCGTCATCTCTGTCCACACGATTTTTGGCATTCAGCAGGACACCAAACTGGACACCGGTTTTCAGAGCCAGACCTTTCAGGATATAGATATTGCCGGTTATCGGGAAGTTCATATAGTTCAGACGGGTAATCACCGATTGGTCCGTGTAATCGAACCTCCAGCCTTGCATGGCATAGTTCACGCCAGCCGAGATACCCAGCCATTTGGCAGCATAGTATTCACCTTCCACACCTACCACAATGCCGGCAATCAACTTCTTTTTCTCTTCCGGCATGCTAACCCATTCGCCTGTCAGGTATCCTATACTTACGCCGACCTTGGGTTGCAGCGTGAAGGTTCCGTTCTCGCGCTGGGTGTTCTGTGCTTGGGTTGCGATGGTCATCAACACCATCAATGCAGCTAACAAAATTTTCCTCATACTCTTTTATATTTCGTTGTTTTCATTTCCTGATAATTTCCACCTCTCCATCCTGACGCAGACGGATAATGCTGCTGGGCTGGTGGGGCTTATGCTCCTGTCGGCGGCTCCAGCAGACGTAGTCCACCTTCTCTATCAACGCCGGATCAATATCGCCATAATTCTGGGCAGCGGGCTCTCCGCTGATATTGGCCGAAGTAGATACCAGTGCTTTCTGGAATCGATAGCAGAGCTCCTTCGAGAAAGGCTCGTTGGTAATGCGCAGGGCTATACTCCCGTCTTCCGCTATCAGGTTCGGAGCCAGGTTCACGGCACCGTCCAGAATAATGGTGGTGGGTTTCACGTCGCCCTCCTTGATACTGTCTATCAGTTGCCAAGCCACATCAGGCACCTGACGTACATAACGCTGCAGGCGGGCGTCCGAATCTACCAGGCAAATCAATGCCTTCGAATCGTCGCGCTGTTTGATTTCATACACACGCTTCACGGCTTCTGCATTGGTAGCGTCACAGCCAATGCCCCACACGGTGTCCGTCGGATAGAGTATCACCCCACCCTTTCTCAACACCTCTACGGCCTTCTTGATATCTTCTTCCCTCGTCATTAGAATTCGCTTGTAAAGTGGAACTTGATTCGTTCAAAGTCTTGCTGCGCCATACTGAGCACATAGCCGGAGTCGGCCAGGAACACGTCCCTGCCCTCTTTGTCCTTTGCCATATACTGGTACTTACGCTTCTTGAAGTTCTCCAATTCTTTCTCGTCGTCGCTCTCTATCCAACAGGCCTTATACAGGTGGACGGGCTCCCAACGGCATTTGGCATTATACTCGTTCTCCAGACGATACTGGATGACCTCGAACTGCAACTGGCCCACAGTACCGATAATCTTACGGTTATTGAACTGGTTGACAAACAACTGGGCCACGCCCTCGTCCATCAGCTGGTCGATACCCTTCTGCAACTGCTTCGACTTCATGGGGTCGTCGTTCTCGATATACTTGAACAGTTCGGGCGAGAAACTGGGCAGTCCACGGAAGTGCAACGGTTCACCCTCGGTAAGGGTATCTCCTATTTTGAACATGCCGCCGGTATCGGGCAGACCTACGATATCGCCTGGCCACGCCTCGTCAATGGTGCTCTTGCGCTGCGCCATAAACTGTGTGGGACTGGAGAAACGCAGCGTCTTGCCCTGACGCACATGCAGATAGGGCTGGTTGCGCTGGAACTTGCCCGAGCATACCTTGCAGAAGGCGATACACGAGCGATGATTGGGGTCGATATTAGCCGTAATCTTGAAGATAAAGCCCGTAAACTTAGGCTCTTCGGGCTGTACCATGCGCTCTTCGGCCTTGGTAGGCTTCGGACTGGGAGCAATCTCCACGAAACAGTTCAACAGCTCCTGTACACCGAAGTTGTTCAGTGCTGAACCGAAGAACACAGGAGCCACCTCGGCAGCCCGATAGGTCTCGACCTCAAAATCAGGATAGACGCCGTCCACCAGTTCCAGGTCCTCACGCAGCTTCTCGGCATCCTGCTCGCCCACGCGGGCATCAAGCTCCTCGCTGTCAATATCCACCTCTACCTTCTCCGTCACGCGCTGCTTGTCGGGGGTAAAGAGGTCCAGCTTGTTCTCGTAGATATTATACACACCCTTGAACTTAGCACCTTGGTTGATAGGCCACGACAGGGGGCGCACCTTGATTTCCAACTCTTTCTCCAGTTCGTCCAGCAAGTCAAAGGGGTCACGACCCTCACGGTCCATCTTGTTGATGAAGATGATAACGGGTGTGTTACGCATACGGCACACGTTCATGAGCTTACGGGTCTGCGTCTCAACACCTTTGGCACCGTCCACGACGATAATCGCAGAATCCACTGCGGTCAGCGTGCGATAGGTGTCCTCGGCAAAGTCCTGGTGACCTGGGGTATCCAGTATGTTCACCTTGTATTCAATGTCCGAGCCCTCCGGCGTGTAGTCGAACTCCATGACAGAGGTTGACACCGAGATACCGCGCTGCTTCTCGATGTCCATCCAGTCGGAAGTAGCGGTCTTCTTAATCTTGTTATTTTTTACGGCTCCCGCCACCTGTATCTGTCCGCCAAACAGCAGGAATTTCTCTGTCAGCGTAGTCTTACCGGCATCGGGGTGCGAGATAATCGCAAACGTTCTTCTTCTTTCTATCTCCTGATTCATCAATTATCAACTATCAATTATCAATTATCAATTAGAAGTTTGCCTATGCAAACTTCGAGGCTTTCCTCCCAATAAGGTATTTCTATCTGGTAGGTTTGTTTGAGCTTTGTCTTGTCGAGCACCGAGAAGTGCGGACGGGCTGCAGGTGTAGGATACTCCGAGGTATGGAGCGGACGCACGTGGCACGTCGTAATGCCTGCCAGGCGGTGAATGGCCTTGGTGAAGTCATACCACGAGATGACACCCTCGTCCGAGAAGTGATAGACACCGGGCTGGATGCCCTTCTCAATGGCGGTCATGATGACGCGAGCCAGGTCGCGGGCATAGGTGGGAGTACCTATCTGGTCGAAGATGACACCCAGCTCAGGTTTCTCCTTGCCCAACCGGATCATGGTCTTCACGAAGTTATTGCCGAAGGTACTGTACAGCCAGGCCGTACGGATAATCATCGCCTTCTTGCAAAACTTTGACACGCCGATTTCGCCAGCCAGCTTCGTCGAGCCATAGACACTGTTGGGACAGGGCGTGTCGGTCTCCACATAAGGAGTATGCTTCGTGCCGTCAAACACGTAGTCGGTACTGATCTGAACGATCCAGCCGCCACGCTTCTCCACAGCAGCAGCCAGATAGGCCGGTGCCACGGTGTTGAGCGTCGTACACAGTTCCTTGTTGTCCTCGGCCTTATCGACGGCTGTATAGGCGGCACAGTTCACAATGCCGTCTATCTGATGCTGAGCCACAAACTGCTCCACCGCCAGTTGGCTGGTGATGTCCAGTTCCTGCACGTCGGTGTTATACCAAACATGCTGGGGATATTCCTTCTCCAGCAGTTGCATCTCGTTTCCCAGTTGGCCGTTACAGCCTGTTATCAATATATTCATCTAGTATTTGACAATTTGACTATTTTACTATTTTACTATTTGACCGCTCGGCTCGCAGAGACGCTTGCCAGAGCAAGAATTTACTATTTTATTCGAACTGCAGGGGTTCCTGCTTGTCCTTCAGATAATAGTCGTTCAGCATGCCGATAAAGGTCGATATCTCTTTCACGGCGTGCTGGGTATTGGGCGATATTTCCTTCTTCTGTAAGCGCAACATCATCACGCCATACAGGGTGTTAAAGCACGTCTCCACCTCGTTCTCCTCCTTGTTGGTTCCACGGTTGCGCAGCTCCACTATGTAGGGCAACACCTTGTAATACTCGGCATTGTAGAACGGGAACTTCGACGAGGAAAGCAGCTGGGCGTTCAACTCCTGCAACTGCTGCATCACCACCTTGTTGATTTGCAGGTGCCCCTGTTCCCTGCATCCCTCCTGGTTCATCATGCGAATCAGGTTGCCAAACCAGTCGGCCTCCTCTTCCTTCTGTTCCTCGGTATAGTCGAAACGGTCTATATACTCTTTGCGAATACGGCTCAGCGAACAGCCGAAGGCACGGATGGTGTCCTCCACCTGCCACATATACAGCAAGTATTCTGCGATATTTGTCTTGCGTAACTCTTGTGCTATAAACATCTTACTTTCTTACCTTTCAAAAAAATCTGAACAGATTGGTCATTGTTCCCAACAGCGAGATGACGGAGAAGATAATCACCACCACCCCGATAATCTGGTTGATGATGCGGATGCCGTCGTCCTGGAAAATGGTACGTATCTTGTCCACCAGCCACGTCAGCCCGTACCACCACAGCAACGCTCCTCCCACGATACTGGCAAAGCCCACCAGCATCTCGAAGGGATGCTCGGGAATGACAAAGGCAAACTGGGCGAAAAGACCCATGAACAGGAAGACTATCAGCGGATTGGAGAAAGTCACCAGGAAGGCCGTCCACATGTTATACCACAGTGAGCCCTGCTGCTGACCGGAGCGGTGCATATTCCTCGTCGGGTCGGTACGCCACGTATAGATACCGAAAGCCAGCAACAGCACACTACCGATAATCTGCAGATAGAACTTGTTCTGGTCGTTGTTGATAAAATCCATCACAAAGGCCATACCGAAACCCGTAATGCCCGCATAGATGATGTCACTGACAGCAGCACCCAAGCCCGTCACCATACCAAACCAGCGTCCCTTGTTCAGCGTACGCTGTACACAAAGGATTCCGACAGGCCCCATTGGCGCAGATGCAATCATGCCTATTAGCATGCCCTTGAAGACCAAATCTACTATATTAATATGTATCGGAAACGCCATATCGGGTGCAAAGGTACAAAATTTATCTGAAACCGCTTGGTGTTTCGGATAAATTTTGTACCTTTGTGGGCACGAAACATAAATATTCACCGCTAAAACGTATATAACGTATGATCAACGAACAGCAAGGAATCAAACCGTATGTCATCGGTTTAGACTTGGGAGGAACCAATTCCGTATTCGGCATCGTGGATGCCAGAGGCGAGATTAAAGCAACCACAGCCATTAAAACAGGTGGATTTGCCACTGCCGAAGACTATGTCGACGCATGTATAGAAGTCCTGCAGCCCATCATCGAACAAGTGGGCGGCATCGAGAAAATCAAGTCAATGGGCATCGGTGCCCCCAACGCCAACTACTATAACGGCACCATCGAGAAAGCCCCCAACCTGCCTTGGGCCCACGATGGCGTCGTGCCCCTGGCCAAGCTGTTCAGCGAGCGCCTGAGCAACATTCCCGTGGCGCTCACCAACGACGCCAATGCAGCAGCACTGGGCGAGATGGTCTATGGCGTGGCTCGTGGCATGAAGAACTTCATCGTCATCACCTTGGGCACCGGCGTCGGCTCCGGTATTGTAGTCAACGGCCAACTGCTCTACGGACACGACGGCTTTGCCGGCGAACTGGGTCACGTCACCATGGTACGTGGTGCCGAAGGCCGCTCTTGCGGTTGCGGACGTACCGGCTGTCTGGAGGCCTACTGCTCTGCCACGGGTGTAGCCCGCACAGCCCGCGAGCTGCTGGCCACCACCACCCGTCCCTCCATTCTGCGCGACATGAATCCCGAGGACATCACCTCGCTCGACGTGTCCATAGCTGCTGGCAAGGGCGACGAGCTGGCCAAGGAAATCTACGAGTTTACAGGCAAGATGCTGGGTGAGGCATGTGCCGACTTTGCAGCCTTCTCATCCCCCGAAGCCTTCATCTTCTTCGGAGGCATGGTCAAGGCAGGCGACCTGATTATGGAACCCATCAAGCGAGCCTACGAGGAGCACGTCATGCCCATTTTCAAAGGCAAGGCCCAGTTCCTTGTCAGCGGACTCGACGGCGCCTCTGCTGCCGTACTTGGTGCTTCGGCCATCGGCTGGGAAATACAGTAAGCAGTCTGGCTTTTTTTCATAGAAAAGAGGTTGGTGCAGGACGCTACCAACCTCAACCTATGAATGAATGATAAGAGAGTCGGCAATGGCCAACAGAAGGCTTATCGGGGGCAAATTTAGAGATTTCCTAGGAAAAAAGCAAATTTTTAACCCACTTTTTTCAGTTTTCCACCATTTTCGTCCACTGTTCCAGTAAATGGGACAACTCTTTTAAAAACTTTCGTGACAAATAAAAGGGGCATGTCTCGTTAGTTTTACTACCAATGACTGTACGAGTTATTGTTTTTCTTTATCTTTGCAGCAGTTTTAATAGAATATGTTTAACAAATGAAATCACACATGGGAATAATCGCACTGGGTATAGTAACCCTTCGTCCACTAAGTATCTGTTTCAGCAAATATTGGACAAATCATCAAATTCTAACATATAATCTAGCTTGTTATCTACTGGAAGATGACGAGCCTGAACTATGAGTTATACATTGGAACATAAACAAACGCAAAAAAAACACAAATTGTTGTAATGATGAAATAAAATGTGTATATTTGCACCAAATTGCCAATAAATGCATGATTAAGGCGAGTTAATCTTACAATTTGTGGATATGAACGGACAAGAGATTATTAAAACCGAAAAAGTTGTTTTAAAAATTGAGTATCTTCCTTCTCTCAATTATTCGATGCTGAATAATGGTGTGGAAACATGTTTCAAATGCGTAATAAGTAATGTCGGACATCAGGACTGGCACCAGATTCAGATAACTATTAGGGGGGACCTCATAAAAGAACATACACAAAGACTTGAATTTCTCCGTGAAGGACAATCCGTTCAGATTGCCCACCTTAAAATCCTACCAGACATTAAAAAGTTGAGTGAGATAACCGAGGCTATCAACACATCTTTTACCATTACTATAGAAGAACAAAATGGACAATTATTGCAGTATGAACTACCCATTGTCCTACTTACATACGACGAATGGGCTGGCATCAATGTTATCCCAGAACATATTGCCTCATTTGTTGTGCCAAACAATCCTCTTCTGTCTCGAATCAAAATTTCCGCAGCACATTTTTTGGAGAAATGGACTGGTTCATCCCAATTAGACGAATATCAGACACAAGACCGCAATCGCGTTCGTGCCCAAGTGGCAGCCATCTACGAAGCATTACGTTCTGAAGGTATCGTCTATTCCGCTCCACCTGCAAATTTTGAAAAAAGTGGTCAGCGCATACGGATGGCAGATAAAGTACTATCCGAAAAACTGGGCACTTGCATTGACACAAGCCTACTGATTGCATCCTGTTTAGAAGCCTGCGACATATACCCCATTCTCGTAATGATGAAAGGCCATGTAATGGTGGGAGCATGGTTGACTCCGACTGTCTGCCCCCAGATGGTTTGTGATGATGTAAGTCTCTTACTCAAAGAAACTGCTGACGGTAATAATAATATGGTATTACTAGAATCAACAGCCATCACATCTTCTGAGAGTATTGAATTTGAAGAAGCAGTCAAGATGGCATTGGCCAAACTAAAAGACGAGGATCTGTTCTATTACTTTATCGATATTCATCGTTGCCGTCTTGGCAACATACGTCCTTTACCTCAGCGTATCCAGAGGGATGGCGTCTGGACATTTGACAATGAAGGAATAGAGCATCAGAATGCAACAGGCCACGTAAGCGAGTTGAATCATTATGATTTAAGACTTGAAGACGCAGGGAAGCCAACGACCAAACAGATGATATGGGAACGTAAGTTATTGGACTTCTCTCTACGTAACAATCTGCTTAACACCAGACTTGGGAAAAGAGTGGTTCCTTTTATCTCCTTTGAGATAGAGCATCTAGAAGATCATCTGCAAAACAACGAAGACTATACGATTATACCTTCTCCGGGAAAGAAAATAGGACCCCATGACGAAGGGATGTACGATTCCCTGCATCAGGCTGCAGAATATCAGAATTTCGTTTCTGAGATGATTAAGAACAACAAGATTGTTTCCTATCTGACAGAAGCAGAGCTTCAGAGTGCGCTTACCTATGTCTACAGAACTGCTCGTACCTCGTTAGAAGAAAATGGCGCCAACAGTTTGTTCCTTGCGCTGGGATTACTTAGATGGTTTGAGACAAGTAAAAGCGAACAACCCCGGTATGCACCAATTCTTCTATTGCCTGTGGACATTATCCGAAGGAGCAGCAATAAATATGTCATTCGTAAAAGAGACGATGATGTTATCCTGAACATTACGCTTGTCGAACTTCTAAAACAAAACTTCAAGATTGACCTTGATATTCTGAAAAATCTCCCAAAAGATGAAAGCGGAGTGGATGTAAAAAAGATTTTCACCTATTTCCGCCGAGCCATTATGGAGCAGAAGAAATGGAACGTCCTTGAAGAATCCATGCTCGGACTGTTCTCATTTAACAAATTCGTCATGTGGAACGATATCCACTCAAATGCCGATTTGATGAGAGAGAACACGATTATTGCCTCGCTCATTGAGAATCGTGACAAACAGGACGCTTCCGATGAAGTTATTGATGCTCGTATCATTGACAAGACAAACTCGCCGATGGATTTCTCAATACCTCTTGACGTTGACTCCTCACAGATGGAAGCAATTGTTGAGTCAGGAAGAGGGAGGACTTTTATACTACATGGCCCTCCTGGAACTGGCAAGTCACAGACCATCACAAACATGATAGCCAATGCGCTCTACCAAGGTCGCAGGGTGCTCTTTGTGGCAGAAAAGATGGCGGCTCTCTCCGTTGTCCAGTCACGTTTGGAGAAGATTGGTCTGGCCCCCTTCTGTTTGGAACTCCACTCCAACAAAGCGACCAAAAAACATTTCTTGGAGCAGATGGACAAGGCGCTGAATGTCACTAAGATTAAGGAACCGGCGGAATATTCCATTAAGTCTGAAGAACTTTTTGCAGAGCGCAAAAGTCTTATTCGCTATATGGATGCCCTTCATCAGAAAGGCAGTAATGGTCTGAGCTTGTATGAATGCATCTCTGAATACCTGTCCATCCCGCAGGAAGAAATCCAAGAGGGCTTGCCAGAAAAAGACGTTCTGACAGCCTCCTTTTTCTCGAATTGCCATGAACAAACAGACCATCTTGCCACCATTTTGAATATTGTAGGACCCCCCAAAAGTCATCCGCTTTTCGGATTGGAGCCTATTAACAATAGACTTGAAACTATCGACGGCATCAAAAACCTTCTGCAAGAGTTCAGACAGGCTTTTGCGGATTACACACAGGTTTTGGCACCATTTAGCAATGATATGATGCAGACCAATGTACGAGCCTGCAAGCGTGAGTGGGATGACATCCAAGCAAGATGGTTCCTGCCTCGTTATTTTGCCAAAAAGAAATTCTTAAAGGCTTTTCAGATTTATGGTCGTGTTGATGCGTCAAACATCAACGAGATTTTTTCCCTTATAGCTGATTATCAGAGCTTTCCTGACGTATATCAGAAGAACGAAGGATTACAAGGCGCCAATAGCCGTCAAAACTTCGAACTAAATGTGCTTGATCTCCACCATCAGTTAATAGAAATGACTGCCCAACTGGCGGCAAAAACAAATCTGCATAACACGATTGAAGATATTGCCACCTCTTCAGCCAGATGGCTTGGTAACTATCAGCAAATAAAGGACTGGTATCTATGGACAGACAAAAAGCATGAGCTATGCCAACATCATTTACAAAAAGTCGTTGTACTGCTTGAGCAGGGAGGAAAGCCTCAGGAAATCATACCTTCCTTCATTAAAGGAGCATACCGCCATCTCATCTCTATTGCCATTGATGCCGATGAACAATTGCGCTCATTCAACAGCAAACTTTTCAGCCAGCGCATAGAACAGTACAAGCGAGACACCTTACGATTCCAGGAACTAAGCAAGGAGGAACTCTACAGTAAACTGGCAGCACGCGTTCCATCTTCCTCTGCATCTTCGGCTGATGGTTCTGAGATTGGTATATTGAAACGTAACATCGCCAATGGAGGGCGAGGAAATTCCATCCGTACTATCATTGACAGCATTCCTAATCTGCTACCACGACTCTGTCCCTGCATGCTGATGAGTCCTATCAGTGTGGCTCAGTATATTGATTTGAAATCTGAGAAGTTTGACCTTGTCATTTTCGACGAGGCTTCACAGATGCCTACCAGCGAAGCCGTGGGAGCCATCGCACGAGGCAAAGCCCTGATTGTGGTGGGCGACAGCAAACAGATGCCACCAACCAGTTTCTTCACTTCCACCCAGGTTGATGAAGAAGAAGCTGACATTGATGACATGGAGAGTGTCCTTGATGACTGTAAGACCTTGTCGTTGCGAGAGTACTACCTGAGTTGGCACTACCGCAGCAAGCATGAAAGTCTGATTGCATTCAGTAATTCACAGTATTACGATAACCGTCTCTTTACCTTCCCCTCTGTCGATGACCAGATGACAAAAGTCAAGTTGGTTCCCGTTGAAGGTGTCTATGACAAAGGACGAACACGCAGTAATCCGGAAGAGTCGAAGGCCATTGTCAAGGAAATCATCCGTAGGCTCTCAGACCCAGAGCTGTCCAAGTACAGTATCGGAGTTGTCTCCTTCAGCAAAGTGCAGGGAGACCGGATTGAAGACGATTTGACAGAAGCTCTAGACCATCATCCTGAGTTAAAGGACATCGCCTATAACAGTCCCGAGCCGATCTTTGTCAAAAACCTCGAGAATGTCCAGGGTGATGAGCGCGATGTCATCCTGTTCTCGGTTGGGTATGGTGCCGATAAAAATGGTAAGGTATCGATGAACTTCGGCCCGTTGAACAATGTGGGTGGCGAACGGCGTTTGAATGTAGCAGTATCTCGTGCTAGGTATGAAATGATTGTTTATTCTACTTTGAAGTCTAGTCAGATAGACCTGAAACGTTCGCAAGCCAAGGGTGTTGAAGGCCTTAAAGGCTTCCTTGAGTATGCAGAGACAGGGCGTCTGCCTATGGTAGACAGTGCTTTGCAGGAAACCGACAAGAATGTGATGGTCAAGCAGATCTGTGAAATGCTCTCCACACAAGGATACATTGCCAAGCCATATGTAGGCCGCTCGAACTTCAAGGTAGACATTGCTGTTTCTACTGCTGGTCAGCCAGATAATTACATTCTCGGTATTCTGTGCGATGGCAAGACCTATTATGAGACCAAGACCACCCGTGATCGTGAGATAGTGCAGCCCAATGTCATGAAGATGCTTGGCTGGCGTGTCATGCGTGTCTATTCGATAGACTGGTACGAAAATCGTGAACGAAGTATTCAGCAGATACTTGACGAATTGAAAGGCAACGAGACTACCGATAAAAAAACAGAACAAGAAAAAGAACCCGTAATGCTGAAAGCTTTCAGTTCAGAGAATTTTAATAAGACCGATGTCATTAAGGAACCAGAAAAGAACCAGGGACAGATTCCGTATGTAGAAGCCGAAGTGACAGTGCCTGCTATTGATAAGTCGGCATACGATCCGACAGCCAGTTATAATGCCAAGGTTATTCGCCAGATATTAGCTAAAGAGCAACCGATTACCGAAAACTACCTTTGTAAGCGATTGGCTCGTCTCTTTGGTTTTGGCCATGCAGGAGCCAATGTGCAGAAAGCTGTTACATTAGCAACTTCAAAATTCTATCGTGACCCGCTTTCACTGGGCGGTGTTAGTAGCCTGTGGTTAGACGAAGAAAAGTCGAAAGACTATAAGACCTATCGTTCGCCATCACCACGAAGCATTACGGAGATACCCGTTCGTGAGGTGATGAATGCCGTCCGCGAGGTCATCCTTGAGGAGTTTTCACTTCCCAAAGAGAAGATTCCAACCATTGCTGCACGAAAACTTGGATTCTCTAATGCTGGAGCAAAAATTACAGAGACCATCAATGCCATTCTCGACATGATGCTACAAAAAGGAGACATCAGAGAAGTGAATGCTTTGCTGTCATTGGTAGAGTCTTGACAATTGTGAGATAACGTCCTGCATCTTCTGACGGAAGGATGTACCACCTGTCACATAGAGCCCTTGCCCGTAACTCAACAGACGGGCTTGAAGTTCAATGTTGGGGATGACGCATATCATAAACTCGCCATATCCATTCCCCTCAACAAAAGGAAGTATTTCTCTCTGAGACGAATGGATGGGCTTAGTGCGTAGTAGATGATGTACCTTGAAGTCCACTGTTCTGATGGTAATTTGTTCTATTTCCCCTTCGTCATACTTTGTCACGCCAACTATATCCTTGAAATAGTTGGTGTAAAAATCCTTTGGCGCCTTTTTGAATGGAATATCTACATGAACTAAGATGTCATTGGTGGAACCATTGTAAACTATCCTGTCCAAAGCAAAATTGACTATCTCCCATGTACCATCTTCTTGCTGAACATAACCAAACAGAAACCATCTTGAGTTATATTCCTTTAATAGGTGTGGGTGTACAGTCCTCTCCATTAAGTTCTGGAAGCCTTGAATATACTTGAATGAGACGACCCATTTCCCAAGATATTTAACCAGCACCTTGACTAAACTCAGATTCTGGAGTTCGGAAACACATTCCAGCTCTACCAGATGTTCTTGGGCAGACTTACCATCAAAGAGCATTTGAAGACCACCTGTCAAGAACAGACGGCGTTCGTCTCCGTCTTTCCTGAGAAGCTCATTTTTCTCTTCTGCATTCCTAAAATAGAATTCGTAACCTTTCTTATATCTGAATCCATCCCTAAAATCATGACCGTTTCGATACTCAACAGCATGTCCATTACGATTCAACTGCTTTTTCAGTCGTCCATAGTCCTTATCACCTTCTAATTTGGTAACTGGACAACCATAATATTTCTCCATGACAGAACGTAATGTAACAAACTGTTCCGTCGAGGCCATGTCATCACATATTTCATATAACCGATCCATATTTATTCGTTTTAGGATGTGAAATTTGTGGCAAATTTACGAAATAAAAACCTCATAGGATTCTGACAAATGGTTAATAAAAGAAAAAATGAAGAGAAAGTTGTCGATTTGTTGAAGAAAAAAGTTACCTTTGTAATGTTTTAAACAATAATTTAAAAGCCAATGAAAATTAAAACCCTTTATTATATTGCTCTTCTCAGTACAATTCTTGTATCTTGTAAGCAAGAAGATAGAATTCCCGACATAGACTATATCCGTATAATCTATTGCACTCCTAAAGAATTTGGAAAGTGCTTGCCATTAGAAATTAATAATTCTATTGAAGGGTGGAAAGCCCAATATATAGGCGCTCCGTCCAAAGGACTCCTTGCCCTTGAGCCTTGCTATGAGGTAAACAATGCAGGCGATAGTATCATTGTTTTTCAAGAGTATGTTGACGACGGAAAACCGAATGGGAAATATATCCTTCATAACAATCCGAAATATGTAAACGAGTTTTCCGGAGTGTCATACGTTAGTCCCGATGGAAAAGACACCATTGATTTTTTCACAAACATCATTTCAGATGGCACAGTTTTTACTGCCAATCCTGATGTGAAAGAGTCTATCCGTAAGACAATGGAGTTTGAGGGTAACGATCCAATAGGACATGGTTCAGAACGACGCGACCTGAATATGGTATATTTGATTCACTCTAATCCGGAAGCTCTTCATGAATCTATCAAAGTTGAGGATTTGTCTATCCACGACTCTCCAGATGGCAAGTTGCGCATTTACACATTTGATGGCTTCACTGGTGGAAATGGGGTTGGGGCACATTACGATGTCGGTATCCTCCAGTATGAAACTGGCAATGGAGAGATAGCTGCATTGGATTACTTTACCACCTTATTATATATGTCACTCACCGATTTCGGTGAAGCCAATTTCCCATATTGTACCATTAATGGAGTGCGAAATGTTGTTCTCGGCAACAATACATACTACTTAATGGAAGCCATGTTCAATGACTCACGTCCAATGCCCCTCAATGGAAGCGAAGAGTATGCAAAGACAGATGATACCGTACTCTTTGCATTTACAATCAAGAACGGGAAGCTGACACCAGCTCATATCTTGGATAAGGATTGGAAAATTGAAGTCATTGGTTCTCAGATAACCGGAGAACTTCATTTTGATTATGACGATGCCATGAAAACCGTTAGCGTACCTGTTGTAGAAGGGAATGGCCACCTCTTCAACGGAAAATACAGAAAAATAAAGATACAATAATATGAGACAAATATCTTTTTCAAATTTCAGAAGGTTTGAAGACTTTCCGCCACTGACATTCGGAGATATTACCTTTCTTGTGGGAGGTAACAATTGCGGAAAGTCAACACTGGTAAAAGCCCTGTTGCTAACCTTTGATAATTTGCGACATATCCGTAATTCATGGAAAGATCCTTCTTCCCATGCTCCCAAGTTTCGTTTTGATGCCAATCAGATACACGATTTGCATGTCGGTACTTTCTGGCGAGCTTTGAATCATCATGCTGCGGACAAGAAAGACAAAACTATCTCTTTCAGCCTAGTGGTCGAACAAATCACTTTTGGCATCACCATTGAAGGCAATGAGAATGACAAGGACGATAGTTATGAGACGCTTTCTCCCATTATACTTCTCTCCGTCAACGATGCAGAAGGCATCTCTGTTGCTTTTGATTACAAGAAATCTCAGGCAACTTTGTGTTCAAATGGTACGAGTCTGACTATGGCAATGGATAGGCCATCAATATTAATGAATGAAAATGATATCATTAATCAGATCGTCGATTTCTCAGAAAAGTGCATAGAATATAAAGACGAACTAAAAGCATTGGCACAAAAGGTTGCCATCACCTTGAGGAACAATGTTATTGAATACATTTACACCCATGCCGTTACACAAAAAATCGTTTTCTCCTACGAGGACAAAAACGATTACATAGCAGCTGTCCTCCACGACTATTTCGAAGAGCAAATCCAGGAGAATGACAAAGAGCATCAGTTTGTTCTCGAATGGATGAAGAAATTTGAGATAGGTACAGATTTCAGCATTGATTGTAAATCTGGAGCAGCTTATTACGTAAAAGTCAAGAACATGGCTGGTCGTGAGATGGAATTGGCAGACCTTGGCCTTGGCTATATCCAGATCATGATTCTGCTTCTTAAACTTGCAACATTTATCAGTCGTTATGAAGGGCCATCAACACCCACGCCAACGATTGTTATCGAAGAACCAGAACAAAATCTACATCCTAAGTTGCAGAGTTTAATGGCAGACCTTTTCGCAGACATCTACAATGACTATGGATTCCGTTTCATCATTGAAACCCATTCTGAATACATTATCCGTTCAGTCCAGAACATTGTACTGCAACAGTCATATCAGGACCAAGAAGAGTTAGAGCAAAAGAATCCTTTCAAGGTCTATTACTTTCCAACGACTCGTGCCCCATACGACATGGGGTTCCTCCCAAGTGGAAGATTTAACAACAAGTTCGACTCTGGCTTTTTTGATGAAGCAGGGCGACTTCACATGACCATCATCAAGCACGAAAGGAGGAAGTAGCTTATGCTAAGTATCTTTATTCCCCAAGAGATATTAGAAGATATCGTCATAGATAACATGGCTTCAGACATGGAGCCTGAAGACCAAGATGTTTGGTATAAGATATTTGCCAAACAGAAATTCATTTATGTCTCGTCATGGGATGAGAAAAAATACTTGACTCCAGAAGACCCTTTGTTTATCTTAGACAGCAGTGGGGTTCAAATAAAGTATGCAACCCAGTATATCGAAGGCATACCACAAAACCATCAGTCGGTCACCGAGTATTGGAATGGCATTTTCCTGCTAGACATCTCTGAAGAGGAAGCTGCAGAAATACAACGTGACTATGGAGTTATATGCCAATCCGTAAAAAAAATGGATGCATCCATATTGATGGATGAGGGTTTAAGATTTAGTCCCAAGAAAGACGAAAAAGGGTATTCCTGGAATTTTATGTTGAACAGAATCAATGGAGAGCATATCCCTTCCAATCATCTATTTATGATTGACCGTTACTTATTGGCCAAAGACAAAGATAAAGACGAAGAAGATGATCTCGACTTCATCAAGAGCAACATCTATGACATTACAAACGCTATGTTGCCAACCCACCAACTCAAATGCAACTACACCATTTCTTTTATCATTGGAGAACAAAAAGATGGAAAATCCTTTTTCCCGTCAGAACTCTCTAAGATGGTTAATGAAGAGCTAATCCCCAGCTTACATCGACCATATGACATTGATGTAGAAATCATATATCTCACGCATCTGAGCGGTCTTTATACTGCCACCCACAACCGTTGCATACTGACCAATTACACTGTCACCCAACTTGAACACTCGCTGAAGGCATTTGAAAAAGGAAATGAAGAAATAGACGAGGGAGATGAAAGTACTTGCTTACAGACCATTTTGCCCCAAAGACTTTTCACAGCTTCTGGCTTGAATGATTATTGCGACTCACCACACAAGACACATCACGATGTGATGTCTGCCATCTATGACAATCTGGTTTGGTGGGCGAATAATTATCTGACAACGAAAAGCATTTATACCCTAAATGGGAAGACAATTAACATAAAAAACAGGTATGGAGCAAAGAAAAATGGGGAAAATTGGTCTCTTTACGTTAAAAGCCCCTAATATTCTCTTTTATTTTCAATAAAAAACGTATATTTGCACCTTAAAAGTAGAATATTACGCTAATGATTTGGCAATTCATCATAAATGGACTAATTACAGGCATTCTCTATTCGTTGTTAGCGATAGGTTTTGCCCTAGTCTATAATACCACGAAGATTTTCCATATCGCTGCAGCTGGCATATATGTATTTGCAGCATATATGTTTTGGTTCTTCGCTGCAAAAATGGAATTGCACATCATACTCGCATCCATAACGGCCATTGTTTTGACGATGACACTTAGCTTCTTATCAGAAGTGTCAGTATATCGTCCCTTAAAGAACAAAAAAGCCTCGCTCAATGTAGCGATGATTGCCTCCATCGGTCTGATGACAGTCATCGTCAACACTATTGCCATGTTCTTTGGCAACGAGACCAAGGTGGTCGAGAACTCCATTCTAAAACCATTCTCTTTCGGTGATATCATCATCACCACCCCTCAGATGTATCAGGCTGTGATAGGTATCATTGTTCTCGCTGCCTTCCTCATCATCCTCCGATGGACCAACTGGGGCTTGCGCCTCCAGGCTCTCAGTGCTGATGAAACCCTTTTCGAGACATTGGGATATAACACTAACCACACCCGAATTGCTGTCTTTCTGGCCAGTGGAATCTTCATTGCTATTGCCAGTTGCCTGACGGTTTATGATGTAGGACTCGATCCCAATATGGGTATGAGTATATTAATCAATGCCATGGTGGCAATGATTATTGGTGGTGTCGGTAAGTTCAGCACCTGTATTACAGGTGGATTGACTTTGGGTGTCTTGCAGTCTCTCACGGTCTATCAGTTTGCATCCAACTGGCAGAATGCCGTTACATTCCTCGTATTGTTAATTCTTCTCTTCCTGCGACCTCAGGGTATCGCGGGATATAAACAGCGCACCGTGTAGAGTATGGAGTACGTGTTTCATATCATCATCATGCTCAACATCTACATTATGTTGACTTTGAGCGCAAACCTGACCATCGGTATGGCCAATCTGCTTACCATGTGTCAGGCTGCCTTCTATGGCATTGGTGCTTATATCGGTACTTACTTCCTCATGCAGTTCAGCCTTCCTTTTGTGGCCATAGCTGTTATGGTTATGCTGCTGACGGGAGCATTCAGCTTCTTGGTGTCCTTTGCTTCAGCTCGTTTGAAAGGAGATTATTTCGTTATTGCTACGATGGGCTTTCAACTCATTGTCTATACCATATTATATAACTGGACAGACGTGACTCGTGGTCCTTATGGCATCCCTGGCATCCCTGGCATTAAGCTCTTCGGAGTATTTGAGTTATCTGGCATTTATGCTTATCTGATATTATCCCTGATACTGATGGGAATTGTCGTTTTTTTCTTCCATCACTTGGTTGAATCACCTTTTGGCAGAGTCCTCAATGCCATCCGAGCAGATGAAATTACCGTTAAATCGATGGGACGCAATACCGTATTGTTCAAGTCATGGGCATTCTTCCTGTCTGCAGCCGTTGCATCGTTAGCTGGTATCATTTATGCTTCATACGTCAGCTATATTGACCCCACCAGTTTTACACTCGACGAGAGTATCTTTATTGTTAGTGCTCTCTTTATTGGTGGTATTGGCAATACCAAAGGCCCTGTTTTGGGAGCTCTCTTCGTTGTGTTGCTGCCAGAGCTGCTTCGCTTTGTCGGTCTCCCGGACTCTATTGCTGCCAACCTTCGCCAGGTCATTTATGGCTTGGCACTCATATTCGTTATGTATTATCGTCCCCAAGGTCTATGGGGTAAAACCGTATTGAAGTAACATGATTCTGCAGTTAAAAGACATACACATGAGTTTTACGAATGCTCAGAATGAGACATTCCAACTGCTTCGTGGTGCCAATCTTGCTGTAGAGAAAGGTAAGATTACGGCCTTGGTCGGAGGTAATGGAACGGGTAAAACCACCTTATTTAATATTATTTCCGGCTTTGAGAAAGACTATACGGGCGATGTCATCTTCGAGGATATAAATTTCAATAAGATTCCTGCTCATCGTATTTCCTTGATGGGCATAGGTCGCCTGTTCCAAGACGGCCAGCTCCTGCCTGGCCTTACCTTGATGGAGAACATGAAGATGGCCTCAGACGACAAGACAGGTGAATGGCCCTTCTCTTCTTTGATCCATCCCAAACGATGGAAAGAAGCTGAGACTAGAAAGGAACAGCAGGCAAAGGATATCCTGAAGCGTATCTTTGGTGAGGACTGCAAGTATCTCAAGATGCTGAATGATGATGCCTCAGCATTCTCTTACGGTGAGCAGCGTATTCTGTCATTGGCACGCCTGTTGATGGGAGGTGACAGGTTGCTGTTGTTAGACGAGCCGACATCAGGAGTCAATCCTGTATATATTGATACGATAGAACAGATAATCCGTGAGATGGTAGCCGAAGGACTTACCGTCTTGCTGATAGAACACAATATGCACTTCGTTCGTAAAGTAGCGCACACCTGTGCCTATCTTGATGACGGAGTGATAGAGAAAGTCGGTCCGACAGCCGAAGTGCTTGACGACAAGAATGTACGAAACAGTTATTTGGGATTATGAGTGAGATACTAAAGATCAATAATCTTTGGGGAGGCTACAAAGAAGGGGTAGATATCCTTCGCGGCATTTCTATGGAAGTGCAGCAAGGTGAGGCTGTGGGCATTATTGGCCTCAACGGCTCTGGCAAATCCACCTTCGGCAAGGCTATCATGAATATGATTCCCATCCGCCGTGGTCAGATAATCTTTGAAGGCGATGACATCACTGCCCTCTCCACAAGCGAACTCTCCCATCGTGGCATTTCCATTATGCAGCAAGGCGGCAAGGTCTTCCGCAACCTCTCCGTCTGGGATAACCTCCAACTGGCTGGTCAAGGAAGGTCTGCTCAATTAGCGGAAATAATTCCGCTACTACAAAAACATAAAAGCCAATTACAGCACTTGATGGCAGACAAACTGAGCGGAGGTCAGAAGCATCAACTCTCCTTGGCTATGACCCTTGCGACAAATCCTCGTCTAGTCATCCTCGATGAACCTAGTGCAGGTCTTTCTCCAAAATCAGTAGAGGAAATGTACCAAATGCTCCGCTCTATCAAGGAAAATATCAGAGTCACAATCATCCTCATTGAGCAGAATATTGCCAAGGCAGTGAGGTTTTGTAATGAGTCTTACTTGTTAGGACAAGGTGTAATAAAAAGTGAGACATTTAATGAAATAACAACAATAAAAAATATAATGTTTAATAAATAATAGAAGTATGAAAAAAGTTTTGTTTTTTGCCGTAATGGCATTTTCGGTTGTTTTGGTCGGATGTAAAAACGATAAGACTTCTGATAAGATTCGAGTGGGTGTTGTAATGCCTTTAACTGGAGAACTTGCTGNNCACTAGTAAGGTGGAATTGTTTATCCAAGATACAAAAGGAGAACCCAAAATTGCTATTAATATTGTAAACCAAATGATTGCTGCAAATAATATAGATGTTGTTATTTCATTAAAACCGGCTATTTCAGAAACAATAAATCCCATTTTAGAAGCAAAGGGAATAACTCATTTTGTCTTTGCTTATAGTCCAGAAATTACAGACGCAAAAAACGTTGTTAAATTGTATCCATCATCAGATGACGAAGATTTGTCTTATTTAAATTATGCAAAAGAAAAGGGATTCAAATCTATTGTTTTTTTACGTCACATGTTTCCTGATGCAGAGTTAGGGTACAAAACAGTTGTAGTCCCCAAATCTAAAGAATATGGTCTTACTGTTTATGATGAGCCTTTCGACGAAGCAACAAAAGATTTCAACAACCTTACACAAAAGGTTAAAAGTCATAATAGTGACCTTGTTGTTGTTCAATCTTTAGCATACAACTTTGTTAATATTGTTAAAAGCTTTCAACACGCGGGTATAAGAGAAAAAATGCTTGGAGATTTGAATTTTAATGATTTGTATACATATGACTATGAAATTGTTAAAGAGATGGAGAATATTCCATTTTTGGGCTTGTCGTATGTTCTTTCTGATGATTATAAACAATTTGATAAAGCTTATATGGAAAAGTATAATGAGAAACCTACAGTTTCAGCAGCTTTTCCATATGACGTGATGACGGTTGTTAATAACATGAAAGAAAGCGGCATGAAAAAAGAAGATATTATTAAATATTACAACAGTCATGATGTGAATGGAGTCACTGGTAAAATAGTGTTTAACGATAAAGGCAAACAAGAGGTTAAATANNATTTACTAAATAAAGGACTAACTATGAATTATGAAGAACGTATATTAAATGATTTAAAAAATTATCTTGGCCAAAAAGGGATAATCTCTTTGGAAGTCGGAACAATTAATGATAATTCCCATTTATGGCAATCTATCCAAAGTTTCTGTATTCCTTCTGTTTCTGATCTGCATAAATTTGTTTCAAAGTTCTTTATAAATAGCTTGAGTGAGAAAAAAATCAAGGAACCAATCTATTATTTATATGACTTTTGGAACGGTAAAGATGATGATAGAGATATAATTGTTTATACGTTCAACTATAATGGTCGTATAAATGAAGAAGAGATATTTAAAAATAAAGATTCTGAAGAAATATATGCTTATAAGAATCTCGATATAATAGAAGACAAGAACNNAAATTGAGTAATATTAAAGCCGATGTTAAAATATGTGATGACTTAGAACAAACATTTATTTCCTGTCAGGAGTTATATACAAAATTAATATTGGAATCATTTAATGAAATTCTTGAAGAAGGAAAAAAAATAAAATATGTAACAATAGTCTTATTGAGGAGACTGTACGATNNGACATAAGCCGTGGTAATTATTTGAAAGAAATAGAATTGCTTAAAAAGAATGTAAAAAGAGAATCTGAGAAATCTGCCAAAGCGGCAATCATGTCTCGTAATATGAGTCACAACATCGGTAGCCACGTAATGTCGTATTTAAAACAGCATCTTAGTTCCGTAAAAGATATAGTAGCTGATGGTATTCTATCCGACTTGATAAATGGAGAGAATGAACTTGCAAAAAAATTAGAGAACACTACAGAATCCACAACTCTCCCATTTCTAATGGGACTTGGTCATTTTATATCATACTTGCAGGAGCGTCAGGACTTTATTGCCACTATTGCTACTGATTACATTCCATATTTCGGAAATGTGAACTTCAAAGATGCAATTTATGATGAGCTTAATCCTGATAAACGGGCAGAACGCCACTCTGACCGAAAAAATGGAACAACAGATAATATTTTACTAGGTAATATCGCTCGTTCTGAAGGATTGGGCAGACGAACATGCCCAACTCAGAAAAAGGATGATGCAAAAGAATCTCTCAACGACATCGTTCTTAAATTTAGAGAAGATTTTGATGGCAATCCAGTGGTAAAGTTAGATGCCCAGGGTAATATTGAATATGAAATAAATCCAGATGGGAATAGAGAACTAAATGAGATGAGAAAATATGATTTCAGCCTTCCGGGCGGTATTGTTGGAAGACAAGCATTTTTCTCAATTATGGAAAATATTATTCGTAATGCTGCCAAACATGGAAGTTGGAGACATAAGAAAAAACTTGAATTCACATTTGATATTTTCTCAAGTAAACAGGAAGACCTTAAACGTCTTGAAAAATTCAATAACGATAATGTCAATGATAATTGCCTTTCATTAAAGGAAGTCTTGGAAAAATACTATTTGAATGCTACAGATAGTAAAGATCTTTATTTTATTACAATTACAGACAATTGTAAAGCGGTTGAGAAAATACAAGGCGAATATTCGTTAGAGCCCCTTGGTAAATTAAGGTCATCTATGGTATCAAGGTACATCACAAATTCAGGAGAAATGGATGGGGCTAACAAAGGTTTGAAAGAAATGCGTATTTCAGCAGCATGGATGCGTGCCATCAGTGATGAAACTGAATGTTTTGAGCCATATAATAGAGATAATAGCGCTAACCCGAAAGAATTAGAAGAGGATAAACATGCGGAGGACACTCCTAATGCTACTATATGGGAAAGTGAAAACTCGACAAAAAGGGCTCCTCTATTATATGCTCGTATTTCCGTGAAGAAGAACAACAATGGACGTCCTACCGCCACTAATCTTCAATATATTATATGTGTACAAATCCCCAAAAAGGTTGCTGTAATATTAGATGATAACGAGAACTTGACTGTTAATCAGAAACAGTTGGACTCTATTAATTGGCGCTTATTTAACAAGGAATCATTCATCAACGAGAATAATAAGAGTTATGAGTTTATTCTAATTGATGATGAATGTAAAAATCCAAATGAAACATATTGCGAAATAAGAAGCCATGCAANNCAACTATTTTGATGGAAAAGATACAATGCTGAAACTGTACAGGAATTTATCCTGTTATAAAGACAATGACAGAATTGTTGTCGATGATAAGATTGTAAACAAAAAATGGATTGATGGTAAATTAGAAAAAGGAGATGGCGTGTATGTTTGCGATGGCTATACAAACGGTGGAGACAAATATATCTACCGAAGGCATCATGAGGCCGATATAGAGTTTACCGGGTATATGAAATCAAATCTCAACGCATTATTTGTTGAAGGTATTACTGGAAATAATTCTACTGATAGATTAGTCCGAAATGAAACATTAGATGATTATTGGTTCTATCGTCATTTGCATGCAATGAAGCAAAGAATAGCAGTGTTTGACGAAAGACTGTTTCATAAAATTACAGGGCTTGAAGAACGAAACCTGAATAGTGAAGAGGTTCCTCTTTGTAAGGACAATAATGCGCTGGCAATGTTGCAAAAAAATATATATCCATTTACTATAATAGAGGATAAAAATAACAAATATCACTTTTTGGTGAAAGGCATTTTGTTCAATGAAGATAAACCTTTAAGAAAAGAAGAGGTTATTAAAGCAGATCAACAATCACCTATAAATAGCTATAAATGCAAATGTGGAACTCTTGCTTCAATCACTTTTAATGAGGGCATATTAAATATAACTCCAACAATTCAAGGTGGCTATATGAAAAAGCATTTCGATTTTATAACTATTCATCAAGGGTTATTGGATAAACTATATGAGGCATATAACATCAAAGGGGAAAAGGACAAAATAATTGCTGTAACTAATCGTTTATTTGAAGAATATAGTTGCCAAACAATCCTTGCCAACAATTTCTTGCCAGGAATGATTATTCATTCTGGTCGTTCAAAACCAAATAGACAAGAAATGCCTCAAATGCTTCCTTTTGTCCAATATGCAGCTCTTGACCATGCTGTTATGGATTGTAAATACTCGTTGGTTGAACTATTAGATTATGCACGATATGAAGACTAAAATTTTGGTAATATCCACTCGGAGTCTTTTTGAGGAAAATACCATTTTTGAGAAATCGGTTATTTCCCCAGAAGCAAGTATGGGGCTAAAAAAATACGCTATTAGTTTTATAAATCGTCGAATTAATGATTTGAAAAACAAAAGAGACGACTTAAAGAGNNGAGGAAGCTGTTGTCAAAAGTTCATTGACGGAAGAGTTGCCACAAGAAGCGAGGGAAAAAATATATGAAATTGTTGATACGTATTTGGCGGATGATTCCGAAACGATTAACAGCGATGAGGATAAAGGAATACAGACTTGGTTGAATACTATAAAAGAGAAATTAATAAAAAAAATAGAGCCTAATAACAATGATGGAAATTTAGAAAAAAATAGTATAGAAGAGTCTCTTAGGTACATTTTAAAATACACTGTTAATCCACCTGGGGATTCGGAGAATAAGGAGTTTACATTTTTCGAAATGCAAATTTCTGATATCGATAAGTTCATAGATGGTTGCGAAGCTGTCAATATTGACGGAGAGGGATTAAAAATGCGTGATAGGGTTAGTCTGTTTAAGGTTGCATATATAAAAGAGGACGACACTTGCTATTATATTTATGCGGTCTATCCTCTGGGATATCCCGACAATGATGAGTTTACTATTAATGAAGCAAATGAAAAAAAACACAAAAATTCTAAATGGGTAAATTGCATTACTGATGCTGTAATAGAAAAAAGTAATGCGGGGAAAAATGCAAATACAGAGATTATATTACTTTTGCACGACAAAGATTTGAGAACAACAGAAAAGATGCCATTTAAGACTCTTTATGCTAATAAAGAAGATTATGAGAATGTTAAACGAACACTTACTGTTTACCAGCATTCAAGTCCATTTTTCAACAAAATCAGGACTTGTATAGGTGATGCCAAGGATATTTTTACCTGTGCAGAAAAGATAATCATTGACGATTTGGTTTTTCAATATTGGAAAGATATATCCCATAAATTGGCATCTTACAAGGGAAAGCAAGACGTAGAAAAGCTAAAAGAGATTCTGAAGAATTTCAAAGGAACGGGCCTAGAAAACAAATACCCATCATTTGAGACTGTCATAAATAGTTTCATTGAAAAGCCTGATGACAAGGAACAATTCTATAATACAATTATGGAGGTAAACGATTCGATAAGAGCACTTCGAATAATGAATACATAACAAATGAGACGTATGGAAAATAATAGTATAAAGATTTGGGCTCGACTGCCGAAAAAAGGTAATTCAGAAACAGTACATTATTATCATGATCAACATGAAGATAATCTTCCGTTTTTGATTCGTTGGCTGTTAAACTATTATAAATTGCGTAGAGCGTCTAAAGATGAATTTGACAAAGAAGGATTTTATCCTATAAACCTTATGATTCATTCTGCAAAGGATTTATTAGGAGGACAACCAACATCGGAAGAAGATGCATACGATTTCGCCCAAGAGCAATTACGAAATGTCGGAAGTGATGACGAACAAATTTTTCCGATTGTTCATCTTGCAATGAGCGACCTTTTCATTGATTCTCTTTTGGGTATCTCACAACATCCAGAGGATGTGCCCCGAAACTACATGATAATGGACAATAGCATCTGGAACTATCTAGTTCCTGTCCAAGATACATACTATATAAATAATCTAGTAGATTATAAAGAATCCAAAAACGGCAATAGTAATTTTAAAGAGTTCGAGTTGTCTGTAAGACAATATTGGAAGGTCAATTTTTATGATGCTGTCTGTAGCATATGTAAGAATTATGAAAAGAAACTATATCGATTAACGGTTGCTAGAGAATTTGCCGACTTAAATGCAAGGCTTACAAAACAATCCTTCCTTACGGGAACTCATGCTTCTGGAGNNAATGATCCAAAGGGAATTCCGACTCAATGAAGAGAAAAAGGTTTTACCATACAATATCGGTGGGAAGTATCTTCCAAATAGTTTATTGGATCGGATTTGTAATCACAAATGGAGGATTCTTTTACTCGATGACAAGGCTATTACCCCAATGGGGGCGAGTAGGTATCAAAAAACGAATAAAGAAAGTGATAACAACGAAGAAATACAAGATGATAGGAAAACGAAAGGAAGNNTTAGAAAAGCAACTCGACTTGGAGAAGAAAGTTGCATATAAACCATGCTGCCATAATATAAATAAAATAACTGAGGAGTTGGAGGATAGTACTGTTATTATGGAGCCTGCTGATGATACTGTGTTATTAATAGAGTATGCACAAAATCTAGAAGATGCGAAGTCTGCAATGAAAGAGAAGAAATATGATTTTGTATTAATTGACTATTTATTGGATCAAAAAGATGGAACACACTATGGATATGAACTTCTTGAAGATATTTGGTACGATCAGCAGCAACATAAAAAAGATGAGAAACATTTGCAATACAAGGTAACTCCACATCGGAGCCAAAGGCTATACTGCATGTTTATCTCAGCATATTCATCAGCAGTACACGATCGTTTATTAGCCGAAGGGCTTAACTTGAGTGAAGAGTTTTGGCATATTAATTTAGGAGCATGCCCAACAAATACTCCTCAACTATTTTTATATAATCTGATTAAGCTAATGGAAAAGCGTTTGGACGATTCTAATCTCGAACGTCTTTCCATTGATGGCATAATGGATGATTTGGATAAAATTTTTGGAGAAGAGGGGAAAGAAAGAACATATGCAAGCGAACAGTATTACAAGATACAAAGCTACCAATATTATTTCAGAACNNGAAACTAACCAATCTGTATTAATAACAGACTTCCTGAATGACAATATCAACATGGGAGGCTTGTTGGAGCATTTGGCTCAACTCGTTCATTTAACGGGATTTGGAACGATACGCCAGTGGCCAGAAATGTGGGAAGAGTACCTGTATGTAAAAGTTCAACTTGAGTCTCTTATTAAAGATGGAGATAAGGAACGGGAACAAAAGTTAGAAAACCTCTGCCATCATATTGAAAACTACATCAAGAAATTGAAATCATCTGCTTTATGAACTATGGTAAATTCTTCCGTTTGAATAAAAACCTTTCAAGAATTGAGGATGGTTTTGCAATCTATGACTACATAGACTTGCCTGCCTATTTTGCACCGTCTATGGATAACAAAATGTCGCCAAAATACCCTATTAGTTTGATGATTACATCTAGTTCTGTGATTTTCAGACTTCATTATAGCGCGTATAAGATAGAGGACGGGAATACTAAAGAAAATCCAAAGTATTATTACGACCATGAAATAAATGACGATTTAAGAAAAGACAAAAAGAAGGTAAAACTAGGAGACACGACAAAGATTGCTCATATGGAGGAAGTTGTTCTGGAACTTCCTTATATGAATACCGTGAACAAAAATTTGGCAGACACAATAAAATCTATTTATAATACCGAATTCCCACAAAAGATTAAAAATGATGAGAAAAAAGACGGAATAAGTACTGGCGGGCGCTTCTTGGAAAAGTTAATACGTAAACGCTACCCAGAAGTAGGCAAAGGTATAGACGAAAATGATGTAAATACAAAAATTTACAAAGCGCTGAGAATTTCATCCGATAAATCGGCATCATACTCAACGTTGTGGTTGATGGGGCTTGTGGAAGGGGAGAAAGGCGACATACGCTATATTCGTAGTAATGACGAAGGGAAAATCGTTGGCTTCCTACGAAAGTTAATGCTGGATTTCATGTTTGACCTAAAGCATTCTGATGTTTTCCATAATAGTGCGCATTATCAACAAATGTACTCTGGTTTAATGTCTGATTTCTTCTTCTCGGCTTTGATGCATAAATGTGAGTACTATTATTATCGAGATTTAGTCACCGAAGAGATGCGTAAGGAGGATGGAATGACAGACAAAGATAAGAATAAAATCCTCACTCTTTATGGTGACAATCTTCGTAAGTCAGAAGAATTGTGGACACAGGATATAATGAATCCTGCGTCAGAAAAATATTTTGATTATCCTTTTGGAGATACGCATAAAGTCAATACAGAAGAAAAGAAAGAAGAAAAAGAATCATCACAGAAAACAAAATCGCCAAAGAACATAATTGATAGATTCTTGGTGAAGATCTTCGTTCTGGAAGATAATCAACTAATTAAACGTGACTCTTGGTTCGCAGAACCTGAGGAAGAGATGCGCAGGGTGTGCTTTCCGATGGATGACGAGGACGATAATAACGTTAAGCATATCTGTAATGTTGAACTTATGGTTAATTGCCTAAGCGTCTCCAATTCAAAGCCATTGGCTCTTATAGAATATGTGAATAACAACAGGGAGAAAATTTCCAGATGGTTTCTAAGACGATATGACTTTAACGATGTGTGTCATTTGCACCTGTCAAGATGGGCTAATTTTGTGACATTTGCGTTCCTCTTGATGTCATTGTTCATTTTTGTCGGCTTTGATTTTAAGAAACACACGGAACTCGATTCCGAATCCAACAATATNNTCTTTGGAATAAAAGGATATATTATTAAGAATAAGAGAAAGAATGACCTGCAATATACGTATGTCAAAAAGAATTGTGAAAGAATTACTGTTTTTACCGTCATTTTGATGATATTGCCAATAAGATTACTTTTGAATGATATCAATATCCCAATTATTAATGGTTATTACATTTTCCTTGTTATAATAGCGGTGTTTGTGGTTCCCTTGTTTTTCAAATCCTTCCGTGATAGAGTGGTCAAACCCTTCCTTGATTGGGTGGGAAACAGCTTAGAACATATTACTTCCTATTTGCATCTGCTATTCCCAAGGCTTGTCGCTTCAATTACTACCGCATGGCTTACTATGTCAGTGGGATTTGATTTATATGTCGCTTTCTTCGATAGACACGTATCCAGTTCAACGGCTGGTATGATTCTGATAATTGTCTTTATCTTTGTTATGTACGAATTGAATCGCATCACTCCGCGTAGCAATATTTGGAAAAAACTATTTAGGAGCGTGCAATTGGTAACGATTAGTTATTTTATTTCACTTGTAGTAGGAACTGTCGTAATAAATTTCTTGGGACAACAGTATATGGATAGAGGTGGGGCTTTTGATGATGAGAAGAAAACAACTTTTACTGTTGAATCTCTTGCGATGCCTATAAATGGGACTGTAAATGAAACAACTTTTGGAGATGAGGACGAGAGTGAACAAAAAAGGATTATGTTTAGGAAGAATTGTGGAAAAGATAATTGTCAATCTATACGGATTATTAGTATAGGTGAACATAAAATCTTTTTCATGCGCGATTTCCTTATAATGTTTTCATTCATCACAATGTTCATGGGTATATTCCTCCAGATGTTTATCTTTGAGGATAAGAAAATGACAGAATTCTAAAGTAAGCATTAGATTAAGTACAGGTATTATCACCTATATGCAATAATAACAGCAGTTACATCAGTTCTGGATTGTAGCTGCTGTTGTGTTTTTGTTTTTCGACTAGCGAAACGGCATGCATAGTCGAGCAGTACCTATATATACCCCAATTCGGGATAAGATATGAGTTAAGAGCTATAAGTATATGACTTATGCGCTGTTAGTATATAGGTTACAAGGAAAAAGTATATAAGTAAATGACTAGAAAAAAAATTTGAATTTTGCTGCCACTCTGCCACCAATCTTCCAAAACATCAGTAAATAGGCACAATTTTGGTGGGAGCAGGGTGGCAGCAAAATTCGATTTTTGACGAAAAGCAACATAAAAACGAGGAAAATACATAGATAATTGGTGATTTTATATGGGTTTTTGAAGAATATTTTGTATCTTTGTAGTCAAATTAACGAGAAAATTAAGATATGAAACTGACATTTGTACTTAGAAACAAGAAAAACGCACTGAAAATCTCGACAAAAACCATCGAGAGTTTTATGGAACGTATCAAAACTGACACAAAGGATGGAGCCGTTGCCCGCCGTCGCAAACAACTGAGCTATGGGGACTTCATCAGCGGCTTTGACCGCCAGTACCCCACACACCTCATCTACCCTTCTGCCGTCTTCGAGAAGGATGACAACGGGAATCTTCGCATGAAGACTTTCAACAGCGTGGTGGCACTGACGATAGACGGGCTGGACGACCAGGAGGTTGATGCCGTGAAGCGTGCGGCTCAGATACTGCATTACACCCTTGCCGCCTTTGTCGGACCTTCGGAACATGAGGTCATCATCCTCGTGAAGATAGCCAAAGCAGAAAGCGCCTATTCGCCAATAAGCGGTGGTTATTCAGAAATAACCAGCCCTTATTCAGCAATAACCAGCCCTTATTCGACAACACTCCCGGAGTATTCTGAAATAGTCCGAAAGAAAACAAAATTAGTCCGAGAGAAATCTAAAATAGTATCGGAGTATTCTGGTCCGACCGAGGAAGAAGCAGATGTCCTCTGCCAGGAAGGTCATCGGCTGGCTGCCACTCTATATCAGTCCATCATGCCGAAATCCATCAAGACGGAGCCCGTATCCGTGAAGAGCTGTTTCCACATGCCGTTAGATGCGACACCCTATTACAACCCGAAGGCTGTAGCCCTGCCCGTTAGTAAGAAGCCAGCAACTCCGCAGCCATTAGGAGTTGTCAGGGCCTCCAGTGACGACCTCGGCGACGAGTCCTCTGACAAGGAGGCACAAGAAGTGAGCCGCAAGACCAAGCAGTTGATGGACTTCCTGAATACGCACTATAAGTTCCGTTACAATACCATCATGGGTTATACGGAATACAAGGATAGCAGTCGCCAATATATGGATTGGACACCTGTGGACGACCGCATACTGAAGGGCATGACGATGAATGTGCGCCTCAGCGGCATCGATGCCCGCGACAATGACGTGCGCCGCTATGTGCAGTCGAACATGATCCGTCTCTACGACCCCATCAGCGATTATCTTTGGGAGGAGTACGACAAGTGGGACGGCAAGGACCATATCCGCAAACTCGCCCGTACGGTGCCCACGAAGAATCCGCATTGGGAAGACTGGTTCTATACATGGTTCCTCGGTATGGTGCGCCAGTGGCAAGTGTCGAATCTGGCTAAGTATGGCAATCAGATTGTGCCGCTGCTCATATCGTCCCAAGGTTGGAACAAGACCACTTTCTGCGAACAGCTGCTACCGCCGGAACTGAGCTTTGGCTATACAGGGAACCTGCAGATAGACGACAAGAAGCAGGTGCTCCAGCAGATGGCACAGATGCTGCTGATCAACCTCGACGAGTTCAACCAGATATCGCCGCATACCCAGCAGGGATTCCTGAAGAACATCATCACGCTCTCGTCTGTGAAGATTAAGCGACCCTATGGCCGTCATGTAGAGGACTTCCCACGCCGTGCCTCATTTATCGCCACCACCAACCAGGCTGACGTGCTGGCAGACCCGTCTGGCAGTCGCCGGTTCCTGAGTGTGGAGCTCACCGGCCCCATTGATGTCAGCACCCCACCGAATTACGAACAGCTCTACGCACAGGCCATGCAGGCCCTTCACCAGCATGAGCCCTACTATTTCGGACCTGATGAGACCCAGCAAATCATAGAGTGGAACAAACGGTTCAGCACGAAGACCGCTGCCGAGCAGTTCTTCTCCGACTATTTTGAGCCTGCTGCTGACGAAACAGAAGGCGAATGGACCACTTCATCTGCTATTTTTGAGTATTTGAAGCAAAAAGTGGGTATCAGTTTGCTAAAACCAGCCAATGTCTCGTACTTCGGACGCCTGCTTTCCAACCATCCTGCCCTCCAAAAACGTGAAACAAAGTATGGTTCTGAGTACCTTGTGAAGCTGAAAAAGCCCAAATAAGCCATTTTGCTGCCACCCTGCTGCCACCAATTTTCCCTTTAAATAGGGCGTTTAACGCCATTTGGTGGCAGGGTGGCAGCAAAAATTAAAAAATAAAATTTTCACATTTAAACATAGCAATTGCGAGCATTAATGGTAGCAATTGCGAGCATTAATGGTAGCAATTGTCAGACTTAATAATACCGATTACAAAACTAATATTCAATCGAGGCTGATCTTAGGGATACTGTCCTTCGTAAAATCAGGTAATTGGTGTTCTATTTCAATATTAGTTAGCTTGTTGATAAAGGCATTGATACGATCAGCAAGTGGACTCATGTCGCGATTACGGATTGACCTGAGTAGTTTCTGATGGTCAATCAATATAGAATCGGTATCAATATTGAATTCTACATACGAAATGAGGAACAACTGAAGATCTTGATCTTCGATTTCTTCACAGATATTGAGCAATTGCTCATCACTCTCCAGACAACCTAAAAAGTCATTGATTTGAGGACAAAGTTCTCTTATGTCCAACAAGCATCTAAATATTTGCTTCCTTAACAGAGGTATTAATGACACTCTAAAATACGGAAACATATCCTTTCCTTCAACTTGAGCAATCTCCCTCTTCACCATGTTATGACATCTGCAAATTTCGTCATACGAAGACCTTAGATTACACAGGCATTGAAGCAACTCGCTCTCGCTATCATCTAACAAGTAAAGGTTGTCACTCATTATGATGCGCTGATACAAATCCGCATTCTGAATAACAGGCGAGAACAGCTGCTGTAACATGCTCTCCAGCAAATCCATGTTGACTTCCGACCGGTTATCTCCTGTACATAATGAGAAGCCTATGTCAGCATCTCTCGTGTCACGATTGTTTAGTATATCGTCAAATGCTTTCTCTTGGTCATAGTCAGGATAAAAGAAGGGTATATGCTCACGAATGTATGAGAGGATTCCATAATTTTTCCTGATTCTTTCCTTTTCAATCCGCGTAAAAAGCCTGTTTATCCTAAAAGGCGAAATATGATCAGCGTCATCCATAGCTGTCATCACCTCAGACACGAGGTCCCTTCTTCCACTGTCATACTCCTGATCAATGCACGCATCAGCCTCTTTACACCCCATAGCTGATGCCTTTTCAAAGAAGTAGTTGGCCAAAATATGATTTTCTGAAGTACCTATACCTTTTGCATAGAGATTACCAAGATGTACGAACGCCATAGGGTTCGTCGCACCTCTGACAGCTATACGAGCTTCAAGATATTCTCGGGTGGCATCTTTGTCTGGAATCATGTTGCAAATATACAAATTTCTTCCCAATAATGCAATAATTATCAATAATTTCCTTATCTTTGCACAAAAATAAACATTACCAATATGATAAATCTAACAAAATTTGCACCTGATGACTTTAAAGAGCACTTGATAGTTTTAGATAATAAAGCTAAGTTTAACCGTGCAAGAAAGCGCTGTGAACTAGGAACCACAACCAGTCATCAGCACTATATTATTACTGGTAATGATGGAACAGGAAAAGACGATGCCGTCAAAGAGATATACGAAAGGATGGCAGACATTTCCGAATTTAGAGAATGTGTCACCAAGGACGCCGCCGAAATGTTTGATGCTACAAGCGGTTTTGAATCATCCTTGCCAGAGGCTTGCGAAAGCAATATCCTGTTGCATATACGGAATGCTGAACAATTGAGAATGAGAGGTAGTGCTAATCCTAAAACAGGTATTGATGAGCTCTGCAATATAATACCCAGACTGACTAACAGCATCATTATACTGACCGGAAAGGACAGCCAACTTTTGGAAATGGTGAAAGGGCACGAAAAAGCAAGAGCTCTTTTCTCTTACGTGTTCCAGTTTGATGACCTGACTCCTGAGGCATTGTTCCAGTATATGGTTGAGTACGTAAATGACAAGAACTACATGTTCGATCCCGCTGCCGAGCCAATAATGGAAGATTATCTGAAGTTTGCATATAAGACACGTGGAGCGAATTTCAGAAACGCCTATTTTCTTCAGGAACTCTTCGAGAAGGAGATAGTTCCTAAAATGTCTGAGAGGGTTATGAGACAGAATCTGCCTGAAGATGAGATGGACTTATGTACAATCATGCCCGAAGACCTGCCTGAAATTACCCAGCCAAATACCGAAGAAGCTGTAAACAAGTTGAAGTCACTAATAGGGCTGGATAATATCAAGAAGCAGATATTGGATCACACAGCCCTTGTTCAGCTCAACAACCTGAGGGCATCAAAAGGTATGTTCAATAGGAATCCTCCCATGCACATGGTGTTTACGGGAAATCCAGGAACAGGAAAGACCACGATTGCCAAGTATATCGGAGAAATCTATCATAGTATTGGTGTCTTGTCTTCAGGCCATGTGGTAGAAACGGAGCGTACGAAACTGGTGAGTGAATGGATTGGCGGTACTGAGATAAACACGAAGAACGCCATTAAAAGTGCTAGCGGTGGTGTGCTGTTCATCGATGAGGCTTATAATCTTTTTACTGGGGGAAATGACACCAAAGACTTCGGTATGCGTGTCATTGAGACGCTACTTACCTATCTGAGTGCCGACAATACGGATATGATCGTAATACTTGCCGGCTATACTGATGAAATGGAGAAGATGCTGAAGGCAAATCCCGGTATGAAAAGCCGATTCCCCTATATCTTCCATTTTGAAGACTACACACCGAAAGAACTGATGCAAATCGGAAAGATTGTCCTTGAAAAGGAACAATACAAAATGACACCCGAGGCAGAAAAGAAGTTGGCTAAGTATGTGATTAACGAATATGACCATAAAGATGAGCATTTCGGTAATGGCCGTTTTATCACCCGCCTCATCACTACCCATATCATTCCTTCACTCAGCAATAGACTGTTGACTAAGAAACTCGACAACATCAGTCTTGAAGAGATGACAACCATTGAGGCTTGTGATGTGCCAGAAGTGGCCACACAGGATTTTAAGCCCAAAGAACTGGATGAGACCATTTTGTCGGAATCGCTAGAAAAACTTGATGACCTGATTAGCCTACAAAATGCCAAACAGGCATTGCACGACTTTGTGGACATCTCAAGATTAAGGCATCAACAAGGAACCCTGAAGATTACACCTCAAAGTCTGTGCTGGGATTTCATTGGCAAGACGGGAACAGGGAAAGGTACTGTTGCAGAGATTCTTGGTAGAATCCTACAAGGTCTGGGCATCTTGAAAACAGGCCAGACCATCTGTGTCAATGCAGACGAATTGACGGGCACGGATAGCTATCAAGTACTCGGAGAAGCAATCAAAGATGCCAAGGACGGACTGCTGTTTTTGGATATGGATGCTCCGAACGACAACAACCTGAATCTGAGTCATCTGAGAGTATGGATTATCAATAGGCTTCGGGAACTGGAGCAAACCACGGCGCTCGTGTTCGGACAAATCAAAGCGGAAGAAGATAGCATAGCTCAAGACCTGGCGACAAATGGTATTGCTTCGTATGGTAACACCATCATTTTCAATGATTTCACCTCAGAAGAATTGGTTGAAATTCTGGAGTCGTTGCTAAAGAGAGAGTATCAACTGGATATGAAACCGGCAGCAAAAGACAGAATCACAAAATACTTGGAGAGTATCAAGACCAGCGAGAACAAATTCAAGACGACGCCAGTTAACCTTCGCACTATCATTCATATTGCACAGACCGTGGCTCATATCACCCAACTTCGTCTGGTGAGGTCAGGTGGCAGCCACTCTGTCACTAAGAGTGATGTAGCTCATTTTAAATGGAATAAGAGGAAAGTCGGTTTTACTATTGAATAATGTAGAGAAAACGATGAAGGAAACAATTCGATACATATTATTCCTGTTACTTTTCCCAACAGTAACTACTGCCCAAAACAAATATAATGTTGAGGCTGACATTGAACGCGCTGTAAAGGATTTCTTCTACAACATCTCCGAGATGAACAATCCCGTAGAACCTATACGCCCAGAGAGTTTTGCTTCTTCCTACCAAAAAGGCATTAACGTCTTTAAGGTAAATGATGGAATAGTGAAGATGTCTTTTTTTCTCTCTTGGTATAAACAGCATGTGTTGGAGAACTATAGCGTCAGTCATCAAGTACAGATTAAAAGCATCCAAAAATTGCCTGAGAATAACAGATATGAAGTTAAAGGAGTGTTGCAACGTAAAATAGAAGACGACCCACAAAGGCGGCATATCAGGGATGAAAACATCACGCTAAAGGTGATATGGAGGGGACAGGAGTTAAATAATGTGTCCATTCAAAGTATTGATTGGAATTTGAAGTTTACTTTCCTCAAACCCAACATTGTCAAAGAGTATGAGTTGTTCTTGGACCACACATGGTCATATATACCTGCCGATGGGGGAAATTGGGAATTTACACAAAACAGTTATGTGAAATCGATGGAGGGATTTGATGGAGAAGAGAGAACGTGTATTGACAAACAGTTGATAAGCACTTTATACACCAATATTGACGACATAGATATACATGTGAATGGTTCAACCTTTAGCGGATACATAAAACCTAACAAACAAAAAACATCAAGAGGCTATCTAATAATTATAGAACAAGAAGAGAGCGGGAAGACGGTGGGACACTGCATTTACCAAGCTGGTAAGAAGAAATAATAATAGTTGTTATGAGAAACTGGATTACTATTTCATGCATATTGCTTTTTACATGTTTCTGTCAAGTTATGGCACAAGGCTTTAAACTGACGAGGGTTGATCTCGTGCCTGTTCAGACGGAGTTGAACCATAAGTTGACACAGCTGTGCAAGTATATCTCAACGGTGGGTAATACGCCTGCCAGCCGTACCAAGCAGGCTCTGCTAAAAGCAAACTACGAGAAACAGAGTATCATTGAGAACGATGTTCCTCCCCTATTTCGCGACTTCGACAACCGTAAGATGAAGACCAGCTGGTATGATAAAAGCTCAAAAAGTCATAAATTTCGTACCTCGATGATGCCGGCCTATTTTGTGTCTCTGAAAAACCAAGCCATGAATGGCATTAAGCACAGGTCATACAAGATTGGCATCGTAAACGGCTACATTAACGGGAAACTGGCTGACCCTAAGAACTGGAAGAAAACGGAGACGCTGTCGGATGGCTGTGAGGTCTATGAATCTACGGTCAGTCTGATGCAAGAATACCAAAGCGTAGCTTTCAACGGTTCTATTGAGCGCAAACAAATTACAAGCGAGAAAGACCAAAAGGATTATCGCGTTTATCTCATAAAACAGCCTAAAGACATGGGTAATCAAACCATGATTCTCTTGGGGGATGTCTATCGGGTAGTACCAATCGAAAAAAAATGACAATGAGTAAGATGAAATATAAGATATTAGCACCACAAAATGGTGTCGTATATAAAGACGACGGACGAAAAATTGTACTCTTTACGCTTAAGGAAGAAGACGAAGAGCAGGCAAAGATTTTCCAAACATACGATGATTTTGTCTATACGCAACTATTTGATATTCTCTTAGCAATAGACTATAACAAGAACGAGAACCTGATTTACAAAGAAATCAGGGAAGTCATAACTAGCCAATTCGATCATGGCGCAGCAACTGACATCTGCGAAACCCTTCTTGACACACTGTATGTTGCAGACCTCCAGACAGGCAAAGAGATATTCCGAAAAGGCATTGACGATGTGGCTTCCATTATCGAATGGAGAAAAAACGCTATACCACACATCAGTCTTCGCCATATCAAAGTTAACAGAACTTGGCTATACATCGCTATAGGCAGTATTACCTTTGGCATCATTGTCGGATTGTTGATAGCACTACTTTCCGGCTCATTGAAACAACAAGATTCATCCAACAAGAATGGTAAGGCATGGCGGCTTCAGAAATCATCTGATGCCAAATATAAGATCAATGCAGTCTATGACCCCAAGACCTGTACCATCTATTTTAGCGATACTAAATTTGAGACCATCGACTATTATATAGATTATCAGAACAAAATCAAGCATATTGAAGACATCAACTGGAAACTTCAGTCCAACACGATGAACATCAAAGACACTTTGTTTCTGAAAGACAACTGTACAGTCTATGTCAGAGGCGAGAAAGGCGATGAGACTTCCGAGGTTCATGTCTTCAATGTCAGTTACCTTGACTTTATCACCGAACTGTTAGTCACACAAGACCCCCTCATCGAATCAATGCTTGTCACCAACAGCCCTACCCCATTTGGGAATACCATCTTCATGGTCGATGGGGTGCCTCAGCAGGTGTCATACTACAAGTCATCTGAACTCAGAAACCTCATCAAGAAAGGCTTCAGAGTTACCAGCGTGAAAGCCATAGGCAGCAATCTGAATCCCACCAATAAGCAATACCCCAAACTATCGAAGATTACCATACAGAAATAATCAATTAACATATTTCCTATATGACTATTTACCATCTCTATTTCGAAAGCGACGAACGTGCCTGTAACTTGAGAATGTCAGACGATCCGAACAGAAGAATACCCATCAAGATTCTTCTCACCAACTCCATTTCCGGCACAGAGTTACTTAAACTGAAGCTAAATGACATCAGGCTCGTATCCTATCATGGCACAGAAGAAGACAAGAAAGTATATTTACAGCAATATCACGCTGAAGGAAATCGGCTGGAAATATATCTGTCAGATGAGCAGAACGAGAAAATAAAGTTTCAAAGAGGAGGCCAATTCCGTTTTGTCAAAGACCATGGATACCTTGAAATTCACAATGCAGGAAGTACTGCCCCTGAGACTTTCACAATCATTTTTCACTATGTAGATAATATTTGGGGCGAGATTCGGCTCACCTGTATGCCAATAGACCAAATATACGACATGGTTCTTGACTTCGGCTCTGAGGCTAGCCAGATGTTAATTACCCAAGGAGGCGCTAACGAGCCGTCCGAACTCTTCAATAATTGTGTTCGTCATTTCTACGACATCGATCCTGATAAAATAGAAGCCAGAACATACCATCAGCAGGAAGATGATAATAACAATCTTTTCCGCAGCATCTTTTTCAGTCGGAAGAGAAAAGAAGGGGCTCTGGAAAAGGGAAATCCTATTTTGGCAAGACCTGGAGAGGGCGATCCGTTACTCGGTTTTATAACCCCTAAGGATGGTGCTATTCAAGGTGAGCGTTTACCCAATATCAAAATTTCATACCTTGCAGGATTAACCTCGCGGGGAATAGATCCGAGAATCCTTCACCAGTCTATCGTCATGCGTTTCATCCATGAAGCTGTCATGGAAGTAAAAGACAGAGAAGACAGCAGAAACAGATCTACACAATGTGCCATACGCATTTATCTCCTAGTACCTAACGTGATGGATCAAATTACCCTGTCAAATTTCATCTCTGCCATCCAGATGCATACCGATAATGACGAGTTCCGGAATATGTTGCCAGAATCCATGCGTAACGCTGTTTTCGATATACGATCATATTCTGAAAGCGATGCTTCTTTTGTCTATTGGCTGAATAATCAGAACGAAAACGATGAGGGAATAAAACCTGGAAATTATCTGATTATCGACGTTGGTAAAGGTACTACCGATTTCTCTGTCATCAAAGTAGAAGATGGTCAGAATGCAGTCAGCGTGTATCGCTCAGGATTCGTCGGAGCTGGCAATGCCATTACTTATGCCATGTTCGAGAACTACATCTCGACTATGGCTGGAATAAATGAATGCGAAGCGATTATCAAACAGGTACTCTTAGAAGGCAAAGATGCTGAACTCTATCGTCTGGAAAACATTCTTGAAAACTACAAACGCAACCCTGGCGAGATAAACACCAATCCACCTCAAATCAAAAGGGGAATGAACGTCGAAGCCATCATTAGTCAAATAGAGTCAGCAGGAACGATTAATGACAGGCGTGGCATCATTCTATCAGCAATTCATGATATCATTAAAAAAATCGTTGTCAATGTCAAGGAGACAGATTTTACTAAGGTGATTTTAAGCGGAAGAGCATTTAACTATCCCCTATTCGAAGAAGAGACAAAATGCATTTTAAACAAACTTTATCACTTGGAATCAGAGCCAGGCATTGTTACCATTAGTTCTCCTAAAGAGGGCTGTCTCCGTGGTCCACTCTCAGTGATGAAGATTAATAAGCAATCTGACATTATCGGTATTCCTATCCGTGTGGATAGGAGCAATCAGTTAGCTGAGACATCCAAGCTTCAACAAAATGTTAGCGAGATTATCCAGGAAAGACGCGAAAAACAGGAAATTGCCCCTCAAAAGAATGATGAATCTATGTATAAAAAGGCGTTGGGATGGATGCGCTACAAAGGGGAGACTATTTGCGACAAGATCTTCCACCATGATTATGGTGATGTGGACAACCAGGTGATCCATCTGATGGCCAAAAGCGACGATATTTTCAAGATGATGCGTGGCGACAAGGATACTGGTCAGTGCAATAACAACACCTGTTTCTACGTTTCCGATGACCAATATGTTCTTCCAGACCGGCATTCATTTGACGAAAAGAATTACAAGTTATTCTATGACGGTGAGCACTTTTATGTCCGTGATGAGAACACCAGTCCCATGCTCGTGAAAGTCCAGGACACACCCGATATAGACTTGCTTTATGAAAGTCTATTCCCCTATCCCTATAGGATATTGGATGAGAATTACAGAGTACCAGGAGTAACTACCATATAAACAGGAAAGAATATGAAAAAGATTGGATATTATTCTTTGATCGTGCTGGAATTGCTGGCACTAATTATAACCATCGTACTACCATTTGCATTCCCTGTCATATATGCAGATTGTTGGCAGATGCTACTCAGCGTAACGCTGGGAATACCCTTGCTAACCTTAGCTTGTCTTGGCATTGAAAGACATAACAATTTCTGCCAACAGAGTTTGTTCCCCACAAAACTACCGATAGCTCTCCCCCCTCCAGTGCAAGATACTGAAGAAGAGAAGGGAAAAGGAATGGACAATGGGGACAAGAACACCGGGGACATTCATCCCCAAGAGCCAGCCGCACCGACAGAAAGATTGGAGCACAAGTGGAGCAAGGGCATGTACGAACGTTATAATGCCCAGTGGGACGAATTGTTTGACAATATCGAACGTCCTCTGACCGCTGAAGCCAAGGGCAAAATAGCCTTGCTGCTGTGGGAAATAAGCTCACAATCTATGAATTTCCTAAAAGAGGACAATGCAGACATCAATTGTGTCAGATATCATGCTGATGGTGTTAAAATGATTGTCGATGGCCTTACTTTAGACGATATCAATCTTGATAAATTCTATACAGATCCAGAAACTGTCTACGTCAAAACCATTGCCATTTATGAATGGCTACAAGAGCAAGGCGTGAAAGCAGACACCACGGCTTTTGGTTATCGACTTAAATTACAATAAAAATGATTGTACGATGAAGAAAAGCTTCTCAACGATATTCTTTTGTATAATGGGGATAGGGGCTGGTGCCTTATTGAATCATTTTTTCCCACTTACCTTTTCTTATTATTTTGCCATTTGCATTGTGGCTTTGGTTCTATGCTTTCTCAAGGGGGAGACAGGGTTGCTCATCCCATGGACCATTACGGCTACAGCATCAGTATTAGTCACACTGAACTATCTGCATCCTGACATCACCGTATATAGCAATGCCGACTATCATTTGTTGGCCATGCAAGGTGTAGACCATACGGATTCTGTCATCCTCATTGGCAATAACAGGAAACAGTCATTCTTTGACCATGAAAAGCTAAATGGGTATGCTTATATTACACCTTCAAAGGAATCCAACGGTACTTGTACCATCCATTATCTTCTACCCAGCGAACCGCTATTTGCCGTAGTCAAAGATTCCCGAACGGGTCGTCTGCTCAATAAACAACAGATGCCTTCGTTCCGGAACCGAATATCGCTACAGAACGACTCCTTAAGATGCGATATAACCATTATTCAGACGGACACCACTTCTGTCACGGTGCAGTTTGCCCGTCAAGATGGCAGCAAGACGAGCCCTATGACTTCATTGTTTAAAGAACCAATATTGATTGGCTATAATCTCTATGACATCCTACATAACGGCATCTCATACAACGAGCAAGAAGAGCGCTTAATGAGCGTGCTACACGAGGCTATGTTGGTACGCGATTTCGATGACCTTGCCCAAGGTGTCTACCATCTTACTTATCCTATAGCCTTGGAACAGGTTCAGCTCACATTCGACGGACAACCCTTTTCCGCAAAGACTGCAGAACAGGAAATGCTGCTTGACAACGACACCTATTTCTATGTTGGCATAGGCAGCCAAGCGACACGTCCCATGAAGGCTTTCTACCAAAATGGGAACATCTGTTTAAGATATCAGTTCCCATATCTTAGCAACTTCCCAAGATTTTATAAAGAAGAAGCCAAGGAAAACCAGCAGAAGATGGTAGCTGTGACCACACAGACGAAGTCGCTTATAAAGACGAATGTTAATGAAGCATTCTACTACCCCCTTTTCAACGAGGATAATGGCTATAACTTCAGCGGCAATATCACTTATCGTGTCAATGATAGCCACACTCCGTTCAGCACAGAACTTCTGGACAATCAGGCTCAAGGAAGGCTATCTAAGAGTACTCTGACCGCGTCCAATGGAGCAGTATGGCATTTCCAGACCTATAACCTACGACAGGAGAGCCCCATCACAGGCAAGAACAACCCCTACGTCAACGACCTAACGATTCTTGGCGTCGTATTCCTGATGATCATCATAGCCTTCATCACCTCAAGACCGTGGGCTCAAGATCAGAAGTCATCTGTCATCATGATGGCATGGCTTTTTGCCATTCCCTTGTTCATCATACGCATCTACTTGCTATGGAGAATAGCCGTCTTTCCTCCCATAACGGACATTACGCTGAATGAATTTCTCAGATACCGAATGGAGCTGCCCAAAATCTTAGACAACCCCATGCTATTGACGATTGGCTTAACGATTTTGCTACCTTTGACACTGCTCCTATTAAGCTTCCTGCCTAAGAAGTGGAGCGAGCATTTTGAGGAATGGTGGGAAAGCCGTGGGAGCAAGAAGGCCTACATTGGGTTATGGGGCGCACTATTGGTGCTGGGCATCATAGGAACCCCAATACTTAATGCTACAGCTCTTCACTGGATAGGCCTTAGCATCCTTGGCCCAGTAGTATTCTTTCTGATTACTGAATATGTTGTAAACCGAGGCCTGAATGTATATTTCCGTATAATCAATGCATTGGTCACTGTTGCTGTATTGTTTGTTTGTGACCCTGGGTATTCCATCATGTTCTTTATCTTCCTGTGCATATACTATACCATTCTGCTATATGGCTATCTGAAATATCATCAGAAAACACACTATACTAAAAAAACAGCAAGCAGGATTCTTTTGACCGTTTTGATAGTGTTCTTAATCAGTATCATATGGCTTCCATCCTATGTATTCTGCTTATACAGTAGCGAGCTCACCGCATTAGGCATCAGCACGTCACGGCTTTCGTTCATCCTTTTCCCATTGATTTTCGGTAGCATCATACTGGTTTCATTGTATATTTGGGTTAAGCCACAAACCCGGAAACCGTTATGGGCTCTTGTAGGAGTGGCAGTAATTGTCGCTGTTACGGTGTCGTTTGCCACCTATGGATATGACAGGTTTCAGAACAAGAATTTACACTTCAAATATCGAACCATCATACACCAACAGACAGTCGGCGAAATTATGCAAGACGAGCAGTATGACCAGCGGAATGCTCAACGCCTACTCAATGCAGCTCAAAATCAGTGGTTCCTGCAATACCATCTGAATAAAGGTGATGAACGGATAAACGACAATGGAATCATTGCGCTATTACCCCACTTCAAGAAAGGTGTCACATGGAATACTCAGATCAGCGACGTTATCCTATCCCGATATGTTATAGGCGAACTTTCCGGCTCCGTACCATTACTCATGATTCTGCTGGTCTTCGTCTTTCTCTTCATCATCTTCCATAATAAATGCTCATCACCAGCAGGCCGGGCTATTACCTTTGCTATAGGCTTGCTTTTCTTGGTACAGAGTACCTTCGAATGGATGGCTGTCACCAATAGGACAATATTCTTTGGTCAAGACTTTCCCTTCCTTAGCCAGAATGCGCGCTTTACGCTAGTGATGTTTACTGCGTGGCTGATATTCTTTGTCTATTTTGCCAGTCATAAGCCTCGCAGTGAGTATAATCTGGAGCTAAGAGATAGCCTTGATTATTTCACAAAGCCTATACCGCAGGGGGTCTTTATTGTCGCCTTCTTGACCATCTTTAGCGGTATCTTTATATGGGGAAACAAATATGAGTCATTATATGCCGGTAAGGACTCACAAGGTGACAAATCTAACGCTGAAGAATTCAATATTTCAACAGCCATGGAGACAAGCGCCGACGAGCTGAAGGCCATCAATATTCGATTGTCCGAATATCCAGTGACAGGCGAGGATCTTGAAAACAATCAAGACATCAGTTCACTCGTACAGGATATTGAGGAAAAAACTCAGTTATCGGCATATGTTGAGACATTGAAAGAGGATGGAAGGATTAACGAGTTCACCTATTCTCTTTATCAGGCATTCATCAAGAATTTAAAGAAGAAGAACTCCAACCAAAACATCATCCATTTGCGCCGTCAGGACCAACAGCATTATGAACTGGCCCTAAACAATGCCTACTTCAGTATGCAAAGTCCTGATTTCTATCGAAAAGCATGGCGAGGAAATGTTTACTCTCAAGTATCATCACCTTTAATCAGACAAAATGTCATAACCAACGAGTTACCTGGCATGTTCATCTATACAATTCCTGGTACTTGGTTGCCAGCCAACAGAGATTATGCTATTGCTGACTGCCGCGTGAAGAATGGCGATAATATCTATCATAAGACTATTCACAAAGAACAGACCGATTATGATGCCAACATAGCTGTATTCCCCATTACACCCCAGGACCTGCTGGAGTTTAAAGACAGGCAGGACAATGTCGTCATGACTTACCAGTACGGACGCGAGGAACGAAACCTGCTGGTCAAGAACATGGTGATTAACGGTAAGCGGAAGTTCTTCTATCCACTGAAAGAGAAAATCTTCTGGCTCAGAGACTTTTCCAATTTGGTCGCTTATAGCAAGCAAGGATCCGCCAGCCGCAATGCGGTATTTGTAACGCTGGACGGCAAATTAACTGAGAGCGTACAGGATAGCCTGCGTGTTCTTGTCGGGAAGGAGTGTTCCGTGGTTGCATTGGATGGCTTAGGTAACGTCAGGCTGATGGCTGATTACAAGCCCTCAGGCACCATTGATCCTAATAACGAAGAGTTGATTGACGAACTGGGTATTCTAAGCTATATGAACCCTAACTCTGAAAGAGACAAGAACCTGTTTGGCAATTTGAACCTGTGCTACTTACAGCCTGGGCCTGGTTCTTCACTGAAACCCATCACGTATGCCGCTGTCATATCGCAAAATCAAGACATGGATTGGGCAGCACTGGAGTTGATGAGTCCTAAACTAATTAATAATGATAGTGTAGTAACGTCGGACGGTCGATACTATTATCTGCGAAAGTTTGGTCCCAAATTCAGATATGGTGCAAGCAGAACTTTCATGTCGTTAACTTCCGATGAGAAAGGATACGGCGACAAGGGTTGGATTAGCAATGAGTTCTACCTCGCCATGTCCAGCAATTACTATAATGCGCTTATTACGTACTTGGGACATTACGACAATTTGAAAGATGCAAAAAATAACATTTTTGTGGTTTCAACAAGCAACAATGATTATCCAAGGTTCAGAACCGAACAGGGAGGCCCTGTTTATACATTTAGGAATACTCCTGAAATCATGGCCAATCAAATCCTATTCGATGGTTTGACCAAAAATTTCAGGATGCCCACTTTCACTGGCTATGCAGACAGCTTGAAATATGAGTTTGTCAGTCCTTCCTATTATAAAAAGAATGACATTAAGAGCAAGCATGAGTTGTCCACCCATTTCCCATGGGTGTTCCCCCAGGAATCTACCATTTTCGACTATGAACTCAGAAAGCCATCACTGGATCCTGCTGAACGGTTACGCCAATACACATTAGGTGCAGACCCTATTAAAGTAACACCTATGAAGATGGCCGAAATGTACGGAAGACTATTTGCTTTGCATCCCGATTTCCATGCTACAGTTATTCCTAACAAAACACCTTTCAAAGAGCCTTGGCTCGATAGGAATGGCACTACCTCCGACCATTTCATCAATCTCTATCGTCAGAACGTATATAGAGGTATGGAAAAGTGTGCCCATGAAGGTACAGCCAAATATCTTTCTAAAATCAACGGCTATTACCTCTATGCTAAGACGGGAACCTTGAGTCTTGATAAAAACCATAATGATGACAAGATGCTGGCAGTCATCATATCTAATCGTAATCTCACTGACAGTTCCGAGGATGTAGTATCAGCTGATGACTATAAATTCATGGTTGTATATTTCAGATTTAAGCAATTAGATCCAGAGTCTCAGATTACAGACCCCAGAAGAAACACTTTCTGGCGTACCGTCAATACGGTCATGAATCAAATAGTTAATAGTTCAAGTTTTAAAAATTATATGAATAAACGATGAAAAAACAATCTAAAATATTATACATAGTATTTCCAATTTTCGTCCTATTGCTGTTAGCCATTATCGCTGTAATAACGGTTAGAGAGCATAAGACCACAACAAACAATTCACAGGCAGTTCTCATTCCCGCTGCCCAGCTGTTTGTACCCATTCAGGTCGACACACTCAACACCTATCTGAAACTTTATTTCGACCGAGGCGGGCTCGTAACGAGCAAGAAAGACCATCAATTCGTCATCGAATACAATCCTCAGGCATTCATCTTGTTACATGCCAATAACAATAAGATGACAGAAGCACGAAAATATCTGGAGAATGCACAATTGAGCGATTTCTCTATTAAATACAACAATGATAAAGTCAAGATTATCATGAGACGAGATGGAGATTATGTGGACTGCCCTGCATTAATTGTTGCAGAAATCCTCAGGAAAATGAATGGCTTTTGAGCTATTCGTTTCTTACCATCTACCTATCTTCGGGACACAAGTTTGGCCATGTGTCCCGATATTTTTCTAGAAGAATATTTGGAACATTCAAACTATTTATGTACTTTTGCACCGCGAAATGCATAATCTATCATAAAAAGCAACAAGTAATGAAGAACAAAACCATCATTGATCAAAACAACGTAGGAAAGAGTTAGAAAGCAAGCTTTCACTCTTTGCTCGCTGTTGCGTTCTTTGACNNGATGATGATGTGCGTTCTTTGAGACTTTGTCTCGAAGAACATGACGCTCGAAAGAGTTAGAAAGCAAGCTTTCACTCTTTGCTCGCTGTTGCGTTCTTTGACTTATTGATACAAAGGGCTTTTTATGATAGAGAATACAACACGTAAGTTTTCTCTATGATGCTTAACAGGCAGGTGCTTCGGCATTGTGCCTGATGACTCTTGCGCCCCGACAGGAAGGGGTGTATTATGTTTGTTGATAGATGTGTGACTATGAATGATTTGGATGATGCAAAACACAAATAGGATGATTGACGATTTTAAGAACCAGACAAAAGCGACGGTCTGGAAACACTTGGATGCCATGGCGGCTAACTATACTGTCTATTCTACTCACCTTAACGGCTTAGACCCTTTTCTGAATGAATATGATGTTTACCTGTATTGCAATGAGACGAATGTGGTGGTGGTGTGCCTTGACTGCTGCGGAAACGGGGACGACCAGATTTACGAGGAGTCGGAATCGCTCGGCGTGTTTACCTATGAGGAAGGGAAAGAGCCTCGCATCAGCGTGGTGAGGATACTGGCTGAGGCGGTAAAACTGATTAAGGAGGTTTTTCTGGGGTACGACTCGGGTATCAAGGTCTATGGCGTGTTGCTGACAGAGGCGGAAATCCTGAATAGCTACAAGCTGTTTAAGATGTGGGATGCCGCTGACGTCATGGTGATTGACGGCCTCAGGCGACTGAAATACAGGAAGATCAAGGTGAACGAGGATGACAGCCTGGACTGCAAGGCGTACATCAGCAGGATTTTGGATGCCAGCCAAAAGATAATGGAGGAAAAGAAGGAGGAGAAGGAGGAGAAAGAGATTATAGGCTCGATGCCGACAGAGGCCCCTTCCGATGTGGATAGTTTTCTGGATATTTATAACGAGTTGTTTAATATCATGGAGGAACCAATGCCAACGACAAGCGACATGTTCCCTAAGGACGACGAACTGAACCTTGACGACTTTCCCGAGGGTAGCGTTCACTTTAAGGACGAGGACGAGGACGAGGAGGATGAGGAGGATGAAGAGGACCCTGAAGAAGAGTCCTTTCCCGACGGAGAGATAGAGCAGAACCAGGCAATCAGTGTCAAGGTGAACATTCTGCGCCCGATTGCCAATCCGCGTGAGGAGCTGGACAAGCTGGTGGGGTGTGCCGACATCAAGCGACGCATGGACGAGCTGGTGGCACTGACCAGCTATAATAAGATGATGCGGGAATACTTTCCTGACAGGAAGCAGCACGAGGTGTCGCTGCACAGCATTTTCCTGGGGCGTCCGGGAACGGGAAAGACGACCGTCTGCAAGATATTCGGCTCGCTGCTGAGAAAGGTGGGTGCCCTGTCGAAGGGACACGTGGTGGTGTGCGACCGCGGTACTTTCATCGGTACCCTGTGGGGCGACGAGGAGCGCTCGATGCGTCAGGTGCTGGATATGGCCCAAGGCGGCGTGCTGATGATAGACGAGGCTTATCTGCTGGCCAGCAAGAACGAGAACGACCCTGGGAGAATGGTGGTCCAACTGCTGATGAACGTGCTGGCTGACGAGACGCAACGCGACATTGCCGTGGTGCTGTGTGGATACAAGGAGCCGATGATGAAGTTGCTGGACAGCAACCCAGGCTTATACTCGCGCTTTCCTAACAAGTTTGAGTTTGCCGACTTTACGGTCGATGAGCTGTTGGAAATCACCCAGTGCCGCGTGAAGGACTACGACTATCAGTTTACCGCCAAGGCTTGGGAGAAATACCGCCAGGTGCTGTTGCAGGCTTATCAGGTACGCAATCCAGAGACGTGGGGTAACGCCCGCTTTGTAGCCAACCAGTTGGAGCGTATCTACATACAGCATGCCACGCGCTGTGTGAAGCACCAGCCTAAGGACAAGCGCGAACTGCTGAAGATAACACCCGAGGACATCCTGCCCATCGAGGTGCCCCGCCAGAAAGCGAAGATAGGGTTTTAAAGTCTGCAAACGATGAGAAAGAAAGTTCCTTACAGGGTGTGCCAGTGCATGCCCAACGGTACTGTGACCCAGATGGAAGCCCGACTGCTGAAAGAGTTGGTGAACAGGGAGATTCATCCCATCCGCTGCGCATCCTCCTGTGGGCGAAAAGCCCAAAAGGGGCTGATGCTCGGCGACCTCTGTGCCGAAACGCGCCACCCGATGTGGGCACTGAAGATATGGAAATTCACCTTGGCAGAGATTCACTCGAAGGACTATGACGACTGGATAGAGGTGCGGTTCAATACGGAGCGCGTGCAACTGAAGGATGTGATTTCCGACGGTGTCTGCGAGCTGATAGGCAAACGGATTGACAAGGTGGAGCGCGACCTGCATCTATCGGACGCACAAGGCCGCGACAGTTGGGAGTATTGGGCTGGCGACGGGTGGTACGATGCTTTGTTCTATGAGAAATATGACTTCGACTGGGAGCAAGCGCGAGACTATTATATAAAGGTGCGCGACCAAGCCCGAGAAAGCCAGCACGTGGAGCTCTGTTTCCGTGAAGCGCAGGGCGAACTGCCGCCTCAGGCACAGGACTTTTTTAACTACTGGAACGAAGGTTGTCCGACAGCGCAGGAGGATCTCAATTTCAAGGTGGATGACTGGGACTAGGGGCGTTATCCGATGGTTTGCTGTTTACGATAGCCGATGCCCGTAACATGGCAGATGAGGCGACCGTCCTGATTGGTTACCCGTACCTCGACGGCGGGAATCTTGTGATGGTCGCAAACACCCACGGCCTCAGCCCGCAGCACGTCGCCCTCGTGCGCACTGGACACGAACATGATGTTGTTCTGAATGCCAAAGGTCAACTGTCCGGCGTGGTTCATCCAGGCGGCAATGGCCAAGTCGGCCAGGGTGAACAAAGCGCCTCCCTGACAGACATTTCCTCCATTCAGATGGGCTTGCGTCACCGTCATCTCAGCAACGGCATGCTGGTCGTCCAACGCTATGATACGGCAACCGGCATGGGCTGCGAAACGGTCGTTCTGATTCAGTAATTCCTGTATATTCATTGTATAAACCCTATAAAACTGTTGCAAAATTACATTTTTTAATGCAAAACCGAAAAATAATGGGGCAAAAATTTGCAGAATAGCAGAAGAATGTGTACTTTTGCCACGGAAATAAAAACAAAACTAGCAAAATGAAAGTAATGTTTAACATTTGGTGGTGGCGTAACTCGAGATTAAATTAGTCGCGGGGTACGAAGCCATAGCTTTATGTTAGCATTCAGATAAAGGGGCTCGTCGGTAACGCGACGGGCCTTTTTTCTGTTAAGGGCATGAACGGGAACGATAACGGGAACGAAAACAACGATATAAGGGAATCAACATAAAAAACGACGATATATATGAGTTATTTAGTAGATGAAAAAGGATTTTATGGAGAGTTTGGCGGTGCATACGTGCCGGAAATACTCTACGCCACGGTCAAGAAGTTACAGGAGGAATATCTGCCGATTATCGAGTCGAAGGAGTTCCAGGATGAGTACATGGCGCTGCTCCGCGACTACGTGGGGCGCCCCTCTCCGCTTTACCTGGCCAAGCGCATGAGTGAGAAGTATGGTTGTAACCTTTATCTGAAAAGAGAGGACCTGAACCACACCGGTGCTCACAAGATTAACAACACCATCGGACAGATTCTGCTGGCTAAGAAGATGGGCAAGAAGCGCATCATTGCCGAAACGGGAGCCGGACAGCACGGCGTGGCTACGGCAACGGTATGTGCGCTGATGGACATGCCGTGCGTGGTGTATCAAGGAGCATTGGACGTAGAGCGCCAACACGTGAACGTGGAGCGCATGAAGATGCTGGGGGCCGAGGTGCGCCCCGTGAAGACCGGCAACTGGACGCTGAAAGACGCCACGAACGAAGCCATCCGCGACTGGTGCTGCCATCCTGCCGACACTTTTTATATTATAGGCAGCACGGTAGGCCCGCATCCCTACCCCGACATGGTGGCGCGCCTGCAAAGCGTTATTTCTGCGGAAATCAAGGAGCAGTTGCAGGAGAAGACAGGGCGCGACTATCCCGACGTGCTGATGGCGTGTGTAGGCGGCGGAAGCAATGCTGCCGGTACCATCTACCATTATATTGACGACGAACGCGTGAAGATAGTGCTGGCAGAAGCCGGCGGTCAGGGTGTCGAGACCGGTCATACGGCAGCGACCATCCATGCCGGTCGCCTGGGCATACTGCACGGTTCGAAGACGCTGGTGATGCAGACGCCCGACGGACAGATAATCGAGGCAGAGAGCATTTCAGCCGGACTGGACTACCCGGGCATCGGTCCCATGCACGCCAACCTGGCGACACAGCACCGTGCCACCGTGTATAGCATCAATGATGACGAGGCCATCAAGGCAGCCTACGAACTGACCCGCATGGAGGGCATCATCCCGGCTTTGGAGAGTGCGCACGCCATTGCCGCTCTCGGCAAGATGTCGTTCAAGAAGGACGACGTGGTGGTGCTGACGGTCAGCGGACGAGGCGACAAGGACATTGAGACGTATCTCAAAATGAGAAATGAGTAATGAGGACTCGAGCTTTGCTCGCTTTCAAAGAAAGAATTATGATTACCTATAAATTTCAGACGACAAGCAAGAGCATTCTGGCCGACCTATATACACCCGTCGGCATCTATATGCGACTGCGCGACCTCTATCCGCAGAGTGCGCTGATGGAGAGTTCGGACTATCATGAACAGAGCAATGCACGCTCGTTCATCGGTGTTAATCCCATAGCCAGTGTGGCGATTGGGCACGGTGTGGCAACCGTCACTTATCCCGACGGGAGCATGATGGAGCGTGAGTTGGACGCGGACTTCGGTACGGCAGAAGCCATCCACGCCCTCATTGACCTCATTGACGTGACCGGTGACGATGCTCACCTTTGCGGACTCTTCGGCTATACCAGCTTCAATGCCGTGCGCTATTTCGAGAACATCGACGTGAAGGATGAGACGCAGCAGAAGAACGATGCTCCCGACGTGCTATATATATTATATAAGGTGGTGATTGTGTTCGACCATCATAACAACCTGCTGAAGGTGGTGACCTTGCGGGCTAATGCCCTAACTGATAACGGAGAATTGATAATTGATAACTCATCCTCCGACATCGACGACGTGCTGAAAGCCATGAACAAGTCCAACGTCCAGGCCTACGACTTCCATCCGGTGGGTGACGTGCGCTCGACACTGACCGACGACGAGCACCGCGAGAACATCCGCCGCGGCATTCGCCACTGTCTGCGCGGCGACGTGTTCCAGATAGTGCTGTCGCGCCGTTTCATCCAGCGCTATGAGGGCGACGACTTCAAGCTGTATCGCGCCCTGAGGAGCATCAACCCCTCGCCCTACCTGTTCTACTTCGACTTCGGCGGCTTCCGCATCTTCGGCTCCAGCCCCGAGACCCACTGTCGCATAGAGAAACGGTCAATGGTCAATGGTCAATGTTCAATGTTAGCTTACATCGACCCGATTGCCGGAACGACTAAAAGAACAGGTGACGCCGAGGCCGACAGAAGAGGCGCTGAGTTTCTGCGCAACGACCCGAAGGAGAATGCCGAGCACGTGATGCTGGTTGACCTGGCGCGCAACGACTTGAGCCGCAACTGTCACGGCGTGAAGGTGGACTACTACAAGGACATTCAATACTACTCGCACGTCATCCACCTGGTGAGCCGTGTCAGTGGCGAGCTGGACAAGAACGCAGACCCTATCAAGGCTTTTATCGACACGTTTCCCGCCGGCACGCTCTCGGGTGCGCCGAAGGTTCGTGCCATGCAGCTTATCAGCGAGTACGAGCCGCACAACCGCGGTGCCTACGGTGGCTGCATCGGCATCATCGGACTGGACGGAAGCCTGAACCAAGCCATTACCATCCGCACCTTCGTCTCGCGCAACGGCGAGCTGTGGTTCCAGGCGGGCGGCGGCATCGTGGCCAAGAGCGACGTGGAATATGAGTTGCAGGAAGTGAACAATAAACTGGGTGCGCTGCGCCGAGCCATCCTGATGGCAGAGAAAATGTAACTTAGGGGGTAAAAAAATGAAAATTGTTATTATAGACAACTACGACTCGTTCACCTACAACCTGGCCCACCTGGTAAAGGAACTGGGCACAGAGGTGACCGTACTGCGCAACGACCAGTTCGAAATGGCGCAATTAGAAGTGTTTAACAAGATTATCCTCTCGCCGGGACCGGGCATCCCCTCGGAAGCCGGTCTGCTGCTGGACGTCATCCGCACCTATGCCGGACGCAAGCCCATCCTGGGCGTCTGCCTGGGTCATCAGGCCATCGGCGAGGTGTTCGGCGGACGGCTGGAGAACCTGAGCGACGTGTTCCACGGGGTGGCAACGCCCTGTCACCTGACGAGTGACGACCCGCTGTTCTCGGGGCTCGACCGCGACTTTACCGTGGGCCGTTACCACTCGTGGGTGGTTTCGAAAGACGGTCTGCCCGACTGTCTGGAGGTGACCGCCGTGTCGGACGAGGGGCAGATTATGGCACTGAGACACAAGACGCTGAACGTACGCGGCATCCAGTTCCACCCCGAGAGCGTACTGACGCCCGACGGCAAGAAAATGCTGCAAAACTGGATGTTCCTTTAATTGATAATTGAAAATTGACAATTGATAATTATGGCACAAACGATGAAAGACATCCTGAACAGGATGCTGAACCACGAGGAACTGACTCGTGAGGAAATGAAGAATATCCTGGTGGGCATCACGCAAAGCGAGTACCCCACGGAACAGATAACCGCCCTGCTGACGGCACTGCAGATGCGCGGCGTGACGGTCGATGAGCTGCTGGGATTCCGCGACGGCATCCTGGAGACTGGCGTGCCCGCCATCCTGAACGCCGACCGCTACATCGACGTGGTGGGCACGGGCGGCGACCGCAAGAACACGTTTAACATCTCGACCACCTCGTGCTTCGTCATCGCCGGAGCGGGCTACAAGGTGGCCAAGCACGGCAACTATGCCGCCACGTCGGTCTCTGGCGCCTCGAACGTCATCCAGCACCACGGCATCAAGTTCACCGACGACATCGACCGGCTGAACCGCTCGCTCAACGAGGCCGGCATCGTCTATCTGCATGCCCAGCTCTTTGCCAAGGCCATGAAGTTCGTCGGCCCCATCCGCAAGGCGCTGCAGTTCCCCACCATCTTCAACCTGCTGGGTCCACTGGTTAATCCCAGCCAGCCTAAATGCCAGTTGCTGGGTGTGGCCAACCTCGACCAGATGCGGCTGTACAATCAGGTGTATCAGAAGATTGGCATTGACTACGGCATCGTGAACAGCATCGACGGCTACGACGAGATTTCGCTGACCGGCGACTTCAAGGTGACCACGCGTCAGTACGAGCGCATCTTCAAACCCCAGGACCTGGGCTTCGACATTGCCAAACCCGAGGAACTGGTAGGAGGGGCGACAGAGGAAGAGGCCGCACAGATATTCGACAGCGTACTGGAGAACCGCGCCCTGCCCGCCCAGAAGAACATCGTGCTGGCCAACGCCGCCTTCGGCATTCAGGTGCTGGAGAAGGGCGAGAAGAGCATCGAGGAGTGCATTGACATCGCCCGCGAGAGCATAGACAGCGGCAGCGCCCTGCGTACGTTCAAGAAATTTGTCGAACTCAATAGTTAAGAAAATGGTTATGCAAGACATTCTGCAAGACATCATTGCCCACAAGCACCAGGAACTGGAACGGATGTATGCCAAGAAACCGTCGATGAAAGAGGCCCTACTGGCTTCCGGCACAGGCATCATTGCCGAGTTCAAGCGCCGGTCGCCCTCAAAAGGGTGGATCAAGGAGGACGGGCGCGCCGACATCATCCCGCTGTCGTATCAGCAGAACGGGGCTGCCGCACTCAGCATACTGACCGACAAGGATTACTTCGGCGGCCACGACGACTTCATCCGCACGGCCCGACAGTCTGGCGTCAACATCCCCATCCTCTACAAGAACTTCGTCATCGACGAGATGCAACTCTACGAGGCTGCCCTCTGCGGAGCCTCAGCCGTGCTCCTCATCGCCGCCTGCCTCACCAAAGAACAGTGTGGCAGACTACTGAAGAAAGCCCACCAGCTGGGCCTGGAGGTACTGCTGGAAATGCACAGCGAGGCTGAACTGGAATATGCAGAACTCGGCCCCGACATGTGCGGCATCAACAACCGCAACCTCGGTTCGTTCGTCACCGATGTCGAAAACAGCTTCCGGCTGGCAGAATTGTTGCCTAAGGAGGCTGTCAAGGTGAGCGAGAGTGGCATCAGTAACCCTGATACCGTTCGTGCACTCCGTCAAGTTGGTTTTAAAGGGTTCTTGATCGGTGAGAACTTTATGAAGACGGCTGATCCAGGTCAAGCACTAAACGATTTTATCTCTAGACTATGATAGTTAAAGTGTGTGGTATGCGTGATGCTGAGAACATCCGTGAAGTCGAGGCCTTAGGCATTGACTTGATTGGCTTTATTTTCTGGTCGAAATCCAGCAGATATGTGAGCGAAAAGCCTGACTATCTGCCCACCAAGTGCAAGCGCGTTGGTGTCTTTGTCGATGAAGACATAGAGGTGGTTAAAAAGATGGCCCAGGACTATGCCCTCGACTACATCCAGTTGCACGGCAAAGAGTCACCCGACTACCTCCGTGGCCTTCGTTCCGTATGTGGCAATTCCATCACCACCTTCAAGGCCTTCAACATCGCCACTGCCGAGGACTTCGACCAGACCGCGCCCTACGAGGGGCTGGCAGATTACTTCCTCTTCGACACCAAAGGCAAGAGCGTCGGCGGCAACGGCACCAAGTTCGACTGGACGGTCCTCGCCGCCTACAACGGCACCACACCTTTTATATTAAGTGGGGGCATCGGGCCCGACGACGCTGAGCGCGTCCGTGCCTTCCATCATCCTAAATGCGCCGGTATCGACCTGAACTCCCGCTTCGAACTGTCCCCCGGGCTGAAGGACATCACCGCCCTCCAAACATTCTTCAATGAATTAAACAGTTCAATAAATAGTAAAATAGTAAATAGTCAAATAGTCAAATAGTAAATGAACAAGATTAATTCCCTTTTTGCCCATCGCGGCGATAAAAAGCTCCTGTCGCTCTACTTCTGTGCCGGAGCCCCTACCCTCAATGGTACCGGTGACGTGATTCTCACCATGCAGCGCCGAGGCATCAACATGATTGAAGTAGGCATTCCCTTCAGCGACCCGATGGCCGATGGTCCGGTCATCCAGGATGCTGCCACCACCGCCCTGAAGAACGGCATGACGCTCAAGACGCTGTTTGCGCAACTGCTTGCCATCAAGGATCAAGTACAGATTCCGCTGGTATTGATGGGCTACCTCAACCCCATCATGCAGTACGGCATCGAGCAGTTTTGCCAGTCGTGTGTGGAGAGCGGCGTCAGTGGCGTCATCATTCCCGACCTGCCCTTCAAAGACTACCAAGAGACGGTCAAACCCATTGCCGACAAGTATGACATCCGCGTCATCATGCTCATTACTCCCGAAACGTCAGAAGAACGCATCCGCTTTATCGACGACAACACCGACGGCTTCATCTACATGGTCAGCTCTGCCGCCATTACCGGTGCCCAGAAGTCGTTCGACGAGGCCAAGCAGGAATACTTCCGTCGCATCAACGCCATGAACCTGCGCAACCCACGCATGATTGGTTTCGGCATCTCGAATGCCCAAACGCTGAAAGCCGCTCAGGACAATGCTGCCGGTGCCATCATCGGCTCTAAGTTCGTGACACTGCTCAGCGAAGAGAACGGAGATGCCGACAAGGCACTGGACCGGCTGTTTGAGGCACTAAACTCATAAATAATGTAAAAGCGTGAGCGTTTTCATTCTTTTTAATTACCTTTGCAGTCAGAATCTACTAAACAAAAAACTGACATGAAAAGAATCTTACAGACGCTATTGCTGTGTGTTCTCGTAACCATGACCGCTCAGGCTCAAAAGTGGAACCAGCAGCAATACAAGCAGATTGAGCAAAGCATCCGCGTTCCGCAGTTTGCTAACAAAGAGTTCCTCATCACCAAGTATGGCGCCAAGACTACCAATACGGCTGCCAAGAACCAGATAGCCATTCAAAAGGCTATTGACAAGTGCTCCAAGAAGGGTGGAGGTCGCGTTGTCGTACCTGCCGGACAGAAGTTCCTGACAGCAGCCATCCAGCTGAAGAGCGGCGTCAACCTCGTCGTGGAGGAAGGTGCTGTCCTGGAGTTTGCCTTTGAACCAGAGCTCTACCCCATCGTACCTACACGCTGGGAAGGTCTGGACTGCTGGAACCTCAGCCCGCTGATCTATGCCTATCAGGCCAAGGATATCGCCATCACGGGTAAGGGAACCATTGACGGCGGTGGCTCTAACGAGACTTGGTGGCCCTGGTGTGGCAATACACGTTTCGGCATGAAGCCCGGCGGCATTGCACAAAATCAGGGAGCCCGTGCCCGTCTGTTGAAATATGCAGAGGACGGTGTCAACATGGACGAGCGCCGCTTTGGTCCCCAGGATGGTCTGCGCCCCCAGATGGTTAACCTCAACCAGTGTGAAGGCATTCTTATCGAGAATGTGACCCTGTTGCGTTCTCCCTTCTGGGTACTTCACCCGCTGCTTTCTACGGATATTACCGTTCGTGGCGTCCATATCAACAACGACGGTCCTAACGGTGACGGCTGCGACCCAGAGTCGTGCGACAGAGTATTGATTGAGAATTGCTATTTCAATACGGGTGACGACTGCATCGCCATCAAGAGCGGACGCAACAACGATGGTCGCGAAGGCGGTCAGGGTAAGTTTGCCGGCAAGCCTTCGAAGAACATCATCATCCGCAACTGCAAGTTTAACAATGGTCACGGTGGTGTGGTCATCGGTTCCGAGATTTCAGGTGGTTGCCAGAACGTCTTTGCAGAGAACTGCGAGATGGACTCTCCCTCCCTTGACCGTGTGCTCCGCATCAAGACAAACTCTTGCCGTGGTGGCATCATCGAGAACATCAACATGCGCAATGTCACGGTAGGACAATGCAAGGAGGCCGTCCTGAAAGTCAACACGGACTATGAGCCACGCGAGATTTGCTGCCGCGGTTTCTACCCCATTGTCCGCAATGTGTTGATGGAGAACGTTACTTGTCAGAAGTCCAAGTATGGCGTCATGATTGTGGGTTATCAGGAGCCTAAGCTTGCCTATACCGTCAACAATATCACGGTACGCAACTGCCAGTTCAATGGTGTTTACGGCAAGCCCGTCCACCAGGTTGGTCTTGCACAGGACATCACCTACGACAACTTGACGGTCAATGGTTCTCTGGTTCTCCAGAATCCTCCTTACAAGCACTATTCCGAGTGGCTGACCTATAGCGAGATGAAGCGTGTGCCGAAATCTTACCTGCTCGATTTCTCCAAGCGTCCCAAGTGGAGCTATGTCATGGGTATTGAGCTGGAAGGCATGCTGGACACCTATCTGCGCTATGGTGGCGAGGACATTCGCAAGTATTGTCAGGAATATACGGACACCATGATTAACGAAAAGGGTGACATCCGCGGATATGACATTCTGGACTATAACCTCGACAACATCCGTACAGGTCACTTCGTAACACGCATGTATCAGAAATGGCCGGAGGCTAAGAACCTGAAAGCCATGCAGACCATGATGAAGCAGTTGCAGGATCAACCACGCACCATTGCCGACAAGGTGTTCTGGCACAAGGCCATCTATGCTTACCAGGTTTGGCTCGACGGCATCTTCATGGGACTACCTTTCCGCACACTGACCGCACCCATCACCGAGAAGGCCAAGATTGGAAAGGGCAAGAAAGCCAAGTATCCTATTATTGATATCTACGACGATGCTGTCAACCAGCTGAATATTACCTATAACCGTACACTGGACCCAAAGACCGGACTGAACCGCCACGCCTATGACGAGACGCGCAAGACTTTCTGGGCCGACAAGGAAAGCGGACTCAGCCAGCATTGTTGGGGTCGCGCCCAGGGTTGGTACACCATGGCGCTCATCGAAATCCTCGACGCACTGCCTGAGGACTATGCCCGTCGCTCGGAGGTCATCGACCTGTTAGTGAAGGACTTCGACGCTATCATCAAGTGGCAAGACAAGGAAAGCGGTGTATGGTATCAGGTGATGGACTGCCCAGGACAGGAAGGCAACTACCTGGAGTCAACCTGTTCCAGCATGTTTGCATACGCCCTGCTGAAGGCTTATCGCAAAGGCTATGTCGGCGAGAAATACCGTGATGCTGGTATTCGTGCCTACAAGGGTATCATTGCCAACTTCATCAAGGTACATCCCGACAAAACCATCTCGCTCACCCAATGCTGCGAGGTAGCAGGACTGGGTCCCGCTGCCACCCCAGAGGTGATTGGAGCGATGAAGAAGATTAATCCGAAGGGAAAAGTCAAGGAGAACCAGCGACGAGACGGTAGTTACAAATACTACTTGAGCGAACCCATCCGCGACAACGACGCCAAGGGTGTCGGGCCGTTTATCTGGGCCTCCCTGGAAATGGAAATGTTAGGATACACCACAGAAAATTTAACAGCCTCGATTGATCGCGAGGCTGTTCTTTTTCGTAACAACCCCTTCATTACGCAAGCTGACCCGTTGTCCTCGTTGACGGTTGGTAATGGGCACTTCGCCACCACCGTAGATGTCACTGGCTTGCAGAGCTATGTAGAGGAATACAGCAAGGGCATTCCCTTGAATGCCATGAGCGACTGGGGATGGCACTCGTTTCCCAACAAGGACAACCTGAAGCCCGAAGAGAGCGAGAAATCCTATGACTTCGGTCACGGACATCAGGAAATCTATGCTATAGAATACAAGAAGGCTGAAGACGGACGCCACAAGTTGGCAACTGAATATTTCCGTGTCAACCCCCATCGTCTGAACTTAGGTGCTGTCGGCCTGAATTTGAAAGACGGCAAGGGTCTAAACATTCCATTAGAAGGAATCTCTGAGATCATCCAGCAACTGAACCTCTGGCAGGGCGAGATCACTTCTTCCTACAAAGCCGATGGTCAGAAGGTCAACGTCATCACCGTGGGGTTGCCCGACCGTGATGCCGTAGCCTATCGTATCAGTTCGCCATTATTGACAAAAAGCCAAGCTTCTGTCAGCCTCCGTCTTCCCTATCCTACTGGAAAACACGCCGACGACGCCAGCGACTGGAGCAAAGACGCGCTGCATCAGAGCCGCATCGTCTCACAACAGGACCATGCAGCTATCATTGAGCACCGCCTGGACACGACCACCTATTATATATATATAAGATGGGAGGGGCAGGCCCAACTTCAGCAAGCAAAAGCCCACACCTACCAGCTTAGCACCAATGCAGACGTCCTTGCCTTCGAGGTGGAGTACAGTCCTGTAAACCGAACCTCAGCCTTGGAAGCCTTCCGCTTCGACGCTGCCCAGAAGACTACCCAGAAATACTGGCACAAGTTTTGGACGGAGACCGCCTTTGTCGATTTCGGACAGTGTAACGACCCTCGTGCCAAGGAACTGGAGCGCCGAGTAGTTCTATCTCAATACCTGACCCGCATCAACTGCGCCAACAACATGCCGCCACAGGAAACTGGTCTGACCTATAACACATGGTTTGGTCGTCCACACTTGGAGATGACATGGTGGCACGCCGTTGACTTCGCACTATGGAACCAACCGAAAGTGGTAGAGCAGATGCTTCAGTGGTATGACAAAACCGCTGCCCCCATTGCCAAAAAGATTGCCCAACGACAGGGTTTCAAAGGCATCCGATGGATGAAGATGACCGACCCCTGGGCTGGCGAAGCTCCTTCCAACACGGGCTCGTTCCTCACTTGGCAACAGCCTCACTACATTTATTTGGCTGAAGAGATGTATCGTGCCAACCCATCTGAAAAAACTTTGAAGAAGTATGCTGAGAACGTAGAGGCTACCGCAGCATTCCTGGCAGACTTCGCCAAGACAGGCAAGCTGTTCGGTCAGACGGCCATGCAGGAGTGCATGACCAAGGACATCAGCTACAACCATCCTTTTGAACTGGCCTATTTCCGCTATGCCCTAAACGTAGCCCAGCAGTGGCGTGAGCGTATGGGCAAGGGCCGCAACAAGCAGTGGGATGACGTCATTGCCCGTTTGAATCCCCTACCTCTCACCAAGGAAGGCATCTATACGGCTGGCCTGCCTATCGGCAAGACAGAGGGGCTGCAATCCTTCGACCCCTTCAACACCGTAGGAGGCGGAGCTACAACCATCAAGGCAGAAAGCTTTGCAGAGAAAGTGCGCAACGACCATCCTGCCGTATTGGGTGCCTTCGGCCTTCTCCCCACCCATTCTGCACACTGCGATTCCATTGCAGCACACAAAACCTTGGACTGGGTGATGAAGAATTGGAACTGGCAGACCACCTGGGGATGGGACTATGGCATGATTGCGATGACAGCAGCCCGTTTAGGTCGTCCGGATATCGCTCTCGATGCCCTGCTTATCGACACACAAAAGAACACTTATCTCAAAAATGGTCATAACTTCCAGACAGCAGACCGTCTGCGTCTCTACCTTCCTGGCAATGGAGCCTTGCTCACAGCTATCGCCATGATGTGTGCGGGATGGGATGGTTGCCAGGAAGTGCTGAACCCTGGGTTCCCTAAGGACGGACGCTGGAATGTCCGATGGGAAGGACTTCACCGCATGCAATAACCAGCATACGAGGAGGATTGGGAGTAAGAACCTTTCCTCCTCGTAAACGTTTAATTGTTAATAATCAATAAGGTACGCTCATTATTCATTCCTTTTTCGTACCTTTGCCTGCAAAACTGATTAAAACTCTTTGTACCTTTAGGTCAAAGAAACTACGAAACAAACAAAAATGAAAAAATATCTACTCACCGCTTTTGCAGCATTCCTTACGCTGACTGTAACTGCTACTGATTTCGATCTGAACAAGCCCTTTGGCTTCTGTACCCGTTCTTCACGGACAGATGCTAACAGTACTTACAACGTCACAGGTGGCGGTTGCTATACCTATCCCGTACCATCCGATTTCACTGGGAAGGTCGTTGTCTTGAAATCCAACGGTAAAGACATGAAGAAAGACATTCAGAATGCTATCAAGCAACATGATGTTATCATCTTCGACGGTTCCAATGGCGACTTCATCGTGTCGAGCAACGTCAATATCGAAGGAGACAACAAAACTTTGTTGGGTATTAACAACGCACGTCTTTGTACGCAATGGCATATTACCCCAGAGATTATTACCGCCCTCAACAATGCTGGCGTACCCCACATGAATACTCATGAGGGAGGTGGCACACTGCCTAATGGACAGCGTGTCAGGGAGGAGGCGGAATTCAACACCCGAAAGATTATCATCGAACTCACGGGCGACAATAACGAGAACTACCGCAAGTCTGGAATACTCAGGGTTACCAAAGAGAATATCATCATCCGCAATATCACATTCGTAGGTCCAGGATCTATTGATGTGGGTGGAAACGACCTGCTCTCATTCAATGGTGCCAAGCACTGCTGGGTTGACCACTGCGCCTTCTCTGACGGTATGGACGGCAACTTCGACATCACCGTCAGCTCCGACTTCAACACCGTCAGCTGGTGTACCTTCAGCTATACCGAGCGTTCATATATGCACCAGAACACCAATCTCATTGGCTATAGCGACCGTGAGCCTACAGGCTTCCTGAACACCACCTTCGCCTTCAACTGGTGGGGACAAGGATGTGTACAGCGAATGCCTATGATTCGTGTCGGCAAGATTCACATGCTGAACAATTACTTCAGTTCCACCACAGCCACCAACTGCATCAATCCCCGCAAGAACTCCGAAGTTCTCATCGAGGGCAACTATTTCGAAAAGGGTGTCAAGAGATACTTCAGCCAGAAAGATGCCGTCTCTGTAACATGGGCCGACAGCAATTTCGCCGCGGAACCTAACCAGTCGGGCACACCCGTATCCACTGGCACTACCATCATCATTCCCTACGAATATACTGTAGCCCCCTATGCTGACGTGCCTGCAACGGTGAAGAAGCATGCCGGTGCAACATTAAAGAAATAAAACGTAAATAATATCATTATGAAAAGAAATCTACTTACATTATTAGCAGCCATCTTTGCATTGGTTGCTACAGCACAAGACCAAATCCCTGCTTTCCCTGGCGCTGAGGGTCACGGACGTTATGTCACTGGTGGACGAGCCTCTGACGGGACGACAAAGGTTTACCATGTTAAGATACTCGAAGACGACACCAGTGGAAATATCCCAAACACCTTGCGTTGGGCACTGAAACAAAGTGGTCCACGTACTATCGTCTTTGATGTCAGTGGCATCATTGAATTAAAGGGAGATCTTACCATCAATGCGAATACGACCATAGCAGGCCAGACGGCCCCTGCTCCTGGTATTACAATTCGCTACTATACGGTACGTCCAAACGGTGACAACATCATCATGCGCTATATCCGTATTCGACGCGGAGAAGAAAAGGACGTTAACGATGGAGCCGATGCTACATGGGCTCGTAACTTCACTGGTATTATCCTAGACCACTGTTCTTTCTCCTGGAGCATTGACGAGGTTGCTTCGTACTACGACAACAACAACTTTACTATGCAATGGTGTACACTGGGCGAAAGCCTCAATAACCCAGGACACAGCAAAGGTGCTCATGGATATGGCGGTATTTGGGGAGGCAAATTAGCCTCTTTCCACCACAACATGATTTTGCATGTCAATAACCGTTCTCCTCGATTCTGTGGTGCACGCTATGGGTGGACTGGCTATACGAGCAACAAACTTTATAGTCAATATAAATGGGATAATTACGTGCAAGCAGAAAATGTAGATTTCCGCAATTGTGTTATATACAATTCTGGTAATGGATGCTATGGAGGACCTGGAGGAGGTTACGTAAACATTGCGAATAATTACTATAAGCAAGGACCTGCTGCAACAACAAATCGAATAACAACTGTCACAGTGGGTGCCATTGGTAATTCTGAAGGTTATCCTAAAGCATATGGAATGACAAGCCGTTACTATATTAACGGTAATGTAATGACTGCAAAAAGTTCTGTTACTGAAGACAACTGGAGTGGAGTCACCTACGACGCGTACAATGATGGTTCATCCGATTCTAAGAAACGTAATGATGGAGTTTTTGATATTGATGGCTACAAATGTAGCCTAGACACACTTAACTTTTATGGTGATGATGTGACACATTACAAGAATGCGAAAGGAAAGAATTGTGTACGTATCAAAATTGACAATCCTATTGCAACTGGCGAAATAACAACACATACAGCAGAGAAAGCTTACGAGAAGGTTTTAGCTAATGCTGGAGCATCACTCTATCGCGATGCTGTAGATGCACGCTATGCTAAAGAAGCCCAAGATGGTACAGCCACCTACAAAGGCAGCGTCACCAACAAATGGGGATTGATTGACAAAGTATCCGACCAAGGAACTTATGAACTTGAATCGACCTCCCGCCCTGAAGGCTTTGATACCGATGGTGACGGTATCCCCGATGAATGGGAGACTGCCAATGGACTGAACCCTAATGATAAGAGTGATGGTAACGCAAAGACTATCGACACTACAAAGGGATGGTACACAAACCTCGAAGTTTATCTGAACTCGCTTGTTGAGAATATCATGAAGGCAGGGATGGCAGACGGTGAGAGCAACTACACCGAATACTGGCCTGAATACAAGACTACTGGTATCAGTACTGTTCGAACCTCAGCCATTGCAGCTACAGAATATTACGATCTGAATGGTCGCAGGCTTTCTGAGCCTCAACGCGGAATAAACATCCGAGTGGAGCGTATGGCTGACGGACAGGCAGTCACCTCGAAAGTAATTAAATAACAAAAACATATTCCTCTGCACAAAAAACATAAAGTGCAGAGGATTTTTTTTTTGAACACCATATTTTTTCCCTAGGCAGAGAAAAATATTTTCCTAGGCAGAGAAAAAAAAGATATCTGCAACGTAAACGATTACGTTACATCTTTTCACGTTAGGAAATTCCATTCTATGTTTTTTTCGTAACTTTGCCGCTGAAAGAGACTAACCATAAAATAAAAGTATTATACTATCTAAATCATGTATCTATGACAAACAAGTACTTCAGATCATTTGTCTGCCTCATCCTAGCACTAATGGGAATGAGTCAAAGTGCTGTTGCNNGAGCAAGTGCAAGGCACAGCAGTTGAATTTGGTGTTGCTGTAGCTACTGACGGCACAGTCAGCCGAGTAGCCAAAGGCGATGCTTCGTCAGTAGCCACCATCAGTGGCAAGTTCCACAGCGAACACGGTTGCACCAACCTCAAGGTGGTTGTTCCCGTTCCTGGCGCTGTCAAGATTATCGTGGGGCAGTGTACCTATAGCAAATCAGCTATCAACGTTACTGATGCCGACGGAAAGACCGTAGCCACTCTAACCCCATCAAACCCTGCTTGTTGGAAAAACGACAAGTCGAATGTTGACGAGCTGTACTACAACGGCGGTGCCACCACACTGACCATTACAGGCATGAGCTATTGCCCATTTGTTGCCGTCGAGGCTGTCAACAACAAGATGGACAATACTGCAGCCACCGCTACGTTCCCCTTTAACCTGGGTACCGAAGGACAGACTGCAACCTTCGGCGACATGGATTTCTACTTCCTGTCCAGCAAGGTTACTCACGGAGCCAACCTAATTCTGAAAGACAAGTCAACTCATGGCAGTTCTACGCAAACCCGTTTCCAGCCTACCGTTGCCAACGAGTCTGCACCCAGTGAGGCTAATGCTATCAAGTTCTTGTTCCGCCCCTACCCTGGTCTCGTGTTCACACCAACCAAGATTTCTCTGAAGTCAACACGCTATGGCACTGACGGTGGCAAGCTCGACTTATCATGGATAAACCCAGACGGTACTACTGTTTCCTTGGCTACCGGTCTGGTTCCCGACCGTAACAACAAGAGTGACCAACCCTCCACATTTGCGTACGATGTTACTGGTGCCACACCAGCCGAAGGCGAGTGCGGACTTCAGGTCAACCTCTACAGCTTGGGCGACACCAAGCAGGTAGGCTTTGCCGACATCATCATAGAAGGTACGCTGACGGGTGAGAAGCAGGAGATTCCCATCCTGGCCTCTTTCAAGGCTAATGGTATAAATTATAATGTGGATGACATCTTCGAGATTGTTGGTGACGACTATGTAGCAAACATCGAACTCTTCAAAGCCGACAAGATGATTAACAGCACCAACCCACTTACCGACATTGTCGCTACAGCTGGTACTGTAGGAGAAGTGACCTATGTAGGCGATGACGAGAAGACAGTAGTCACCATTCCTGTCAGCCACAACAACATCAACATGAAGTGGATTGCCAACTTCGTCCGCAAGCCCTTCTACACCCTGACCTATATTGACACCGACGGCAAGACCGTTATCGGAACACAGCAAGTAGAGAAAGATGCAGCCATTGGCGCATTTGAATTCGACGGGACCAAGGTTACCGTTGCCTCTGGTTATGCCTTCCGCGGTTGGGCAACAGCCAATAGTGGAAGCACCGCTATCAAATATACGGCCAAGAGTTCTTTCTCTGGCAATACCAACCTCTATGCCTATACTACTCCCATTGAGGTAGCATCCCCGACGGCTCGCTTCGACTACGACCTGCGTATGGAGAACTTCGATCCCGCCGACCATGAGATGCTGACCTTCGAGGGCACTGGCTACTGGCACGACAAGCAGCACGGCTGGGCATTCCAGAAAGGTGATAAGATTAAACTCGAGTTAGCAGGCAAGGGTTACATCAAACTGAGCCTCTGCCAGTATTCCAGCGAGGGTGAACTGAAGCTCCTTGCTCCTGATGGAACCACCGTTCTTGGCACAACCGCCAACAAGGTTTCCTCAGATGGTGCCAACGCTACCATTCAGTACGATGGTGCACAAGGTGCCGGCATTCTGACACTTGAGATTCCCGCTGTCAGCTACATCCATAGCATCAGCATCCGTAACCAGGCCGAAGACCCCTACACGGTAGATGGCGACATCTTTGTGGTAAAGCGCGGGGCAACCGATGTAGAGAGTGGAAAGAACCTGCTTTCCATGCTTGAACTTGCCAATGGCATCAGCGGAACAGACCGTAAGATTATCTTCCTGCCTAATGGCATCTATGACTTGGAAGAGACTGTACTGACCGCTATCAGCCGCAACAACATCTCACTGATTGGTGAGTCGATGGAAGGCACCATCATCAAGAATGCGCCTGACATCAGCATCGAGGGTATCGGCACTACAGCAACCCTGCTGAACACCAGCACGGGTCTCTATATGCAAGACCTCACCTTGCAGAATGCTCTCGACTACTACGGAGCACAACGTGCCGGACTGGCTGGCGGACGCGCTGTCTGCCTGCAGGATAAGGGAAAGCGGACCGTCTGCAAGAACGTCAAGATGCTCTCTTATCAGGACACCTATTATTCCAATGCCAACAACCAGTTCTATTGGGAAGATTCCGAGATTCACGGCACCGTTGACTACCTCTGCGGTGGTGGCGATGTTTACTACAACAGATGTACCTTCGTCAATGAAAGCCGCTCGGCTGAAGGCAAGACGGGCTCGGATGTCATCACGGCTCCCTATACCGATTCCAGCAACAAGTTCGGATATGTGTTCAACAACTGTACTATCGAGAACCATGCTGCCAGCTTCAGCCTGGGTCGTGCATGGGGTGGCAATTCTACCAGCGTATGGCTTAACACAACCATCAATCAGCCTAAGGAGATTATCGACACCCGCTTCACACTGGCCGGTATGAATGTGGCTGCCTACAAGTTCAAGGAGTACAACTCCATGGATACCGAAGGCAATGTCGTTTCTCCTGCCAGCTTGGTAGAGACCTTCACCAAGGACAGTCAGAAGTACACCTACGACATCATCCTGAGCGATGAAGAGGCAGCAGAATTTACCCTTGACAAGGTATTCGCCAACTGGACTCCTGCTGAAATTGCCAAGCAAGCTATTGCACCTGCCTTCGTAAAACTGGAGGGCACGAACCTCACTTGGGAGGACAACAAGTCTGCCAAGAT
>LXOW01320265.1_pt4 | contig 83124 bp, 60 predicted proteins | sample 1368591 | NCBI WGS metagenome assembly LXOW01 (sample SAMN04884650, study PRJNA319009) | bovine gut metagenome | isolation source: Cow rumen | host: Bos taurus | place: Italy: Legnaro (PD) | collected 2014-07-09
AGATGTGTATAAGAGACAGCTTTGATACCGTTACTCAAACATTCAAAGAAATCACCGGTACATTACATGCAATAAGTTATGAAAAACCAACCAAATCTTTACTGTCACGAATCTTAGTAGCTGCCGGTGGTGGTGGTGATTGTAACTATTCAAGCAATAACTATTCATATTTAAAGAATACATATGGTGGTGGTGAAATAGGTTCATGGATAGATTCAGATAGAGAAAAGAAATCATCATTTGGATTATGGGCAACTCAAACAGATGGTCCTTTCTCTCAATCATTTGGTAAAGGTCGAAATGGTAATGTTTTATCTGGATCATATGGATCATATTCACAATATGGATCCGGTGGTGGCGGAGGAGGATGGTTCGGTGGAACCAGTGTATGGAATCATTCAGGATCATATGCAACACAACCGGGTGCTGGTGGTTCTTCATATGCATTAACATCAACATCGCACAAACCATATGGATATATCCCAACATCACATTATTATTTATCACATACGAATCTCGTTCCGTGTCAATCAGAACATCATGGTTCTATTATAATATTGAAACCCGCAAAGTTATTTCATACTGGAGATAAAATCATTGTTCCATTACAAGGTGAAGAAACAAAACTTAGATTGTATCCAGGAACTTATAATGTGAAATGTTATGGTGGTGAAGGTGGAGTTGATGATCGTGCAACAGGGGATGGTTATCGATTCTATGGTGGTTTGTCAGAAGGTACTTTGACATTAACTAACTTACATGAAATATATGGTGTTGTTGGTGGTTCTGGTTTATGGTATGATATGAGAACATATAATCAGACACCATGGTTATTCAATAAATATGTATCATATAATGGCGGTGGTATTGGTGTACGTACAGCTGGATGGTCAAGACCATTATGTGGCGGCGGCGGAACTGATTTACGTTTAACAATGGATCAAACTCCAGTTCATCCAACTGAACCTGATCCGGATACTCGTGATGATATCCCAGAAGGATATACACAATTAAAATATGTATATAATAGCGATGGTAGCCAATTTGATACCCTTTACAATATAAAACCAAATACTGAAGTAATATATGATTTTAAAATACCAAGTGTATCTGGATCATACCCAACTCTTTTAGGTACAGATAATGGTGCTGAAACTAATTCATATGTAATATTTGCACATGATGGATCCGGTGCTATCGCATTGAGTGGTATTTCAAAACATATCGGATATTTTGAATTAAATCAAAGAATTCAATGGCATTCAATTCCAGGTGAAACTACTGTTACCGGTATTATTACTGATAGCTTAGGAATTGATCATACTGATGTATGGGACTGTGTCCAAGGTTATACAGATAGACCAGAAGGTTTAACTTTGAATGGTCTTAATCGAAATGGTAGCCGTCAAAATACCCAAAATGTATATATTTATGGACTTAAATTTTTAGAAGACGAAGTTTTGGTTCGTGATTTTGTACCATGCTCTCGTAATTCCGATAATAAAATCGGTTTGCTTGATATTGTGACCGGTGCATTTATTACTGGAAATAATAGTAATCCAACTGGTGGTTCATTAGAAGATGTTACATATTCTTCGAAATCATTAATGTCACGATTTATCGTTGCAGGTGGTGGCGGTGGCCGAGGATATTCATCAGGTTATGGTGGTAAAGGTGGTGGTACTACCGGTGGAACCCAAACAAATGGTAACGGTGTAACCGGTGGACCAGGTACACAAACATCATCTCCATCAGTATCAGGTCATCCAGAAAGTGACGGCGGATTTGGTTATGGTGGTTCGGGATATGTAATCAATAACGGACGAGGTGGTTCCGGTGGCGGCGGATGGTTCGGTGGTTCCGGATCACATCCAAATGGCCGAAACAATGATGATATCAAAGGTGGTAATGGTGGATCTGGTTATGTATTAACCGAAGATTCTTATAAACCAGAATACTACATTCCAGATGAAGAATTCTATTTGGAAAATGCATCGACTACTTTAGGTGGTAATACATTAATACCAAATATGTCACGAATCGAAATTGATGTTGTCGTTGCATATTGTAATAAGTTAATGATATATGATTCAGATGGTTATAAAGCATTTGATGTTGATTCAAATTCATGGAATGTTATTTCGGATACTATTACTTCAGATATGATCGAAGAATATGGTATTTATCAAATAACATCATTAACCGGTATTCGTAATGAATTCGATGTTATCATGAATGATCCAGAAGATATTGCATCGGGTATTGCAATCGATTATGATCCATTACCTCAGGAAATTTCATTCTTAGTACCTAAGAGACACTATTACAACCGAGAAGTCATAGACGCTGTATATGATAATACAGTTTATGACATGAAAACTTTATTCCGTAAATATGATAATGAATATAATGCATATGTCGTATCTGTTGAAAAGTTAGATCTAACTTCAGATGAGATATTTAAGTTATATTCAATCAATCTGTTTGCTAACTAATGGAGGTGATATGAATGAGTTTAAATCTTTTATCAACTGCTCCAGGTGGTTCAACTCGTTTTTCAAAACGATACATAAATGACATAGCTTCATCATCAACTGATCGTGCTTGTTTTTCATCTGAATATGACAGAGTGATTTATATGGGAATTGAACGTACATCCACATCACCCCATCAGTTTCACATGCAATCATTCAATATTCAATCTGGTGAAGTAACATATCTTGGATATGTCACCAAGGCACAATTAGAGAATCGAACCAATAAACGTGTTCAAGGATTCTTATGTGATGGAAAATATGGATACATTACAATGTATTCCGATGTACCTGGTATATTCCGTATCGATATGAATAATCTTAATAAATCAGCAGAATGGTATCCAGCTACACGAAGCTTCACATGTTATACACGATGCTATTGGTATGATGATAAAACTGTTGTAATGATGGATGTTCGTGGTTTGGCATATTTCCATACAGATACATTGTCATGGACTTATGAATCATATAAATCATCAAATACATCAAATAGACAAGACTTTGCATGGTGTGATAAAGGTATTGCAGATACATATCAAAACTTAGCATGGTATAATCGAGAAACACAAACTTATACAACATACAATCTTCCAACATCAAACTATTATTCTTTATGCTGTTATGGTGAAGGAAAAATCTGGGTTGTTAATCAAGCTTATGTTTTCTCATTTGATGTAGAAACAGAATCATGGGATTCAACATACACACCGGTTCCATTTGGATCGCAAGTAAAGTATGTTTGTTATACGGATAATCTGTTATACATTATATTGAATAACAGCAATAAACTTTGGGTATTTGAAACTCAACGTAAGAAATTTGCTTATTTGATATTACCATGGACATTGGTTAATGATGGAGATACATTCATAACAATGGCAACGTATCATCGATATGTATTCTTGCAGTATTGGTCATTCGGTGTATTAAACTATGAAGGTTTATACAAATACAATATTGGATACAAAATCATTCAATATAGTATTCCATTCAGTGAAGATCTTATCGATTATCATGAAAAGGATCCATGGTTGGCATTAACAACTTCATATTTGACAATGAAAAAGGTTGATGATGAAATTGAAGCTACCACCATCGAAGGTANNGTTTAAAGGAGGGATAACATGGATGAAAATATAAGGGTTATGAGTGAATCCGATAGATACATGGAATCTTTCTTAAACAATTTGAAAGATAAGCATGCTGGAATCGGCAATATCTATGTTGCTCGAACTGTCGATAAAAATGGTAAAACTGTTGATGTCAAGTTTGGTAAGAATATGATGACCGACTACGGCATGCAACAGTTCTTCATTACCAAGAATAATTTTCCAAATAAATTATACATTGGATATGGATCAACGGCAACATTATTCAATCATACATCACAACAGTTGGTTGAGCCATATGACACTGTATCAACATTAGTTTCAGAAACAAGAAACTATGCATATCCAATGTACTTTGATCAAGTATCTAAACTGATTACTTGTGTTTGTCGAGCATTACAAGTTAAATTTCCATTAAATATTTCTGGATTACCGGATGAAATAAGTATAACAGAATATGGTATTGGTACTGCATGGAATGCATTATGGACACATTCATGGGTTTATGATACACTCGGTCGATATGGTACTTTGGTAAAAAGACCAGAAGAAGAATTGTACATCGATGTGTACTATTGTATGTCATACTATGAAGACTTGATTCATAATAACTGGTCAAATGGTAGATATACTGTAATCACAACATTAAGTAGATTCTTTAATAGAATGACCGGCAAGATTGTTCGTTATCGTCGTGATAATAAAGGATGTGATGTTACATCAACAACATCAAATACTGCATTCCAAAATAATCAGATCACGAACTATCGTAATATATCTGATTTTACCATGATAAATACATGGGGCGGAACAGAAGCAACTGATTTGACAAATGGGTATTTCGATGGTTTTGGTGATTGGCATTCAGGTTTCTCTGTTATTGAACATGAAAAGTTGACAACACCAGAGCCAATCAATGCGGTTGTAAAACCGAATGGTCATAAAGATGATTGTATCAGTAATTGTTTTGGTAAATTTAATCAAGAAAGTTTACCATTTACTCAGGCAGATATTATAAGTTGCAAACGATTCAATTATGTAACAGGGGACTGGGATATTGTTGAACAATTCGAGAATAATCCAGATAAATGGTATACTGAAACATTCTTGCAAACATATCTGAATACACCGATTTATTATACAAATAACCAAACGATTCTAACATTGTATTTGTATCAAAATCTCAAAACCGATGATCCAATTACTGCATTCGATTTGAATTTGGAAACAGTTTATGCTGCAGAAAAGTATTGGGATAAGACAACATGGCATTTCTTATCCAATATTGCTCAAGTTCCAAATAATGATACAAATGAATACAATCATACGATGAACTGCCAAACTGCTCGTTATTATATAACAAATTCAAATTCAATTTCATTGATTCCTCATAGAACTAAACCAGGATTTGTATTAACTCCAGTTTGTGGATCATTGTATAACAAAACTCCATTTACAAAAGCTGATGGTTGTTATGGTATAAGATGTCAATTTGCTAATAGTTCAGCTGATTCGCAATGGTTTGTTTATGGCGATTTCATCTTCTCAATTAAATATAATAAGTATTATAGATTTTCTACAGCAAATAATCCNNTAATAATGTAGTATGTTATATGAATATGTCAAACTTATCAATAGTACCAACAATTATTGATAATCGTTTAACAGTTGATGGTAATAATAATCGAGAACATGCTTCATCATTATTCCTATTAAGCGAAACAGAAACTGGTTATATTGCATTACAAGGTAGAAATTATAATACTGGATATGTTTATAATTTGAAAGGTGATGCTTCTACTAATCCAACATTACCAGCACCGACACAATATGCTACAAAGCAATTATGTTGTATTTGGGGTACAGATCGTATCGCATATATTGAAACGGCTGATACTACAAAAATCAAAGTATATGAATTTGGTACAACAAATGATGTAGTACTGACAATGGATGTCCCAGATGGATTCACACCAGCATACATGTTTGGTCATACAAACTATTTATGGTTAGTAAGCAATAATTCATCTGTTGCTGCAAAATGTTATGATTTATTAACTGGAACTTCAGTGAATTGTAATGTTTCGATGTCATGGTTCTGTGATACCAATAATACGNNCTATAGAAGTGATGCAAAATATTCCAGCCAATCAGGTGCATGGTTCTATATTGAATTAAGTGATCCAGCAGTGATACATAATTTTGATGCATTTAGTGAAATTAGTAGTTATAGAGATGATTATCCAGTTTATTTTAAATTATCAAAGCTTGGTAATAACAGCATACTATTACATTTCGCCGTATCGAATTATTACAGTGATTCAACAGGCAATACTATATATGATTTTGGTCAGTTTTTGAAAAATAGCCAGAATAAATATTTTGTGCGTGTAAATTATGATGATCGATATTATAGTGGAATCGTGGCATATGGTGATCAGTTTATTTGTAATATAGATGAAATAGTTCCAAAGGAATATTTCTTGCCTCATAAATTGATTGGCACTACACCAACTGTTACTTCATTGAATAACTATGTCAATGTAAGAAATAAACAGTTCTGGACTACCTTTACTAACATTACCGATTATCAGGGATTACCACCTGGAGACAAGCAATAATACAAATGGTTATTTGGTACCGGGGATATCCCCGGTACTATTTAATCATCGAAAACAAAATGTTAATTTTGGAGGTGATCTAATTGAATATTTTCAAAACTATTGAAGCTTACAAGAAAATTCCTTATTTACAAGGAAGAGAAGATCAGCTCCGTGTATGTCGTGGTGTTTGGGTATCTGGTATTCATACAGACCCATATACGATAGACGGAGTTATACATATACAAGCAGTCTCATCAAACCAGGCAGAAACTCGTGTTTATACAGAAACAACTGCAGAAACTGGTTGGGATGGTCAAACAATGTATCCAGACTTTTATACTGGAAAATCATCAATAAAAACATATTATTCTGAAACTCATGATCTACCAGATGAATTCGTAGTAGCTGTTACCGGTGTTTATAGCCAAGATTTTACATATGTCGATTATATTCAATCTAATAGAACAGAAGATGATGATAAACCATATGTACAAATTACAGATTTATACACTGGAGGAGAACCAACAGTTACAGATGGATATTATCCAGCATATGCAGATGGTTCTTTAGAACAAGTTTTGCATATTTTGGATTTTTCATCCAGTGCATTAGAATATACTATTGGTAGTTAAGAAGGTGATTTAATGAATTTTAAATTAACAAACAATGGTCAACTTCCAAAACATGTTGAACACTTCATCAAGACTCTACCACAGCATCAGAAGTTTTCAAATGTTTATGAAATTACCGTTGAAGATAGAAAAGGCAAACTTCTCGATACCAAATATGGTGTCAATACTATGACTACTCGAGGATTACAAAGAGAAGTCAATACACAATGGGCTTACTGTGATTATGTTATTATTGGTAAAGGTACTGGTACACCATCAATCAATGACACACTGATGTTTGAAGATATTCCGGGAATATATTCAATATCACTTACTAAGTATAATTTAAATAATACTTCCGGCATGTTAAATGTATATGATTCGGAATCNNGGATTATGAAACCAATAATGATACTGCGTTGGAAGCAGACGGTCTTCCACACATAACTGAATTTGCAGAATTCGAGTTAGATGGTTGGAATGCCAATGACCATCCATATAATCCAGCTTCATATGCAGATCGCAATATTATGCACACGCATTGTTTAGTTTATGATGAAAATCATAATCCGTCATATTTTGAAAAAATAAGAGGTACAAGAGTCACAGTAAGAATTTATCGTGCAAATAAAGTTAGCTGTGATATGATAGATAATTTATGGAATCAAGGTATCTACTTATTTATCAATCCAACTTATATGATCAAAGATGCATCATATGCTAATGGTAATGCATCATGGAAAATGATGGGTAATACAGGAAGTGTTCATTGTGGTAGAAACCGAACAGAAGATGATTATCCATTATACAAATGCCCTAGCACAGGTAGAATTAATTTCGGAGATAGCTCAGATTTCTCAAATCTATTAAGATGGTATAACTGGGGATATGGTCATTCTCAAGATGGTTATGGTCATATCACAATGAGTACTGGTGGTAATGGTAACTGGGGTACTGTTGCATTATCACCATCTGGATATCGTAATAACATAACTTTTGGAGAATATATTCAAACAGATACGAACTATGTCAAAGCAGGTATTGTATTTTTACATTATGACCGATCATATCAAGTTGATGGATATTGGGGATTCCGAAATTATCAAACGGGACAAAAAGCAACAGCCAATCAGGTTTATGCATTCAAAAAGATAAATCTGAACGAACCGGAAGAAATGGAATTGGAATGGGCTTATACTGATGATTTCTTACATCCACAATTCAGAAATATCTTTGGTTTATCACACTATTATTATGATTGGCCATATATGTTAAAACAGCAATTACCTTGTAATGATTTCCATCTTACATCAGTTAAACGTTATAACTATCTTACAGATGATTATGATATAAATGAAACATTTACAGATGACCCGACATATGATTTCAGAAATCCAGAAAGAGCAGCATGGGGTCATATGCAGATGAATGGATTCAAGAACAATGCGACATTTGATGTTTATATTAATATCAATACAAATGTCGCAATAGAAGGTTTCAATGATATATCCAAATATGAAATATACATGACTGATACTTATTGGGATCCTTCGTCATTTGTTAAGTTGGAAGATAATCACACTGTTCCTGCCGCATTACAACATAAGAAATACATTATTAAGTATCCATCAACATCTGCAAGTAATAGTAGCGATGGTATGGGTAAAACCGGTATTCATCCTCAGAGAGCCATTAATAATCATAAAATTATTCCAGCTGATTCAAATATCGAGCTAGATGTACAACTTCCATTAACAGGATATGGTCAATGGAGTTATAAAAGAATATATTCATCGGATGATGGATGGATATATTGCCATGGTAAATTGATTTACATTGAATCAGATGATGGTACCGGTCATCCATATATGTATACGATGCCAATTATTACAAATGGATATGCTGAGTCAATGCTTAAATTTACTCATAATAAGATAGTAATAATTAATGATGATTTCGATCTACATCCAAATGAAGCCGGTCGTGTGCGTTTTTCAGTTTATACGATAGATCCAACAAATCCAGATGTTGATCCAACATTAAATCCCGTTGATTATTATGATCCAGATGTAAAGTTTACTTATACCACAAACCAAGGTATTGATGCTGTCAATTTAGCAGTATTTGTTGTTGATCCAAACAAAAATCGTTTATTTATTGAAAGAAATGGCACGATTTTATTAGTTGATTTGGATAGTCCAACACATAGTATTGAAACAATAACTGACAATAATGATCCAAATAAAATGCATGTTAATACATATGATGATGGTAGATGGGGTATTGTATATGGCACCGATTATCTTGTTAGCTACATAGCTAATGTTGATTTAACATATACTTTCCAAATATATGATTTGGCAAATAGGGAACTTCATGGATCATTTACAATTCCAAGAGAGTATCAATCATCCATACAACTTCATCAAATGTTTGGATATATGGATGCTATTTATATTCAAACTTGTGTTGATGGAGTTTATCATGTTTACATATATAAATATGATGAAGATGAACTGATTGATCGTTCTTCATGTACATGGAATTATATTTACATGAGAGATGGTTCTGGAAATGATAATGCGAGAAGATCTGCTAATTTCAAATGGAATATGATGAAATATGATAATGAAGCAATGATCATTTCATGTTATGCAGATTATGATAATAATCTTAATTTGGGTGCTCGAACAATGGTTATACTTGCAGATGATACAACAGCCCCATTTATGTTTGATAGTGTTGAAGCTAATGGTGCATATACTGGATCACGTCCAAATTCATTTATATCAACCGGTCAATTTGGTATTCCAGATATTAAGAAATTTAATAATGGACAAGATTACATGGCATTGATTCGTGGAGTAATATTGCCATATGATAATACAGGTAATAATCAAACCACAATATCTGGTTCAACATATATTCTTAATTTTGGATATATTAAGAATCGTAGATTAACTACACCTGCATTATTAAATGAAAAATATGTTGCTCCATTCTTCAAAGTACCAAATGCATATCGTGATATGAAAGGTAATAGCACTGATAGTTCTACCAATACAAAAGGATATGAGCCGTTCGTTGGTAATTATCAAACATGGTATTCTGAATGTTGTTTCTATAAGAATAAAGTTTTTGTTGTTACAACATTTGGAAAAGTATTGTTATTACCAATAGATACATTCCTGCATTACAAGATAACAGGTACGACAAGAACAATCCAAGCACACAATCATCCACGAAAATACAATGCGCATTCACATGGTATGATTGTGGATATGATTGAAAATATGTAATATTTTTGAGATATTACCGGGGTATTTTCCCCGGTAATATTTTAAAAACGAACTAATAAAATTTATTTGAGGAGGTTTTAAAATGAATGATTCATTAAAGAAATTCATTGATGGATTACCACCGGAACATCGTAAATCAAACATTTATCATATAATTTGTCAAAATAAAGATGGTGAAATTACCGATGAAAAGTTCGGTATTAATGTATACACAAATTATGGATTTGACGTAGATATCAGACATCAAAATACTGCTGGAATGGATACAAATAACGCTGGACTATTTGTTGGTAATGGATCAGGAACTCCATCTCCAACAGATTTAAAATTATTTTCAGACATTAAATCTGGTGCAAAAGAAAATAGATTACCTGGTTTCTTCTGTTATATGGTATCCAGTTCAGGTGGTGATGGTTCAGGATATCAAACAACTGGTGATATACATAATACATATGATGCAGAAACTAATATGCTGATTGGCAGAAGATTATGTGAAAAAGTTACATTGGAATATAACTATAGTTGGTGGAATGAAGATATCCTGATTACCGAATTTGGTGAAGGATTCTGGGGTGGATCTAGTTATAATTATTGGGATCCTACACAACATGCATATGCTTTAACAACTCATTGTTTGGTTTATGATGAAAATCACCAACCATCATCATTTACTAAACATCTTAACGAACAAATTACAATTAAATTATATAGAACCGCTTGTATTAAATGTGATTTATTTGGTACATTATGGAATCAAGGAAAATATTTATTTGTGAATCCTGGATATATGGTTCATGGTTTACATCAAGATCATGGTCATAGTTCACAGGGTTATTCATGGTGGGGTAATGCATGGCATCCACCATTTGAATTATCAATATGCTCCGGTAGATGTTTAAATGCAAAAGACTTCCCATTGTACCCTGTTGGATTACCAAATGGCACGGGTACAAACTATTATAGCTGGGGAGAAAATCTCGATAAAGGATTTGGTAATGATTCTCGTTGTTATCTAGCTTATGCAGGAATGAATAAAACCGGTTGGAATGCAGGATATGCAGGAAGAACATTTAATACTCAACATCCAAATGGATGGAGATGTAATATGAATTGGAGTAACTCGTGCTCATCCAATACCTCAGATCCAAGAGAAAATAATGATAAAAACAACGGTAAATATGGATTGACCATATTTACATCCGACAGTATGACTCAGAATGGTTTAAGAACCTTATCTCAGAATTTCTGGTATTTTTATAATAATATGGAAACTCCAGAAGAACTTGTTCATTACTGTGCATTTACTGATGACTTTATGACTCCTAATTTCCGAAATATATTTGGTTTGGGAGCTGTAATTTCAAACTATAAAAAGTTCCAAGAGACGCAAATTCCAGTCAATGATTTCCATATTACATCATTGAAACAGTATAATTATCTAACGGATGATTGGGATATTGATGAACAGTTTGTGGATGATCCAACTTTTGATTTCCGAAACCCAGAGTGTGCATTATGCGGTCAAATGATGTTAAATGAGTTTAAAGGAGGAAGCGGGTATTCCGTTTATTTAAACACAAATCCTGCCGCGATAACAGCTTTCACAAATCCAGATACTGAAGAAATCTATATGACTGATTCATATTGGGATCCATCTTCATATGTGTTAGTTGAAGATCATAGTGATGTCCCTGTGGCTTTACAGCATAAGAAGTACATCATCAAATACCCAGCTCAATCTAGCTGGAAAGGTATTTATCCGGTAAGAGAGCACAGTCAACATGCTTTAGTTCCATCAACACCAATTACTGAAATCGATACAACTGTTCCATTGTATGATTATACCAATGAATATTCTGGTTATAATACAAANNGATGGAACATTGATTTATCCAGATTCTGATGATGGTACAGGTCATCCATATACTTATACATTATCAAAACCTCCGTATTCTGATAATAATAATCAACCGCCTACTGATATGGTACATTATGCAACTAATAGAAACAGTATGCCATTTATGTACTATACAAAACATTCAATTGTTGCAGTTGGTGCATATACATGGATTTATAACTGGACAACATCAACAGATATCAAAGTAATTATGATTTTCCATCCAGATCCAGAACATCCTGATGTAAATCCTGAAACGACTAAACTGGTGTATGGTGTTAATGATTTCTTCGGGCCATTTGGATTAATAAGAGCCTCTGATAATTATGTAACATTGCAGAGTACATATCTCATGGATCAGTTTGGATTCAATTGTGATGAATTGAATGATAGATTCTATATACAAAGAGGCAATACAATCGCAATGATTGATACAACTTCAACAACGATTGGTATGGACATTTTACCATATGATGCAAATTCAAATTACATGACCAGAAGATGGTGTGGATATGGATTAATATATGGAACCGATTTAATTGTAACTGAACGGTCATATGTTTATGATAGTATAATTAAAAAGAATAAATTTGTATTCATGATATATGATGTATCAACAAAACAACCGGTTTCAACATTCGAATTACCTGTCGAAACAACTCTGGATGTACATATGTTCTTTGGATATAAAAATCATATTTATATTCAAGGATATAAAGATGAAAAATATTATTTATTCATTTATAATTATCAAACTGGATCATGGTGTGCAAAACCAAATGTTCTTTTGAACTTTACATATGCTTACAGTTATGCCGTATATTCCAGAAAAACAAATCAAGTATATTATGATGATGAAGTATTGGTTGTAACGGCATTTGCCCGTCAAAATAGAGATCAAAATGGTGATGCTGGTTGTCGAACATTTGCAATTTTTGCGGATGATCCACTTCATCCGGTTTACTTTGAAACTCCTGCACCAGATAACTGGTCACCATCATTCTCAAAGGGATATCAACACGGTATGCCACGAGTAAAGAAATTTGATAATGGTAAACATTGGTTACTCATGCTTCAAGGCAGACTTGGTGTTAGTGATGGTGGCACAGATGGTACAAATCATACTGCAACATATGTAATTGACTTAGGATATATCAAGAATAAAGGATACAGATCGCCATCTCAATTGGTTGATAATATACCAGTTCCTGCATTCCGTATGCCAAATGCATCATATGGTCTTGGTGGAGCATATATCAGTGCGAGCTCGGGTTATCAATATATTTCAGATTATGTTTATGATAGTAACAATTTATGGTTTGCTGAATGCTGCTTCTACAAAGATAAAGTTTGTGTTATAACAACATTCGGAAAACCTAAATTGATTCCGGTTGAGATGTTCTTACCTCATAAAATGACAGGTACAACCAGAACGCATCAGGCATATAATAAACGTAAACGATACAGCCTAACCAGTCACGGTATGGTTTTAAATAACTCAGCAAATGTTGATAATTCATAATATGATAAAATCCATCGGGGAATCATCCCCGATGGAATCATATTTATGGCACAGCGAGATAAATTTATAAATTAAGGAGGTACTATTATGAATGAAATAAATGGACAAATGTCTCCTGAATTAGAGTCATTTATTCGAACTCTTCCAAAAGATAAACGAGCTTCAAACGTATATGACATACTTGTTGAAGATAAAGATGGAAACATTGTTGACCATAAATTCGGTGTGAATGTAATGGTTGATGGTCATACCAGTTCAAATGGATTTCTGCATGAATGGGTTAATAATAGTTTCTACAATCAAGCATATGTCATTATTGGTACTGGCACAGGTATTCCACAATATACGGATAATGATTTGTTTAATCGATTACCAACAACACCGTTCTGTTTGACTGAAACAATTTATGGTGATGGAAATGGTACACAGAGTTGTATTTTTGATCATGAAACCGGTAATATCATCGGTAGAAGAAGAACTGGTCAATTTGTAATCGATTATAATTATCCAGGTATTGATGCAAATGTCAACATAACCGAGTTTGCTGAAGGAGCATCACATCAACAAGATCCAACACAGATAGTTGGTATTGATGCAGTCGGTAATACTGATTGGAATCATTTTCATATGAATACACATTGTTTGGTTTATGATGAGCATCATGATCCATCGTACTTCATAAAACGCATAGATCAGAAAGTAACTGTTACGATATATCGAGCAAACTATATTAATGCATCAGTACTTAATGATCTATGGTCACGTGGATTATATATGTTTATGTGGCCTCCGCATCTTATTCGTGCAAATAATTCGAATGACGCTTCTCGACCAAGATATTCATATATTATGTGTGGTAGATGTCGTTCAGAAGATGATTTTCCATTATATGAATCATCATCACAGAAATATGATGATTGGGGAAATGGCCGAGCTGATTTAAATACATATGCTAATGCGGGATATGGTAGAAATAGTTATTGTTATCCAAGTTCATGCGAATTAGGCCTTGCATTCAATACTAAAAAGAATGACCAATTTTGGTATCGTAATAATGGTACTCATGCTGAATTCTTAATGAATAATAAATATCAAGCATATGGATTGCGTGTTGTAGACTGTTGGGGTTTAGATACATGGCAAGCTCGAACATATAAAATGAGAGATATTTGGTATTTATTCGAAAAGATAAATCTCGATGAACCTGAAGAAATGGTGTTTAATTATGCTTATACCGACAGCTGTTTCCATACAAGATTCAATAATTGTTTTGGTTTAGCTCATGTATTAAGAGCAGATAATTACGCAGCTATATGGGATAAAGTATCATTACCAGTTAATGATTTTCATATTACAGCATGCAAGCGCTATAATTATTTGACTGATGATTATGATATAAATGAACAGTTTGTAGATGATCCAGATTATGATTTCAGAAATCCAGAAAGAGGTTTGTGGGGTTTTTATTCCGACAGATCTCCAGATCATCCAGTTGATATTCCTTATAATTATAATGTATACTTAAATATTACAGATGTACCAATTATCGGTTTCAGAGAATCAAATACACAAAGAATTTGGATGACTGATGCTTATTGGGATACAACGACTTTTGTTGAAGTATTGGATTTCAATAATGTACCAGCTGCTTTACAGCATAAGAAATACATTATCAAAACACCAGACCAAGTTCCAGCATGGAATAATAATGAAAGTCAAGCATACGGTATTCACCCGATAAGAGAACCAAACAATCATGCATTGGTTCCATCAACTCCGATTGTTCATGTCGATTTACCTGAAACAATTCAATTGAAAGATTATGGTAATAGAAATGGTAACCAGAATGAACAAATGTATTTCAAAATGATTTATGCATCAGATGATGGATGGATTGTTTGTGAGAATAGACTTATTTATCCAGAATCAGATGATGGAACTGGTCATCCATACATGTATACATTATGTCCAACATTAATGGGTGGACCAAGTTCATATGATTACAGATATATTCGATATACTGATCATCATATCATTTTACCGGATAATCGTCGTTATATGAAACCAACAGATACAACAAATCCAAGATTCATTGTTATTACTCCAGATCCGACTCATCCTGAGATAGATCCAAATACATTAGCTGTTAATTATTATGATGCGGATATAATGCCAATATTTGGTGAAACTGCACAAGTTGATGCATATTGGGATGGTTATGTTGTTATGTTCACCGATCCTCATAATGATCGATTCTTCTTTGCTCGTGGTAATTGGGCTTTTGATGAAGGAGAAAATACAGAAACACATCTTGTATCGGTTGATTTAAGTTCAGCAACTCCATCATTACATGCAATGGCAAATACAACAAGATTCTATACTCCAATATGTGATTTAGTTTATGGAACTGATAACTTCGTCTGGTTAGCTCGACAAGAGGGTTCTACATTAACTTATAATGTATATGATCTGGTAAATGAACAGATAATTCAAGAATGTGAAATAGAGATACCAACATCGACATTTACTATATATGGAGTAACTGGTTTTAAAGATAGAATTTATGCAATGACATATGAGGATAATGAATCATATTATGTTCATAAATATGATTATGTCAATGAAATAGAAACTGAAATTTCTAACTATGGATGGGGATATTTGTATTATTATTCAATTGGAAACTATCCAATGCGTAATATGCAAAGTGAATGTATGGATTATGATGATGAAACACTCGTAATTCACACAAATCATCTCCAATCTGACGGTAATAGTAGATACGTTGGATATAACTTCAGAAACTCATTCGCTATATTTGATGATGATTTGGATCATCCTTGTTTCTTCAATGTAAGTATTGAGAATATGCTGTTCCGTAGATCAATACAAATACCTCGTGTGAAGAAAATGAATGGTGGAAAAGACTATGTTGTTCTATTATGTGGAATCGTAACTCGTGAAAATTATAACTTATCACAATATACTGGTGCATCATATACGATGCCATGGGTTATTAATCTGGGATATATTAAGAATAAAGGATATAGAAATCCATCACAGATTGTTCCGAATACCCCAATGCATTATTATCGTACACCAACATTCTGTTATACACAAGAAGGTTCATTAGGAAGTTCAAATACAGATTGGTATGTCAAGGAAGGCAAACGTTGGTGGGGTCAGTTTACATTATACAAGAATTACTTTGTATCAGTTACAAACCTCGATCAATACAATTGTATGTTGTCTCCTATTGAATTATTACTTCCACATCAACTAACAGGTACAACAAGAACAATCAATACATATAATAATCCTAAGAAGTTTTCATCACATTCATTAGGATTATATATAACAAACCACTTATCTTAAGGAGGACATTTTAATGACACCTGTTGCACATTTTAGGAAAGTTTCATTTAATATTTTCCATGATAAAATGATCGAATTATTTGAAAATGATGGTCAAGAGATCACACCAATGGTTGAAGAATCTATCAAATCTATGTATGACGACATAATGTTGCCTATAAGAGCAACTAAAGGATCCGCTGGTTATGACTTCTTCACTCCTGCTCCATTACACATCTTTTCAGATCATTCAATCATCGTTCCAACTGGAATATGCTGTGATATAGATGAAGGATATGTTTTATCAATGTATCCACGTTCCGGTTTGGGATTCAAGTATCGTGTAACTTTAGACAATACTGTCGGAATCATTGATTCAGATTATTCTCAGTCTGATAATGAGGGACATATCATCTTAAAGCTTCATGCCACAACAGTAGATGGTCAACCTGTTACAGTTTCAAAGGGACATGCATTTGCTCAAGGTATCTTCACTCAGTACTTTGTTACATATGAAGATAGAGCAGATGGAATAAGAAATGGTGGATTCGGATCTACATCAGAAAATAATTAATAAGTATATAATGTGGGGCCACATGGCCCCACATTATATATTATTTAAAGTACATTGAAAATGATATTAGAATCATCTACTATAAACATTTCTGGAGTGAATCTTTCGAGTTCTTCTTTTGGGAAATCATCAATCTTTGTCCATTTCTGAACGATAGATTGTGTATTAGCATCCATAAACTTTGAACTCTTATCGAATGAATAACGATCCTGTGTATACCAACCAACAAACTTCAGATACGATACATTGTTTGACTTTTCTTCTAACATCTGACGGATGAGTTCGGTGATATAAATGTTATTATCCATATCAATCTTTTCTCTAGCAGTATGAACAGTTGTCAGTTTGCTGAAGTAAGATTTGATTATACCACGAAGTTTTGATAATGTATCTGTTGCGATAGACTGGTTCTTCAACATAATATCGAATTCAATCTGGATATTAAGATCAGGCCAGAAGATTCCATCATCTTGACTCTTATGGTACTCAGTTGTGTATGTATGCGGTCTACCATATGTAGCAATCAGCTTAGTATCGAGGTAATCATTACCATCTAAACGTGAGAAGATTACTGGTTCAATTGCTTTATGAACCTGAGTGAATGATGAAATGAATGAAGGGAATCTTTCAGATGTAAGTAATGAGTATTCAGTGAATGGCATAAGCTGGATTGTTACTCCAGAATGTACATTTGTATTGACAAATATGTCTTCAACCATTCCACTATACTTATTGAGAGTATCATAATGATCATCCCAAATCATTAACTGGATACGTGTTACTCTTGTATTGTCTTCTGGTGACATGATATACATGTTATCATTAGATCTATTGCAGTAGAAGATTCCTTCCTGTGGAGTGATCGGGATTGTTAAGTCTTCATTCTCATACATGATTCCATTATTGTAATACATGTACTTGAAGTTATCTTCTTCACGTGAAAGAAGCTGATATTCATGATCCCAAGCACCAATGAATCTTAATGATTCAACTATTGAATCGTAAAGTTCATCATCGATAACTGCATATTCTACAGTATCAATGATCTTGGTCTTCTCAGACAATACATTGCTCCACATTATGCGCGCTGTTGATTGAGTCTCAGCCAATGAAATGTGTGTTGTTGTACCAATCATATGATTATTAATGAACTTTATGATGTCATAAATGTTCAAATCTTTTGATTCTGTTGAGATCCAGGATGTCATTTCATTGTAAGCTTCAACTGCTGCTGTTGATGGTGCTGATGTAGCACTGAAATCAACAACTGATCTCATCTCTTTCAGTTCCTGAATGAGTGAGAACTTCTCGAGTTTGAATTCATCCACGATGATGTATCCATCATAACTTCTATCGTTTCCAATATCTGTTGCATGATCTGGATATTGTGATCTAACTAAGATTGTGATCTTGAATTCTGGATCAGTTGCATCGATAACAACGTTCTGTTGCGATGTTGGAATCCATGATCCACCGCCATTTACTCGTGAAGCAATGTTGATTCGGTTATCAATATCAACCAATTCATTCAATGGATACATATCTGCTTCAAACTGATATGAGCCATCTGAGTTAACATCAACTGGAATCATTTCGATTCGTCCTGTTTCTGCACCATTAACCATTGCATGGAGTATAACTCTCATATTATTCTTTTTAAAGTTAAGAATTGAATTTTCCATGTAGAAGAATGGTTCATTAACATGTAATTCTGAGAATTTGATCTTATAGTAATCAACAGAACCAGCATCTGCAGATGGTCTCATATCTGCATATAAGAATACACCACCAGCTCCGATGTTACTCATATCGAAATTGTACCAGCTTGAGATCGAATATTCTGGTTCAATGTCATATGGAATGTAAACTGTCTTTGCATTTGAGATTGTATAATGATACCATTGTTCTTGATCTGTGAACTTAACATTGACTGTTACTTCTTTTGCACCATATGATGATACAACATACAATCTTGATTCACCAAACTTCTTTACATCGGTTAAAGTTGCATATGGAACTGCAATTTTCTCGATCTTTCCTAAAGGAGCTTCGGAATTAAGTGACATTGTATAGTATTGACCAGCTTGTTCACGACGGAATACAAATTCGTCATCATAAGTTTCTGGTACGTCTGATGAATATGTGATTTCTGTACTGCCTGATGTGTACACTGGAGTGCAACGTGCTGGGTCATTCCATAATGATGAATCACCAACGAAGAGTACATCGCCACCAATTGCATATATTGATATATGAGATGGCTCAGCTCCATCGACTGATCCATCTTCAATCCACATAGCTTCCTTAGTTGGATCATCTGCTTTAGCAACTAATGTGATTCTACCATCATCACGGATCTGTTTTGATGCAACGCACAAGTATGTTGTATCTGGATTGTATGGTAAGTAACGATCTTTATCACCTTCAGAGTTAGATAAAGCCAATACAGGGATTCGTGCAGCATACAAATCTTGCGGAGTTTTGAAGTATCTCCACATTTCTTCTGCGAAGATTGGAAGATCTGAGTTTGATTGCATCTTAGTAACCAATTCTTCACCATTGTTCATAGTTGCGATAGTTGGTACTACTGTAGATGTGATCTTATAGTAATTATCCTTATAAGTTCTCTGAATATTGGTTGCGATTGGATATCCATGATAGATTTCAGATGTATCCTGATGATCTTCGATCTTACGTACACGCTTTAACTGATTAGCTGTTACCGTTTCATTAATCCATGGATTGAAATATCCAATTGCAAATGGAGACTTCTGAACTCTTATACCGAATGGATTTGAGAATATAAAATCATTTGACATGATCTTGAATGTTTTTGCATTCTCAACAATCTTATTGTCTCCAACGGTATATGGAGTAACGGTAAAATCATTATTATCATACTTCCAGATCCATCCCGGAGGAATGATGAATTCATTACCAGATTTTGTATTATCATTATTTGCATATAATACGTCATATGGGATTCTACCATGTAATGTATTGGTACGGAATACATAATCATCGTCATCCTTGAGTGCAATGTATCCACTCCAGAGTCTTCCCCATGGATCATCTCTACGCTTAAAGAAGAAAGGATAAAGTACATTCTTGAAGTAGAATGTTTCAAACCATTCATCGAGATCATGATCTGATGATAATACATTCGCTGTATTGTAAGCTTGGATAGTTTCACGACGAACTACTTCTGCATTACCAATATCAGTACCACCCAATGATCCAGAAAGTACGAAAGCTGCCTTAAGTACATTACCATTATTAGCATATCTCGTTGTAGATGCGATCACATTCGGCTGATCAGTGTTATCAAATGCTGAAAAGTTTGCCGCAGCACCATGTGATGTGTAAATGATGATTTCAAATGATGAGTTTGTTTCTGGAACAAAGTACTTTGAACCATTTAACTGCCACATGAAACGAATTGTTTGTGAACTATCCATGATGTAGTTTACATATGGAGCTGAATCCTGTACTGTTGAATGAATTGGTAAGATGTGATCCTTTGCAATGAATTTCGGAACTCCTGTTTCACGTGATTCCTTATCGATGTAACGAATATCAAATCCACAGATGTGTCCTGTGCATGTAAGAACAGTATCTTGGTTTGGAATACCATTCATCGCAGTGTTTACAACTGTGAATGATGATCTTTCATATTCATTTGCTTGGATCATTAAGCATAACCATGTATCAGTTACACGATGCATGATGTATGAGTTTTTGTTTGTGGTGATTGAGTTCTGGTCATTATCCATGATATAATGAATATCCCATGCTTTATCACCACGAGTTGCGGTTTCAATCGTCTTATACTGAATGAGAATGTCATAATCTAAAGAATAGACATTGCCATTTGACAGATTGAACTTTGTATTCTTATCTAAGATGAACTCATAACAGAGAGTATCTGAGTTATAAGTAGCATTATTCATGATATCTTCGATCTTTAATTCCAAAAGGAAGTTACATGAAGATGGAATTGCAAATGCATATCCAAGATTGAATATAGCTGCTTCAGCATAGATAGAATCTGGTAATACTGCCTTTGTAATGAATGACTCATTAAAGTAGAATGCCGATGTAAATGCTTGGTTTTCCATACCTTGAGACATATACTCGCTAAAAATTGAGAATGCACCGGCATTCAAAACATTCGTTGGAATGTCCTTGAATACTCGTGGCATCATGACATTTTGGAGATATTTCTTAATCTGGGAATCCTCAGCATAACTCGTTAAAATTACTTCGTCTGCCATTTTTAACCCTCCTATATTGTATTTTTTATTTAAAACCTCACGGTAATGTCTGGTACTAATGGTTATATTCATTAGTAATTACATTATGAAAAAGTCAATTAATAAAAGGAGGTTATAATTATGGCTGATTCACAAGTTCAACTCAAACGTGAAGAAGTCGTTGGTGATGAAGTCATTTTGACTGATATCAACCCACAAACGACGTCTGATTCGGTTATCGATTTGAATAATGGATTGACATTAGAAGATTCGTTGAACCGCATGTGGAATGCTATAAATAATAAGCTCTCGAGAGTTGTGAATTCTGTTAATGGCAGAACCGGTGTGGTTGTATTAACAGCGGAAGATGTTGGTCTTGAAAATGTAGATAACATCTCTTTTGCTAATATACAAGAATGGGTAATCAACCAAATCAAAGAAGAATTTGGTGAACGTGCATTCAAACTGTATGATCATCTCGATGAAGCGGAAATAACTAAGACTACTAATAACAAAAGTTTGTCTGGTGCAGCATTCTACTCAGCTAAAGGTAGAGAGCAAGACAATGATAATTTAGCATACATCGGTGTATTCTTCTGGGATGACTCTACAGATACTTTACAATACATCAGCAAGGCTTTAAATATCATTGGTCAAACGGATAATTCATTACTTTACAATGAAACTGCCAATGGCAAAGATTATACTTATGGAAAATTAGGTATTAACATCTGGAAAGATGAAAATGGTCTGGAAATATATGATGGTATCTCAGATAATCCGGATGAACCAAAAGCAAATGCTGGTTTAAGATTAGTTCGTGAGAATATCGTTCCAGATTTTGAAACAATGGTTGGCTGCTATGGCTCAGACTTTGAGCATCCTGGTACTGCGGAAGACTCTTGGTTATATGCAGCATCACATCCAAATGATGCTCCGACTGTAAAGATCATTTATGATGGAAAAGATCTTTCTGCAAACTCAACATTCTATGCTAAGAGAACATTCAGACTCAAAGATCAATTCATTTGTTGCTTCTCTGCAAAGTATGGATTTGATTATGAAACACAGACTGAGATGCTGAATCTCCCAGCTGGTGTTGATAAGTTATTGGTTGATCAACATACTGCTCTTGGTATTGTTACTGAGATCAATAAGGATGCACAGGACAATATTACATCATATACCGTTGAGTTTACACCAATGACTCCTCGTGTTGGTGATGGTATTAAATATGCTGATTATGATAAGAAGTATTCAGCTAGAGATATTCATGAGCTGATTGAAACAATGCACAATAATCAATTGGGTATTAATACTGCCAAGGGTATTGTAACAACTGCCGTTGTACATGATGATGTATTAGATCCTTCAACAACATACATTCCTGATGATTACTTTGGATTCACAAATGGCAATTTATCAGGTTTTACAATTCGTAGAAATCGTGATCAGCGAAATCCATCAGATGGTAAATCATATAACCCAGGTGTTACTGGATATATCTTCACTAACTTGCCAGCTGGACCTTTCCCTGCAAGTGATCCAAGATATCGTAGATCATCCCAAGAAATGGATGGTATTGCAATAACGCCGGATGCATCATTATGTGTAATCCCAAGCTCACAATATCGCAAAGAATCAGTGCCTCATACTCTTCAAAAAGATACAGATAATCCTGATGCTCTTGTTACTAAACAATATAATTCATTTGTTGATCCAGAAGAACCTGGTCAAATAGATAGAATTATGCATGGATCTGATGGAGCAGCCAACTGGATTACTGATGCTGATTTTTATGATAATGATGATTCAGAAGCAGCAAATGGAATGTCATTGCTTGGTATCAATTTAAATAAAGCAATGATGCGTTTAAGTATTTTATCACCAGATACTACTGCGGTTCCAGCATTAGCAAATATTTCTGGTCTTAGGGTATATCAATATTCAAAGACAGTTGATGGTAGAATATTTGGTAATGAAACTGCCGATGATATTCCAGATAATTATAAGGTATCAGAAATGACCGGTGGTCTTGCTATCAACTGTGGTAAGTACTTGCATATTGAACCATCCGGATATTATTGCGAAGCTGAAGATTTCTATGACGGTGGTAAACTCACAATCGATACAGGCTTCGGTTTCGAAGATGATGAAGGTAAAATGTCAGTTGCTATCGACGCTGGTAGAGGTCTTGAAAGATACTTCGTTGATGAAAATGATGAAAGAATCGGTATTAAGACACATTATTCTGGTTTAGGATTCATAAGTGAACTTGGTCCATATCATGGTGGCTTAACATTGCTGAATAAATATGTTAATCATTCAACAGGTATTGAGCTTAAACAAGTTTATCTTACACCTGATGAATTGACAAAATTCATAGCTGGTGGTAATGATTATCAAGATACAATGGGTAGATATGCATACTCTCATGTTTTTGGTATAAATATCGATGATGGTTTGATTATTAATGAAGAAAACCAAATACAAGTTAAAACTCAAACATATAAAATCGTATATAATGATGATGGTACACCAAAGAAGAATGCAGATGGTTCTCTTGTACGAGAAACTGTTGGTCATGGTTTACAATTCTATGGTGAAGAAGGAGATTTCCCATCTTTTGAATTAAGTGACTATCCAGATCCAGATTTCAATCCAGCTAGAGCTGTTACATATAGCAAACGTGGTTTGGGTGTTCAAGTTAATGACCCAGATACTAATGCAAATCATGGTTTGCATATCAATGAAAAGGGCACACTTTGCTTGAATGATGGTGTTTCACCGGCTGAATACGGCTATAAGAAGTGGAAGATCGAAGGTACAGAAGTTACCAGAATCAATGGTGTTGAAGCTGATCGTGCCCAGAAGTCTTATGAATATAATCCAACAAAGGATGCTCTTACAATCAAACTTGGTAAAGGTCTTATCTTCGCTGATGATAGAGACAGCGCAATTGATCCAGATGATCCAAGCGGATGCCCATGTGGATGTGATTGTATCAACTATGATAACGGTTCTGGTGGAGCTAGCACCGTATTCACAGTATACGATTACATTCAGTCTGATGGTAAACAGAAGATCGATACGATTGCTATTAAGTATAATCTTAATACAACACATATCATCGAAGTATCATACATGCCTGTTGTTGCCGATATGGAAGAGAATACTGTTGTCTTCGAGATCGGTAAGCATGGTTACTCTGGTTCACAGATGATCGGCTACAAGAAAACATCATCTGGTGGTACTACAACAACCCAGTCGGTTGTTAGAATCGTTAATGGTTCAACAAATGTTGACATTGAACAGAATACAACTGATGGTGCATACATGGCTGATAAGGTTAATAACGTTCGTGCAACATTCAAGAGTAATGAACTCGGTGTTACATGGGGAATGGATCCTAACCTTACAACACCAACGGCTTCTACAGCAGTTGATCCTGCTGCAACATTGGCTGATATGCTCATGAGCTTGTGTGGTCCTTCAGCTGTTGACGTTGCTAATAACAACTCAGCAATCAAATTGTATTGTCTTAAGATCTATGAAGGTGATACAGACACATGCATTGCTGAACTCGTTCCATGTAAAGCTTCTTCAGGTTACTTTGGTATGTTTGATAAGGTTAATAAGAGATTCTATCGTAATAGTAGTACTAACTTTGAAGATGACTTCACTGGCGGTACACCAACTGGTGAAACATTCAATGGTAGAGGTGAACATGTAACTCCTCCGGATCCAGCTACACTGATCACATATGATGAGTTAACATACATCATGTCTACAGGTGGACAAAAGATTATCACTGATATATCTTATAATTCAGGATCATCTTCACATTTTATAACCCCATCAATCAAAACTACTAATACAGCTGATCAGATCTTCTTCGAAATCGGTGAACATGGTGAAGTTGGTACATGCTACGGCGGCTTTAGTAATGGTGACGGAGCTAAAAAATTCGTTATCAAGATCAATAATAATGTATCTGATAATGAAGCTGTTATTATTCAATCTTCAGGTGATGCAACAGTTGCAAATCCTAAGATATTTGACGGTTATGTTAGATATCAACCTGATACTATGTTTGTACAGTGGGCTGAAGATCCTACTGAGACAGGAATCACTAACGGTACCTCGATAGTAAATAACTTCATCGTATCAGGAGGCAACATCAAGAGAACACCAATTACATTATTCGGTGCTTCTGGTGCAGATACAAGTAAGAATGCTTCAATCTACATGTATGGACTTAAGATTGCTGAAACAGATGTTAACAATCTCATTGCTGACTATGTTCCAGTTATCTCATCTGAAAATGAAGTTGGTCTCTTTGATAAGGTTAACAAGAAATTTGTTACTAAATCATCAGGTTCAAGTGCATTCACAGCTGGTGATCGTACTGGTACACGTTTTGATTATCAGGGAAATATCATATCATAGGAGTGAGACATCATGGCAAATCAAGAAATAACTTTAGGATTGGACATCGATAATGATTTACAATTCAATGTCGATGGTTCTGTCGGCTTAAAGATTTCTTCTGCTGTAGATGGACGACTCACTATCAAAGATGATGGAATCTACGTTGAAGCTCCAGACGGTAAAGTCGTTGGAGATGGTAAATTATATGAAGGCCCTTATGACACGGAGGGCCTTCGTGTAGGTTCCAATTGTCCGTTTGGTAGATACGATAATCCGTCTATCGAAGAACCTTTAATGATAACATGTACTGATCGAGTACATCGTGTTTTTAACTCAAATGATGCTGAAGGAAAACAGTTAACGGATTTCCGTCCAGGTATTGACTGTACTTTACCGGGTGATATGTATCGTGTACGCGTATATGATGTTGACCCAGGTGCCGGCGGCGGAGAATAGTGAGGTGGTAATATGGGAACTTATTCAAGTTTAGTAGATACAGTCCTCACTCCAATTGAAGGAACTTATTCACAAGGTCGAGATGGTAATACCATTACCAAAATAACGGTACATTGTATGGTTGGACAATGTTCTCCAGAAGGTTGTGCCAGTGTATTTAAAGATCGATATGATGATGGAGACTTGGTATCCTGTAATTACATGATCGGCCCAGATGGTAAGATCGGTGTTTATGTACAAGAAGAAGATACATCATTTTGTTCTCTTGATGAAACGAATGATAGCCAAGCAATAACCATTGAAGTTGCTTCAGGTGCTTCAGAACCTTATGCATTTAATGATGCTGCTTATAATAGACTCGTTTTATTATGTGCGGATATCTGTACAAGATACAATATTACATTATATTTTAATGATACTCCGTCAGGTTCATTAACAGGACATTATATGTTCTCTGATAAATCGTGTCCGGGTACTTGGTTCCGTTCAAGATATCAAGAATTCTGTGATGCAGTAAATGCAAAGGTTAAAAGCGGTGTATTCAGTCCAGATGATTATGATGATTCATATCAAGAAGATGAATCTGAAGCGGTTTATGATTATTATCTCATAACATCTACATCAAAACAGGATAGCCCTGGTGATTGTGGTAACAAAATCACTGGCAGTGTCTACTTAGGAAGATGGTGATCACATGGCTGGAGAAAGAGTAATTCAAATTTATACCGATGAAAAGACATTGACATTGGATGTCAATGGTAAAGTAATACCAAAGTTATCACAAGAAGAAGGCAATGGTATATATCTCGGTGAAGATGGTTGTTTACATCTTCAAAAAGGATCAACTCCAGGTAGTAGTACCACCGATGAAGCGCTTTATAATATACCAGGCAATGGTATTGCAGATACTGATGAGGGTGAACCAATCGAAATCTTAAGATGTCATAAGACAGTTACCCGTATGGAACAAAAACCAAATGATATCAAAGTTCCAATCTTGGTAGATGATATTGTTACGGGTATTTTGAATTGGAGTGATTAATAATGCCAACGATACAGATCAGCGTCGGTGATGGAATGACATTCAATGGTAATAAACTCACTACCAAATGGAACCCAGATGATGATACTCAACCAACTAAAACTGAAGAAGGATTAATAATCCCGGATTTAGTTGGTCAAAATAGAAAGAAAGCAACGTCTTTAAATGGTAAAGCGGATGGTGTTACTGTTCGTGAAGACTTGGATGGTAATGTTAGTATCAATAATGAAGTAGTTGCATACATCCATACGATGAATGCATTCAAAGTTACTAACAGAACATCCTCTAAAGATTTTGCAGTTGATACTTCTCAAGTAAAAACAATTGATGATATACGTAATGAGATGAATGCATTAATGGATGCTGATTCTTATCTTAATGGATCGATGTATATGAGTATTCGAGAGAAGAATTTCTTCCAGTTAATCCATGCAACTCACCCAGTTCAAGATAAATCATGGCCTTGTGCTATTGATTCTAACACGAGATTGTTTGGTGATACAACTTTAGCATTCTTTGTTGTAACTGCAGTTGAGCATAATGCTGGTAGAGATACTTATGTAACGAAATTATCATTAAAATGTTTATGGAGTAACCTATCTGGATACGTTAAAGGTACTGAGTACACGTCAGTAGTATCACCGTAAGGAGGATTAAATACATGGAAAAGAAAAAGAATATCTTCGAACAGTTGGGATTCGAAGATGCATCTAAAGTTAAGCATGGCCTTCACGGTCATATCTCCATTTTTAAGAAAAATAATAAAACTGGAGAGGTTTCTTTATGGGAAGAAAGTGATAACATCATCCCAATCTCAGGTTATCAGACTCTTCTTCTTAAGCTTTTTGGACTTCATTTAGATTCAATTCATGATCCAAATGCAAGTGCAGAAAAGTTAGATCAGGATACAAACTTAATTATCCCAGATCTTAATAACAATGATAGCATGCATATCGGTGTAAATCCTGCAGAATATCAGGTGATGACCGATGAATATGGTTCAGAACATTTCGTTCAGGGATTCATGGTTGGTGATGGTGGTGCAGCCGAAGATATCAATACAACCAAGAATACAGACTATTCTTTCATCAATCTTCGTTCACCAATTCCATTCCAGGAAGTTCAGTCAGGCGGTCTTGACCCTTCAATTGCCAATAAATATCTTGGTAAGTTAAGAATTGCCGGTAATGGCGGTAATGAAACAGCTGGCTCTGCATTCTACATCAAGAAATTTGATGATACTCCGCATGTTTATCATTCATGGTATAGTGATGGACAGAAATGGGATTATGTAGACCCAATCAATCAGAGTGATCTCGGTCCTGTAGCTGCTAACTTACCAAAATCAAACAGAATTGAAACATATGTTCAGTGTAATCTTACAATAGATTCAGATGACTGTATGGCTTACTTCAATTCTGCAAATGGTGGCGGCAGAACTCCACGTATCAATGAGCTTGGATTAGTTGCATTTGATACTGTTATGGGTTCAAGAAGTATCTTTGAAACAATGTACAAGCGTTACGTAAAGCCAATGTTACTTGAGCTTTACAATACAAAGGTAACAGAATCTGCTGCGGCTAAGGAAGAATCAGATCAGAGAGTCATCGATTTCGCTACAAATATCAAGTACATCATTGACAATACACTTGTTGAGGAACAAACACTTGGTGATCTTGGTAATGCAAGAATGGCCAGCTTCGTTAACGTAATTTACATGATCTACGGCGGTACAGCTGGCAACCTGGATCGTTCAGATCTTATGGATCGTCTCTCAGCTGATACAAATATCGCTGTTGAAGCATTCTACAATCAGAATCATGAGATTCAATATACAGAAGATGAGTTCTTAACTATCTTATCTGGTTCTGAATTCGATGCTTTAACTGTTGATGAAGCTGAACGTATTAAGCTCATGACATACTACACATTCAATTCAATTCCACTTGAAGAGAATACTTCTATCCTGTTTGATTACAGAATATATGCTAACTAATGAGGTATATCGATGAATGAATTAGACGAATATCTGAAGAAATGTAATAAAAGAACTATTCAACAGGTTGCGGAAGCTTCCATGATACTGTCTAATATCCAATGGAAATCGGTATCGTTTATCATTGATACGGTACCGGTTCCTTCTCATCGACCGAGATTATGTGGGTATCGTGTATATGTACCAGGGGCTGCGAAGAATCAAGCGTTCTTCAATAAAAAGGTACTACCTAAACTCAATGGACTATTCATTGATACACCTTGTAAGATGTATGTTGATATCTATTGTAAGATTCCATCATCATTTTCTAAAGCACAAACTGCTTTAGCTGAAATGAAACTGCTTCGACCGTGTGTAAACACGGGAGATAATGACAATTACGAAAAAGCAGTTTGGGATATGCTTCAACCGAATGAGAAAAGAGGACATGTTGGTATCATGGCAAATGACNNAGAATACATGACAGGTATATCTGATGATATAAGAAAACTTTTGCGGTTGAAAAATGTAGAAGATCTCATTTAGACTGCATAATAACCAGCCAAATATAATTCAATTATATTGAAATTAAAATATAAAGGAGGAATAAAAAATGGCAAATGCGTTAACAGACCTTTTGGATGATGAAGATCTCCATGAGTCCGCCAGAAACTTTAAGAAAAGCGCAGGACAAATTAAGAAGTCTTCTAAATCTATCATTAAAGCTGCTAAGGGAAACGTCTTCGAGTTCCCTGTATTCGTAGCTAACTCCGTGCCATTAGACTATGCGACAGCAACAGTTTCTTTACTTGAACAAGTGTATGCATCTTATTTACAGATGGCAATCTCAATAAACCCAATTATTGATGATAAGATGGCAAGAGAGGGTTCACAGTTTGATCATCTTAAGTCAGATACATCTAAGTATCTTGAATGTGTTGATCCTACTGATATGCCATATGCTTTTGATGCTTGCCACTCAGTATATACTGAAAATGGTATTGTAGCTGAGTTTAATCTCGTTAATATCGAGGATACAACTGCTCGTATCATCAATGAAGCTATGGATCATGAACCATTATCTGAATTTGATCACTTCTTCTCAGAGACATACTCAGGTGACGGCGCTGGATTCTTTGAAGGATGCACATGGATTCAGGAAGCTGATACATTTGCAGAAGAAATTCAAAAAGAGCTTGAAAAACAATTAAAAGAAATTAAAGACAATAATGAAACAACTAGAACAGTGTCAAGGTCTTCTTCCGGCAAGAAGAAAACTGATACTGTCTTTCCAAAAGATGAAAATGGTGATCCATTTACAGATCAAAATGGCAATCCATTTACATTTGATGCGACTCATAATGAAGATCCTTATACGGATACAACAGAGACAGGTATGTCTGAATTAGAGGCAACAAAAGCAGCTCAGGCTATTGTTACTGCCGCATTACAAGCTACGGGAGTTGCTATGCAAAATAAAGAGCTTGAAATGCGTCTTGATCCAGATAAAGGAATAGTATTTACAAGACCAGATGGTAGTACCTATACAAGATCAATTGCAGATATTTGTAATCAATGGGAAGGCTATAAAGCATTAAGTGAACAAAGGAAAGCAGAATTTGAAGACAGAGTTCGTGAATATGCTTATAAGCTTGATACTAAATATAAAATTGCAAATACACAAAGTGCACATCAAACATATAAGAAACTTCAAAAAGAAAATAGATTGCTTCAAGATCAAATTGATCATCTTGAAGAAACTCGTTTAGCTCAAAAAGCAAAAGATACAGCGGATATCTTCAATAAGATGGCAAGCGGTTCTAAAGCGCTTAGTGATATCGAGAAAAATAAGCGAGAGGATCAGTGGGCTCGAGAAGATCGTGAACTCGATAGAATGAAGAAGCTCAATGATGCTCGTATGAAAACTCCTCAGATGCTTGATGAGACTAAGATTCAGAAGCTCAATACAATGAAGCCTCTCATGATGTCAGTTGATCTTAATGTTGCTAATGAAAAAGGCACATATTTAAGGCCGGTATCATATGTAATCGGCGTTAAGTGTCATACACGTCTTATTGAATCCAATATTCTTCCTGAAGTTGCTGCTTATCCATTAAAGGAAATGAATAACAAGCTCAGAAAGATCAAGTGGAGATCAGGAGAACTTAAGTTCGGTAAAGATCTTCTCTGGAAGATTGGTAGTAAGAAGCAGACAGCTGTTGACTCACATGATAAGAAGAGAAAGTGGTATCGTCGTCTGTATGAACTCTCACACATGTCAGGTGATGGTTTAGCTGCAGCATCAATTAAGAATGGCAAGTCTCCATGGGCTAACTGGTGGCAGGATAAGCTCACAGGTGGTCATAATAAGAATGTTGGTCATGGTCTCATTCCAAATGCTACTATCGTAATGAGCAAGTCAGACGTTGATAATATCAAGCGTGAAAAGGATATCGATCTCCTTTCAGGCAGCAAGGCAAGTAAGTTCTGTAAGGAACTCTTCTTGATCGGCCTTGTAGTTATCGATGATGACGCAGAAAGTGTAAAGGTATTACTCCCAGATCTTCATGAAGATTACGACGTAATGTCAATTGCAGCTGTTAAGAAGCAGCTTGCACAGCTTGATACAGCTGGTAATAAGACTCGTGATATCATGAAGCTTCTTGGTTGATAAGGAGGTGTTTACTAATGGCTATAGGTGCAAAGAAGCAAGCAGATGAAGCAATCTTTAAGGAATATCATAAGGCTGAAAGAGAGCTTAAGCAGATATATTCAAACAAAAGTTCAGATGAATATAAGATGCATGGTGATATTACAGCTTCATCAGCATATGACAGCATTGAATCTATGATTGCAGATCTTTCAGATCTCAAGGGATTCAATAAGAGTGAAGCTCGTGAATATTCAACAATGTTTTCAACATTACACAGACCAATCTTCAAGAGAATGGTTACTGAATACATGCATTCACCAAATGAAACAAACGTGACATATACATTGGTATTCACTGTTGGATACCGTGTACTCGTTGGTGAGTTATCACGTATTCTTGCTTGTACAGAGTGTACTGAAAGTGGTATTTCTTACAAGATGAAGGCTATATCAGCTAAGAACCAGAGCAAGTGGATTGTTAAGAACTTCAATTCTTCAATGGAATCAAGTCTTAATGCATACATCAAGACACATGCTAAGAAGAAGACAGTTAAGCAGGAAGGTGCAATCACTGAACTTGTTTCATTAGGTTTGGATGCTGCCAGCATTGTAATTGATACTGTTAAACGTGTATTCTCTTTCGGTTCAAAAGAAGTTAATCCTTTCTCATTCATCAACGCAATTCTTATGAGTTCTTATGATAAGAAGGTTAAGAAGTACGAAGATGCTAAGAAGGATTATGATCTTGCTAAGGAAGCTTATGCGGATTATCTCAAACTTCCAAAGAGTGATCGTAAGAGACGTGTAGAAAGCAAGTACATGAAGCAGATTACTAAGTACAACATCAGAATGCAGAATCTTAAAGCAAAGATCGATCACTATGATCAGCGTGCTGAGGCAGAATCACGTGATAAGCGTGAGAAGATGAAGACAGATCGTATCCTTAATGGAAATGACGATGATGATAAGAAGGATGATAAGAAGTCTGACTCATCATCAAAGTCATCAGATGGTGGATCAGCTTACGACTTCGATTTCTAATATAAATGAATGTATATGGACCGGGGGAAACCCCGGTCTATGTATGTTTATTTTGCATTTTAATTAAACATGTATGTATATTATATTATTGAAGGAGGGAATACAATGTTCTTTAATAATGTAATATATGACTTATGTGATATATTATTATTTTACTATTCTAAAATAAGAAATTGCCAACCCGGTGAATTGACATACAACTTTCTATTATACCATGTAAATAATGTAATCAATACATACAAGTATCATGATGATAAAATAGAAAGTATCAATGTATCATTCGAAAGATTAGATAAAGAGGATTTAGTATTAAACAATCTAGATAATACTGCTATTTATCTTATAAAAGACTATATTGAAACAAATTTGAATGATACATCAAATAGAATATGTAATTATGATAATTTTCATATCTCTCTCAATGTATGTCCCTTCGAAGGTTTGACAATTGATTCCCAATTCATAATCTCCGTTTGTGATTGCATGATGTATTAACAAAGAAAGGAGAAAGATGGATTATGGGATATCAAATTAAAATCAAGGACAAGGATGATCAAATCATCGGAGAGATGATGTCTGCGGAAAACAGTGAAATCATCAAGTTGTTAAACAAAGGACTCAGAGTAATTGATGTACAAACCAATGAAGAGTTCAATAAGGAAAGCTTGATCATGGAATCCGGTGTTTCCGATGGATTCATGGAATATTAATACAATATTCTTATAACATACGAATATAATCAGTAGGTATACTGATATATTAAATATGAATTAATAGGAGGAAAATATCATGGCATTATCATTCAGCTTATCTAGCTTCGTAAACTACATGAACGACCAGGCAGCTAACAAGGAAACCGCTCTTTCACAGGCATTCAGAAAGGATGTCAAGGCAGCTATCGCATTAGCTGGTTATCCAACTAAGGACGAGATCGACATCATCGACACAATCGAAGGCATCAAGATGACAAACACAGCTGGTCAGATCCAGGATACTGTTGCTTCATACATGAAGGATCAGGGCAGAACATTCGTTATCCCTTCAACAGATGAAAACACATGTGAACTTATTATCGGCAGAAAGCCAGTCGAAGACAAAACAAAGGAAGGCGTATCAGTAATAGGCGGCGAAGAAAAGCCTTGGAAATGTCGCATCAAGGCTCACACAGAATACTTCGCAAAAAATAAGAGAAAGCCTTTCACAGAACAGCTTTAATCAAGACATCTTCTAATTTTCTTGAGCATAAAAATACCTTTTCGTAAGATACTTTAAAAGNNTTCATCAAATAGCTTTGTATTCGCTACTTGTGAAGACTGACCATTGTATGATTCAGCCCATGATCTCTTTGATTGAGACTTCATTGTTTCAAGGATCTCCTTGAGGTAAGCTTCGATTGTGGCTGACTTAACTTCAAATGTATTACGCATGATAGTATTAGCACGTTTATCAGCATCTGCATCTGATGTACGTACAATGTTATAGTTGTTAACATTTGTAGCGGCGTTACCGTCACCAAAGCCCATTTCATTCCAGAACGCAAGGTCTGTATTGACTGCTGGAATGTCGTCACCTTGTCCAACGAATGATTCAATCTCAAAGTCACCATTACCATTGAGTCTAGCTACATCGGCATATGATATATTCCTATTATTTCTTGATACTCCTGCTGAATTCATTATCGGTCCAGTGATAGCATCGTTAGCGGAAGCATTATAGATATTAGAGTTAGATCTACTTGTTGTAGTACCCCAGTTATCCGTGTACCGACTCTGTGTAGCAGCTGGTACGGTTGTACCATGATTCTTAATAGTAGGACTAGCAGTTGTGTATTCCTTGCCATAGTATGATTTATATGCATCCTTGAAGAATGCAGTACCAGTAACATTTTGACCCTTACTGAGTAACTGATCGAAGTAGTTATATGATTCAGTTGGACTTGCTGATGCATATGCTGCTGCTTCCATCAAGTAGGTATTGAATGCTGAGTCTGATGTGATATTGCTGAAGCTTGCAGATGATGCTGTTGATGATGTGGCTGTAGAACCAACAGTACCAGCATATACCAAGCATCTTCTTGGTACACGTGTTACTTTGTTTTTGGTTGTTAAACCTTCAAGGTCTAAAAGTTCAAAACCAGTCTTTTGATCTTGATATATCTTTATAACCTTATAAGCTTCCTTGAATAACTTCTCATTCTTTGATAAGTCTACTCGACTACCACCTTCAGTATATCTAGCGGCATCATATTTGAGTGTAACTCTATCACCATTCTTGATAATCTGATATGAGTTCTTATAATGCTCTTCATCAGCTGCACTATTAAATGTTACAGGCTGAATTGAATTAGTAATTACAACAGATCCTGAACCAGTTCCAATTGATCCAAGATTCTTTTCATATGCAGATTCAGCAGATTCAATTGTAAGTGATGTAGGTATCGGTTTATCCTTGTAATAATCGTAGATTTCCTGAGCATCAACCGACCTTATTCTTGCATTTTCATACATATTTGCAGGTCTTTCGAATGTTGACAAGAATGAATATGTTGCATCGTATACAGATGTATTATCATTTCTCAAAGTACTCATCATATCAGAGAAGTTCATTGGTGAATTACTTGTCAATTCCCAATTAAGGAAGTCAAGCTGACCTCTCATATCACCGATAGACAGGTTTTTATCTGACTTAATGATATTATACATTGGACCCTTGTGATCAGATGCTGTCCACTGTACAAGACCAAAGCCTACTTCGTCTCCGGTATATTTGTCCTTTGATATTGCTCCAGAGTCTACAGAGTCACAGTATATTGTATTTGGAATTGGAGTACCATAGTTTCCTTCTTCACGACGTGGTTCGAAACCTGATTCAGTTTTCATATTACCAAGTACACCGGCTGCACCAGTACGTGATAATCCTAAACCACCGATTGATATTGGAGCTACGAGATAGTTCCATATCTTATCGCGATCTGTTGAACCTGGGAGAGTACCAGAACCACTGGAGCCACCAGATACACGGTCCTTAATATAGCTCATTGTTGTATCAACATCTTCGTCAGATAATGGTATTGTACGTTCTTTAACATACTGGCTACCACCACCATTACCATCGATATATGTGATCGTACCATCCTTAACATTCTTAATGATGGCAACATGATCCCAACGTCTACCTTGACTATAATACTGATCGATTTCTGGAGTTGGATTATCCCAGTCAAAGAATAAAATATCACCACGCTGTGGAGAACCTGTTGATTCTTTCCATTCATCTGGCTTATCTTTGAGCTTCTGTAACAGGTATCCAACCGTTCTATCGTATGCACCAGTATAACCTGTTCTCTTCATAAGTTCAGAGATATAGTTAGCACACCAGTCATGTGAACCAGCACAGTTAACGTCTCCTCTTCCCTTACCTACATCTGATTCTGCTGTTGTAATAAACTTTTCTGCAGTTGCAGATGAGCCCAGTGCATTATTATAAGTTGAGCTTATAACATTACTCAAGCCAGCTGATGCATTTCTTGAAGTATTGAGAATGTTTGCGAAAGCATCTCCACCTTGAGCCTGTGCATCATCAAATACCTTAGTCGTTGCAAGATATGACATGATATGCTCTTGGAAGTATGCTTCTTGCTTAGCCTTATACTCTTCATCAGTTTCAGCATCCTTCTTAGGATTCTTAGCTGCGTAATCGGCATAAGCTTTCTCACGTGCTTCATCTTCATACTTCTGATAGTCATCACCAAGGATCTTCTTAGCCTGAGCGATGGTTCTATTATTAGTAGATTCATCGATTTGTTGCTGAATTACATCAGATTCATCTGGTCCTGTGAATATACTGAACAAGTTCTTAGCTAAGCTCTTGAGGTAATCCATTGCATCCTGAATAGCATCCGGGAATGTATATGAGATACCACCACCTTGTTCATCAGCTATTGGTGTATCACCCGAACCATACAGTCCGAGTATTGAATGTCCTAACAAATCATTTGTTGATCTGCGTTCAACATTACCAGACATTGGGTTTACTACTAATGATGTACCATTACTGCTTGATCCTATGACGTTGACATAGTGTGTATTGCCTGCTCTTGTACCGAAACCATTACCAGAACCAACGAGTGTAACCGGATTATTAGGTGTAGCTCGCTTGAGTGATGCGTTAGTAACACCACCTGCATGTACTCCCATACCCATTGCATTGGCTGTTCTGATATATCCACCAACGGATGTACCAACATTCTGGTTGTAAGCTCCGGATCTAGCCATTGACGACGCTAATCCTGTTGCAGATACTCGTGTACCTGAACGACGAGAAACCATATCAGCAAGTGCCATTGGTCCACAACCGTGTTTACCCATACCAAGATAACCACCATAAGCTGCTTGTGAGTTAGCACCGCCAACAATACTCTTATAGTCACCCGAACCATATGTGCCATCGAAGATTGAACCTTGTGGAACATATGTTCCTGATTCTTTCTTAACAACTGCAGCTGTTTCATTAGTTGTTGACGGTTGAAGCTCAGTTTTACCTACAGCTGCCTTGAAAACGCCGATTGTAGCATCCTTAAAGTCAACAATTGATTGACCTATCATTCCGATACCAGATGAGACCATGTCATTACCAGTACCTTGTAAGTCCTTGTTAAATGAAAGGAATCCGAGGATTGAAAGTACGGCACCCGCGATCGTCTCGATAACACCAGCTGTGAATTCAACTGCTGCGGCAATCAATTCAACTGCCGGGAGGAGTGTCGTTACGAATCGTACAAACAATGGACCTAAGATGGTCTTCATAAGCGTTTGCATAATTGGCATGAATACCTTACCGAATAACTTCGCCAAGTCGGTCAATACCGGACCCAATTGTTCGAAGAACGGTTGTAATACATCAGTAACAATTGGCTGTAAAATGTCAATCACTGATGAGCTGATATCAGCAACTACCTTAGCCACTGATCTGATAGCATTTCTGATAGTTCTTAATACAGGCTTAATTGTTCTAGTGATCTTTTGGAAGGTTCTGTTAAGAGGTGTCAATGATGTTGATAAAATCTTAGAGATAGTATTTACTAATGTCTTGAAACCTGTTAATGCAGTTATTGCAGAAGCGAGTATCTTCATAGGTCCCTTTATTAAGTTACCGATACTACCAAACATTTTACCAAGATCAAACATTCCGGAGAGGCCTTTACCGCCGCCTCCGCCTCCTCTGAGTCTGCTAAGAAGGCCACCACCGCCGCCTCCTTCGCCGCCTCCTTCTCCATCACCGCTGCCACCGCCGCCATTTAATCGTTTAAGAATCTGATTCAGCTTACTATTCTGCTGCTTATCAGCTTTAGCTTGCCTCTTAGCTTCTTTCTTACGATTCTTTTCAGCTTTCTTGGCTTCTTTTTGTTCACGACGATAACGTTGTTCATCGGTTTCTCTGTCGAGTTTCTTTTGACGACGGGCTTCAGCACGATCTTCAGCTCGTTTACGGCGTTCTTCTCTTTCTTTTTGCTTTGCTTCAGCTTTTTGTTCTTTCTTTCTTTTTGCTTCTTCGGCTTTACGTTCTTCCTTAGCTTCACGTTTTCTGCGATGATACTCTTCGAGTTCTTCTTTCTTTTTCTTTTCTTCATAAGCTTTACGAGCTTCAGAACCCTCAGGTGCTTGTGATGCTATGGTGTCATTAATCTTTTCGATAAGACCATTGATACTCTCTAAGAATCCTACGGATTTCTTTGTTTCTTCTTCCATAGATTCAAGATGAGCATCTGCTTTTGATTTTGGAGCTGATTTAATCAATGCATCCTTTTGAGCTTGCATCTCCTTAGCTTTACGGTCTCTACGAGCACTTGTAAGACCCTTCCAGAAGTCTCCACCAAGCTTAGCACCAGGTATCTTAGATGCTATATTCTTAACAGCACCCTTGGCTTTACTAAAGAGACCATCTTTCTTGAATAATGCAACCTTAAGATCTGCTATTTTTTCAAGAGCACTCTTACCAAGATCACTCATCCAATTAGTCACCTTTGTAAATAAACCAGCTACTTTCTCTTCAAGAGTTGAAAGCATCTTGTTTAAGCTAAGACCAGTAACCTTACCAACAGCTTTACCAACTTTGCTAGGTAATGCAAGTGTACGTCTAATAAGACCTACTGATTCATTGCCTTCACGCTTAGAACCGAATAAACTTTCAGCTAATCCACGTGCACCAACAGCTATATCTTTAACACCTGATTTGAATAACTTACCACTGATCTTAAGGATCATACCAGATATGCCAAGTAATACCTTAAGACCCATGCCAAGAATCTTAGTAACTGGCTTAAAGATCAATGCAGAATACTTAAGTGTGCCCTTTATAAAGTTACCAAGTATACCGCCTTTACTTTCCTTCTCTTGAGCCATTGATTGCTTATAAGCAGGAGAATTTGTTTGCATCATTGGTACTATATAACGAAGCATTTCTTGCTTAATTTTCTTGTCTTTGATACCTGAAATCATCCTACGTACAGTAGCGATATCCTTTTCAGAGTATGTACCATCGACAGCAGCACCATCCATGAATGTATGGATTTCTGATACAAGTATCTGGTCGGCCTGAGCATTGGATTTTTCATCACCAGAACCATTATCGATCTTATTTTTAAGAGTTTCATTAGCAGTATCCCATGTTGATTTAACAACATTTTGACGGCTATCTTCACTCATCATTTCAAAAGCCTTCATCATTGCTGCGTCTTGGGCTTTTAATAAGAAACCTTCTCCAGATTCTATTTTAGCATCACGCTTATCTTTAAATTCTTGACGTTTACCACCTACGAAAGCTTTAAGTCTTTTGAATGGACTGGTTATATTATCCCTAACAGCTTGAGCTTCATCACTATGCCAAATATCACCAACAGTACCCATTAATCCAGCTGCCATCGCACCACCAGCTGTACCTGATTCTGCTGCTGCTTTTTGACGTGAATTCCATATGTCACTGATAGCTACTCCACCGGCATTTACTATTTCACCGAGTCGATCAGTAACTGACTTATCTCCACCACCTGTCAGAGTATTTTTCCTTCTGATTTCCATTGCTTTAGCACGAATCTTTTCATCTAAAGCATCATCACCAGTAGATCCTCGACCAGTATTGATTAATTCAGCCGCATTCAAATAATCTGAATCTGTAGGTTTTTCTGGTAAACGAATTTTTTGCATACCACCAGTACCACCTGAACCATTAGATCCAAGTCCACCGCCAGTAGGAGCAGGAGATGGTCTATTTACATCTTTTACCCTAGCACCTAATGCAGCCAATTGATCTGGTACATTACCATTGTATGCAATTCGCGTTTCCTGTGTATTGCTCTGCTGAGTACCAACAACAAANNTTCAAGTTCACCGATAATAAGTGTTTGATTCTCCGCAGTAGCAGTACCACCAATAGCACCACCAGTTATTTCAGGAGCTGCAATTGGAGTTGATCCACCATCAGCTTGCTGATTAGCATATTTATCAACAAATGTTTGACCAGTTGTTGGCGCTTTCTTACTACGATTCTTAACATCGAAGATACGGTTCTTACCGGTAGCCATTAAGAATTGAATATTCATTGGACCGGCTTGTTCAGGATGTGTAGATGTTGCAGCATGTCGCATTGCAGTTGTTTGAGCATCCTTAGCAGCTACAGTAATTTCTGCAGCGAAAGTTCTTCTACCCTTTTCACCAATCGATATGAGAGCTTGCTTGATTACTGTTTCCCAATAACCACGATCACCCTTCATTGTTGATGTAAGCATGCTAATAGCATATCCAATAGCTTCTGGTAAACGTGTCTTACCAGCATTCATGAGATCAAGTTCACTTGGATCTACAATACCTCGTGCATTAACTGATACATGTCCAGCTGAGTAGTTCTCCATCTGGATAACAAAACCCATCTTAACTGCATCTAATGCTAAACGGATATCTTCCAAACTTATGTTAGGATCACCTGTTGCCATACGTACATCACTTTGTACTGCTGATGTATTAGATATAGCATTTGATGATCTGAATATACTACCTTGAACAGCATTCTGGAAGTAGTTTTCCTGCTTTGTAGTAAGTCTACCCTTGTCATCTATTGATTTAGCTTGTCCACCAGTAAGTGCAGCTTCAATATTCTTAAGGTATTCTGGGATGATATGAATGATTGTTTGACGTGTCATACCATCAAATACAGCCGGTTTAGTATTGTATTGATTCGTTGCGAATCTCGAGTAGTCTTGTCCCTGACGATGCGAACCAACATCAAAGAAGCTGCTAAAAGTTTCACTCTTAAGAAGCTTCATGAGGCCACTCTGAATGGTATCACCAATTGCATTATTAATATTTTCAGAGATATCCTTAATAGATTTATCTCCCAAAATACCCATATTGGTTGAGAATAATTTATCGAATCCCATGCTCGCAAGCTGCTGTGGTGTGAGATTTCTTAAACCAAAGCTAATCCAATCTTTACCACTAGAGCCAAGTTCTTTAGCTCCATTCCACATGGAATCAAACATAGCAGATGTTGATATATTACCACTGGAATCGATAATTGATGCTTCTTGCTGTTGTTGTGACTTAGCTATTTCAGCTGTGACACCTGTTAAAGTATCAAGCTTCTTTGCAATGGTTGAAAGAGATTCACCAAGTTTATTGACAGCTGCGGTAACTTCAGCTGAACGTGAGTTAATAGCTGATACGATTTCTGCAGTATTAGCTAAGCTCATATCTGCTTGTTTAGCAGCTATCTTATAATTTTCAGCGGATTGCTTCTTGGCAATATCCTTCATAGAATTAGAGTCTAATACCGGTGCGGCTTCATCTTCACCGCCATTAGAAGCGCTATCTATTTTAAAACCAGCATCAAAGTCATCCATATCATCGTCAAATCCAAATGTCATCATGTCATTTGAATAGAACCAGTTACGGATTACTTTACCCGGTGAACTACCAGCATTCTTGAAACGATTGAATACGTCAAGTGCCGATTTACCATCCTGAATAATCTGCGTCTTGATAGTATCAGCATCACTTTTCAAATTAGCTATGTTTGAAAAGTATAATGATCCTGTTTGTTTCAAACCACCAAGAGTAATCTGACCCAGTCTGCGCACTACACCAGGTCTCTGATCGTCCGTTGTTTGTCCAGGCATTTTTAAGCACCCCTTTCATATAAAAATAAAAAGGGGTCATAAAGACCCCTTTTGTTTAGAAGAATTGAATACAATCTTCTGGGTGGTCAAGATGTTCAACTTCACCATACTCTTTAAGAGTTTCCCAGTATTTATCTTCGGCAGCAGCCCAATCTTCTAACTTGAGCTTGATTTCTTTGTATGCCGAACCGAGTCCATCTAAGTTCTTGAGATGAGCATACAATGTACGCTTAGCATCAAGAGCCCAGAGCTTTCTGAATGCTTCTTCCTGTGAAGCTGGAATAGTTTCACCAGAAAGATCATGTTCACATGTAGCAACAAATAAAGCAGCACCATCCGATGGGAAGTTATATAAACGAACTTGGTTATATCCCAACCATTCAGATGTTGGTGGATTAGTTGTTACACCTGCATATTTATTGATTGCTGCACCAGTACCAACAGCATTAAGAATATCCTGTGGATAGTATGTACCGAAACCGACGAATGGTGATCCTACAGTGAATGCATTGATAGCTGTTTCACCTCTTCGCCAGTTTGTTTGTGATACTGGATAAGCATAGCAGNNTCTTGATAATGATTCAGGTATATAGAATATACCCATTGCTTTTTCATTATCGTTTTTATAACGAAGATTTGAAATTAATTCAACTGCTTTTCGTTCTCCCTTTTTGTATTTGGAGAAAACAGATATAGTGTTTTCATATGTTTCTTTAAGGACAAGCTCTGGTGGCTTGTCAAATGGCAAAGCGATTGTTTGAAGTCCTAAACTGGTCTTCATAGCGCTTATAGCTTTAGACATATTCACACAAATCACTCCTCGTCTCTGTAGAGTGTTTCATCATCGTCATCTTCACCAGGATGAGCGAAGCCACCTTTCTTCTTAAGGTTAGCTGGATGAATAACTGGATCAGCCCAGTTGTAGAAACTAGCACGAAGCTTTGGATCGATATGATAATTATACATGTTTGAATCTCCTGTAGCAAGCCACATGAAGATCTTCATGTCATCCTTATATACCTTAGAAAGCTTCTTGTACTGGTTATCAGACATGATAAGCATCTGCTGAAGTTCATAGTCATGATCCTGTTTATCGATATGCTTTTCAAGAACCTTCTGGAAGTTCTTTGTTCCAGTTAAGAATTCTTTATCAGTCTTAGCGATCTGCTTCAAAGTGATCTTCTTACGATACTTGTCTTCTGTGAAGATGTTATCGTAAAAGATCTTTGTTGTAGCAAGAACCTTACCACGATACTTATCACTGCCAGTCTTTTTGAACTCAACATATGATTCGATGTAATCACACATCTTTTCAAGAATCATTTCATAGTTAAGCATGGAATACTTCTTAGCATCAGTTGTACGTATAACTGTACGAGCCATCTCTTCGAAAGTATCTTTAGCAGATAATATGAACTTTTTTGTTGAGAGTTCTTCAGCATTAAGCATCATAATTATCCCCTCCATCCTTCAGGATAGTTTACGTTTACTTTCCAGATACGATCCTGCTTGTTGATTGGCTTGATAGCAAGTATCTGTGTAAGTAATCTGTTGAGATCTGTCTGGAATCTTACGAGATATGCTCTGTCATGTGGTACTACATAACGATCATCCTGTGTATCTATGCAGTTGATATAGAAGTCGCAGAGTTCAAGCTTTGAGCATGTATATCCAGCAAGCATAGCCTGGTCATTTGAATCACGGATTGCATTCATTTCAACTGTGATGTATGCAACGATATCACGTGCTGGAAGTGGTTTTAACTTCTTAGGACGACGTGAAATAAATCCTTCCTCGATCTCAACCTCTGAATACTTCTCTTCGTATGGAGTATATGTGATCTTAGCTGATTCAGTAACTGACTGTTCAAACTTGATATTACCAGCTTCTTCGATAATGATCTTGAACTGCTTAATGATGCTCTTAACATTCTTATCGAATCCTTCTGGATCCTTTACGATTGAATTGAGATCATCGATAATAACATCCATTGCAGATCCAATATTCTTGATTGCTTCAAGCTCATCATCTTCGAACTTATTAGTGAATCTCTTTTTCTTATTGATTGCATTGCAGTAATCATATACTACATAAAGAGCATTCATTGATTCAGATTTGAACTTACCTCTTACTGGTGAATCATAACCGTAAGTGTATCCGCCATCAGAAGTATATGATGTCTTTGATGTATACTCATATTCAATTGGCTCATACATTGTTAAGAGTTTGCCACGTGTAAGACGATCTTCTTCATGCATCTTAATGATCTTCTTAAAGTCTGATACAACTCTCTTGAGCTTCTTACCAAACTTCTTTCTTATACCTTTTGCAGTTGCAAAGACCATACCTTCCTGAGTAGTGCAAGTCTTGCCTGGTGGGCATACTGTACCACATTCTTCGTAGTCATCAACATCGTCTTCATCATAATCATCATCGTCATCGTCATCTGAATCATCGCCTTCATCGGAGTCATCATCAGATGATACTTCTTCACCCGAGTTAGCAGCACGATCTTCATCCGCAGCTTCCTTTGCATCTGGATCATCGGCATCTGGTAATGCTTCCGAATCTTCACCGCCAAATGACTTATCCATATCATCAGCGATCTTAGCAGCTGCTTCATTCTCTTCGATACTATGTGTATTTTCCTCAGCATCAGCTGTTGGATCGATCTCCACATAGTCATCATCGTCAAGAGTATCATCAGCCTTGAAGTCAACGATCTTTGGAACTTCCTTTTTGAGAGTATGTACAGCCTTACCTAAGAACATTGGGATGTTCTCTTCTTCATCTGGAATAGATAAGTGATGACGTACGATATCACCGATATCTGTGTTTGAATCTCCTGATGTAAGTATGTCTCTTTCAAAGTTTGCACCATTATCAACACAAGCTTGTGAGCATGGTAATCTACCATCTGAGTCCATCTGGCCCACACAAGCCTTTGTTAATGTACCGAGGCACTTTGGAAGATCAACTGGATTAGTCTTAGCGAATGCACGTGCTGGTATAATAGTAAGACGAATGTAAGTACCACAGTTAGAAGCAGTCTCAGCATCATCAAATATAGAACCAGAGGTGATAGCTTTAGCCAATGCACTTTCCTGAACAGCTGTGATCTTTTCAGGAATGAGTAATTCAACATTACCATTCTCTTCGAAACCGCGAACTTCAGTACCAGTGTATTCACGGAAGCACAATGGTTTCTTTCCCATATGTGCTATGGAAACAAATTCCTGAATAGTATCATATTTCTTCTCGTGAACTAACTTTTCAACGAGTTCTAATGATGTATTATTCATTATTTATCAACCCTTTCATATAATAATTTACCTTAAGGAGGTTACTAAAAATGTTTTTATTCAACAACCCTATTATTTGTGTGATCATCATTGGTGCTCTCATGAATATACCAGCGTTTATTGCATTGATTAAACTGGAACAGATGCAGAAACTTCAAGATCAGTATAGTCTCGAGTTAAACTTACTCGCCAGACGAATCACTTCACTGACCAATCGAGTCGATGAGCTTGCACAACAAGAGTCGGAAAACAACAATAATCTTACTTCCTTATCATCAAGTGTTCGTTATTTCATACAAGAACATCATGAGATGGAGAATAGTAAGATTATGCCAACACCTCAGCTATCTGAAATGATAGGTATAACCATTCAAGAGCAAATTGCTACTGAAGAAATGTTATGCCATAACATGAAAATTCCTCGTTCAGATGGTCAATATAAAATAACAGAAAATGTATGTAGAACGTATCCTCATGTAGATAAAGAATACATTGCAAAACGTGTCGCTGCTACTATAGAAAATAATATAGAAAAAGCTAGACATGGAGAAGAATGATATATATTAAATACCATAAATGAGACCGGGGCTAAGACCCCGGTCCCTTATATGGTATTGGTTTTAATATAATTTATTTCAGGCAGGAATTACTTGATTACGCCAGCCTTTGCATCTGGTGCAAGGTATGTGTTCTTGCAGATAACGCGGCCCTGGATACCCTGAACCTTGATTGTTTCATACTGTGATGATGTTGTAACCATTACAGCTGCACCACCTGGGTTCTGAGCATCTGCATATGCAGCATTTTCTGGGCTGTTTGTGAGGTGGCGAGCAAATCTCAAGTGCTTGTAGCTGATATGGAAGTTGTCCATTGGGTATGCTACTATCTTGTAGAAATACTCACGAGACATATCACCAGGGTTTGTGTTAGCCTGGTATGCCGGGATTACTGTGAATGCGTCAACTCTGTTAGATGCAACTACACGGATTGGTGTTGACTCGTCTGTCATTACACCGAAGCTGTGGTTCATCTGAACGCCGCCGATTGTTGTAGCCTTTGTGATTGTCCAAGTAACGAACTTCTTGATGAGACGAGCGCACTTAGGGTTGCAGTAGATAACGAATCCGAGGTTCTCGAGCTTTCCTCTGTCTGAGAGTTCGTAGATCAAGCTTGAGAGAGCATTGTGGATTGCGTTTGTACGGTATTCGTATGGATCGCCTGCGAATGTTGGTGAAATAGATGTTGGATCGAGGTCAGCATACTCTGTATGTGTGTATGACTCGAGGTTCCAGATATCTGAATCATAGCCGTCATATTCTTCAAATTCCATATCGAGGAATTCGAGGATTGACTGGTCTTCGAACATTTCCTGGTTTGTTACGAGTTCCTGTACAAGTCTGTTGTAGAGGTTGAAGTTGAGTGAAGCGTTAGCTTCTGCAAAGTCTTCAACTGTGAATGGAAGCTGGAATCTGCATCCATCTGAGATCTTGTACTTTCTGATTTCTGGGTATTCACGGAAACCAATTGTTCTGAGGTTTGTTTCGTTAGAAACTCTACCTGTGATGAAGATACCTGTGAATACGCCGCAGCTTGAAGCTGAAACTGTGCCCTTAACGAAGTCAACTGCACCTGAGAGTCTGTCTGAGATGCCTGTGATCATTACAGCCTTGCCGTCTGCACCAACGAGAACCTTGTTTGTAGCTGGATCTACAGCCGGGAGACTCATGTCTTCTGTAACTGTACCGTTGATGAATACGCCGCCGAGTTCGATAGCAATACCGATGCCTGCGCCTGGAAGTCTTACCTTGAATGAAGCATTTGAACCCTGTGTAGCTGTCTTTTTATAGATAGCACCAGCTGTGAATGTTGTTGAAGCGTTAGCAACATATTGACCCTGCGCATTCTTTACATAGTATGAAGCATAGCCTGATGCCCAGTCTGCTGGTTCTTCTGTAAGAGCTGTGTAGATATCAGCTGGTGACTGTGCTGTGAGCTGTACGTACTTGATGTTGAAGTCATATGAAAGTCTTGTTCTTACTGTTGGTGTGAATGTGCCGTGGCCGTTCTGTCCATCGAGCGGATCACCGTTGTCATCCATGAGCCAGTTGTAGATGCTGTACTTCTTATTTGCAGCAGCCTGAATTGTAGCAAGTGTGAGAACGTCTTCTCTGATTCTTACACCCTTACCAGCGTTCCAGAGCTTTCTCCATGTTGGAGTGCCGTCTGCTTCCTTCTGCCAGTAGATTCTTGGTACTTCGTATTCTTCGCCTGTTTGGTTATTTACGAGGTACTTTGTGAAGATTCTCTGTTCGATATTTACTGATGAAGCTGTCTGTACAGGAATGAGTTCCTTACCGAGGAACTTGATGTACTGCTTGATCAGAGCCGGGAAGTCGAGTGTTGAAAGTGGAAGGTATGTAGAAACGTTGTAAGATTCCTGAATGAATGATGTCTGAGCTGTATCCCAAGCTTCTTCGAGCTGTTCAGCTACCTGTTCCATGTGGAGCTTTTCGCCGTCGTCCACACAGTCATATGATCTGAGTTCATCAAGGATTGGATCGAGAAGAAGCTGCTTGTATTCGAGCATAACTTCCTTTGATTCCATAAGTCTCTTAGCATCACGGAAAATGTTGAGACCCTTGTGGTTTGCTTCGATCTGGCTTGAAACGTCTTCAAGTCTTTCATCGAACTTATCATTGAGCTTTGCGAGTTCTGTAGCTGATGCACTGTTAATAAGTGTAGCCTGTTCTTGGAACCATGAACCGTGCTGAGCATTTCTGTTATATGCCATGATTAATGCACTCCTTTTTATTATTTATTTTTAAAATTAATCTGAGGATTTATCAATCCCTTTGAGGTTTGAGTCGATTTTGTCCATTAAGAGTTTATACAATGAATCCAATTTCTTAAAGTAAAGCATGTTTTCACCATATTCCGAGTTAATGAACTTATCGATTACGTAGCCCTTACCTTTTGTGAGGGCTTGCTTGAGCTGATCCAGACTTTCGTCATTCTCAGCTACAACATCAGATGGGAGAATCGGAGAGATCTTCTGCAAGTTTTCAATGATATCCTCAATTTCTTTATTACGATGAATCATTTGATCATATAATCTTTCATTGAGAATATTATTTGTCTTATAGGAGATTTTATCCTTTTCAGCCTTTTCTTTTTTCTCTTCCTTCGAATCATCAGAAGAGGAATCATCGGATCCGGTATCCACGCCGAGATCCATGTCACCACCAAGATCAAAGTCTCCTCCATCATCAGCTGGGAGGTCTGGTGGTAGATCGAAATCGGAAGAGGAATCAGCCGGCGTGTCATCCATAGCAGGTGGATCTCCGCCGTCTACGGGCATATCAGGTACATCCGACATATCCGGCATATCCCCATCAGCTTCCATTATAAGTTGGAAGAAATTATTGTCTATACCCATAGTATCACCTCAGACGATTGTATTTTGTGTCTTAAAGACAGCCTTTGGTGTTTCAGCAACTATTCTTGACAAGTATGCGTGTTGACGCATCATTTGCCATTTGGCTTGTCTGGATTCAGGAGTATTATCCTGATCAGCTAATCTGATCTTGTCTTCCAAGATCTTCATTTCTTCACCAAATTCATTCTGGACTTCCTTTTTGAGTCGGTCTCTATCAATATGACTTGAAACTTGAGCTACCGCATAAGCTGCACCAAGATATCCGTTTATAGTAAACATTATACCGAATAAACCGAGCTTAAGTGCTAACCTTCCTGCCTTGAATAAGGTAGTACGGTAAGAAGGATTCTCAATAATTTCCTGTTTTACTTTAGCTTCCTGTCTCTGTACCAAACTATCAACGATACCAGCCAACCATTGTTTTGTTCGGGTAACAGGTTTAGTTATAGCATCAACAGTTTGAACACCCTTCTGAACTTTACGTTTCATTTTCTGTTGGAATGAAAGAGAGTTTCTGTCGACATCCATTGCCGTGGTAAGCAGATCACCACGAGGCTTTTCCATAGTGTTGACGTTCGATGATAGGGGCTCTTCAGATTTGGACATTGCATCGGTGAGTTCACCGTCTTCCAAAAATGCAAAGAGATCTTTTACAGAAATTCCCGATGCAAATTCTTGAAGATTTTCATCATCAAGTCCTTCCATATCCGGATGTGGAGGTGGAATTGTTGGAAGATTATCCATTTTAGAAGTATCATTTCGATCTTCACTATTATTATTATTGTTAAAAGGTATATCATTTGTTTTATTATATGAATCCTTTGTAATTTTTGTAGTAGAAGTATGACGAGAATGATCCCCTGTCGAATTATCATTTTTAGTGATCGTTTCTGTTTTACCAGTTGAATGATCATCTTTCTTATTGATGTTTTTATTTGTATTTGTCACAGTCTTTGTGTTGTTGGAGTTGTAGTTGTAATTGTTTGTGATGTTGTAAACAATTGAACCACCTGATTGAGCAGCTCCAGCACCGAGCATGTCTGTGTATCCTGATGCATCAGAAACTTTTTGATCGATTGATGATGCAAGATCTGGTATCGGATTGGCTGGGATATCAGAAACAGGGATTGAAGATAATGAAACGTTTGGTTGTTCATCAGAAAGCTTAACACGAGTCTGCATGTACTCTGGAATTCTTCCATCGTAAGCTTCAGTGATAGAAGCAATATCTTCAGCAAGTTCTTCTGATGATACTCCTTCAACAAACATTCTTGAATCAATAAGATTGATTTCATTGTAGAGAGCAGTATGATACTGTTCACAAAGATGCATATCTGTTGTATCCATGTTGCCAAACTGCTTGAACATGATGTTTGTTGATTCTGCAACTTGCTGTTCTGTTTCAGCATCATTGTTTGGAGTTGTCATTGCTTTATCCTGAGCATAAACATTTGCATTACGTGAGTTCTTGTTTATACGAGCTCTGATAAACTTAACGAATCCATCTTCAGTTGCAAACTTATCCTTCTTCTGCTCCTTCGGGATAAGATTGTATAATGTATCAAGGTAAATGCGTGAGTCAAAGATATTGAAACACGATAAAAGTCCATTGTTTGTAATCCTTGCATTTGGTGAGTTAACCAATTCAAGTGTAAGGAAGTCCTTGAGGAAGTCAATTGTTCCTTGTTTATCGATCTTGAACGTTGAGAAAACATCGTAATTGACAAATCTCTTTGTACCTGGATTATTTCCGGTAATTGATCCATATGACTTAATGTATCTACCGAGGTTATCTACATTAATTTTATCATCTGGGAACTTTGATTTGTTATTATAAACCTTTGCAAGGATAAAAGGAATGACATTTGATGTAAGCAAGTCAGGAATAACCGGATTACCTTCGAATGCATCCTTTGAAGCGAAGTAAATTCGTAATGTCTTTGTATCATCACACTTTGAAATGTTATCGATGATACCATTAACGACTTTCTTCAGCTGATCTGATAAGACGAATTTATTGTGTCTTTCATCATATTTTATATGCTGCGGCTTCATATCAGTGAAATAATTCACTGCAGCTGCTTCCTGAATTGTATCATCTGTTGTGATATTGATATCTTCAGAAAGTGGCTGGAAATTCTTCACTCTTTCGATCTCAGTTTCCTCGTTTAATGACTCTGGGAATGTGATATCTGCATTATGGAATAATCCAGATACATAATTTTCCAAAGAAAAAACAGAAAATGGTGCATTAATAAACTTAGCTATTGATCCTGGAACTTCTGTACGAGAGAAAAGCTCAATTTCTGACCTGAATTTGGAAGGCACTGTGAACAGTTCAAATGAATATATACCATTCATCAGTGCTCCAAATTCGGAGAAGTGATCGGTGATTGCTTTGAGTTTGAAAAAGTCTGCTATTGCAAGCATCTTATCCCTGAGAGGAATATGTTCTGCAAAGGCTTCACCATCCGGCTCTTCTTCGGATAATCCAGCTGCAGCAGCTTCGCTAGAAACGCTATCTATGGCGCTAGCTAATGCCGGCGGATCGGATATCCATTTTGGTTCAACTGAGTTGATCATTGAAAGAATTGATTTCATTGTGTAGTCCATGTCAGATGTACCATCCAACATAGGAAAGTTTTTCACCTTATATTTTGATTCGATGAATTCATTAATGGCACTAACCGCAGTTTCAATATTATTAAAATATGACTTTTTAATTACGATTGTTTCTGCCATTACTTGATCAGTCCTTTCAAAATATTAGCTGCTTCACGTCTGATATCTGAACGCATTGGGATGATGATTCTTGACTTATTGCTCTGAACGATATCCATAGCAACGTTATCTGTACCTGTCATGATCAAACCATGGATATCCTCTGGTGAGAATTCAAATGATTCGCATACGACACGCATAGCTTCATCCTGTTCAGCACAGTACTTAGCGATTTCTTGGAGCTGAGCAACCTGTGCATATTCCGTGATTGTCTTCTCAATCTCAGCATCAGCATTTGGATGTGATGGGAAGTCAACCATGTCCGCTGTAATGAACTTAGATACTCTGATATTCGGCTGTCCTGATGGAGCATTTGGTATCATGTTACCGAGAATTCTTACTGAGAATGATGGGATAACACCAAGGTCAATGATTTCTTCGTTAACTGCAATACCATTCTGTGTAGCTGGATGAGTTGTGATTGTAGCCATAAGCCTGTCACCTTCAAGACGATCTTCATTAATGAAATGAGATGTCAATGATGGTTCAGGTATTGTCATTCTGATATCAGAATACTGCTTGTCTTTGTACCATGAGTTTGGATGGTTCCATTCCCCTCTCCACTTATTCTGATACTTAAGACGCTGAATTCTCTCATCTGTATCAATAACATTCTTTACATTGAACTTATCGTATCTTCTTCTCATACGGTTTGAGCAACCATATGTCTGCAAACATGCAGGGAAGATACAATATGGCTTACCTGTAGAAGTATGCTTAACAGTCAAACCTCTACGATCGAATTCCTGAACATATTCAGGGGCTTCTTGAATAAAACAAGCTGTTTCATACTTGTTTGTTTGTGTTGATTTGAGTGGCATCTTATAATCCCTCCTTTATTTCTATTTATTAGCTTCGTTCAATCGACGCATCATATATGCAGCGACTAAACAAATATGTGCCTTTACAATGGCATCAGAAACATCATATTTCTTAGCTAAAGGAGAGATAACTGGCTTGCCTTGAATAGCTCTGTCTATAGCTGTTGGGAGGTTTGTGATTCTACCAACAAACTTATTTGAGCAGATATCTTCAACGGCGTTTCCTTCTTTAACTATGAAAACATAAAAAATTAAATCCATGATGATCGAAATATCATCATAAGAAATCTTAGATGTAGAATACTCATATAATGTATCCGTCTTAACATTCTTCATGTTAGCAATATATGGGTATAATTTATCCTTATCATAGTAAATAGTATCTTTATCTTTGATAAGACGCATTAAGTTATTGCGAATATTTGTAGTATTACTTGTGACAACATAATCTTCATCACCCTTGAGGTCTTCACCGATGAGATTACCTTTATCTTTATTCTCATAATACTTGTTTGCTAAACCATGCATATTCTGATTAAATGAATTACGTACACGATTAAGAAAGTCAACAAGTATCTTTGGAGACATCTGTAAAGATAACTTCGATCTCCAGAAACCAAATGCAGTTTCAGTTGTATCACAAATCCAGTTTATCATATTCTCCGACTTAACAATACCCCATGAACCATCGAGGTTCATATAAGTATAAGCCATAACCCCCTCATTGAGGGTCGATGGAAAGTACTTATTAAATGTATTTGAATAAACACAGAGACCGAGCTGTTGTCTGGCAGAGTCTCGTAATTCTCGATTACCTATCATATCAGAGTAAGATAATACTATAGAATGTATGATATTAGTCGGGCTGGCCATGATTGTACCGAATGATGTATTTGCATTTACTGATTTGAGTATTTCTTTGACAGTCTTCTTCAAAGTATCAATAGTAAATCCAAATAAATCCAAGATGTCATCAACATACTTACGTGGGAAAGATACTGACTTGGTTGGATATTCCTTTGCTAACATTTCTGCATTAGCTGAAAGGAAATCCGAACCATAATCAATATATCTTTTTCGTTCTTTTGGTTTCTCAAGAACTGCAATAATTGGATCGATGATTTGCTCACGGAGAGTAACACTACCAGCATCTGTAGCAGATTCTTGTACAATAGCAAGAGCTTCTTCTTCAGATAAATCGTAGTATTCCATGAGAAACATGATCTCACCTCTTACTTGTTCTTCTTCTTATTCTTCTTTGATGAATACTGTGGCTTGTCTTCTTCAACTGCTTCTGTTGTTTCAACGTCTGCAGCGTCATCGAAATCTTCAACAGCTTCAATTGTAGCTGCTTCATTTTCCTTAGTTTCAACAGCTTCCTTTGGTTCTTCAACCGGAGCTTCAGCAACTGGTTCAAGTTCCTTTTCTGTTACAGGTTCAGCAACCTGTTCAATTGGTTCAGCCTTCTTCTTAGGAGCAGCCTTCTTAGTTTCCTTTGGAGCTTCTGGCTGTTCTGCTGAGTTGTAGAGATTGAAAAGCTCTCTATAGTTACGACGATGAATTGCGATATTTGTACCAGCAACATACATCTTGAGAGCAGTTGTTGTTACAGCCTTTTCAAGTTCAACAAATGACAATTCTACACCATATGATGGTGCTAAAAGGTTAAGCTGTGGAGCTCTACCTCTACCAAGAATATCAATCTTCATTTATAATTCCTCACTTTCTTATTCTTGTGAACCCATTGCTTTACGTACCTTAGCTACGCTGTAGTATGATTCAGAAACGATATCAGTTTTGATACCCATTGCCTTGAAATACATATCAGCAAGCAACAGAGTTGGTTTATCATAAGCATTAGTTTTGATGTCTGATAACTTAACAGAACCGCGTTCATTAATTGAATTAAGAACGGCATCGTACTCAGTAAGATTATCTCCTCGAGCACCACAAAGTTCTGAGATAATGATATCACCACCAACACCAGCAAGAAGTTCATTCTCAATACCAGTGGTTGTACCTGCTTTTGATTCACCCTTAACTGCACCTGTGAGATCATCACGATCTGTATCTGATGCAGCAAGACCTGTTTTCTTAGTAACAAGCTGCTGAGTTCTCTTGAAATTTAAGTATCCAACTAGGACAGGTCTCATTGTCCTTATTGGACGGTTTGGATTAGAAGAAGCAAATGGCATATAAACGTATTCGAAAATATTTATTCCGAGTACTTTAGCTGCTGCTTCTACGTTATCATAGTTTATTTTTCTGGAGTCATCACCAAATTCTTCGATGTCGACTCTGAAATTGCTTTCTTCATTTGCTTTGAATGCTTCCATCCATTTAGCAAATGCTTTATCATCCATCGAAGCAAACATATCAGCATACTTTTTGGCGTTGATTCCCGAAGGATCCAACGCCGCTAAAGTTTGCTGTATCTTAAGTTCGATGGCTTTGCGTTTATTTGTCACGCTAAACCATCCTTTCTTAAATTATGATTCGGAATCAGTTTGTTCCATGATAAGTTTGAGCTTTTCTTCACGAATAGAAAGGGTCTCGTATTCAATAACATATCCACGATAAAGATCATCATATGCCATTTCAGCTGGTGAATTAGGAGATAACAATGCCTTTGAAAAATCTCCACCTTTCATATTAAAGAATGCTTTAATATAATTATGGACCGTATCAAGTTCTTTGACCATTTTATCAAGTGTCGATGACTTAAAGAAACCACCAGCAGACAAATCTTTTTTATTTTTATTATATTTTTCTTGTATCAGCCTATAAATGTTAATGAGCTCATTATTAGCTCCCTCGATGTTTCCTTCCAAACATTTATTGACTGCGGCATTAAGATATGTATCTATACCGGATAACGCGCCGGTCTTTCGATCTCTGACAAGTAATGGCAATACATGCTTACCTGAATCATAGAGTCTCTTTGCTCTATTAAATTCTTCATTAGCAGCGCGTCGAACTTCTGGAGATGAATTATCAGTGAAATCATAAGTTGGTTCTTTTGATTCGGATTCTTCAGGAATTGCATCCGCTGTATTAATGACCTCATCTTCAGCCTTTTCATCAGGAGGAGTTTCTGGTTCTTCTGTCTTTTCTGGAACTGGAGGAACGGTAGAAGGATCTAAGCCAATCTCTTTAGCAAAGAATACCATTGCATCATGTGCCATTGATGCTGAAGTTCCGCCATATTCATTATTAGCAACTTCTTCAAAATTCCAATTGTATCCATCAATATGATTTAGCCAACCCATCATAGATCCACCGGCTTTAGTTGCTTCAGGATGTTTAGCAAATACTTCTTGATCCCACTTATATTGAAGCTTTTTAGCCATAGGCCCATCTGGATTATTATTTAATTCATATACAAAATCTCTTTCTTTTTGTAATTGAACTGATTCTTGATCAGACTTTGCCAAATGTTCCGGTGGTGTTGGAATATTGTCTGTAGGTTCTCCCAATAAATTAGCAAAGAATATACAAGCTGCGTATAACTTAGAAGGTTTCGGTCCATCATAATTATCATTATTTTGAATTCTATAATAACAATCATAACAAGCATCTTCAAAATTTCCACCATGAGACATCATTACATAATATGCAAGACCATCGGTACCCTCAAGATGATTCCATTTTTCATTATTGTCTGGATATTTAGAAGCAACTTCCTTATTCCATTCATCTTGATATATACCTGGATTCTCCTGAAGATTCTTTAACGTTTCTTCATGTTTACGTTTAGCTTCCTCTTCTTCAGCCTTTTTACGAGCTTCCGCTTCAGCTTTTTCACGAGCCTCTTTTTCGGCCTTTTCACGGGCTTCTTTTTCAGCTTGTTCACGAGCTTCCCTTTCAGCCTTTTCGCGGGCTTCCTTTTCAGCTTGTTCTTTAGCGGCTTTTTCTTCAGCAGCTTTTCGTGCAGCTTCTTCTTCTGCTAATTTACGAGCTTTTTCTTCTTCTTCACGCTGTTGTTGAGCAGTTATTAATGATTGTGGAAGTGGTAATTTTTCTGGGGTTGTTTCATCACCGAGAGCTTCAGCGAGCATATAATATTTTTCATATGATTGATTGTCCCTATCATCGAGACGTTTATCAGTCCAATATTCTTTATTCTGCTCATATTCTTTATTTAATGCTACGGCTAGATCACCCAATGGGTTGTTATTATATATATTTACTGTGCGACGTATAGCATCAATAACGCGTCGATCAAATTTTTCTTCATTATTGTAATAATCATAGAAGAATCTAATCATTTTTTCAGCTCGCTGGTTCTGAGTAATATTCCAGTTTTTATATGGTGCTTTAGTAAATTCATCATCATTAATTTTAACTGCACCATTGTTTGTATATGATATCTTTAACTCATCACCGGTAAAATTAGTATCCCCAACTTCTGGTACCGGTGGAAGTGATTCAACTGGCGGGTTACCACTAATTTCAGCTATGAGTTTACATTCATCATATATATTCTTATTTAGTTCAACATCATACTTATTTTCTTTAAATATTTCTTTCATATAATGTATGATGTCACCTTTATTTCCAGATGACCATATATTATTTAATACCTTTCTAGCACTGTCTGCATTATAACCGCGATTTATAAAACCGATTAATATTTTATTAGCTGTTTCATTATATTCATCTGGCCAAAATGCGAAAGCCTCATCATAAAGAGCTTTTTCTCCATCGACAGTAATTTGAATCCCTTTATTACCATATCTTGCTTCATAATATTGAATATCAATATCCTTAGAATTTTCTTCAGTATTTTCAGAAGAGTCAGCTGATTCTGGTTCCGGTGTTTTTGGTTCAGGATTAGTTGAGATATCAGAATTGATAACTGGAGTATTAATTTCTGGATGTGATTCCTTGATAGCATCAAATATTGCTTTCTTTGTAGCAGGAGTATAAATTCCTAAGTTATTTATACTATTTAATGTACTAGAAACATCTTCACCCTTATCAATTAATTGCATAAGCGATGAATATTCTCTATTCACAACATCCATATTTGCATCTGGATTAGCATTAACTATATTCTCTGGAACTGTAAAGGTTTTAACTGAATTTGATTTATTTTCATCTTGTGCATAATCATAATCAAAACCCAAGCCCTCGATTTTTTCTGTTGATGTTTGATCTTTTGGAGCTTTAACCTGTTCAGTTGGTACTGCCTCAGTTTCAGGTGTTTCAGGCATTTCAGGAGTTTCATTATCTAAAACTGATTCAGCATTTGATACTTCATCTTCAAATGTGTCATCATCCACAAGCTCCTGGTTATCAGGAGCCTCTCCTGGGAGAATCTGGAGCTGTAAGATCTCCTGTATAACCTACTAAACCAGCCAGTGTTTTTATACTATTATATCTTCCATTCTTAAATTTGGCTTTTCGTTCAGGAGTATCTTTTAATTCATCTATTCTATGATAAAATCTCTTTAAATAAGTATCTAAGTCCCCATTAACTGATTTGATGGACTGTATGATACCTTGTTTCCTATCATCAGGAGCTTTTGAAAAAGCTTCATTGAACTTCTCCATGTAAGCAGGATCATCGATACTGATAGTCTTATTTTCAGTTTCAGTATTTTCAGACGCTTCAGGTGATGCCATTTCACTAGAACGCAGTTCATCCATTACCATATCTGCTAAAGCACCAGGAATGAGTTTGGCAGTTTCCATATTTGTTACTGACTCGTTTTTCTGATTAAAATATGCATAGAGTTTCTTGAAAGTAGCATCATCAATTGTGATTGGTTCTACATCGAATGGAGCATGAACTGCATCAGCAACCTGCTTACACTTATCATATTCCTTTGCAATAGCTTCATTGATAGCCGGTAGTGTAAACTGGTTAAATGCTATCTGATTATTGAATACTGTAGTAAGCATTTGTGATTCAGTATAGTCAGCATTACCTTCCTTAACTTTATCATATGCTGCTATGAAATTACTAAGAGGCAAACCTAAATCATCAGCAATCTTCTTTAATTCCTCATTGTCAGTTACAACACCTTGTGCAGTATCTGAAGGTGATTGAGGTTCAGTTGTAGGAACTTCAGATGAAGTTTCTGTCTGTTCAGGAGTCTGATTTTCAGTAGAAGTTTCAGATTCTGTTGAAGTAGCTTCAGATGTTGGTAAATCCGGCACTTCAGATTCTTTACCGATAGACTTAGCCATAGCAATAAGCGCTGTATGAATTTGATTAAGCTTATTTGCATCATCAGCATACTTAGCATATAGCTTTTTAGCAGCTTCTGCAAAACCATCATCAGTTACTGCTTTATATATTTCCCGTCTAAATTTATTGTTAAGACCCTTAACTCCATCATATAATGCATCCGATAACTTGCCCTCTTCTTCTTCAGTAAATAACTCCGTATTGGATGTCTCATCAGTTTTAGTAGAAGTTTTATTTTCTGGATTTGTAGATGTTTCTGGAGTTTTTGGTTCAGTAGGTGCTTCATTATTACCAGGCTTAGGTATTACCCGAGAAGTTATTTGTAATGCAGTAGCCATGTCACATGCTGCTCTGTATACATTATTAGCACAATCTGGTTTTTTAGCATATTGATTTTCTGCCCATTTAACTAAACCTAGATTGATTATATTTGGAACTTGCATAGTTCCAAATGATTTAGTAGCTTCCTCACCTTCAAGGCCTAATGATAAGCCATTAGAAAGATATTTTGTTATAATATCAGCCAATTTAGATTTCTGATCTATATTAATTGAAGGATCTTCAGGCCAATAATAAGGTCTTCCTTCTTTTAAGCTTTCTATTACTTGATCAATTTTAGCGGTATCGTCCGATCCAAATATAGATGCCATCATTGTAACAAATAGATTATCACTAATTGCTCCAAATGTTAATTCTATAATTTCTTTTAATTTTTCAAAATTGTCGGATGATATAATATCATCTGCTGACTTAACAGGCATAGGAATATTGGCAGTATTAAATTTATCTGCATATTCTGTATAAACCTTTTTGATATTTTCTGGTATAGCAGAAATATTACCGTTAAATTCAAGCTTATACAATGCTCTTTGTATAATCCTGCTTTTTAAACCTCTCGAACTATAATTTGCCAACTGATCTATTTCTTTAAATGCTTTATCTTTATCACCATTGAAATATTTGTCAGCATATGCTGTTCGTAATGCATCATCACCATGTGCAGTTTTTTCCTGTTTAAGCGGAATTGGTTTTGGAACTAAATGTGGGTCAATACCCATTACCTCAGCTAAATCACAAGCCGCATTATAACGAGCATTATTTATTTTAACGCATTGATCTTGTTGTCCTGACATGACATTATTTGGATCACCATACTGACCGCTTGTCCATTTAAATAAGCCCATGTCTTTAATTTGTCGAATTTCATGATTAACAACACTTTCATCGATGACACCATCTTGAGATATTTCACCAGCTGACAATAATACCTCTTTCATTTTTTCTTCCATTTCTGGAGTGATATTTACTTTGTCAGCCTTTTCAGTAGTTTCAGGAGCATCTGAATGTTCTCCTGAAGTCTCATCCTTTACATCTTGTCCGAGTTCTTTAGCGACAGCATCGACAAATTTATTGAACTTGTCCCTAAATTGATCATCTACTTTCAGTTCTCTAAGTGCATTTGCATCATTATTATTNNCTTGCCGCCACTAAATCCATACTGATCAGCTAGTCTCTGTACTATTTCTCTGATATTATCTTCGGCAGTTTCAGATGTTTCTGGGGTTCCCTCATGCTTCTCAGTTTTAGCGGAAGCTTCATCATCTGTATCTGATAATGAATCATATAAAGCATTACGAATAGCATTAATCAGTTCTTCGGTCTGTGCATCATTTTCAGCTTTATGTTCTCCAGTATGTCCAGCATTCAGATGCTGTTTTAAAGCATTAAGATCATGATTTTTAATAATAATATCAGCATACTGATTAGCATAGTTATCAGGTACACCCTGGTCCTTGCATGCCTTAACTATTATTGATTTCATATCCTCATTTAATTCAATAGGAGCTCTTTCTGAATCATCGGATGAATCACTGTCAGATCCTTCCTCAGATTCTCCAGCTGCACCTTCTCTAGTTTCTGCTTCACCAGTATTATCAGCACCAGTATGTGTATCTTTGGATTCATCAGAGTTTTCACTCACTGCTTTGAAAGCTTCATTGATTTCAGCTTCAGTGAAACCGTATTCTATGAGCTTTGATCTTATCTCATCATCAGTCTCTTTAAACAGCTTTCGGCCAGACTTGATATTTTGGATGGCTTCCTTTACCTTGATAGGATCAATAGTTCCTTCAGCAGCTCTCTGTTTTGCTTTTTCTCTTGCTGCAGCCCTGTCAGCTTCTTTAGCTTCTGTTTCTTCTTTCTTAGTATCGGCTGCTCCAAGTTCTTTAACTTTAGCATCAAGAGCTTGTGCTATACCGTCAAGGCATTTATTTCTAAAATTATCCATAATAGCACCAGCGGTATTTGCTTTAGCTTTCAATGCCTTTTCAAGAAGCTTAATGTTTTCTTCAGATATCTTATTCTCTTCACCATCCGAGCCAGAGTTCTGATTATTCTTTTCTTTATTTCTAAATTCTTTAATGCAATTAGTAACTTGCGCATCAAATTCTCTAAGAGTTTTAGAAATATCTTCAGATGCTGCTTTAATTTGAAGAATAGTATTCTTATCAACTCTTCCAGTTTTCGATACTAATTCATCCATATTGATATTGCTATCAAACTCCTTATTCAAGTTATCAATAGCTTCTTTCATATCGGCATCCGATAACTCATTGAGCCCATCGATCATTTTAGTAGCATTATCACAGAATGTTCTAATAGATCCCAGTAAGAGACCATTATATGTATTAAGTTCACTAACATCTGCACCTGGAACACCTTCTACAACTAAGTCTGGATGATTCTTAAAATATTTATCATTCCATCCATCAAAAAGTTTCTTGATTTCTTCAGGATTAAGAAGGTTTACACCAGCAACAGTATTTGGAGCAGCATTAGGATCACCCTTTGCCTTTGACTCGATGATCTTCTTGATGATAAGGAATGCTGAGATAGCAACTCCGATGATACCTGCACCGATGAGTACGCCTGTAAGTAAACTTTCCTGAACGAATTCTCCTTCAACATATTCTGGAGTAGCATGTTCCTGCATAACATCAAATTTATCAATAGCTTCATGTGAAGTATTGTAAATACTGATAGCAGCAAGATCACTAAGTCTATCGATATTATCAATGGACTTTAATGTTTTTTCTACTACATTATTATTCATAATTATTTTCTTCCTTTCTATTTAATATAGACTTTCCTAGCATATAACTCATTGAGTTTATCATAGGAAATACCAATGATAACCTTTTCCGATTCATTGCCATATGCCAGTTGTTCATCTCCTGTTATTTCTACAACTAAAGCATCAAATCCGTTTGACAGTTTCTCAATATTACATTGAATATCAAGATTTGGTAATAACTGCAAACGATTGCACTGGTCATATATTTTACTTACGATGAGATTCGGAATATTTTTATCATCGGAATAATCATGTAAATATTGCTCAATATCAATTCCTAATTCAGGTATGGATGGATATTGACCTGGTTTCATCATTAACAAAGTTAAGATGATATTTACAGCAGTTTCAAAAGAGGATATCACTTTTGGTTTATAAGATGAATCATAATCAAGCACAACATCATATCCAATTCTTTGGAAAGTTTTTGGATAACGTTTGTTTACTTCATCTAATGTGATACCTTGTGGATCTAACATATAACTTCACCTCATTTCTATTCAGGGGAGTTATGATCGGATTCAACATAATCGTTGATGAATTCATCATAGTTTTTATCCACAATTTTGATGTAATGGACTCCTGACTTAGCTGACTCTCTTGTCATTTGTGCATCCTTTAAATGCTCAATTTCTCTGGAATGTTCCATACGAGAATGATGGTTATCACTCTCTTTGATTTCAACTTCCAAAGATAAAGATGGAATATAAAAGTCAGGAATGTACAGATGAACGGATCCATCTTTCCATTTATACGTATAAGTATTTGGTGATGGAGCTATGACATCATCAGGACTCCAGTTAAGGGATTTCAATTTGTTTAAGAAATCTTCTTCATATGAACCAATAATACGGAAAGTGTGTTTATCATCCCACTTATAGTCCCTTGCGAGAGCATGATTATAAATCATCTTTCGCTGCATTTCTGATTCATTCAATAAGTGTTCTTTACCATAAACACCAACCATGTTCTTTTTCATACCTTTTACGTATGACTCTTTGCACTTTGGATCGTCACATAAACGTTCGTACTTCAGAGTGTTCTGATTAAAATGAACTGGATTGGTTCTGCACATAACACATACTCGTCCCATATTCTTATGGACTAATAATGAATATGCAAATTCCAATGGTATTTCACAATCTTCTGGAATCTGATCATTATGTTGATTCACAATGTGCTCACAGTAATCATGTTTATCGTTAAACACTTTATTGCAGAAAGGGCACTTTGTGTTCCTCAATTTTATCACTTCCTTCTTAAAGTTCTTTTAGCATGCGGTTCATTTCATTTACAATAGAAAAAATAAAAAAAATGGGGTGGCAATGCCACCCCGAAGAAAATCATATTAAATAGTATAGCCCGTACAAGTATTATCTAATAAAACCTCCCTGGAAGTCGCAACGGAATGCGAGCCAAGGAAGTTTCTTATATCCATATATTTCAAGCTCATGAGAGATATAGTCTATGAGCCATTTTGTATCATGTACATCTAATATTGGCATGAGCTCATCATACTTCTCGCGTGAGATTATAAACTCTCGGCCACTTACATAAAGTGAGCTGTCCCAGTCATATCTGCTGATATAAACCCATTTACCGGTTGTATCCATAGTGCCCCAGAGTCCACGCGGATTTGTTATTGTTTCTCTAGCACCGGCAAGAATAGCATTCGAGAGACATTCTCCAATTAATGGGTCTTCTTTAAAAGGAATAAATTCGATACCCGAATATGTTAGTGTGTATAATGGCTTCAGCATAATGGTTACTGTTTCAGATCCCGAGAACATTCTTTCACCGACATATGAATCAGCATAAACGAATCCAGGATACTTTTCAATGTTATTGNNTAGTATGTCTACCAATTTCTTCAACATTTGGATTTGGTGATGCATAGCCGCCATTGATTCTTGCATCGGCTAAGAATTTGAATAGGAGTTCATCAATTTCTATTGCCTGCTCATCAATTTTACTGATCAGGCTATTAATAATGTTAAGTCCTGTGTCATAAGTCTTGTCAATAAAAGCAACAGTTTCGTGAGCCTGCTGTATGTCGCTCATGATAAGCTTTGCTTCTTCCTCAGATAATGAACCGTGCACCATCATATCTGATGCATCCTCCAGAAACTTAGTGAGTTTAGATTTCATTATCTGCGTCATTATTGAAGATTTGTTTACTTCCTCGCGGAAAGTTGTGGTGAATTCTTCTCGAGAAATCTCAAGAATTGAATCAATAAAATTGTTCCAATCATCATTAACCTTCTTAGTAGCTTCTGTCNNCCTGTGAAAGTTCAAACTGTTCGTTCATAACGATTTCCTCCATCTTATTGAAAAATATTATTTAGAAACTATAATTAGTTTCTTTCCTTCAGATTAATAATATACATATGTAATCTGAAAATAATAGAAAATGACATCAGGTAGCATAAAAAATTTACATATATATTGTACAGGAAACTCACAGATAACTTCCTATATGGGGAAATATAATTTAAAATTTTTTAGAAAGAGAGGATCTTTAACATGGATTTTGACAAGAAAACTCAGTTTAAAACTGAGAAATACAAATTCTGTGATCGTTTCTTAAAGAAGTTTGAGACTCTTGCTAAAGCATATGATGCAGAGCTTAAGAAACTCAGATCTATAGAGAAAGAGATCAAAGGCACATCACATGGTGTGTGCAACAATGCATACAATGTACGCTTCATTACTCCATCTGACATTTCCACTTATGTATCGAATCTCGATAAGAGTTTAGCAGCTGGATTAATTCACCCAACAGTTGGTGATTGCGAAATGTTTGCAGTTGAATCAGCAAAGAAGTTTGTGGAGGCTAATGGTGGTAAGCCTATCGATACTACAATAGTTGCTAACCAGAATGCTCTCACATTGTGTGATCTCGTAGAGTCGATCGGCAGTGAGGTATTCAAGAAGGATGTTTATACTCACGGTGAAATGACTAAGAGAACAAAGTTTGTTAAGGATGATATTAAGTCATTCGATAACATGCATTTTACTGCAGCTACAAGAGCCCTCATCGGCAAGCTTCCTACTATTATAGAGAAGCACTCAGAGGTAGCTTGTTCAGTATGTGATGTTAGATGCAAGCATGAACTTGGAATCTACATCGGCAACTTCATTCTTTTTGCATTGAAGTTTAATTTGGTATCACTTATGCAGTTGGAACAGTATGCTATTCCACAGGTAACATTTGATTCTAAACCAGATCGTGATGCTAAGTTTACAGCAGCAACAGTTCAGGCTTATTCTGAAATGTACAAGGAAGCAACAGGTAATGAACTCACAAGAGTTATTCAGGAATCAGAAAATGGTGAAAAGGAAGAAGTTCTTCGTCCATTTGATGAAGTATATACAGAATGCTTCCATAACTGCAAGGTTGGTTCTGAGATAAGAAGCATCGTTCCATTCAATATGAACTTCCGTGATATCGCATTATCAGATGATCATGAGTTCTATAAGAATACTGAACTTGCATTGGAATACATCGTAACAAATCCAAGATCACCATTCAATCAGTTGATCGTTAAGTTCGTTGATAAGGATAAGAAGATGAGCGATCCTGGTGAAGCTGATATGCTGTTGAGAATGATGTTTGGTGAATATACCAAGAAGATGATGGCTGCGTGCAGTGATCCATTCTATCGTCCAGATGTACAGTTCCCTTCAGATCCAAACTGGATGGACAAGATCACATATGGAAATGCATACTATGATATGAACTATCGTCGTGATAATCCGGGTAATCAGCATACTGATCCAATCACTGCAAAGTTCGATATGTTGGCTAAGATGTTCATGCCATGCTGTCATGAAACAGACTCAACCAAGTTGGCTTACAATGTATTGAGAATCGTTGATGTAATGAAAGCAATCATCGCAACAAGATCAAATACAAGTGAATGGGATATTCCAAGACAGTTATCAACAGAGATGCTTGCATTCTTAGGTGATATGCTTACTCGTACATTGATGAAGCTCTATCATCTCAATACTATAGTAATAGACTTCTCTGATGATATGCCAGATACAATGATTCCTGGTTACTTCGGTGAAAGCTGTGAATACATCGATGAAGAAACTGGTGATATCGTTAAGATTGAATCATTCATCGTTGAAGCCGATGCTCCTCCGGCAATGACAGTTTCATCGCCAGAAGGCAAAGAAGCAAAGGGTAAAGCAAAGATCGAAAGCACTGCCAAAAAACTTTGGGCTGCATTCGTTAAATGGCTCGATACAGTTGCTATTAAATACTTCGATCAGTGGGATCGTATTCATCAAACTCAAATCAATGAAGCTCGTGGATGGCAGAATAAAATCAATGAGATCGAACAAAAACTCGGTAATGGATTTGATATAAATGTTAATGGCTATGCTAAATACAATCTGCAATTCGAATCTTTAGATGGAGTCGGACCAGCAGCTGTTAGCGCAGTAGAAGCTGCTATTAACAATATCACAAACTATATCCCGGCATCGGATGGTAATACTAAATTACTTGATGAATTAGAAGAAAAGTTTTATCCTAAGGATATAGCTAAAGATATAATGTCAACTAAAACAAATTCTACATCAAGTGCTCCTGCTGATAAAGAACAAGCAAAAGCAGATACTGAAAAGGCCAGAGATGCTATTCTCGTTAACTGGTTACTCTTTGGATTAACACATAAAGAAAAACCGACATTTGAAAATAAGCATCCACTGACTGGTGGAGAACTTCAAGACATGTATGCATCTTTAATAAAGGCAATCGGTGAAAGTGGTAAATCTACAATATCTGAAAAAATTTCGGCATATCAGCATCATCTTAGTAATGCTAATAAACAGCTTACTGACAAAATGTCTGAAAATGCTAGAAAATTATTCCAAGAACAGCAGAGTGCTTCTGCAAAGATTACTGAATCTAATCCAGCTGATACCGATGGAAAAATACCGGCTGATTTACAGGCAAAAATAAATGAATTAGAAGCAAATGATAGAGCATACATAGCTATTGCTACACGAATTGCTGCTGCTGAAAAAGTTGTTAACCAGGCTGCATTCAATTCACTTCTTGGTATTCCAAAATCTAAAGACAAAAAAGTTAATAAAGAAGCATTTGATAATTCATTCTGGTCAAGAGTATTTGGCTGTATCAAAGGCATAATCATCGAATATGATGCACGCGCAAATAATAATCAGATCAATCAAGGTCAGACTGATGAAAATGCTAATCCACAACAGACAACAACAGATCAACAGACCTAATTTTTAAAATATCATTGAAAGGAGGAATCCCATATGTCATTCAAGATCTGTAATCCTATGGATAACGGAATCACTATGGAACAGATTACCCAGACTATTAATGAATCAGAAAATCTCGTTGTAGCTTTGGAATCTGTTGCTGCGATGTATGGAATTCCTTCAACCAATGTTCTTAGTGATCCATTGATTAAGAACATTCGTGTTGAAGGAGATACCATTATTGCTCCACCTGTTACAAATGTATCTGGTAATGCAAAAGCAATCATCCAGAGTATCGGTGCAGTAATGGATTATGTTTCACAGCGTGTTGATGATAAGTTAAATAACTTCCAGCATGACTGCGTAAAGAAGAATAAGCTTATGGCTCACATCAGCAGAGAAGCCAATCCTTCTAAAGGTCAAGTAGTTTCACGTCATATTGATGACGATGGAAATGAAATACTTGTTTATGATTCAGGCTTAATTGATGCTCCAGTTTCAGAAGCATCTCGTAAGTTAATTAAGAAGCTCAAAGAAAAGGGCTTGATTCCTGATGGTAAAGAGTGTAAGAAGTGTAAAGACAATGATGAAGATGAAGAAGAGAATCTTCCGCAGTCATCATATTTCTCAGATGAAGATGATATCACAATCGGAACTTCTTTACATGAATCAGCAAATCCAATTTCTAAGGACTTCAAGAACTATGAATCACCATTAACTGATGAACTTGGTGATGAAGCTCCAGAACCTGTTACTGGAACTAAGGTTGACATCGGCGGCGGAGTAAGTGCAGATGAAGTTGATATGAGTGATGAAATCAATGAATCAGCTGATGTACTTGATCTCATGGCTCGTTATGGAGATACACGTTATCTCGGTTATTCAATCATGATGGAACAAGGTATCGACTTTGTTAAGCCGGTTATCTATCAGGAAGCTGATGAAGAAAAGAAGATCAAGCCTTCAAATGTTTCTCATATGAAGTTTGATAATAAGCATATCTTAACAGCTATCAAACTCATTAATGAAATTCGTTCTGAAGAATATGACACAGATAAGAGAATCAAGAAGATCAATTACTTCGAGCTTGTTAACAATGAAAAGTTTAAGAAAGCTCTTGATGAGCTTTCAGCTCAATTCGATTGTCGTTTAACATTCAAGGTTCTCACACATCGTGAAGGATCTGGCAATGTTTGTACACCAATCGATGATCATGAAGTAAAGCATAAGGTTACTGTAAGTAAGTCAAAAGGCTTCCAGCTTAATGGTTTACCAATCAGCATTGTCACTTATAACTCATTCATTGAAAAGAGTGTACCAGATGATCCTTCATTGTTTGGTCAGTATTTCGTATCAATAATGTGTCACGAAATCTTCCATAACATTTCATCTGCATTAAGAGTGCTCAATACATCTGTAAATGCATGTGTTGCTTCTGGTCTGAAAACAGCAGCCAAGACTAAGAATCATACAGCTAAGAAGGTTATCATCGGAAATCTTGTTGATACAATCTCTAGTATTCAGGGTGTTTCAATTCCTGCTGGTAAGAAAAAGAAACTTGTTAAGGACTTAACTGCATTATCTTTCCTTATAAAGGGAGCTAAGAAGGGTGAAGATGAAGAGCCTGATAATAAGGATGATGATAAGGAAAAGGACAAGAAGTCTGATTCTAAGGATAAGAAAAAGAAAGATGATGAAAAATCACCAGTTATCGACAAGAAGGAATCAGATGGTACTATTCAAGAAAAGGTCGACAGGAAAGTCAAGAGAAGCAAGAAGCTTGCCAAGCAGATTGATAGTGCCAATAAGATGACTGGAACATATGCATTCGGTACAATTCTCGGTGTAGCAACTGCATTGTTAGGTGCTTCTGCAGGTCCTTCATGGATCCTCACAGGCTTAGGTCTTACTGGATTAAGTGTACTTGGCGGCATTGGTAGAGCCATTGGATATAACAAGGAAAAGAAAGCATATGCTGAAGGTAAGCAGAAAGATAAGAAGGGTACTCCTCTTAAGAATAATGAGGAATTCTACTGTGATATGTTTGCCGGTATGTATGGTTTACCTGTAACTTTCTTTGTTCTGAATTCTAAGAATAAAGGATATACAGCAAATGACCTTCGTTCAGATCAGCTTAAAGCATTATATGGTGCTGAAAAAGAACTTGCTAACTCAATGCAGTCTTCATATCCGTCAACACTTGAACGTGATTATGCTGCATTAAAGATTGCAAAGAGCACGTTGAATAATAAGAAAGATCTCGATCCAGCTGTAAAGAAATACCTTGAATGGATCGTTGATAATTATTCTGAAACAGAAAAGATTGGTGTTGAAAACTTGTATAACAAGTCAACATTTGATCCTGGTTCTGCAGAAAATCTCGATAGCCATTTAAGAAAGCTGATCACTGACAGTAAGATTACTGTTACAGAATATGACCTTTCTGCTTTAGAAACGGCATATGATTATGATAATGAGGAGGATGAATAATCATGACAAGCATAGTAGATGAATGCTTAAAGAGCATATCACAAATCAATCAGGATGATCTTGATGGTGAGATGGCTGTTTGCGAATCTATGCTTGAAAGTTATGAGAAGATATTCAGTCTCATGGAACATTATAGCGATGACGAATTGTCATCGCTTACGTTCCTTGAATCTGTTGTTCCAACCGTAACTATTCAAGAAGCAGATGCAGGAACAAATCCAGCACCAGCCAATCCACAACCAGCAGATCAAAATACTGATCAGAATGCTGATGGTGATGATAAAAAAGAAAAGCTTTGGGAATTCAACCCACGTGGAAAGAATGAAAAAACTGGTAGAAAAGAGCATATTCTTAAATCAATTTTCTTATTCATTCCTCGTTTAATCTTTGCTGTTGGCAGATTTATTTGGCGTTGGATAAAAAGTCTCTTTAATCGTAAAGGAGAAGCCGATCAAGCTGCCAAAGAAGCATCAGCTAATCTTGACAAAATTGCTGAAGCTAATCCAACATTTTTTGATAATTCTGAAAATATGCAGAAGTTAATCGATGAGATGAGTGAAATGGATGATTATCCAGCATTCACTTATGTCAAAGAGAAAAATATCGTAAATAATCAGAAAGGTGCAATGAGTGACACTTTTGGATTTATTTTATATCCTGCATTAAATATTGATGATCTTATCAAAAATCTTCAAGACTATGATACTGGTATTTTAAAGGTTTTTGCTGAGAAATTATCACAAATCGGCAAAGTTATCACTGTTACTAATGAAGACAATACTGTTTCAGCACAAGCAACACAACTTACAAATGATTTAGTTGAAAATATGACTAGTACACTTAAAGAGTATTCAAATGTAATGAATGAAGAGCTCAAGGTTGCTAATGCGATACGCACAGAACAGAAAAACACTAAATCATTAATTGTTCAGCTTCCAACTGGTCAAAGCAATGAAAGTTATAGTTTGCCTGCTAATTTATTATGGAATAAATTCAGCGATATTAATAAAATAATAGAAATTATTAATAAAGATGATGAAACTATTGTAAAGATCGTTAAATCCATAACATCTGCCGAAACACATATTATAGTACCTGAAGATGGTTCCATCCAGGCTCTTAAAGCAATGCTAAATGATCTTAAATCAGCTACAACAATAATGCTTAACCAGGTTAAAGTAATAGCTAATTTAACTGATGGATTCTTAAATACATCTTTAAAATTCCGCAATTACGAAGCTCTTTCTGCAGTGGTTACACGATTATTAGGGGGATCTCAAGCAGCACCAAATCCTGGAGCTTCAGCTGGAAATGCTTCAGAGCAAACTGATAATGGAAATAAACAAGGATTCTTCAATAGAATGTTTGGTAGAAATAATAAACCGGCAGTACAAAATTGGCTCGATGGTGAATTTAGCGAATGGAATGCAGCTGGTAATGCTATTAAACTGCATGCTAGATATGTAGGTCCTGAAAATCGTTGGAAGGATTATCAAGCAAAACACTTAAAACAAGGAAATCAAATTTCCACATCATTCCTACCAATCAGAGTAACGCAGGATCCAAATAATCCTAATGTAATAATAGACGCAACATCAACAAAACCTATACAGATGGATTTGAATGCTGTAATGGAATCATTTATTGATGATACCTATGTTCAAGATGATAATATCGAACCATTAGAATATTGATGAGGAAGCATACAAAATCATCGCGATTAATTGCAAAAAATATAATAAATGGGAGAGGGGCCTCGGCCCCTCTCTTATTATTATTATAATAAATATGTTGCAATGGTGATTTGGGTGTTAGCTTAGTAGTTGTAGCTGCATATTGATATCTTAATCGATCGGAGTCCAGTATGTCAAAATAGTTATCAACATGCAATGTATGTATTGTCATCACATTTTCTTACATTAATTCGATTTTCCGCATAAATTATGAAAGGAGCCGGTGACGTTCAAAGGCAAAGACGCGTCACCTATGTACACAACTTATTTTAACCAGCAGGAACAGTTTTTGTTTTCAACGAAACGGTAGGTAAACCTTGAAGTATTTGACATCAAGAATTTTGTTAGAAAAACCACCATTGCAACATTACATATTGTTACATTATATACGTATATTATTTTTACGAATATAGGAAGACAATATTCAAAAATCATTTGAATGAAGGGAGTATGGAAATGGGTAAAATTGAATTGCTATCTAATCCAGATTATCCGGAAGGAAGTCTATTGGTAGACGTAAGATACTATAAGAGATCACAAGATAATCCGGAATGCTTTGAAGTCATTTTATGGAACTCATTAACGAAAAGATTAGAGGTTTATTATGAGGAACCAATTATCGACATATGGTTTCTGTCAGAAGATAAGAGAACAAACAAGTATCAGATAGCTCAAGCACCGATGGATGATTGTTATAAAGTATTATGTAAACCATCTCAAGTATTAAGAGCAATTGCAGATAATGTTGGTGGAGAGTATCAAGACTTTTATGAGAAAAATAAAGATGTAATATTCCAAGATGCTATTAAGAATTATATGCTAAAGTGTCCGTGGGTATTTAAAGCGGACTTCTTACCTGACGTTTATTATCGTTTGAACTGGGCTTGGAAGCATGGAAATAAAGCGGATATCGGACATGTAGAAGTGGGATTCCTGGATATAGAATGTGATGTCATTGATAAGACTATTGACATGAAGGACCATACTGATGTAACACAGCCAGTCAATGCGGTAACATTGATTTTACCAGCTCAAAAGATTGTAGCTGTATTTGCATTAGGTCCAAGACCAAAGTACAAACTGCATTCGAAGTTTCATCAGTTACTTGAGAAACAAGAAAAAGATTGGGATTGGTTATGTAATCATCAAGAAGAATTCAAGAGAATGATCATTGAAGATGACGAAGACAATAAAATGTATATTGGTGATTTTGATATACGTTTACATCTGTTCCCATTTGATCGTGAAATAGATATGATTAAGACTGTATTTGATTACATCAATAAGTATAGACCGTGGTTCTGTTTATCATGGAATGCTGAGTTTGATGATAATTATCTTACAAACAGAATTGCATATCTCGGTTATGATCCGATTGATATAATGGTACCGGCTGAATTCATCACGAAGAAGATTTATTATAAGGAAAATAGAGATCCTAATGTAACTCCGGAAAGTTCAAAGGACTGGTTCTATTGTTCAACATGGACTCAATATATGTGTCAGATGAAGAACTATGCATTGACACGTAAGAGTCAGTCTAAGAAACGTTCAATGAAGTTGACTGACGTTGGTGGAGATGAAGCAGGAATTCATAAGATCAATGTTGCAGAAGAAGGTACATTCCGTGAAGCAGCATATACGAATCTGATACTGTTCTTGTTGTATAACGTTCGTGACGTTGTTGTGCAGTATGCTATTGATGTCAATACAATGGATACTGCTGCGTTCTATGCAAGATCATACAACTTCTGTACTCAGTATAGTAAATGTTATCAAGAAACTCACATCGTTAGAAACTGTCGAGAATACTTCTATGAAAAGTATACTAAGTTTGTACAAGCATGTGCTCTTGAAGTTGATAAGAATGCTGACTCACATTACAAGGGTGCTTATGTTGCGAATCCATTACTTAATAAGCCAACTGGTATGTATCTTAATGGAAGAAACACAAATAACTTCATTATCGCCGCATCAGATGCGGATGCGAAATCATATTATCCATCATCCAAGATGGGTACTAACCAGGACCCAATGACATTGTTATATAAGATGGTCATTGATAATACAATCTTCCGTAATCATGAAATACCGAATAGATCGTTGAACCAGGAATACTTCTGGTATGATTCTGAAGGTAAAGCGCATGATGAAGATATGTGTGCTCCAATAATAAATTCATATAAGAATGGCAACATCATGTCGATGTGTTACTCATGGATGGATGTACCGAGTATCTCGGAACTGTTTGAATATGTTGATGCAAATCTTTAATATGAAAGGAAAATAGTAAGATGATCTCAAGAGAAAAAGAAGAAGAAATGCTCGATCTGGCGACTAACTATATGGCATTGTATGGAGTCAATGTTAATATGGCTCGAGCAATTCNNCGGCAGCGTCAGATGTGTATAAGAGACAGCTATATGGCATTGTATGGAGTCAATGTTAATATGGCTCGAGCAATTCCATTTATTAAGGATGGATTGAAACCTATCCACAGACGTATATTGTTTGCGTTATATAAATTCCATGGTGATAGCTTAGTAAGAACCTCAGTACTGATGGGTGATGTTGGTAAGTTATCTCCTCATGGTGATTTGAGTTTGAATGCTACTATCGCGAAGATGTGTCAAAAATTCTCAAATAATGTTACATACTTGGATGGTCATGGTAATACTGGTAACGTCACAACAGGTGATGACTTTGCAGCTGATAGATATTACTCAGTAAAAATGTCAAAGTTCTCAAAGGATGTATTCTTTGGAGAATTTGATGGCAAGATCAATATGATGCCAAGTTATGATGGATCATTTCAAGAGCCATTCACATTGCCTGCGAAGTTCCCAACTGTTCTGTTGAATGGTACATCAGGTATCGGTTATACATTATCTTCTGATCTTCCACCATATAATCTTAATGAAGTAGCAGATGCAACTATCAAGGTTATTAACTTCGATAAGGAATTCAGAAAAATTGCGAATGCATATATTAAGAAACACAAAAATGAAGTTTCTGAATATCTGTCATATGCTCCAAATGTTTATAATGTAATGACAGTAAAAGACAGCGTATTCAAAGAATTAGGTTTGAAGAAACCAAAGATTCGTTTGATACCAGACTCACCAACTGGTTGTAATGTATTCATCCGTGACACTGATAAGTATACAATGGAATCTGTATATGAGATTGACAATGTAAACTATACAATCACAATATACAATACTCCATATCTGGTATATATTGATGATCTCGATAAGTCTTTGAGAAATCTTCAGGAGTCACCAAATGCAATTCCTGAGATAATAGCCGCTGAAGAAGAGTCAAAGAACATTAAAGAAGGAATGAAATATGTAATTCATTGTAAGCCTTGTAATGTTCAGAATGTTGTAAATAAACTGTTTAGGAAGATCGGTGGTTTCCGTTCAAACTTCATCACTACAAACATGACAGTTATCGACTCAACATATCATACAAAATTATTTAATATAGGACAGATACTCGGCGACTGGATCTCTCAGAGATTTGAAGATAAGCGTGCTTGGTTATTAAGAGACTTAGTAGCTAAAACAACTCGTCTCAACATGTTAGAGGGTAAAGCTTACATGTTAAGTGGTAAAAACCTCGAGAGAACTGTCAATGTATTCAAGAACAGTAAAAACAAGTTAAGTACAATCGAAAATCTTGTTAAAGAATATAAAGGCAGAGTTACATCATCACAGGCTGCATTCATTGCAGAATTAAAGATGTATCATATCACTCAGGAAGAACATGCTAATACTCTTGCGGAAATCAAGAAGGTTGAAGAAGATATTGAATTCATCAAGAATGCAGTTAATAATGATGATGCAGTTCAGGATCTCATTATAAGTGACTTAATGGATATTAAGAAGAACTATGGTGAACCAAGAAGAAGTAAAATCATCTCACCAAATAATGATGAAGCTTCAGCGGTTGGTACAGTTCATATACTTCCAGATGGTAATGTAATCTTTGCAGCTACAGATAATCTCGAAGCATTATCTTCAGACATCAAACCAATTAATGGAAATATGGTTTGTTTGATTGATAATAATGGATATGGTGTGTGGGTTGATACTCGTAAAGTTCAGCACAATGTAGCATTGCCATTAATAGCTCTTGGTAATAAGAAGATGTATAAATGCATCGCAGCTGTAAGTAATCCTGATAATGTATTATTGCTGCTTACTAATAGCGGCAGAATTAAAGCCATACCAGTTCGTAATACTATCACTAAACCTGGAGATGTCAAACCATTGATTCCATTAGAAGGTGATGAAATGGTTGTTGCAGCATTGGAAGTACCAAACAATTCTGATGACCTGTTAATATATACATCCGATGGTAAGGGTAAACGTATACAGATTAAGGATATTGGATTAAATCTTTCTCGAACAGCTAATGGAGTAAAGATCATCAAGAATCTTGATATAAATAATGTCAGTGGTATGTTTGTACTCAATTCAAAGAAGCCATTGATATGTTATGTAACAAATCTTGGTAGAATGAGAATTAATCATGCGAAGTATCTCGTTACAGGTAAGAAATATGATGATCTCAAACCACTTATTGAATTATGTAGTTTAGACGATCTTCAGAACGTATTCTGTTGTGATGATCATCAGATTGTTACACTGTATACAGATAATGGAAAGAGTGTATCAGTTCCAATAAGCACATTAGGTATTTCTACAATCAATACACCTCCTGTGAAAGCTAAAGGTTTATCAGGTAGAGTAAAGATTATTCGTTCAAGCATCACGTAAGGTAAAGGGGACAACTATGTCCCCTTTATTTTTCTATGACGAATAATTAAAATAAAATTGAAAGGGTGATCTGTATGATCAAGTTACTATCTAACTTTAAAAAGTTATTTAAAAAAGAAGAGGAGTTTGATCCTCTTAAGAAGTTTAAATGCAAAGTTTATAGTAAACAAACCGGACAATTCTTAGGAACAATTGAGATAGACTATAATGAATATAAGGAACGAGTTACATTTGATACTACGTTTAGATATTCTCGTGTAGAGGATGGTGATTAATAATGGCCAAATACACGGTAATGGTACGAGCAACATCGATTACCATTACTCCTGGTATGGAAGCAATGGATGAGTTAGAAAACCTTTTAGAGTTATTAACTTATGAAGATGAATTTGCAGAGGAAACTAAAACATTAGGTTTTTTATATGATGAAGGATCCGATACATTATATCTTCATAAAGGCATTGATGTAAACTACTTGAGACGTTGTATTCCAGATTCAAAATTTATTGACTTCCCTTGTCATCGATATGAAGAGATGAAATTCGATTGGGAAGAAATCATAGGACCTCGTAATGAGGAACAGGCAGATTGTATTGACTTTATATGTGGACAAGGAGGACACTCATCAAATCTCGATGCATCACAGATATTTCTTGTGAAGCAGCCGGGATTTGGTTGAATAAGGTAAAACATATTGTGCCGGAGCAGGTATCGGTAGATATAAGCTAAAGACCTTAATTATTATGCACCGTGATAACTTACGTAAGCAGTGGGCTAAATCATTGTATGAGATGAATGGATTCTCAAGCAAAGAAGTTCATGAAATAGAATCAGGTGAAGAAATACTTGATATAGTTACCGGAGATTATAAACCAGATTATGATGTATACTTGATAACTCATGCTACATTCAGAGCTGGATTAAATCGAGTTGGCAGCTTAAGTGCAATGGAAAAGTTCACTGAGAATCTTGGTATTGGCATGAAGATCATCGATGAAGCTCATCTTGAATTCAGAGATACTTTAACGATGGATGCTGTAATGAATGTAAAAAGGAATTTATATCTTACAGCTACAAATGCACGTTCATCAAAGGATGAGAATGCAATATTCAAATATGTATTCGCAAATACTTTGTTCTACAAAGAATCACGTGCAATGTATGATAACCGTCCAAAGAAATGGGTTGACTATGTAACCGTGTGTGTTAATACTCATTGTAAACCAAACATTTACAGGTACCGCGTAGTAGGAGCTAAGAATATGAACTCTGCTACGTATGGTAAATGGGTTATTGGTTATGACAAGAATAATACTCATTTCAAAGCTTGTCGTGAATTAGTTCGTCAAACATATAATGATGATTCTAAATCAAAGATGCTCATATTTATGCCTTTGATTGATCTTTGTGAAAAGTGTCAAGAGTTCTTATTCACTTTAAACAATGATCCTACATTTGATTATGAACTTGATATACGAACAATTAATTCTCGTAACAGTAAGAGTGAGAATGAACGAGCTAAGCATGCTGACATAATCATTACAACGATTGGATCGGCTGGTACTGGTACTGATATTCCAGGTATAACAGATATCATCTGTTGTTCGCCGTTTGTATCGGTCGTGACCTCGAAACAGGTGTTTGGACGAATCAGATACATACCAAAGAAGTGTCATTATTATGACATCTATGATGAATCTGTATTAATGGATAAGATATGGATGAAATCACGTGCAAGAACGTTAAGACCTTTAGCGTTAAACTCATACGATATCGCATATGTAGAGTCCGAAAATACTTAAACTACATATGTATATTATTATTGTGATAGAAGAAAAATAAATAATCCTATCGGAGGAAAACAAATGGAAAAAGAAATAATGTGGCTGAAGAGAACAGCCATACGGATGAGAACACTTTTCGCCGCCAGCAATTGTGCTGGCTATTTCCTTCTTCTTTCTATTGCAATGATGATAACAATGAATAGCACTTAATTAAGAATATAAATTAGTCGAGGGCCCCTGAGGGGGCCCTTCGAATAATTATTCATGTTCGATTTCTTCTGAATGTGAATCTGAAGTTTTAATTGGTGCTTGGGCACAATATGGAAATGAAATGTTAGGATTTAATTTCCGTAGCTCGTTCTCTAACCAAGAACGATATTTGTTATTATCGACAACTACCCATTCCATCAATGTTTGCAGACGGTTGGACAGGTCAGATATTTTGGAATCGAGTTCTTCATTACGTTTACGAAGAGCATCGCATTCCTCTTCATATTTCTTGGCAATATCTGTCATTTTCTGCTGGATATAATCTATGGATTTACGATTGGCTTCTTCACGAGAATCCTTTAAATCCTGTTCAAGCTTTAAAGCTTCAAGTTTATATTTACGGCGAGAAAATATTGCAACGAGTGTACCTGATAATCCACCGGCTCCAAGAACACTGACAAGAATCTGGGTAATGTCAAGATCTGAAAATGACATCATACAAAATTCTCCTTTCGACATACTACAATCCAAGTGAACACTTTCTCGGACAAGTGTTCGCTTATTAATATTTTGTATTTGCAAAGAACATAAGGATATAATGATATAAATCATTATGATTCAACTCTTTGCTGTCGAGTTGGAATTTATGCGTATGACGAAAATAATGAAAAGATAAATATCCATAGAATCTAAGAGATTCATTTTCAGGTCAAATTAGAAACGAGGAGAAATAAAATATCATGAATTTTCGCAAAAGACAAATAAACAAGAGTAAACAGCAAGAAAAAAATATATCCGTAATCCAAAATACAAATGGTACTGGAAGTGTCATCGCTAAAGTATTATTTGTATGGGCAGTGATTATTGGATTAGCATTCGTAACAAACGAACAGTTAAAGGAGAAATCAACAGACGATTCCCTTGCATCTGTAGATATCACTACAGCTTTAACAACTTCAATTGTTACGACAACCGAAACTACAACTTCTGCAAGTACAGTCACGACGGCAACAAAAAAGGAAATTGTTAAAATAACAGTTTTAGCAACTTCCGTATCTGTTCCAGCCACCGAACAGACGACTACAACTACAGAAGCAGTAGTAGTAACTGAACCTGAACCAGTTCACGAAGAACCTCAGATTGTTGAAGAGATAGTTCCAGAACCAGAACCTGTCTATGAAGAACCTGAAGTTCATGAGGAAGTAGTTCAGGAAGAACCACAACCAGTCGAAGAAGAACCAGTAGTTGAGAATAATAACAATCAGCAATATTATTCCGATGATGGAGACCATGGCTGGTCATATGTCTCGTACAGATATGGACTCCCTGACATAACAGCGGATAGAGAAAGATACCATGCTGCGCTAGACTATGTGAGTGAAGAAGAACGCATATATTTGATAAATGTGGTTACTTCCGAATATGGAAGTGACTACGTGCCTTTGTATGAAAAGGCGAAAGTTGTTGCAGTCGTAATGAATAGACTGCATAATGGTTATTGGGGTGATTCTATATCATCCGTATTATCATACCCGGGACAGTTTGTAGGGTATTATCTTAAAGACGGATTTTATGGGAATACCACTCCGGAGTGTATCGACGCCGTTGACTATTATTTCCTGCATAAGGATGATAGTATGTATAGCGGTATCATGTATATCAGCGGAGGAGGTGGATGGAACTCATTCTATTGATCTCCTCAGAAAGGAGAAGAGAATGAGCAAAAAAGGGGTCAAAATCGCTGCTGTTAGAATTAATGGCAAAATCGTCGAAGCAATCGACAAAGATGGAGCTTTAATAAAGGTCACACGTCAGCAGCGTGAATTACTCAGGAACTATAAAGATCCAGAGTACATTCAGGAAATAAAGAAAGCCTTTTCTAATGACCATATCGTGGCAGATGATTTTATAGTCATTAAGAATGGCGATCAAGTATTTCCGAAATAATTTTTATCATACGCTTAAAAGAATCCGGGGGCCTCGACCCCCGGATAATTTTATTCACATATTCTTCTATCAATTATTATTAAAGATCTTCAAGAGAATCAGATACGAATGATTCATCATCCACATTATTTGTATCTTCTTTTACATCTTCTTCGTCGTCATCATCGAAGTTAAGATCAAGATCTTTATAAAGTTGCTTTCCAATTTGGTTGAAGCCTGTAGCAGATGACCCTGCAGCTAAACCAATGAAGAAAGCTTCGATAAAATTCTTGCCCATGTCGATGTCTGTGCAAAAGAAACCCAACAATCCTAAGGTTACACCATAGATGATTGAAAAGAGTGGTAATACCTTAGAAATGTCTTTTCTAAAGCATGCTGTAGCAATAAAGCGTGTCGTGGACACTAACATGGTAACAAAAGTGGTGATTGTTATGATTGAGAATTGCAACATAATAATTACTCCTTTCTAAATTACTAATTTATAGCTAGAAACTATATTAATTAATTGGAGGTTATAGTAAATGACAATATCCGAAATAAACGCACAAAATGAGGAATTCATCTCAAAGATGATCAATGAGAGCAATACGAACGTGGGTAATGAAGTCATCCCTGAGAATGAACCAATGCCGGAGAATGCTTCAGAAATTCCTGATGGAGAGGATCCAACAGTATGTGAACTTGAAATAATCCTCTCTTATGGAGAACTGATGAAGATGGGATTTACTGAATCGGTATTCGCAGGTCTCATGGAGAGCTATTCAAACATCAAGCAGATGGTGAACATAATGCACCAGCAGCTGGTAGATGTATTCAAGAATGAGCATCTTGATGAAGCAGAAGCATCGGCTGCATCAGCTTTAACCGATCTTGGTGTTCCAGTTGAAAAGTATATCTTAACAACCGAAGATCAGGAATCTGAAGAATTAAGAAGATTAAGACTGAGCTTCATGTTCACAGACTTAATTTCGATCTACTCAGAAATCGTTCACGTTATGGGTGAACGAAGAGTAATGTCACAGACTTTCACCGCAATATTAGGAGGTATGCATAATGAAGATAATCAAACCGATAATCAAGATAATAGATCCAGTGAGTCCGGAGGAGATGATCAGGAAGCTGAACCGGTCAGCGAGGAAGTGCTATCAAAGTGAACCAAAGGGACCAGATGAGAATCTGGTAAGAAACATTATCAAGAGCGGACATACATCCGTTCTTGAACATGCATCCTTTACTTTTGATATCATTACTGATAGAGGTGTACTTGCTGAATTAACTCGTCACAGAATGGCTGGTTACTCTGTAGAAAGCACTCGTTACTGTAATTATGGTGGCAAAGAAATAACATTCATAGAGCCAATCACTATCAAGGATAATGAGAAGCTTTATGAACTGTGGCGAAATCAGTGTATCACTTCCGAGATGGCTTATAAGCAGATGAAGAATTTCGGTGCCAAATCACAGGAAGCAAGACAGGTATTAAATAACTCGCTTAAGTGCGAAATAAGAATGACGGTAAATATCAGATCATTAAGAAATGTATTTAATCTGCGTTGTGCACAGGGAGCTCATCCACATATAAAGCAGATCTTCATTCCACTGCTTTTATGGATGCAGGATAAATATGGAGTGCTCTTTGAAGACATAACATACGATCAGGAGTTTGCAAAGAAGTATCTTGCTGATTGGAAGAATTATTGCACAATAGACACAGATGGAGAGTCCATAGACATGGATGATAAAACTGTGTCTTTCAAAAGAATAGAGTTATCGGAGGACCACTAATGAAGATCTTTTATAATAAAAAAAGCATAGATGGTGTTGCAGCTGCAGCCATCATATACGGAGAATACGGTATCACATCAATGATGAGTGAAAAGGATTTCATTCCATTTGATTCAATGGGTCCTGCTATTCCAGAAGATATGATGCCAGAAATAATCCCAGATGAAACATGTTTCTTCTTAGATCTGAATATGTATCAGAGTATTGAGCTCATGAAAGAATGTGTTACTAAGGGATGCAAAGTTGTGCATATTGATGATGAGAATGATCAGAAACGTTTTGATATGCTCAAGAAAGAGCCTAAAGAAAAAATAAGCAAAGTGATTAAATTCTACAATGAGGATTTATCAACAACCATGATGGCTTGGTTATACATAAACTTCCCTGGAGAGCTTAGGGGGAATCCAATGGAAGTAAACTATGAGTTTGCTCCAGGATATTCCCACTTCGTTCTGAATGGGGATCGTTTAACTACGACTCGTATTCCTTATGGCTTCAGATTAATCAATGATGAAAAGCCTAAGGAATTTAAGGAAACCCCAGCATTCGTTGAAGGATTACTCTCAATCGGAAATGGAATCGATGAAAATGATCCCGAAGAGTATAATAAGTACATAAAGAAGTTCCAGGGTGACATAACTCCAATGTCAAACATCTGGGGCAAAATCCAGAATGATGACAGGAAGTTTATGAACACAATCATTGCGAAAGGTGAACGTGAACTTTTAAGAAAATAAGTAAATAAAGGGAGGATAAATATGCAGTTCTTAAGCAAGTTAAGAGAGATGTTTACAATTGAATCCCCGAACTTAAAAGAAATATTTCAGCATAGCTGGAATGAACTCTGTGAGCAATATGGTATCACAGATGTTCCATTAATATTTACCACCCATGAAAATTTTGTAAAAGATGAGGCCAGGAGACTGGCCTCTCTCTGTCTCTTATACACATCT